>CAJDTV010000085.1_pt1 | contig 15204 bp, 13 predicted proteins | sample 7389921 | NCBI WGS metagenome assembly CAJDTV01 (sample SAMEA7055654, study PRJEB34461) | soil metagenome | biome: terrestrial ecosystem; feature: Peninsula; material: soil | place: Antarctica | collected 2016 | reverse complement strand
CATGGTTTCAAAGGCGTCACGCAGCGCCGAGCGGAACTCGGGTGTGCCCGGCTTGGCCTTCTTCAGTGCGATCGGCACGGCCTTCTCGAGCACCGTGAGCGCGTCCCAGCCGTGGCCGGCGAACTGGTTGCGCGAGCCCGGTCCATAGGCTTTTTCATAAGCCTGGACAAAGCTGATGGCCGCTTTCTTGGAAGGGTGGGTGTCGGGCAACTGCTCGGCGATCACGGCAGGGCCCGAGACCACGAAGGTGCCATCGGCGGCTTTGCCCGCGGTGCGCATCAGGTCTTGCGTGGCGGCGGCATGCGTCTGGTAGATCTTGCCCTTGTAGCCGCGCTCCACGATGGCGCGCTGGGGCATCCCGGCGCCGCTGCCCGAAGCCACGATCAGGATCGCGTCGGGTTTGGCCGACGTGAGCTTGAGGGCCTGCGCGGTCACGCTGGTGTCAGAGCGCGCGAAGCGCTCGGTGGCCACCACCTTCATGCCGTTCTTTTCGGCTTCTGCCGTGATCGACTTGAGCCACAGCTCGCCGTAGGCGTCGGTGTAGCCGAGGAAGCCGATGGTCTTGATGTTCTGCTTCTTCATGTGCGCCACCATCGCGTGCGCCATGACGTCGTTCGATTGTGGCAAGCGGAAGAACCATTTGTCCTTGCCTTGCGGCAGCGCCGCAGGCGAGGTAGACAGCTGCGGCGTGCCCGACTCGGCCGTCACGTCGGCCATCGGAATGGCAACCGGCGTCGCGGTGGAGCCCACGATGACGTCCACCTTGTCTTCGGTGATGAGCCGCTGCGTGGCCTTGACGCCGGCCGTCGGGTCGCTGGCGTCATCGAGCACGATGACCTTGAGCTTTTGACCTGCAATTTCTTGCGGCCAGAGCGCCACTGCGTTCTTGATCGGAATACCCAGTCCGGAGGCCGGACCGGTGAGCGGCTGCACCAGGCCGACGGTGATGTCGGCCAGGGCCACGCCTGACACGCACAAGACGGCCGCGGCCGCCACAAGGGATTTGGTGAGTCTCATGAAAGTGTCCTTCGGTTTTTGACGGTCGAGAAAAATCAGCTGCACAGCGCCCGGATGGCTGGCGGAATTGCAATGGCCTTGATGCGGTCAGGCTCACCCGGCGGGTGAATCACGAACGCACGGGTTTCCAGGCCTTCGCACAGCAGGTCGTCGCCGCGCTGCACCCTGTGCTTCTGGACGAAGACCTTGTCGCGCCATTCCTGGATGCTGGTGTGGATCTGCAGCGTCTCGCCGTACGTGGCAGGGCGCAGGAATTTCGTGTGAATCTCTAGCAGAGGGGTTCCGACGATGCCGGTGGTCTTGACCAGTTCGCGCCACGGCGGCACGCCGCAGGTCATGAAAAAGTGCAGCGACGACGCATCCATCCACTTGGAGAAGTTGGGGAAAAATACGATACCCGCGGGGTCACAATCGCCGAACTGTACCTTCACCTCGTACAAACTCGTTTTGCTCATGGTCGGGGCGTCCTGGGGTCAGCGCGGCGCCATGCGCAGCGCGCCGTCGAGGCGGATGACTTCGCCATTCAGGTGCGTATTGGTCACGATGTGGCAGGCCAGCTGCGCGAATTCTTCGGGCTTGCCCAGGCGCGGCGGAAACGGAATGCTCGCGGCCAGCGAAGCCTGCACCTGTTCGGGCAGCTGCTTCATCAGCGGCGTCGCGAACAGGCCGGGCGCGATGGTGCACACGCGGATTCCGTGCTGTGCAAGGTCGCGCGCCATCGGCAGCGTCATGCCCACCAGGCCGCCCTTGGAGGCGCTGTAGGCCTGCTGGCCCACTTGCCCGTCGAAAGCCGCCACGGAGGCAGTAAACAGCATCACGCCGCGCTCGCCGTCCGCCATGGGGCTCAGCCTGGCGCATTCGGCGGCGAATAGTCGGCTGACGTTGTAGGTGCCGACCAGGTTGATGTTGATGACCTTTAAGAAATCTTCCAGCGGGGCGGGGGCGCCGTCTTTGCCAACGACGCGTTTGGCGGCGCCGATGCCCGCGATGTTCATCAAGATGCGCGCCGGCCCGTGGGTGGCGGCAGCCTTGGCGATCGCTCCTTGCAGGCTGTCGGTGTCGGTGATGTCGCACTGGCACGCCACGGCGCGGCCGGTACCAAACTCGGAGTCCAGCGCCGCAGCCACTTTTTCGGCATTCGCCAGATTCACGTCGAGCACAGCGACGTTCGCGCCGAGCCGGGCCAATTCGTGCGCTGTGGCCTCGCCGAGGCCCGAGCCGCCGCCGGTGACGAGTGCAGCTTGTCCTTTGATGTCCATGGTGATCAATCCTGTTTGGCTAAGGTGAAGGGGTGAAAGGTGAATGTGGGCCCGCGCCCCGATGACACGTTGCGCAAGGCCATGCCCTGGCCGCCGCCGACGCAGGCCGAAGCGATGCCGTAGCGCAGGCCGGTGCGCTGGAGTTCGCGCGCCACCGTGATCGTCAGCCGCACGCCGGTGGCTGCCAGCGGATGGCCCAGCGCGATGGCGCCGCCGTTGACGTTCAGCTTGGCGCGGTCCAGGCCCAGTTCGCGTTCCACGGCGATGGTTTGCGCGCCCTGGGCTTCGTTGACCTCGAAACGGCCGATCTGGTCGAGCCTGAGGCCGGTGCGCTCGAGCAGCAGGCGGATCGCCGGAGCCGGGCCGATGCCCATGATCTCGGGTGGCACGCCCACCGCCGTCGCCGCCACCAGTCGTGCGAGCGGCTTCTTGCCCTGCGCCTTGGCATAGGCGCCCGAGGCCACCACGGCCGCGGCTGCCGCATCCACCAGCGCCGCGCTGTTGCCACCAGTCTGCACGCCGCCGGGGTAAACGCTCCTGAGCTTGGCAAGCACCTCGGGTGGCGACAGGCGCGGATGCGTGTCGTGCGTCACTTCGGCGGCTTTGCTCGCCAGCCGGATGCCGCGCGGTTGATAGCCTTCGAGTTCGAACTGCTCCGTCACCACGGGCACGATCTCGCCCGCGAGGAAGCCCGATTGCTGGGCCGCGACGGCGCGCGCGAACGAGAGCGAGGCGAATTCATCCACCTGTTCGCGCGTGACGCCGTATTTCTTCGCCAGATTTTCGGCCGTCTGGATCATGTTGATGCCGGCCGCCGGATCCTTTAGCGCCTCCCACATGTAGTCCTTGAAGCCCACCGGCGCGCCGAGCTTGAAGCCGGTGCGGTGGTCGAAGGCGGCGATCGGGTTGCGCGTCATGTTCTCGGTGCCCACCACCAGCGCCGCCTCGCAGGCGCCACTGTGCAATTGCTCGCCGGCCTGACGGAACAGCTCGAAGCCGGTGCCGCAAATACGCTGCGCCATGATCGCCGGCACCTCCACCGGCACGCCCGCATAAAGGCCGATATGGCGCGGCAGGAAGAACTGGTCGAAGTCGCCGGGCGCCATGTTGCCGGTGATCACCGAGCCGATGTGGCTGGCGCTCACGCCAGCGCGCTGCAGCACCGCACGGGCGGCCTTGATGCCCAGGTCGGTCGGGGAGATGTGGCCGAGTGCGCCGCAATAGTCGACCATGGGGGTCCGTACACCGTCCAGTATCCAGACGTCGTTGAAGCTTGAAAAAAATCCTTGAGTGGCCATGGCAGGCGCTCCTTTAGTCGCTGAGGGGTTTGAGAATGTGCGGTGCCGTCTCGTCGTGCAACGCCTGGACCAGCATCGCACGCTGCTGGAGCACGGCGCGTTGGTTGATCGAGCCCTTGTCGGTGATTTCGCTCTTGTCGAGTGACGGCGGCTGGTCCAGCAAAATGAGCCGTGCAATGCGGTTGGCGCTGCCGGTGGCGCCCGCGGCCAACTGGTTCAACATGTTCTGGAAATGGGCGAGCACCGGCGCGCTGGCCAGCACCTCGGCCAGCGGCGCATCGGCGCCCAGGTCGCTGAGTTCACGCACGGCGGGCGTTGGAAAGATCATGGCGCCAACTTCCTTGCGGTCCAGACCCGTCAGCACGACGTCCTGCACGTACGGCGCACCGGCGGCGATGACACGCATGCGCAGCGGCCCGACATTCACAAACGTGCCCGTCGCGAGCTTGAAGTCTTCGGCGATCCGGCCATCGAACTTCATGCCCCGGTGGATGTCGTTCTCGTCGATCCACCTGACCGCGTCGCCGCTGCAGAAGTAGCCCTCGTCGTCGTAGTGGGCGGCGGTTTCCTCGGGCGCGCGCCAATAGCCGCGGGTGATATTGGGACCTCGATAGCGCGCTTCGAGCTTGCCTTCGATCGGAACCAGCTTGAGCTCGAGGCCGGGCGTGGGCAAACCTAGGTCGCCCGCCCGCACGTTGGGGCTGGTTACGAACAGGCCGAACGGCCCCGATTCGGTCATGCCGAAGCCGCAGGTCATGACGATGCGCTGGCCGAGCTCGCGCTCTTCGCTTTCATACAGGCTGTCCCACACCGGCTGGGCCAGCGATGCGCCCGCGTAGAAGAACATGTCGACCTTCGACAGGAAGTTCTTGCGCAGCGCCAGATCGGTCTTCATGGCGTTGGCAATGGCCTCGAACCCCGTGGGCACATTGAAGTACAGCGTGGGCGCAATGTCGCGCAAATTTCGCAAGGTTTCGCCAATCAGCGCGGGCACTGGCTTGCCTTCGTCGATGTACAGGGTGCCGCCGTTGTAAAGCACCATGCCGAAGTTGTGGTTGCCGCCAAAGGTGTGGTTCCACGGCAGCCAGTCGATCAGCACCGGCGGCGTCTCCAGCAGTACCGGCATCGACTGGCGCATCTGCTGCTGATTGGCACACCACATGCCATGGGTATTGACAACGGCCTTCGGCAGCTTGGTGGAACCCGAGGTGAACAAGAACTTGGCAATCGTGTCGGGGCCGGTGGCCTGCATGGCGGCGTCCACCGCGGGCGTGGCCGGGGTGGCCAGCAAGTCGGCAAACGCGGTGGTGGCACGGCCGGGCACACTGGCGCCGGAGGTCACCACTTCCACGTCGGCGCTGACGGCGGCCAGGATGGCTTTAGCGTAGCGGCTGGCGTCGCTGGCAAACACCATGCCAGGCGTTAGCAAACGCAACACATGGCGCAGCTTGGAAAAGTCCAGGCTCATCGTGGAGTAAGCCGGCGACGTTGGGCAGAAAGGCACGCCGGCATACAGGCAGCCGAGTGAGAGCAGAGCATGGTCCAGGCTGTTGTCGCTGAGGATCACCACCGGACGCTCTGCATTCAGGCCGCGGTCAAGCAGCGCCTGCCCGATGGCGCGCGCGCTGGCCAGGGCCTGGGCGTAGCTGATGCGCTGCCAGTCGCCCTTGCTGCCGTCAGCCTGCGCAATGCGCTGTGCCAGGAAAGTGCGCTCAGGGGTGGTCTGCGCCCAATGCACCAGACGATCGGTCAGCCGCTCGGCGCAGGGTTGCAGAGCCTGTTCGGCCTTGAGGTAACGCACGCCGCCTTCGCCTTCGGCCAACACGGCACGCGTCACGCCGAAAGGCAGGGCGCGATATGGGCTGGCGTTGCGGGTGGATGGGGATGCACTCATGTTGTCTTGCTCCGTGGGTCGTGACGGGGGTGGTTGGCGCGGCGGGCGCCGGTTCTGTCGGTGGCTGGCAGGCCCGGGCAATCAGCCCTTTTGAACCTTGGCGGCGCGGCCCTCGAGAAAGGCCTTGACGCGGGTCTTGGCCTCGGGAGCGCTTTGGGCGATGGCGGCCATCAGGGCTTCAGTCAGGAAGCCCTGATCGGCCGGCTGTTCGGCGATGCGGGGCAGGGCGTGCATCAGGGCGTAGTTGGTCAGGGGCGCGTTTTGCGCCACGCGCGTGGCCAGTTCAAAGGCCTTGTCGAACGCCTTGCCCTTGGGCACCAGATACTGGGCGAGGCCGATGCGCTCGCCGTCGGGCGCGTCGTAGACGCGGCCGGTCAGCATCATGTCGGTCATGCGGGCGGCACCGATCAGGCGCGGAATGCGCACGGCGCCGCCGCCGCCCACGAAGATGCCGCGCGAGCCTTCGGGCAATGCGTAAAAGGCAGATTCGTCGGCCACGCGGATGTGGCACGCGCTGGCCAGTTCCAGCCCGCCGCCGACCACCGCGCCGTGCAGCGCCGCAATGACGGGTACCGGCCCGTACTGCACGCGTTCCAGTGCGGCGTGCCACATGCGGGAGTGGTGCAGGCCCTGGCCGGCGTCACGTTCCTTGAGTTCGGACAAATCGAGGCCGGCGCAGAAATGCTCGCCCTCGCCGTCGAGCACCGCCGCGCGCACCGTGGCGGGGAGGTTTTCGAACACATCGCGCAGCGCCAGGATCAGGCCATCGTTGAGCGCGTTGCGCTTGGCGCCGCGCGTCAGGCGGATGACGGCGACTTCGTGGTCGTCGCCGCGGATATCAAGTTGGAGGTCGTTGCTGCTCATGGTCCGTTTCTTTCTGGCGCTAAGTTTAGTTATTAAAAATAACTAAATCAACCACTGTGATCTGCGTTTTGTTAGGGGTTTACCCCGACAGGGTTCAGTTGTGACGGCGCACGCAGGTGATCGCTCGATCGCTGCTGGCTGTCACGTGAAATGGACTTTGCCGGCCTCGTGTTTGTTTCGCGAGTCGACTCAATTGAGGCCGAGCGAGGGGCGGGCGATCAAGTGGACAGCGCTCGCGCATTCCAGGCGAGCAGGTGCGCGGCTGTCGAGCTGCGAGGCGGTGACTACATGCCGCGCCACCGCTGCGATTTGGATCGCTCCCACGCTGACGCCGCCGGTGCTGCGCGGCAGCCCGACGACCGACTCGTCCGACGAAGTGTTCGAGACCACTTCGAAGTTGCCGTTCACGGCGCCACCCAGGGACGTGCGCGGCAGCGTGCGGCCCGTGCGCAAGTCTTTCATCCCCGGCGACGATCCGTCGTTCACGGACCAGGTTCGTGCTCAGGGCGTAGACAAGTACTACCGGCCCATCTCGTTATCGGCAAGGATCCGATGGTGACCCCTGAGGACGAACCTCACTCATTCGGGTACAACTCTCCCATCGCACGTGCTTTCAAAAGCAAAAAGGAGACGCAGATGACCATGCACCGCACCCAAGTCGCCATTATTGGCGCAGGGCCTTCCGGCCTGCTGCTCGGCCAACTGCTGAGCCGCGCCGGCATCGACAATATCGTCCTCGAACGCAAGAGCGGCGACTATGTGCTCGGCCGGATTCGCGCAGGCGTGCTCGAACAGACGACCTGCGATTTGCTCGACGAAGCAGGAGTCGGCGAGCGCATGCATGCTGAAGGCATGCCGCACGGCGGCATCGAGCTGTGCTTCGGTGGCAAAAGGCATCGCATCGACATGCGCGGGCTGACTGGCGGCAAGCAAGTCGTGGTCTATGGCCAGACCGAAGTCACACGCGACCTAATGGCAGCACGGACCGCCGCCAGCGTGATGACGGTCTACAGCGCAGCCGACGTTGCTCTGCACGAATTTGACGACAGTACGAGGCCGCGCGTCACCTACACCCACGATGGGGAACCCCACGAGATCCGCTGCGACTTCATCGCCGGCTGCGACGGCTACCATGGCGTGAGCCGTGCGAGTGTGCCGCCGGACGCGCTGTCGATCTACGAGAAGGTTTATCAATTTGGCTGGCTCGGCGTGCTGGCTGACACCAAGCCGGTCTCGGACGAGTTGATCTATTCAAACCACGAACGCGGTTTCGCGTTGTGCTCAATGCGCTCGGCGACGCGCGCTCGCTACTATCTGCAGTGTTCGCTCAAGGACCGCGTCGAGGATTGGAGCGACGCCATGTTTTGGGACGAACTACGGCGCCGGCTCGATCCAGAAGCGGCAGAATCGCTGGTCACTGGTCCGTCGATCGAGAAAAGCATTGCTCCGCTGCGCAGCTTCGTCGCCGAGCCTATGCGCTTCGGGCGGTTGTTTCTTGCCGGCGACGCAGCGCATATCGTGCCACCGACAGGCGCCAAGGGGCTGAACCTTGCTGCGTCTGACGTGCGCTTTCTGTCGCACGCATTGATTGAACACTACCGGCAGGGAAGCGATGACGGAATCGTTCATTATTCAGAGCGGTGCCTCGACCGGATCTGGAAAGCCGAGCGCTTTTCCTGGTGGTTTAGCGGTCTGATGCACAAGTTTCCCGAAACCGGCGCAATCGGGCAGAAGCTGCAATTGGCGGAGTTGAAATACCTGGTCAGTTCGCGCGCAGCAGCGACGACGCTGGCCGAAAACTATGTCGGGCTTCCGTTCGATGCGCCAGCGTGAGCAGCGATCCGGCGTCGCCGATCCTCGCCTCGTCATCGACGCGTCCCCATTCTGGCGGCTCAATCGTCGCTCGACGCCCTGGAGGACGTCGACGCGAGCGGTATCTTTCTCGTGCAATTCGCCGACTTCATGCGGAACGCGGTGCCCAGCCTGGAAGAGATTCATCATCATCACCACCGCCCGCACCTTCCGTGTGTTTCCGGGCGAGGGGGTGCGCAGCGAACCGATCCTCGATCTGATACCGCGGCTCGACGATCAGGGCTACAGTGGCGAGTACAGCTTCTAATGTTCAACGACGACCATCAGCAGATGCATGCCGCATGCCGTCGGCGCGCGTTCCCGGTGCTCGACGCTCCGGCTCGGCGCGCCGTGTCGCTGCCCTGTGAGATGCGAATCAACGCCGCGGAAACCAGTTTGACCCGCCTGACTTGGAAGGAGAAGCCATGCCCAGCACTGAAGCCGATCACGCCGCGCACCTGACGCCACGCGACTGGTCCAGCCATCCCGACTACATCTATCCTGGTTACCGATCGACCGTTAAACGCGGCCCGCAGCAGCCGCTGGTGCCGATCGCCGCATCGATGGGCGAACTGCGCCAGCCGGTCTATGGGCACGATCGCATCGGCGAACTTGACCACGACCTGACACGCAACGCGCGTCGCAATGGTGAACCGCTTGGCGAACGCATGATCCTCACCGGCCAGGTCCTCGACGACCGGCGCCGCCCGGTGGCCAATACGCTGGTCGAGCTCTGGCAGGCCAACGCGGCCGGCCGCTACGTGCACAAGGTGGACCAGCACGACGCGCCGCTCGACCCGAATTTCCTCGGCGCAGGCCGCTGCCTGACCGACAGCGAGGGGCGTTACCGGTTCCTCACCATCAAGCCCGGTGCCTACCCTTGGGGCAACCACCCCAACGCCTGGCGCCCGCAGCACATCCATCTGTCGCTGTTCGGACAGCATTTTGGCAGCCGGTTGGTCACGCAGATGTACTTTCCCGGTGACCCGTTGATGGCGTACGACCCGATGATTACCGGCACCCCGGAGCACGTGCGCAACCGGCTCGTGTCCGACTTCAATATCGACGTGACAGAAGACGGCTACGCCTTGGGTTACGTGTTCGACATCGTCCTGCGCGGTGCCGCCGAAACGCCCTTTGAAACCCGCTGAAGGCGCTACAGGAGACCTTGCCATGATGATGAGTGCACAGCAAGACAATTTCGGCCAGACGCCGTCGCAGACGGTCGGCCCGTACTTCGCCTATGGTCTGACGGCTAGCCAGTACGGCTACCCGTTCGACCAGCCATTTGACGCGCTGGTCGCGCCGGGCAACGCTAAAGGCGAACGCATTCGGCTTGAAGGCCGGGTGATCGATGGCGACGGCAACGCGATCAACGATGCCCTGATCGAAATCTGCCAGGTCGACGGCCAAGGGCGCTACCCGGCCAACGTTGAGGAAGCGCAGGCCATCGGTTTTCGCGGCTTCGGTCGTGCCGGCACCGGCACCGACGCGCAGCTGCGCTTCGTCTTTGACACGGTCAAGCCCGCCGGGCAGGCGCCGGGCGAAGCGCCGCACATCGACGTAATCGTGATGATGCGCGGCATGCTGCTGCATGCGTTCTCGCGCATCTACTTCAGCGACGAGGCCGCCGCCAACGCGAGTGACGCCGTATTGCAGTCGGTGCCCGAACCACGCCGCCCAACGCTGGTGGCGCAGCGCAGCGAGGAGGCCGGGCGCCTGTGCTATCGCTTCGACATCCACATGCAGGGCCCGCAAGAAACCGTGTTCTTCGACGTCTAGGTCCAAGCGGTGGCGATGTTCCAAACCCTGGCCAAGCAGCGCATTTGCGCGCTTGAGGCACAGATGAAACGCATGCCGGTGTTCGACGTCGCACTGGCGCCTGCGCAGGCGCGGTCCGGGCGCTGGCGGCGGATCAGATCGGCCGTATCTTCCCCTGAACGACCCCCAATCAGACGCACAGGGAGTGGTTATTGCGCTTACAGCACGATGCGGTGGCCGCGGGCGACCTGGCGATTCGGTCCGTCAAGCAGCTCACCGCCGAAACTGCCGAATCATGCAGTTGCGCGCCGCAACCGCGCTGCTGGCGAGCGAGGATCTCGTCGAGGCGCAGGGCATTGCCAGCCCAGCCGCGACATTGGCGTAGACCGCGACAACACCGAACAAGCAAGGAAATTTCCGCATGATCGACAAGATCACCCAATCGGTTGCTGACGCCCTGGATGGCACCACAGACGGGGCCACCGTGCTGATCGGCGGCTTCGGCACCGCTGGCATTCCCGAGGAATTGATTGCGGGCCTGATCGAGCAGGGCGCCAAGGATCTGACCGTCGTCAACAACAACGCCGGCAATGGCGACACCGGCCTCGCCGCGCTGTTGAAAACCGGACGCGTCAAGAAGATCATCTGCAGCTTTCCGCGTCAGTCCGACAGCTACGTGTTTGACGCGCTGTACCGCAGTGGCAGGATCGAACTGGAGCTGGTGCCGCAAGGTAACCTGGCCGAGCGCATGCGCGCCGCCGGCGCCGGTATCGGCGCGTTTTACTGTCCGACTGGCTACGCCACGCCGCTGGCCGATGGGCGCGAGACGCGCCTGATTGACGGGCGGCAGTACGTGCTCGAGTACCCGATCCGCGGCGATCTGGCGCTGGTGAAAGCCGAGCGTGGCGACCGCTGGGGCAACCTGACCTATCGCAAGGCGGCGCGCAATTTCGGCCCGGTGATGGCGATGGCAGCCAAGCGCACCGTGGCCAGCGTGCACGAGATCGTCGAGCTCGGGTCGATGGAGCCGGAGGTCATCGTGACCCCGGGAATCTTCGTGCATCGAATTGTCCAGGTCGACCGTGTCGCCACCCAGGCCGGTGGCTTCAAGCGAGCGGCATGAGGAGCACAACGGAATGAGTCACTACCAACGCCGCACCAAAGACCAGCTCGCTCGGCGGGTCGCGCAGGACATCTTCGATGGCGCCGTCGTCAACTTGGGCATCGGTCAGCCCACGCTGGTCGCGAACCACTTGCCGGCCGGGCGCGAGATCGTGCTGCACAGCGAGAATGGGATCCTCGGAATGGGCCCGGCGCCGGCCGCCGGCGACGAGGACTTCGACCTGATCAACGCCGGCAAACAGCCGGTCACTCTGCTTCCAGGTGGCTCTTACTTCCACCACGCCGACAGTTTCGCGATGATGCGCGGCGGGCACCTGGACATCTGCGTGCTCGGCGCGTTCCAGGTTTCCGCAACCGGCGACCTGGCCAACTGGAGTACCGGCGAGCCCGGCGCGATTCCTGCTGTCGGCGGCGCGATGGACCTTGCGATCGGCGCAAAGCAGACCTGGGTGATGATGGATTTGCTGACCAAGAAAGGCGACAGCAAGATCGTCGAGAAATGCAGCTATCCGCTGACCGGCGTCGGCTGCGTCAAGCGCATCTATTCCGACCTCGCCACGCTCGAATGCACGCCCGATGGTCTGAAGCTCGTCGAGGCTGTTCACGGTTTGTCGCGTGACCAGCTGGAACAGCTGGTGGGCCTGCCGATCGCTGCTTAAAGCCCAAAGCAGACGATCAGACACAGGAGGAAAGATAAAGATAGTGCAGAAGGCAGGAAGAAGAACAGCGCCAATAAGTCACTGATTTTTTCTCCTGCGCCCTCTGCGACGACTCCGCGCCCTAGCGCAGTGGAAGCACGATGCAATTTTATCTAAACGGTTACTCACCAGGCGACCCTGACGTCAATGAAGAGAAGCTTCCGGACGCGGTCGATGTTCTTGTGGTCGGGAGCGGGCCCGCAGGCGCGTTGCTGGCGGCACAGCTGTCCACATTCCCCAACATCAGTACACGACTGATCGAACGGCGCCACGGCGCCCTTCAGGTTGGACAAGCGGACGGCGTTGCCTGCCGCACTGTCGAAATGTTCGAAGCTTTCGGTCTGGGACAAAAGCTGCTGCGCGAGGCCTATTGGGTGAATGAGACTGCGTTTTGGCGCCCGTCAAAGCACGATCGCACACGCATCGAGCGGACCGGCCGCATCCGGGACTCTCCTGCTGGCCTGTCGGAGTTCCCGCACCTGATCGTCAACCAGGCAAGACTGCAGCAATACTTGCTCGACTATATGCGCCATTCCGCGACGCGGCTCGAGGCCAGTTACGGGCTGGAATTTGTCAATCTGAAGGTCGAACCCGAGGGGGGACACCCGGTCGTGGTGACGCTGCGCGACGTCGGCAAAGGCACTCAGACCACTATTCGCGCCAAGTATGTGGTCGGCTGCGACGGCGCGCACAGCAAGGTGCGTGATTCGATTGGGGCCGCCCCGCGCGGGAACTTCGCCAACCATGCGTGGGGCGTTGTAGACATGCTGGCGGTGACCGATTTTCCGGACATCCGGCTCAAGGCGGCGATCCAGTCAGCAAACGACGGCAACATACTGCTCATTCCGCGAGAGGGCGGATACATGGTGCGGCTTTACGTTGACCTAGGCGAGATCGACTCGGACCACCGCGACGCGCTCCATGCCGTGACGCAGGAGCAGGTCATCGACACCGCTCGACGAGTGCTGCACCCTTACACGATCGACGTGAAGAGCGTGGTTTGGTTTGCCGTGTACCAGGTAGGGCAGCGCGTGACAGACCGGTTCGACGACGTGCCCGTCGATCAGCTTCCGGGCCGTCTCCCCCGCGTCTTCATCGCCGGCGACGCCTGCCACACGCACAGCGCCAAGGCCGGCCAGGGGATGAACGTCTCGATGCAGGACACCTTCAACCTCGGTTGGAAGCTTGCCTCTGTTCTCGAGCGACGTGCTGACCCGGAACTGTTACGCACCTACTCCGCTGAGCGCCTTGCAATCGCCCGGGAGCTCATCGACTTCGACAAGGTTTGGTCGAGAGTCATGGCGTCGCCTCCGAAAGATGCGCGCCATCCGGAGCGTGAAGGCGTCGACGCGCAAGAGCTTCAGGCTTCCTTTGTGAAATCGTGTCGATATACAGCCGGCGTCGCGACGCACTACAAACCAACGACAGTACTGACTGCCGACGCAACCCACCAAGGCCTTGCCACGGGATTCACGATCGGCATGCGTTTTCATTCGGCTCCCGTCGTGCGCCTTGCCGACGCGAAGCCGATGCACCTCGGTCATGCGGCCCGTGCCGATGGTGCCTGGCGCATCTACCTGTTCGCTGACGCGAGCGGCAAGCGGTTGAGCGACCTCGCCGCTTTTTTGGCGGACTCCCCAAATTCGCCGGTTGCGCGTTTCACACCACCAGGATCGGACATCGACAGCGCCATCGACGTTCGCGCGGTATTCCAGCAGGGGCACCGCGATCTCAAGATAGAGGAACTGCCCCCCATCCTGATGCCGTGCAAGGGACGCTTCGGTCTTGTCGACTACGAGAAAACCTTTTGCGCCGATCTCACGAAAGGTCCCGACATCTTCGATCTTCGTGGCATCGACCGCGAAAAAGGGGCGATGGTTGTGGTGCGTCCTGACCAGTACATCTCGAACGTTCTTCCGCTGGAGGCGCACGACGAACTCACTGCATTCTTCAGCAGATTCTTGCTTGACCTTCATTAGGCGAAGTGAACAAGGATGGCGTTCAGGCCACCTAACTTCGCTAGCCATTTCGCCTAGATATGCTAGCTGCTTACCGGAGACGGAAAACGCGCTCTGGTCGAGACCGCCATGGGTCGCTGCAAGCGGCTCACCGGCGAGCGGCTGCGCTCTCGTGGCGATGCCGCACGGGGCACCGAAGCCGTCGTCGGTGCGGCGGTTCTCAATTGCATGCTCGATGCCGCAAGGCCCAACTCGGTCCGCCGTTCGGCGGCACCGCTCGCCTCAGACGCGAGCACGCTCCCGGCGACGGTGAGCGGCGATCGCGGCTTGGACCAGTCCCGCCGAATCCACCGTCGGCGAGCGCCCGAAGTCGCTCACTGCCCCGAGGTCATAGTGCATCAGGTTGCCTCAATTCCGATTCGTACCCATCACAACGACTGTTTACCCTATCCGCTGCGACCATCAAGGCCGACCATTGACTGGCACCAAGCCCAGCGTTTCCCGCGCTTCCGCGCAGGTCGCCGGGCGGCGACCATGGCGTTGTGCCAACTCCACCACTTGGCGCACGAGTGCGGCGTTCGATGGCGCGAGGCGGTCGCGATCTAGCCGTACGTTGTCTTCCATGCCGGTGCGGACATGGCCGCCGTGTTCAAGCGCCCAGCCGGCCACCGTCAGTGCGTCGCGCCCGATGCCGGCGCCCGTGAATGTGGCCGTGGGCGCCAGCCGCTGCAATGTCTCGACGTAGAATTCAAAGACGCGCTGGTCGACCGGCGTTGCGTTCTTGATCCCCATCACGAACTGCACGTGCAGGGGACCTTTGATGCGCCCATCGGCTTCCATGCGTGCCGCCTGGAAGATCATTGAGAGGTCGAAGGCTTCGACCTCTGGCTTGATATCATGGAAACGCATTTCGGCAGCCAACCAGTCCACCAGGTCGGGTGCGTTGTCGTAGACCCGCGTCGGGAAGTTAACCGAGCCGGTTGCCAGCGACGCCATGTCGGGCCGCAGGACTAGATGGGCCCCGCGTTCGCGTCCAGCACCGGAGCGGCCGCCGGTAGAGAACTGCACGATCATGCCCGGGCAATGCCTGCGAATGCCATCGAACACCAGCTGGAAGCGTTCCACCGACGAGGTCGGTGTGCCGTCGTCGTTGCGCACATGCAGGTGCACCAGACTGGCACCGGCCTCAAAGGCCTCCTGCGTCGATTCGACCTGCTCGGCAGGCGTGACAGGCACCGCCGGGTTGTCGCGCTTTTGAGGCAAGGATCCGGTGATGGCGACGGTGATGATGACGGGCGTGCTCATAAATCGCTCCAGGATTCGGGGCCAATGCCGCAGTGCCGCGGCTGGATGTTGATGCTAGCGTAAACGCCGGCTCGTACGTAGTCTTACTGTGTCATAAATTAAGCCTCTCACCGATCCAGTTGCAGTGAGGGCAATGGCCCAGGCTTGTTGCGAGTGCGACGCTCAGGCGCAGACGCA
>CAJDTV010000117.1_pt1 | contig 15404 bp, 13 predicted proteins | sample 7389921 | NCBI WGS metagenome assembly CAJDTV01 (sample SAMEA7055654, study PRJEB34461) | soil metagenome | biome: terrestrial ecosystem; feature: Peninsula; material: soil | place: Antarctica | collected 2016 | reverse complement strand
GGCGGCGTTGAACAACTTGCCAACGATGCGGTCGTGCAGATCGATCACTTCGTCTGTGACAGTGGCCGTGCCTTCGATGGCGATCGCCACCAGCGTGGCGTATTGCCGCTGCGGCTCGAACTTGGCCAGGTCGGCCGGCGTCATCTGGCCACCTTCGCGGGCGATCTTGAGGAGCCGATTCTGGTGGACTGCCCGATCAATGCCGGCAGGAAGGCCCAGCGCGCGCCAAGCGTTGAGGCGCTCGATGTGCTCGCGCATGTGCCGCGAGTTCGGCTTGACCGCCGACTGGCGAAGCCAGGCCAGCCTTGTCGCCTTGCTGCCATCGCGGCGCTTGAGCGACTCGTCCAGATGCCGGCGATGCTCGTGCGACAGTGGATCGGTCAGCGCGGCGTGGATGCGCCGATTGGCGCGGGTGATGGCCAGATGCGCTCGATGACGTCGATGCCTGGGACATTGGTGTGCAGAAGGCGCAGCATCTCGAGGATGCCGCCGGCGAGCACCACTCCCTTGTCGGTCTGCAGAGCGACCTCGGTGGCTGCCTGGCGCGCTTGCCGGTATGACGCCAGGCCGAACGGCTTCAGACCCAGATAGGTCCGCAGCTCCAGCAAATGTTCCCGGCGCGTCGCCTCGCGCTGCGCATAGCGCGGCCAGCAGGCGGGATCGATGCGCAGTTGTCGCCCGAGCCACCGCAGCAGCGGTGCTGGCGCCTCCGCATCGGCCGCCAGACCCTGACCCGGGAATCGAAGCAGGGCCAATTGAACGGCCAACCCGAGCCGATTGGCATCCCCGCGGTGCTGCCCGATGAGCGACAGGTCGGCGTCGCTGAAGGTGTAGAGCCGGATTAGCTCGTCACCAGCCTCGGGAACGGCGAGCAGCACTGCGCGCTCGGCGGTGGTCAAGATCGAGCGACGGGGCATGAACTCCTCTCTTGCAAACGTTCGTTTTCGAGAGGCCGCATTGCACCGGCCTTTGCGACACAGCGCTCCCACGGGTCGCACATTCTCACAAATAGTTCTTAATTCTTCCTTCTCACATCACTATGATGGAAACGAGTTTCGATAAGGATGGTCATGGCGCAGCTCGATCGCATTACTCAACAGCCCGCGGTCATGGGGGGCAAGGCGTGTATCCGCGGGTTGCGCGTCACGGTCGGCATGGTGGTCGGCCAGATCGGCGCCGGTCACAGCGTCGAGAACGTGCTGGTCGACTACCCATATCTCGAGCGCGAAGACATCATGCAGGCCCTGCGCTACGCGGCGTGGCGCGCAGAGGAACGCGAAGTCCAACTGTCCGACACATGAAGCTGCTGGTGGACATGAACCTGTCGCCGCGCTGGGTCGACGTACTGAGTGATGCCCGCGTGCAAGCTGTTCACTGGTCCGCGGTCGGTCCGCACAACGCAGCCGACTCCCAGATCATGGCCTACGCCCTCGAGAACGACCATGTAGTGCTCACCCACGACTTGGATTTCAGCGCCATCCTCGCTGCGCCGCATGGCGAGAAGCCCAGCGTCGTGCAAATTCGGGCAGACGACGTGAGCCCTGAGGCGATCGGGCCGCAGGTCTTGGCCGCGATACGACAGATGGAGGTCGACCTGCAGGAAGGTGCACTGCTGACGATCGACCCAAGCCGCACGCGCTTGCGCGTGCTGCCTTTGCGTTCGAAAGCGCGATGAGCTGCCAGCGTCCGTTAGAGGCGTCAACGGCGGCGCCCCTTCTGAACAGTGGTACTACCTACGAAGCGCAGTCATCCGGAGAAAAGGAGAGGGATTGTGAAAGGCACAGTACTACCACGGCACTTCCTTCCAGGTGAAGGAAAGACCTACAAGGTCGGTCGGATGACGATGACGTTCAAGACCACCGCTGAACAAGGCTGGGACGCCTATACCGTATGTGAGGCAATAGAGCCTCCTGAATCCGGAGCTGGCTTTCATCGGCACCAAACATACGATGAGACGTTCATCATTTGCGAGGGACACTATGACTTCCGCCTCGACGACAAGCTACTCAAGCTGGGCGCCGGCGACGTGGTGTTTGTGCCAAGAGGCACGCCTCACGGTTTCGTGAGTAAGGGCCCCGAGATTGGCCGGCAGCTGATCATTAGCTCGCCCGGCGGCGTCTTCGATGCAATGATTGCTGATGTCACGATGCTCGACACCGGTAGTCCGACACGCCAGGGTTCCGCAGAGGCTAAAGCTATCGCGACGAAGTATGGGCTTGAGTTTCTCAGCCAGAAATAGTGCTCAAGCTTTGGCGCGAGCGGCTCAGGAGCAAGACGACCAGTTTGACGCCTGAAGGTCGCGAGAGAGGAACATGCTGATTGGCTACGCGCGCGTGTCCACGCAAGACCAAAACCTCGAGCTACAGCGCGAAGCTAGCAAAGCCCTGGAGCTGTTGCGTGACGGCGACTCTCTGGTGGTTTGGAAACTGGACCGACTCGGCCGCAGCGTCAAGAACCTCGTCGACCTGGTCGGCAAGCTCGCGCGCGAGGGGGTTCACTTCAAAAGCCTGACCGATTCGATCGACACCACGACGGCGTCGGGTCGGTTCTTCTTCCACATCATGGCCAGCCTGGCGGAGATGGAGCGCGAGCTTACCGTCGAGCGGACACGCGCAGGCCTCGAGATCGCGCGCAAGCTCGGCCGCAAGGGCGGACGCAGGCGCCAGATGACCGACAGCAAGATCGAGTCGGCGAAGAAGCTGCTGGCCGACGGCGTTCCGCCGCGGGACGTGGCGGAGAACCTCGGAGTGTCGGTGCCGACGCTTTACCGCTGGCTGCCGGCCTCAGAGCGAGCTTAGCGTACGATTTTTTCCGTTTTCTGAGTCGACCCCAGATAGGCCGCGCTCGGTGACAGCGACAAAAATCCGTCCCAGCGGGTCAGGCCCGAGCGGAAGAATGGGACGGCCAGCGCAATGCGAAGGAGGGGCGGCGCGATGACCGCTGCCACCTGGGCCAGCCTGCTCACAATAGCTCGCACCACCTTTCCCAAGCTTGCCGGATTCTCGCGCGCAATGTTCAGTCTAGTGGTCATGCTTTTGATCCTTGGAGATGTGGGCGAGCGCCCTGCACGAACTGGAAGTCGGCGACGATCCCCGATTGCAGCAGCTCGGCAAGGTTCAGCGAAAGGTCGAAGCCGCCGTCGACTGCCAAGGCAGCCCCTGCTGCTTCGATCACGGGCTGTCCGTCGATCAGGGATTGAACGAATTCCGTGCTCGCTGGCGACAGCAGCCGAACTTCGACCTCAGTTCCCGGCCGTGCGACGAGCACGTTCTCGCCGCCCGCATCGAGATCGACCGCTGCCGGCACGCCATCGCCGACATTCATCCGCCAAAGGGTCAGCGCGGGGAAACCCGAACGGATCAGCCGAACCGACGGCGACAGATGAAGGACAAGCCCGGGCAACTGGTCTGGCGCGATCTGCGCCAGTCTGGCGGGCTCCAGCGGCAACCCGTCGGCGGCGTGATAGGCCTCGGCCCAGGCGTGCTCGATGCGCGCCACGTCGGACAAATAAGGCAGTGTGGCCGCTGGCTCGAAAGTGTCGATGAAGGCGGGGAAACCCGCGCCGTAGCCGAGCAGGATCGGCGAATCGGGCGGCTCCTGCGCGACGTACACGCGCGCCATGGCACGAAAGAACTCCGTCCCGACGATCCGCCCCACCGCCGGGAATGCCGCCTGCAGCGTGTCGATCAGCCCGCTCACCACATTGTTGCGATAGACCGCAAAGCGCCGCTCGCTCGGCTCGCCGTCAGGCCCGACCAGGCCGGGCGGGAGTGGCCGCTCGGGATCGAGCAGGGCGCGAGCGAAGCTACGTTGCCGTTCGGCCAGCCGCGGCACGGTGCAGGGCACTTCACGGGTGTCGTGTTGTTCGTGCACTTTGATCTGTTCGTGCTGCTCGTGCTCTTCGTGCTGGATTGCAACCATGATCGCCCGTGCGTGTTGCGCCTCCGCCTCGAGCACCGGCCAGGCGGGAACGTTGGCATCCCACTCGATCAACGTGGGCGTGCTGCCCAGGCGTCGAATGGCATGCGTGTAAAGATCCCAGACAATTTCGTCGACCTCACGGTCATGTGCATCGATGAGCAGCGGCCGCCCCATTTCGTCGGCCTCCCGCGCGTAGCCGGCCAAATGGATTTGCTGGACGTGGGCGAGCGGATAGGCGTCGATATAGGCGACCGGATCCTGCTGCTGGTTGGTCGATGCCACGTAGACATTGTTGACGTCCAGCAACAGGCCGCAGCCTGTGCGCCGCGCCACCTGGGCGATGAAATCGACCTCCGACCAGTTGCTTTCGACGAACGCGAGATAGGTCGAGGGGTTCTCCAGCAACATCTGGCGGCCCAGCGTCGTCTGGACGTCATCGATGTGCTGGCACACGCGCACCAGCGTTTCGGTTGTATAGGGCAGTGGCAGCAGGTCATTGAGGAAGCCGCTGTCGTGCGACGACCAGGCCAGATGCTCGGAGAAAAGCGCCGGGCGGTAGCGCTCGATCAGGCCGCGCAGGCGGCGCAGGTGTTCACGATCGAGTGGCCGATCGGCCCCGATCGACAGCCCGACGCCGTGCAGCGACAATGCATAGCGCTCGCGGATGGCTTCGAGATAGCGGTGCGGGGGTCCGCCGGCGCCCATGTAGTTCTCGGCATGGACTTCGAAGAAACCGATGTCCGGTTGGGTGTCGATGACCGTGCGGTAGTGATCGGCCTTCAGGCCGACGCCGGCACGCGGCGGCACGGTTCGCTGATCGTCAAAGAGGGTTGGTTGGGGCATGGGCTCCTCCGCAGGAACGAGACGCGGGCGGGTCGCACTGCGCCCGGTCCACGTGGGCTTCAGGCCTTCGAAGTCAGGCTTCCGGGCCCGCTCGGCGTCTGGATCGTCGTGCAGGTGCCATTGGGCTCGAGCTTGAATGCGTTGCCCTGGTAGTCCTTCGTGCTCGTCCCGGCGCAGGTGGTCCCGGCCCCGGCATAGCAGTCGTTTTGGCCCTTCAAGGCCACGCCAAAGCATTTTTCCATCTTGCCGGCAGCCAGCACCTTCATGGTCTTGGCCTGGTTTTCCTGCATCATTTTTTGCTGCGCGGCACTGGGCTGCATGGCTTCAGCCGCGCTGGCGGGGACCATGGCCATGGACCCTATTGCTGCTGCGAAGGCGCTGGCGACCAGAACGGAAAGAACTTGATTGGACATGACGATTTCTCCGGTTTAAATCGGCGGTGCGCGCGTGCAAACCGCCTGCGGTGGAAGGTCGGAAATGACCTGCCTGAAAGGAGGTTCGCTGCCGCGCGCAAAAGGTTACGCTTGCGCCACCAGAAAACTCTAATTATCCGATCCGCGAGGGACCACCGCGGCATCGACGCCAGTGCGCGCACCGTCGATCCGACCTGTGTCAGTTCGGAATGTCGCGGTGCAACTTGGCCCGGTTCGGCTAGCATCTCCACCTAGGGCCTGAAGGGAACGTGTAAGAAGGTGCCGCTGTTCGTCACGGCCCTGCCGAATTGGTACTGGAGTGAACTCCTACAACTGGACGCCCGGTGGTCCAGCCGCAAGGGCTGACTCCAGCCCTGGACAGCTCGGTCTTGATTCAATCCCCATAGCACCACCGCCGCGCAGGCTGGTTCAGTTCAACAGGATCTTTAGCCAACCGCCCGCGGGTTGAACAGCCGCGCCCCGATTCGCCGTCGGCGCGCCGCGTCCGCTCGGCTAAAGACTCTCTGCATTGGTCTGACTGCACTATCACGCGGCAAGCTGCCCTGCGGCGTCCGCAGGGTGTTCAACTCTTGAATTGACACTGCCTGATAGACAGACAGTGACTGGCGTTCGAGCGCTTCAGCTAATGAGTAGGTTGGCTCAGCTTCGTCGGTCTTTGCAGGGGGCGAGGGGGTCTAAGTAGAACTCGCACACATGAGGCAAGAGGGCCTCCGACTCTGAAAGATGGCAAGACGAACTGCACGGTTATCGACAGCGCCGATCACGATGTCGAAAACTGCAACGCGCGACTCAGTGATCAGCGTGCCGGTAGACGCTTTCCACTGGACTGCGCCACTCAATGCCATATTGACTCCGCGCCTGCGCGTCGGCTGTCGAAGATGCCTCCACTCGCCTACAGAAAGAGCTTGGACATTTCGGATGGATGTAGTCTCGAGGAAGCGTAAGACGTGCACCGTCTACCTGGCGCTGCTCAGCCGTGCCCCCCGCAACTGATGCGTAAGCTCCAAGCACTGCGCCAGGCCAGTTGCGCCGAGTGGGTGCCCTTTGCTCAGCAAGCCGCCTGAGGGGCACCGCAAGGCAGATCCGGTAACCAATCCGCGAATATGAGTCTGATTCATCGTCGCTGCAACGCTCGTGTCGCATCACCCGATCGATCCCAACGCAACTCCCGCATCCATGCGCAGCAACCTATTGACAGTGGCGACCATATGAGGAGTCTGCGCGGCAGAAGCTCGGTGCCGCAGAAAAAGGCAACGTCAGGAGTCCTCGACGCCTTACCCACCTCTCAGAATCGCTTCTACGCGATTCTGAGAGGTCGATTTTTTTGCGCGCGTCTTCCGCTCCTTCTGCTGCGCAGACTCCTAAACGGCCGACATCACGACCGACTCGGAAATTACATAGAAAAGTCTTACCCCCAGCGCCGAGAGCGACTTCGTGTTGAAGTAGTCAATGCGTTTTCGGCATCCCGCTTCTGTACGGGTCAGGAGAGCCGCTCCCTCGGCAATCGAGAGCCCCTCGCCGCCGAAGACGAGCGAGTATCGTGTCAGCTCCTCGATCTCGTTGGGAAAAAGCGAAGCGAACCCGGCGCCTGCCAGTGCGTCGGCGGCCCGCTTGCGGTCGTCTCTGGGCAGAGGGAATGCCAGCCTGAGCAGCACGTGGTCGCGGAAAGCATCGATCTGTTCCGTGATGTTCTCTAGTGTCTCGGCGATGCCGGGCTCATAGTGGGTGTATGGCAGGTTGCCGGTGCGGCGGCGGCGCAGGACCTTGTTGGCCATGGTGGCGGAAGGGAGGAGGTCGAACATTTCAACCTGCTCGGCTCGGTTCCACTCCCCGCTGCGCAGACATCGAACGGCCACCAGGCCGTAAGTGGTCAGCACAGCAAGGCACTGGTGGGCGATGTCCGGCGTCTGAACAAGCTCGATGGACCCGTCGGTCTCGAGATCTGCGTTCTTCACGCGGGGACATTCTCCAAGCAGAACGCCCGCACGTGACTTGATGGTGGTCGTGCTCGAGCCATGCTCAAGCAGCACCGGCGTGTAGGCATGGCGAAGCAGGTGCCTGTGACCCATGAACGCGGGGCCGCCCAAAGGGAGTTCGGATTGAACGGTTCGAAGTCCGCAAAGAATTTGCAGCTGCGGATCGATTTCACGCAGTTCTCCGTCGAATTCGAGTTCGGTAAGCAACGCTTTCGGTTTCGTCAGCAGGTATTCCAATCGGTCCTCGATCCGATCGACGATCCTCCTGAAAGTGAGTTGGACTGAGACGGCGTCGAGATCGTCGATGCCGGGTGCCCTTCATGGCAAGCACAGGGCGGAAGAACGCTGCTCTGGCCGGCTGTCACATCAGCCGCCGAGCCCAGCAGTCGCCGCTGCATCCATGGCCCTGCAGACGATCCGACTTGATCGCCGCACCGTTTGCGGCGATGCTTGGTGCCTGAAGAGGAGACAAGTCACATGGCCAATGACGACACCCTTCCCATCACCTTTAGCGTCCCCGGGCAGAGCGGCCCGGTGGATGCCGCGACTTCGCGAAGTCTCGGCGGTGGCCAGCCGCAGCCGCCGGAACTGCCGGGCCAGGTCAAGGCCTCGGTGCGCGTCGCTACGCTGCGCGATGGCGGCTCGCCGGTGCGCGTGACCGCGGTGCCGGGCGAAGACATCGTCGCACTGCACATCCAGGACGGCCCGGTCCTGCTGCTGCACCCGGCCACCGCGCGCGACCTCGTCAACGGCGCAGGCGCTCCTCAGCGCGGCCAGGCAGGCGACGATGTCGCCGTGCAGGTGCATCTGCAGTGGCCAGGCGCCGATGTCGACGCGGCGACCCGCGACCTGTCGGACGTCGGCCACGTCGTGGTCTCGGCCTTTCAGGTCATCACCGGCCTGTTCAAGGACAAGATCGCCGATTTCGCGGCGGGGCAGATCGTCCAACGCGTGGACGGCCAGGTCACGGCCGGCGTCTATTCGCTGGGGCCCGACAAGCTCGACAAGCTGAAGGACAGCGGCACCCGCCTCGACCAGGTACCGGCCGCCACCGGACCGATGCTGGTGCTGCTGCACGGCACCTTCGTTGACACCCACAGCACCTTCGAGAAGCTTTGGCTGCAGCATCCGACGGGCGTGGCTCGGCTGTTCGAGGCTTACGGCGACCGCGTCTACGCGCTGGACCACCCGACGCTCGGCAAGAGTCCGATTGCCAACGCCCTCACGCTGGTTGACGCCCTGCCGGACGGCGCCCGCTTGCACCTCGTCTCGCATTCGCGCGGGGGCTTGGTGGCCGAGGTGCTGGCGCGTCTGGCGGGGCAGACGGGCATTGGTACGGCCGAGCTCGATTTCTTCGCAGACGCGGCGTACGCGGGCCAGCGCGACGAACTGTCGCAGCTGGCGGCGCTGATGAAGGCCAAGCATGTGCAGGTCGAGCGCGTCGTGCGCGTCGCCTGCCCGGCGCGCGGCACGCTGCTCGCTTCCAAGCGGCTGGATGCTTACGTCTCGGTACTGAAGTGGACGCTGGAAGTGGCCGGCGTGCCGGTTCTGCCGGCGTTCGTCGATTTTGTTGGCGAGGTCGCGCGCCGCCGTGCCGACCCGTCGGAGATCCCCGGTCTTGCGGCGATGATGCCCGACACGCCGCTCGTCAACTGGCTCAACGCCGCGCCGCAGAACATTCCTGGCGACCTGCGCGTCGTCGCCGGCGATCTGCAGCATGGCACCACGCTCGGCAGCTGGCTAAAGGTGCTGCTGGCTGACGCCTACTACTGGACCGACAACGACATCGTCGTCCACACCCGCTCGATGTACGGCGGCGCGCCGCGCGCCGGCGGCGCGAGCTTCCTGCTCGACCAGGGCAGCGGCGTCACCCACTTCACCTACTTCGCCAACGACAAGACAGCCGACGCCGTCGTCAGCGCGCTGACCGACGCGCAACCGGCCGGCTTCCGGCCGATCGGCCCGCTGTCATGGGCCGGCAAGGATTCGAGCGGCCAGCGCGGCCTGCTCGACGAGACCACCGCCAGCAAGCCCGACCCGCGCAAGCCCGCGGTCTTCGTTCTGCCGGGCATCCTCGGGACCAACCTGAAGCAGGCCGGTGACCGCATCTGGCTCAGCCCGCGGCTGATTGGCGGCTTCACGCGGCTGGCCTACCAGCCGGACGGGGCCGACACCGTTCTCGACGACGGACCCATCGGCATGGTGTACAGCGATCTCACCGCCTTCCTCGACGCGTCGCACGAGGTCATCCCCTTCGGCTACGACTGGCGGCGCCCGCTCGAGGAAGAAGCGACGCGGCTGGCCCAGCGCGTGCGCGAGGCGCTGGATGCCCGCGCCGAGACGCGGCAGCCGGTGCGCATCCTCGCCCACTCGATGGGCGGGCTGCTGGCACGGACCATGCAACTGGTGGACCCCGACACCTGGCGTGACCTGATGGCCCACCCCGAGGCCCGATTGCTGATGCTGGGCACGCCGAACAGCGGCTCTTGGGCGCCGATGCAGGTGCTGTCGGGCGACGACACCTTCGGCAATGCCCTCGCCGCGATCGGTTCGCCGTTCGCCAACAAAAAAGCACGCGGGCTGATGGCGCTGATGCCCGGCTTTCTGCAACTGCAGGCCGGGCTTCTGGACGATAAGCTGAAGCTGGGCGACAGCTCGACCTGGCAAGCCCTTGCCGATGACGACTACAAGCGCGAACTGCAGAAGAACTGGTGGCAGCGCTACGCCGGCGACATCGTCGGCGCCGCCTACGCCTGGGGTGTTCCGACGCAGGGTGTGCTCGACGCTGCCAAGACGCTGCGCCAGCGCCTGGACGCGCAGGCCGATGGCGCGCTGAAGGACTTCGCGGCGAAGATCCTGCTGGTCGTCGGCCATGCCAAGTTCACGCCCGACGGATTCGACGTGGGCGGCGACGGCTTCGTCTACCTCGACGCCCAGGACGGCGGCGACGGCCGCGTGCCGCTCGAATCGGCGCTGCTGCCCGGCGTGATGACCTGGACGCTGGACTGCGAGCACGGCAAACTGCCGAGCGCCAAGCAGGCATTCGACGCCTTCCTCGACTTGCTGGCGCGCGGCACGACGGCGAAGCTGACGACGCTCGCCGCCTCCACCGTCCAGCGCGACGGCAGCCCCGCGGCGACGCTGGTTCATGTGCGCTCGCGGCCATCGCGGCGCCCGCCGTCGGCGCTGCCGGCCGGCGACGCCAGCGAGATCTTCAGCAGCATCGCGATGACGGACGGCGATGCGGCACCGGCGCCGCTGCCGCCGCTGAAGATCAGCGTGCTGAATGGCAATCTGACGTTTGTACGCCAGCCGATCATGCTTGGCCATTACCGTGCGCTGGAGCTGACCGGATCCGAGCGGGAAGTCGATGGCCACATCGGCGGCGCCATGGGCACGGCGCTGCGCGCGGGTATCTACCCCGAGTCGCCCGACAGCCACCGCATCTTCTTCAACACCCGGCCGGACCAGGAGAACCCGTGGCAGCCGCCGCGGCCTCGCGCGGTCATCGTCGTTGGCCTCGGCGAAGAAGGCGCACTGACCGCGACCCAGTTGGAGCACAGCGTCGCCCAAGGTGCAAAGGCGTGGTCTCAGCGTGCCGCTGAACAGGCCCAGGGCAGCAAGGCCGACATCGAATTGTCCGCGGTGCTGATCGGCAGCGGCGGCATTGGTATTTCGGCCGGCACAGCCGCGCGCGCCATCGCACAAGGCGTGCGCAAGGCGAACCAGCGGCTCGTCGGCAGCGGTTGGCCGCTGATCTCGCGGCTGACGCTGGTCGAGCTGTACCTGGACCGTGCTGGCGAGGCCTGGCACGGACTGCGCGTACTCGAAGAATCGGCGCCGCAGGCCTACCAGATCGCCCCGACGATCGCCTCCGGCACCGGCCCGCTGCGCTGCCAGCCCCAAGGCGGCTACCGCGGCGCCGACTACGACCTCATCAACACCAGCACGGCCAGCGAAAACACGATCTCGTTCGCGCTCGACACCCGGCGCGCACGCACCGAGGTGCGGGCGACGCGCACGCAGCCCAAGCTGCTGGAGAAACTGATCCGGCGCGCGGCCACCGCGCGCAGCAGCGATCCCATGCTCGGCAGCACACTGTTTAAACTGCTGGTGCCAATGGAACTGCAGCCGTTTCTCAGTGGCAATGATCGACTGGTGATGCAGCTCGACGCCGGCACCGCACCGATCCCTTGGGAGCTGCTGGACAGCGGCCGCAGCGGCGGCGGCACCAGCGCTGACGGTGCACGCGATAGCAGCGGCGGCAGCGAGCCGCCATGGGCGATCCGCACGCGGATGCTGCGCAAGCTCAGCACCGGCGACTTCCGCAGCAACCCGCGCGACGCCCACACCAACGCCGCTGTGCTGGTCATCGGCGAGCCCAAGATCGACGACTTGGCCTATCCGGAATTGCCGGGCGCCAGGGCCGAGGCGCAGGCAGTGGTCGAGGCGCTGCGAGGGCCTGGCGGGATCCGGCGTGATCTCGTCACCGCGCTGACCGACGACCCCGAGTTCGACGCCGTCATCGTCGCGCTCATGGCGCGCCCCTATCGCGTCGTCCACATCGCCGGCCACGGGGCGCCGATCCAGCGTGACCCGACCACCCAAGCGATCACCAGCCGCGGCGGCGTCGTGCTGTCCGAGGGCATCTTCCTCGGCCCCGACGAGATCGCCAAGTTGCCCGATGTGCCGGAACTGGTGTTCGTCAACTGCTGCCACCTCGGCGCTGCCGACAGCGCGCAGACGTTGAAGGTGGCCGAGCCCCCAGCGTTTGCCGCAAGCGTCGCCGACGAGCTGATCAAGATCGGCGTGCGCTGCGTGGTGGCCGCCGGTTGGGCGGTGGACGACCTCCCGGCGATGAAGTTCGCTCAGCGCTTCTACGCGGTGCTGCTGCGCGGACGGCCTTTCGTCGACGCCGTCGTCGAAGCCCGCAAGGCGGCGCTCGCTGCGGCCCCCAACAGCAAGACCTGGGCGGCCTACCAGTGCTATGGCGACCCCAACTGGACCTTCTGCGCAGAACGTGACGACGGCAGCCGTCCGGCGGCAAGCCCAGGCGACGAGTTCCAGGGCATCGCTTCGGCGGTGGGGCTAGCGCTGATGCTCGAAAGCCTGGCCGTGCGAACCCGTTTCCAGACTGCCGCCACCATCGAGGAAGCCGCGGCGCAGCAGGGCGAAGCACGACGTCGGCTGGTCGGCTTCGAGAAGCGCTATGCCGAGCTTTGGGGCGGCATGGGCGCAATCGCCGAGGCCTTCGCCGTCGCTTGGGACGCCGCCGGCGATCGCGACCAGGCGATCGCCTGGTACGGCCGCGCGCTAGCCGCCAATGACGCCAGCGCTTCGATCAAGGCCCACGAACAGTTCGGCGATCTGCGCATCCGCCGGGCCTGGAAGCGGGCCCGCACGATGGTCAAGGCCGCCGACTCCACGGGGCTGACGGCAGCGCGCGAAGAAATCGAACAAGCGCTGGCCGAGTTGCAGGGGCTGGCCGCGCTCCAGCCGACGATCGAGCGGCTGTCGCTGTGCGGCTCGGGCTTCAAGCTCTTGGCGCAAACGCTGCAGCTGCAAGGCGGCGCCGATGCAGCCGCAGCCGCGGCGGCGACCGCCGCGCTGCAGCAGGCGTTCGACGCCTATAGCCGCGCCGAAGCGCTGGCTGCTACCAGCGACGACGCGCAGCTGTTTTTTCCGGGACTGAACCGGATGGCGATCGAACTCGTGCTGCGGGCCGGCCAGCCCGGTTGGCCCGGCTTCGCCGCCGCCGCCAGCGCCGAGGTGCGGCGCAGCCTGCAGGCCCTGCACGACAAGGCGCCCGACTTCTGGACCAACGCCGCTTTCATCGAGTTCGACCTCTACGCCGCCGTCGCAGCAGGCGAGCTCTCAGCTGCGGCCGAGCGGCTGAGCGCCGCGTATGCCGATCTGCACACGCGGGTCGCGGCCCATGAAGGCTACTGGGGGCCGGCGTCGGACCAGGCGTTGTTCGTGCTCCGCGCTTACGCCGCGGACGGGCGCGGCGCCGAGTTGCAAGCGGCCCAAGCGCTGCTCGACCAGTTGGCGGCATACGCGAACTGAGGCTCCCGAACTCGATCGCGCTTGCTATCTCCTGGGCGGCCTTTCGCCGACGGCCCGGCAGCGCCGGATTCGGGGCGCGAAGCGGGGTCGCACCTGCTGGAGCTTGCGTCGTTGGTCGCCGAGCAAGCGCCGGCAAGCGTTTGTTGCCGACGCAGTGTGACAGCTCACCGGGGCCGTGAATAGGCGTTGCCGACCCGAAAGAGCTTTTCAGATTGGACTCCTGGACCGACATTGGGTGAGCGGAAGAACGACAAGCAACACAGGGAAGCCGGCCGTGGCACGAATACGGATCTTCCTGTCTACCGTAAGCGCTGAATTCGGCAGTTACCGTGACGCGCTGCGCGACGACCTCACGCGCCTGGACGTCCCGGCGGCCGTGCGGGAGGATTTCATCGCCTTCATTACCGAAACGCTCGACATGCTGGACGGCTACATCCGACAGTGCGACGCGGCGATCCACCCCGTCGGCGACATGACCGGAGCGATGGCACAAGCGCCGTCGCTGACGCTGATCCGCAGCCGCTATCCTGACTTGGGCGAGAAGCTGCCGCCGCTGGCCCCGTTCCTGCATTCCGGCGCACCGGCGCTCTCCTACGCCCAGTGGGAGGCGTGACTCGCGCTGTACCACGTCAAGCCGCACTTGACCGCCGCGCCCGAGGAGAGGGCGCGCCGCGCGATTCGCGGTGCGAACTGACGCTCGAACGGCGGGCCGCCCAGCAGGCGCATCTGCAACGCCTGGCCGCGGTGGAGCGCTATCCCTGCCCCCCATCGCCAGCCCCAAGCGGCTGGCGATGGAGGTGATGCTGCGCTCCAAGCTCTTCGACCTGCTCTTCGCCGCAGGATGGGCCCGGCATGTCGTCCATCGGCCCAATCCCAGCCTCGGCGTGCTGTTCAAGGGACGCGACGCCATGCTGGACGAGTTGCGCACCAGCCCGACGAATGCCCCGGCGACTGGCGTCAGTGCCATCGTCGGCAAGGCCTTGCACGGACTGGGCGGCGGAAGCAAGAAGCGGCTGGCCGTGCAATACGCGTGGCGGCTCGTCGACGACTACACCGCCTTGCTGTTCGTCGGTGCAGACGACCCCGAAAGGCTGCAGCGCAACCTCGCCACCGTGTGCGCGCCGGCCCTGCTCGATCTGCCGGAGGATGAGGTCAGACAGGAAACCGCCCAGGCCAGCGCCGTGCTCGCCCGGCTGCAGCGCAATCGCGTTGTCGCTGATCGTGGCCAACGTCGATACGGAAGCCGCCGACCAGGCAGTGGAAACGCTGCTGCAGCAACTTTTCGGCGGACACGTGCTCATCACCCGCCGCTTGAGCAACCGGAGCGGCGCCGTCGAGGCCCTGCCGCTCGACGCGCTCAAGCCGGCGGCGGCGGTGGACTTTCTCCTCGCCCGCACCGACGCGCGGCGTCGAGCTGGCGGACGATGCGACACAGGCCGACACGCTGGCCGAGGAACTGGACAACCTCGCACTCGCCCCGGAACAGGCCGGTGCCTGCATCGCCCAACGCCACCTCAGTCTGGCTAGCGACCTGACGCAGTGGCGTGGCCAGCGCGACAAGGTACTCGCGGGGTGCGATCCACGATTGATGCCGTGCCCCATAAGCCTTGCGGTCACCTGGCAGACCTCGTTCGACCAGCTCGGTGGCCTGGCTGGCGCCGGCAACGATTGCGGAATCGGTGCTGGACGTGGAAGTGCCGGGAGCGGCGGCTGGAAACGAGGTCTACGCGGCTTTGGCGGAACTGGAGTCGTACTCCCTGGTGACCTGCGCCGACGCGGCGCCGAGCTTCACGGTCCATCGCCTGGCGCAGGCGGTGACACGATCCAGCGCGCAGGTCCCGGCGCTTGCCGAAGGGCTGGGCTGGATCGACGCCGCCTTCGTCGGCAACCCATAGGACGTGCGCACCTGGCCCGTGCTCGATCCCCTGCTGTCCCACGTCCGTTCGGTCGCCGGCCATGCCGATGAGGCAGGCATTGCCGCGCCCACCGCGAGACTCATGGATACGAGCGCGCAATTGCTCGTGGGTAAAGCCCTGTACGTCGAGGCCGAGCCGCTCATCCGCCGGCCCCCCGTGCCAATATGACCTGCGCCACCTCCCCCTGAGAAATCAGTGAGCAAAGAGGTAGGTATGACAGTCAACCATCAATCCAAGGCAACCGTGCA
>CAJDTV010000131.1_pt1 | contig 15428 bp, 17 predicted proteins | sample 7389921 | NCBI WGS metagenome assembly CAJDTV01 (sample SAMEA7055654, study PRJEB34461) | soil metagenome | biome: terrestrial ecosystem; feature: Peninsula; material: soil | place: Antarctica | collected 2016 | reverse complement strand
CGCCGTAACATCTTGAGTTCGTCAATCCGGATTTCGGAACGACGTTGCTCTTTGCCCTCCTTGTCGGTCCAGCGCACAGTGCGGTGCCGGCCCTCGATGTACACCTCGCTGCCCTGGGTCAGGAATTCCAGCGCAATTTCTGCGAGCCGGTCGTAGCAAACCAGCGGGTGCCATTCGGTGTGCTCGACCACCTCTCCGGTGCTGCGATCTGTCCAGTATTCGTTCGTGGCCACGCTGAAGTTGGCATAGGCGCCCTTTGCCCCTTGCCCTCCCTCGGGATCACGGCCCAGCCGGCCGATCAGTTGCGTCCGGTTCATGACCTATCTCCTGTGCTCCAAAGAGCTTTTGCCCTCGCCTGCGCTGGAAGACTCCCTCACCTCACGACCGACAGCGCATACATCGGGTCGTAATAGATCGTGGGCACGTGGCGCCCCCGCTCCCGGTCAAACACCAGCTGCACCACGACATGCACGAGCGTGTGCAGCAGCCGCAGGATCTCGTCGAGTGCCAGGCTGCGACCTTCATCCGACGCCTTGATGAGCAAAGCGATGCGGACGAAAGCCTCCTGCGGCGAATTGGCGTGGACCGTCGTGATGCCACCCGGGTGCCCAGAGTTGAGGACGTTCTGCACGTAGTAGAAGGTCTCGTCGCCGCGCAGCTCCGCCAGCAGCACGCGGTTCGGCGTCTTGCGCATCACCGCCTGCAGCACCTGCTTGGCCGTCGCGCCGACCACGCGTTCGCCGCTGTGGCTGTCACGCCGGTAGAACAGCGCCTGCGCGTTCGGATGGTTGCGCAGCGGCATCTCCGGCGTGTCCTCGACGGTGATCAGCCGCTCCCAGTTCGGGATGAGCTCGATCAGCGCGCGGATGAAAGAGGTTTTGCCACTCCCGGTGGCGCCGGAGACGATCGTGTTCTGGTGGCTGCATACCGATTGCGCGAGAAACGCAGGCCAGTCGCCGGCTTGCGCGAGCTCCCACAGGAAAATCTGGGCCGGCTCCAACTGCCCAAGCAGTCGGACCCGGTCGTCGCCGGTCAGCGTTGCCGAGTGCACATGCCGCGTGGAACTGAAATAGTCCTGCTCCACAAACTGGCCCAGCTCGAACGACTGGCTCGTGTGCTTACGCAAGTTGAGATAGATCATGCCGCGCGCTGCCGTGGGCGGCATCGTCATCTCGATGCGCTCGCCACCCGGAAGGTAAGCCGACAGGATCGGATCACCCTCGTCAAAAGGCTTCTGTGAGATGTTCGCCAAAAAGTTGCCCAGTGCCTGGAGATACTCGAAGCTGATCGCCGGCGCCGCCACCTGCTCCCAGATGCCGCGCTTCCAGAGCTGGACCACGCCCGGTGCGTTCACCGCCACCTCGTTGACCTCCGGGTCGGCGAGCCAACCTTCGAACGCACGCAGATGCGCCAGGATCGAAACGTATTTGTCGGGTGCGCCCACGTCTCACCTCCTCAGTGGACCGATGTGATCGGCCGGAGCTCGTACACCGTCGAAAAGTCGACGTCCCGCGCGACGAAGATCCTGATGATCTCGCCCTGATTCTTGTAGAGGCTGGGCTTGAGCTGGCTACCTTGCTTGAGCATCTCCTCCACGATTGATTGGGTCGTGCTGCCGGTGTTGCTCAGCTGCGAGAGCGTGCCCTGGCTGCCAATGTTGTAGGTGTCGCCATAGCTGCCATTCGCGCGCTGCGAAGCCCGCGCATCGTCTCGCGCAATGTAGATCTGCTTGGCATCTTCGAATAACGAAAAGAAGACCGCGCCCGCGAAGCGCTCGAACCACTTGTTGTCGACATAGCCCGATGTGCCGGCGCGACCCAGCGCATCGGTGCCCGGCGAGTTCAGCTGCACCGACACAAAATTCGGCGTCACCGCCCGCGACCACAGCGTGAAGATCGTCTTCTGGCCCGCCTGGAGACCCTGCGTGTACTCGCCTTCCATCGTGGTGCCCGCCTCCATCAGCACGACCTTGCCGTCCATCGACAGGACCGGCGCGCTCAGGATGCACTTGAGGAAGCCCGGCTGGTCCGTGAGAATCGCGGTCAGCAACGTGCAGTCCGGCAGCGTCCCCTTGGCGAGCGTCATCGACGGATTCCGGTTGATCGTCGCGCTCGTGCCTGGCGTGATCGTGGCCGACAGCGCGCTGGCCAGGGCGTTGGTACCGCCTTGCGGCGTCGACGCCCCGGGCAGGCCGACTGGCATGCCGGCGGCGCCCAGCCCTGCCGTGCTCGCCGCGGCGGGCTGCGTCACTGCGAGGGTGATCGCGCTCTTGCGGCGACGCTCCCGGACGCGGTCTTCCTCTGACGGCCCCGTCTGCGCGGCCGGCTGTCCCGTATCGGATTTCGTTTCGGGCTCCGGGCAGTTCAATCCAATGGGCAACCGCAGGCCACCCGGGCACTCCACATACGACGGCGCGGTTGGCGGGGACCCGAGCGCGAGCGGAACCTTGACCTCCGGCGCCGACAGCGGGCCGCTGTCCTTCGAAACGTCGGTCTTGACTGGCGCTGGCGCGCCGAACAGGCCGAAGTAGTTGTTCCTGCTGGCAATCCCGAACAGGATCAGCAATGCCGCCACGCCCGAGGTCGCGACCAGGATCAGCTTCTGGCCAGGCGCCACTGCGCGCTTGCGCTCGACCAGACCCTGGCGTTCTTCTTCCGCGACCGGCGCTTCCTGTTTCTGCTCGAACATCACTCACCTCCCGCCTCGCGGATGGCCCGCTGCACCTTGCCGCTGGCGGTGCCCGTAGGAGCCGACTGGATCGGCAGAGCGGGCGACTTGTTGGTGATGCCGGCCACCAGCGCGCCGCGCCGCAGGATCACGCGGGGCACGACGCGGTGCAGCACCATCGTGTCCTCCTCGACGTGGTAGTCGACCAGACTCTCCGTCCCGTCGGGTTCGACGATGAACGGCGCCGGCATCGGATGGGCCGCCGAGAACAGCATGAACGTTTGCCGGCCGTTGTCGTGCATGGAAAGCGGTTGCAGCTCCTGCGGCCCGACGATCCAGTAGTCGTAGTTCAGGTCGCCCTCAAGCGCAGAGGCTTTGAGATCCGCCTTCATCTGTTGGCGATCGGCTTCCCTCCTGGCCATTGCCAGTGCTTCCGGCGTGGTGGCGTCACCCTCGGGATACTGCAGCCGGACCCAGTAGGCGACGTTGCGAGCCGTCCGATGGGTTGTCTTAAGCTGGAACAGGTAGCTGCGCCGGTTCGTGAACAACGTGAGGTTCGTATCCGCCTTGACGTCCTTCGGCTTGATGACAAACAGGTTGCCGTTGATAGCCGCATGCCACGCATCGCGGTCTCCCATTGCAAAGTCTTTGATCTGCTCGGCCTTGCTCAGCTCGATCGTGGTGACGACGCCTTCCGCCGCTGCGATACGGATGATGTTGTCACCCGTGAAGCGAACCGTCTGGATACGCGCATCGCTGGCCGACGGCACGGTGCCCACTTCGGCGCGCAGCAAGCCTGCAGCGCAAGCCAGGGTCGCGACGCACAACAGGCGAAGCGGACCTCTCATCGTGTTGCCGCCTGAGGCATCCCGACGTTCGCGGGCGTCATCGTTGGCGCCGCAGGAACGGAAGCGCCCTGCCCTCCTAATCCGGCTGCTGGAGCGCCCAACACTTGGGGCACGCCCTCCTGATCCCGCCGATAGTTCACCGCGCAAAAGCCGAAGGCATTGACGTGCAGATCCCGGATCTGGGAGGGGATGTTGCCGCGTTCGTAGCGAACCGTCAGCGTGGAGATGTAGCGCGTGCGTGTGGGAGGTGCCACGCCGCGGGTGATCGTTTTGTCGAACCGCACCTGCGCGACGCGCAGGTCGTCCAGGTCGGTCGGGAGGAAGGTGATGCTCTGGATCTCGACGCGCTCGGAATCGGTCGGGCTCATTGTCTTCACGGGCGACTGCGCGTTGATCTCAGGATTGAAGTAGTTTTCCCAGTCCGCGCGCACGGGACCGCAGGACATCAGGTAGGCGGTCTTGTAGTTCGCCTCGGCTTCACCGCGTGTGAAGCCCTCGCGCGCCAGGACGTAGCGGGCCACGTCGGAAAGAACGATCTTCTGGTCGCGATCGCGCCCCACATTCACCAGTTCGCCCGGCGCCTGCACGTCGTACGCGCCTGTGGCGTTATCGACGCGGATGATCGCCGGCACGAACTGCTTCAGCGGCAGCAGTACGGTCACGCTCAACACGCTGAGCCCGCACAGGATTCCGCAGGCCCAGGCGATCCTGGCGTTGCGGGACGCGCGCCGTTCGAGATCCAGGCGTGCCTGGGTGTCCCAGTCGAGCGCCTTTGCGAAATAGGTCTCTTTGTCGGTCACTTAACTGCCTTGCTGACGTGCGAGGGGTTGATCGGTCGCTCCTGTCCCGATGGCCATCCGGGCGGAGGCTTGGGGCCAGCACAGGCGGCGACGGCCAGCGTAATCAGTGTGGCCATGATCTTGGTGCCAGTCGTCATTGCGTTCTCCTACTTGCCCCGCGACCTACTGAAAAGCGACCTCGCATGCGTGAGGTTTGTGAGGCCCGCTCCGAATGAGCCGCCACTGCCCGCCGTCAACGAAGCGCACATGGTCGGAATTTGCATGAACATAAAAAACATGGTGAGCGAGATGAGAAGGATCGGAATACAGATGGCCGCGACGTTCAGGCCGTCGCCACTAGCACCCAACAAGCGCGCGACCATCGCCATCACACTTCCACCGCCAACACCCCCCAAAGTCGTATTTAGCTTCCCGACATAGCTGTGGACGATGCCAATGAACATGAAGATAAATAGCGCTGCGAACACGTGATAGAAGACGAAGTAGAGAGCCGTGTTCAGCCACGAATGGAAATAGTTGCGCGTTTGAGGCAAAACCAACGCCAAGATGAAGAACGGCCCGACGGCAAGGACCATGCTGAGACCAAGCTTGGAGAAAATAATGGAGAAGAGCGCCGCCGCCAGAAGCAGGTAGACGGCGACGATGACCAGCACGCCCATCAAGAACAGCGCAATGGCCGGCCCGAAGGCGAGTTCTTTGATCAAGTTTGTCCCGGCTGTGAACATCGCGGAAACCAGATCCACTACTTTCTCGTTCACCTGCCCGAGAAGGTCTGCCGCGCTGCCAGACGTAGTGCTCAACGCTCGCGTTAGTTCGGACGGCAAGTCGAAGAGGGGCGTGGCCACCCACGATAAGTAGCCATTTCCCATCACGTACAAAACCACCATGAATCCGACGAACTTGATTAGCCAATCGGTGATGGGCATTGCTACCTTGCCTTCGATAATCAGATAGCACCAGATAAGCATGCAAATTCCGAGCAACACCCAGGCGATGGGTATGACATAGCCGGAGATTCCAGCCGCGGCGCCTTGATAGAACCCCGTCAGCGCGCGCTCGAAGTTGCTATAGACGTCGGCAATTATGTTGTCGGCCACGGCTCGGTCTCCATCAGAACCTAATGTTGATAGGCTTGGATAGCTTCCGCACTTCGTCCTGTGCGTTGCACGCGGACAGGCGCGCCCCGTTCTTCTCCACCTCAGCACTGCAAGCGGCGTTGAGTTCGGTCAGCGGGCCAAGATTGCCCTTGTCCGCCTCGGCCGCGATGTACTTGGGATCGAATTTGGCGGCCTCGACCGGCGTTTCTTGATTACCACAGCCGGCAACCGAGATGATCGCGGCCAACAGGGCAATCTGTACGTTGGATCGTTGTCATGCCAGCATTGAAGTTATCGATGGCGGACTGCTGCTGCAGCCGCCGGTCGGCCTCTTCCATCGCCTGGATCGTGGACAGCTTGATCTGCTCGTTCTGCATTCGCACCGTTTCCACCTGAATGCGTGCCTGCACCTCGGAGATCGCCTTTTGATCGGTCGACGAATTGATCGAACCGACAAAGCTCTGCAGGTTGCGGATGTTTTCCGAGGCCTTTCGATAGCCCATGTCGCCAATCTGCTTCTGCAGTGCCAACTGCTGCCATTGCTGGGTGCAGGTCGATCGCATCTGGGGATTGGGGTTCAACTCCGCGCACGACCTCAGCTGGTTCGCGCGCACGATGTCGTTGACCGAACCTGAGACTCCCGCGAACGACCCACTGCCGTTTCTTAGGCCCTGCACCGCACCGACGTAGTCCTGTGGCAGGTACTGCGTCAGCAAGTCGTTGTTCATCAGGCTGCCGAGGTTGCGCGTCCCCTGCAGCGTCCCGTACACCTGCTTCATCTGGTCGAGTTGCTCGCCCATGGACTTGAGTTGCTCGGTCCATTTCAAGACGGTCTCGAACTGGTTCATGGTGGCCGGGATGTCGCTCGTGATCGTCACCGGGATCTGGGCATGGACGCCACTGGCGAGACCCGTACACACCGCAATACCAGACAGCACCTGCTTCGCACGCTTGATCAGCCTCATCACACTCTCCTTTTCAGAAACACGGGCAACCACTGCATAGGATCAGGGCCGAATTCGTCGATCGCGGCATGCATCACCTCGACGTTGTCCAGGCTCGCGGACAGTACCGACAGCATGTCGTCCATGCCGCTCAAGTCCATCTTTACGACGACCGACTCGGCACCCTTTTTGAGCAAGAACTGCCCTGAGTTTTCCGGGGTGTGCTTGATCAGGTGAAATTCACGCGACGGTGAAATTCACGCGACGTGAGCTTCAGCCCATCGATGTAGTCAACCTGTTCGGCTTCGCCATTGGGTAGCAGCAGCTGCGTCGGGAACTGGGAAAGCAGCGTGCTGCCCAGCGGCGAACGGCTGATGTCGCTCGGCTCCTGCGTGTCCAGGCCGATCACGCCATCTTCCTTGCGGATCGTCTTTCCCTTGTTCTCGATGAAGGTTTGCATGAGCGGATCTTTCAGCGCACGCCAGGCCTCCGCGATGTCGATGATGTGAGGCGCACCGGACGCGTTCTGCGCGATCTTGTGCGTGAGATAGCGCAGGATCGGCGTGCGCGCTTCCTCGATGTCAAGGAAATTCGTCATGTCGAAGCCGAAGGTGTGCGACCCATCGAGATCGAAACGGTCCTCCGCGTTGTCGAGCACCCAGGCGAAGGCGCCCTCGTCGCACCAGCGGCCCAGCGCCTGGTAGAGGCTGTTCTCACGGTGTGTCGGCAACGCATCGCGCACGCGCGCGTAGCGGCGGTGCTTCGGCTCCAGTGCATAGACCTGCCGGATGCTGCGCAGCAAGTCCGCCTCGTCCTTGTGCGTCATGACGTACTTGCCGTCGAACTGCGCGTTCCAGCTCATGATGCTCAGGATCACCGAGATGTTCTCGGCAGTCGGCACCATGGAGAACGGGTTCATGCCGGTGGGCTCGCCCCCGGCAATCCGGAAGTAGCGCCCGCCCATGGCGCGGATGCAGATCTCCTCGCCATAGTCCTTGTCGAACTTGCCGCCACCCGAGCGGCCGATGATCTTGTAGTTGCCGAGCTCCTTGCGATGCGCCTTCGGCGCCACCGCCTCGCCCTGGTCATTGGCCGCTTCGTCATCGTCGAGCTCAGCCTTGACAGGCTCGTCGTCGTAGTCGATCCGGATGCCTTGCTCCAGCAGCCGGTCTCGGCTCACGTGGAAGTTGAAGAAGTACGGGCCGCTGGCCGCCGTTTTCAGCAGCGCAATGGGCGCGCCCCACTGGCTGCCGCTCGCATTGCCGCGCGGGTGGTTGTGTATCGGGAAGAACTTCGAGAAGTTCTTGCTGCTGATCGGCATCGCCCGGATGCGGGCGTACTTGAAGTTGCCCGGCAGCGTGCTGAAGTAGGTGCAAATCAGCGCGCCGCCCCGCTCGCGCGACGTGTTCATGCTCTTCTGGTCCAGCAGCGTGACGGCGGCGTTGACGTTCTGGTTCAGCTCCTTGATCGAGTCGCCGTAGACCACCAGGATCAGCTCGTGCTCGAACATCGAAAACTTGCCCGCCTGCAGCTGGGTACGCGCGGCGGTGACCTCCTTCAGCTGCTCCTCGTTGTCGCTGGTGCTCCTGATCTTGTTGTACTGGGTCTTCAAGAGCGCATCAGCCCTGTCAAAGGCCATCACCGTCACCGACTGGCTCAGGACGAACTCGAAGGGCGAGGACAGCAGGCCTTCGAACACCTTGGAATCGAGTTGCTCCGCGCGATACGGCGCGACCAGCGTGAGCACCGCTGCGAAGCGCGAGCCGGAGGCGCCTTCGATCTCGACGGTCTCCGCGCCGAAATTCAACGCCGCGGCCTGCAGGTTCTGGCTCAGCTCGTGGGCATCGAGCCGGATATGGCGATCGGTGTCGTTGACCAGGCGGCAGTAGAACCCGGCGGTGCTTGAGCACAGCACCCCCTGTGTCGTGTAGGTGCCGAGCCGCCGTGGGTGGTAGCGCTTCAAGCTGGCCATCAGTTGCGCCGACAGCTTCGACAGTTCGTCGCGCGCACGCAACCGCAATTCGGTCATCCCTTCGCTCGCCCTCCTGGAGAAGCGGATGCTCGCACGGTCCGCCTTGTTCCCCGCCAGCCGGTAGACGGGCGAGACGAACAACCGGTTAACGAAATGCTGCTCGCCATCGAACTTTCGGGCGTACTGTTTCGCGAACTCAGTGCTGAGGTCGTTGTCGTAGCCGATGCCCGAAAGGTCGTAGCGCACCCGGCGCCGCTCGATGTGGGTCCAGAGCGCCACGTTCGGGCTGCGTGCAATGCTGTTGATCGCTGAGAACCACTGCTGATTGAGGTTATCGAGTTCCTTATGACCGAGGGTCTCGAACGACAGTCCTTGCACCTCGATCGTCTGCGTCAGATCACCTTCGTAGGTGATCACCGTGTGGTCGTCGATTTGCTGCGAGTAGGGCAGGCAGCTGGCAACGCTACGTTCCGTTTTGATATTCGGGGTGTTCGGGACGGCAGACATCAACTTACCTCGCGCCGGCTGGTGTGAGGACTGAAGCTCACCACCCCGCTGCCATGCGTGTTCTTGTTCTGCGCGAACCAGCGGTAGCGGTAGCTGGCGACGAGGTCGCGCACCCAGAAGGGGTTCTCGTTGGTCTTGAGCACGAGCACCACATGCAGCGGCAAGAGCAGCAGCGTCCAGAAGCCGAACAGGCGCATGCACAGCAGTAGCAACATGCACTCTGCGCCGAACACCGGCAACGGCACGTAGGCCTGCAGCACGGGCGCCTGCGGGCCGCGGTAGATCACGACGCGCTCGAGCGCCGGCTCTTCGTGTCGATGTTCTGTGTCGCTCATGCCGCCGTCAGAGATTCGAGATGCCGGAGGCCGAGCCGCCCACCATGTCCTTGACAAACTGGATGATCGCCACGACGCCAAAGGCGAGCGCCGTGCCGACCAACGACTGGAAGAAAATCTTCTTGGGATCTTCGCGCCCCAGCCAGTTGCCTGTCACCCAGTTCAGCAACGTCAGCAGACAGGCGATGGCCCCGATGACGCCGACCACGCCGTAGATAACGTTGAAGATGTTGACACCGGCCTGCTTCAGGCTCTGCGCCATCGCCGGGTTGGCGGCCAGCGCCAATGCAAGGAGGCCGGCCGCCAGCCGTGCCACCGTGACGGTTCGCCGGACCTGGGTGATGTCAAGGCGGGACAGTGCGGCAATGACGTGTGTATTCATGAATGCTCCGGAGGGATGGGCGTGATCTAAACTGCTGGCGGGCGAACAGGGATGACGCCCCTAGAAGCCGGCGGCCCTGTTTTTCTCGAAAATCTCGAGTGACTCGCCAGAACGCGACGGATCGCCGGAATCCGGCGTGGATGGGGCCACGAGGAACGGCGGCTGGGATCTTTTGGCGGCTTGTCTGGCGACCGGGACGCCAGGGCCCATCTGAACTTGCGGCGGCGCGATGCTCATGTACGCGAAAATCCGGCTCGCGTAGTCGTCGCTGATCGCGCGATCAATGCCGCCTGAGTTGTAGCCGCGCAATGCCGCCCAGATGGCGGCGACGCCCGAGTAGCCCGAGGCCGACGCACGGTGATAGAAATTCCACAGGATCTTCTGCCCGACCGCGAGGTTCTGGCAGGCGTCGAAAGCTTGCTCCCACGTCATGCCGTAACGGGTGACGTTGCTCACGTGGATCTGGGCCAGACCGACTGAGAACTCGCGACCAGCCGCAACCAGTTCTCTCGCCCGAGAGATTGCTTCAGCCAAAGTGACGGGCTGCTTGACTGTCCCTTGTGCCTTGTCCATACCGATGGCGAACGGCTGCCACGCGGATTCGGCCCTCACCAGCGCGTGCATCAGCACCGGCGAAACCTGCGGTGCACATTGGTCCACAAGCGCAGCCATCGCTACCATTGCATGTCTCCGAACCTGTTGAGCTCAGGTTCGCCTTGCGAGGGACTTTTTGGGAAGGCCACCGTCCTGACCAGATGTTCCGTTAAAACAATCACATTATTTGACATGACAGTATATGTCCTCGATGTAAGGTTTTAACACAACATTCATGATCAAAATATGATTTGTTTGACAGGACTATGCCAGCGCGGACCGGACTTCGCAGTTCAAATTACAAATTAAGACAATCCAGACCCCGATGACCGCACCACTGCCTCCCGATGACGAATCGCCATCGCACGCCGCCCAACTGGTGCGAGCGCTACTCGAACGCCATGGCATTCCGAAGCACCGGCATGCGTCTTTCGTCGGTGAGTTTTTCGGACTCTCGCGCGGGGCGTCCCATCAGCGTGTCAACAAGAGTTCGGCCTGGACGCTCGACGACTTCCAGCTCTTGGCCAATCGTTTTGGCGAGCCCCTCGCGCAGGTGCTGGGGGCCGTCTCGCCCGACCGGTCGGGTACGAACGCCATCCTGAATGTCGGGACCATGGCAATCTGCTGTCGCATCTGGCTCGCCGAGGACAAAGCGGCTGTCTCAGTGAGCACCTTGGTGGCAGTGGAAAGAGACGGTGCTTACGTCGTCGTTCCGGCCACCGCAGCCGGTGGAGAAGATGCCAAACGCATCGTGAAGCTGGAAGTTGCGCACGACGCGACCCCGGCGCGGCGCGTGGCCGTGCTGGACGACGAGCGCGACGTCGCCAATTCCGTGTGCGGGATGCTGCGCTCGGCAGGCATCGAGGCGGTTGCGTTCTATGTGGCCGATGAGCTTTTGGAAGCCATCCAGGAGCACCGGTTCGATGGCTACGTTTTCGACTGGGTACTCCCCGACAACCGCACGGCTATCCCGCTGTTGGCAGCCGTCCGGGCCCTTCCCGAACACAGGGCCGCTGTGCTCCTGTCCGGCAAGACACGCAATGGGTTGGCCGATCCCCGCGAGGTGGGCGAGGCGACGCTTCGCTACATGGTTCAGATGATCGAGAAGCCGGCGCAGCAGCCGATGCTCATTTCCGCGCTTGTGGCCGACGGTCTCAATGCGGCGAGACAATATGGACTCCGGTCGTCTTGACCGCACCTTTGCGTCGCCATTCCGTGATTTTCAGCGCACCTGGATGACCTTCGCTGCTGCGTCGGGCAGGCGCATCAAGCACTTCGCTACGGGCGACCAAAGGCGGCACTGACATCGGCGGCAGAAGCTCGGCGCAGGAACAGCAAAGATGGACAAAATTGCAAGCATTCGACGACGAGAGCTGGATATTTCCTGTCGAGCCGCGGGCCATGGCCGCAGTCGCCACCGCGCCGTTCGATCCTGATGTCGGCGCCCGATGGGGAAAAGTCCGATACCGCCGATCCGGCGCTGAACCGCGTGCAGCAACGTGCAGTGGAATGAACCGCTGAACGTGATCGGCTGTATGGAGGGCCCGGGCGCTCCATCTTGACTCCCTTCAGTCAACAGCACGCGTTCCGTTGCCCGCAACTGTTCTAATGGGGCATGCCTGCCCGATCTCAGTTCAAGCACTAAAGCCATGGCATTTTTTTCTCGAACCGGTTTTCCTGTTGGCCTCGCGGGCTCGCTGGCAGTGGTTTTATCTCTCGTCGCTCTGACGGCGCGTGCCGACCCGACTCGCCTCGCCACCGTTGCACTCGAAGACCTGACCTGGGTTGAGCTGCGCGACCAAATCCGCGATGGCAAGACGATCGCCATCGTTCCCATCGGTGGAACCGAGCAAAACGGGCCTGCGATGACTCTGGGCAAACACAATATTCGTGTCAGCGTCTTGGCCCGCCGCATCGCCGATCGTCTGGGCAATGCCATCGTCGCCCCGGTCATCGCATATGTCCCCGAAGGCAGCTATGCCCCACCGACCGCGCACATGAGATTTCCCGGCACCCTGACGATCCCTGACGATGTCTTCGAAAAAACGCTGTTCTCGGTGGGTCAAAGCTTGAAACTCCACGGTTTCCGCGACGTTGTCTTCCTGGGCGATCACGGCGGTTACAAGAAAAGCGTCCAGCGTGCCGTAGCCCAACTCAACAAGGCATGGGTTGGCAGCAACACTCGCGCCATCGTGCCGGATGCTTACTATGAGAGCAGTTCCGAGGGGTTCAACGCACTGCTGCGAGCGAACGGACATCGCAACGACGAAATCGGCACGCATGCGGCCTTAGCCGACACCGCGTTGCAGCTGGCCGTCGCGCCCGAGACGGTGAGACTGCAACGACTTCACGGCGACCCCAAGGGTGCGGCGCCGGGACCCGCGCAAGGTGTGTATGGCGGTGACCCCCGGCGCGCGACTGCCGCCATGGGGCAGCCTGGCGTCGAGGCCATCGTGGCCAACACGGTTGCCGCGATCCGCACGGAAGCCAATCACTAGCAAACGCAACGCAGGTCAATCGTCTTATGCTCGTCAACCCAATTGCTCCGCGCGCAAGACCGTACTCTAAGTTTTTCTTTTGATCGCCCGCTGAAATGAATCAACCCCGACGTTTTTTGTTTTCTGGCCCATCGATTGGCTTGCTAGCTTTGGCTTGGCTTTGGACTTCTGCTTCAGCCATTGCTGCGTCGCCGACGGCCGCACCCGCCGCACCCGCCGCACGAGCGGCTATCAACCCCGCCTTACCTGGCATGCCTGCCATCCTTGATCCTCAAAATCTTTATAGCGAGACAACGGCCGGCAAGTTCAGCCCGGCCGTCGCCGGTGCCTTGTCCCGGATCTATGTGCCCAACGTCAAGTCCAACGACGTGTATGTCATCGATCCGGCCACGAACAAAGTAGTGGATTACTTCAAGGTCGGCGCCAACCCGCAACACGTCATCCCATCCTGGGACCTGAAGACGCTATGGGTCGCCAACAACGCCGAAGGGTCGACCAAGGGCAGTCTGACGCCGATCAATCCCCTCACGGGAAAGCCCGGCAAGGCCATTCCGGTGGACGACCCGTACAACATGTATTACTCGCCGGATGGCAAGTTCGCGATCATCGTGGCCGAGGCCTATAAGCGACTGGACTTTCGCGACCCGACCACGATGGCGTTGAAGTTCTCGATCGCGACGCCGCAATGCGGCGGCATCAATCACGCCGATTTTTCGATCGACGGGCGGTACGCCATTTTTACCTGCGAGTTTTCGGGCTCGCTGGCCAAGATCGACATGGTCGAGCACAAGGTGATGGGCTACCTGAAACTTTCGAGAGGCGGCATGCCGCAAGACGTGCGAGTGTCGCCTGACGGCAAAGTGTTCTACGTCGCCGACATGATGGCTGACGGGATCTTCCAGATCGACGGCGACGCATTCAAGGAAATGGGGTTCATCCACACCGGCCTCGGCACGCACGGACTCTATCCGAGTCGCGACGGGACCAAGTTGTATGTGACGAACCGGGGCAGCCACCAGATCCACGGAAAACCCGGCGGTATGGGCGGCGTTTCAGTGCTCGATTTCGCCACACGCAAGGTCGTGGCCGACTGGCCGATTCCCGGAGGGGGAAGTCCGGACATGGGAAATGTGAGCGCAGATGGCAAGCGTCTTTGGCTTTCCGGACGCTACGACCAGATGGTCTACAGCTTCGACACGACGACCGGCGCCGTGATAAAGATCAAAGCCGGGGATCAACCGCATGGGCTGGCTGTTTGGCCACAACCGGGACGGGCCTCCTTCGGGCACACCGGAAATATGCGCTGACCGACTGGAAGGAAGCGAGCCTTCGAGAAGGCATTGCGCAAAAAGAGACTGGGGCGCGCTGACGCGAATGACTTCCGCCAACCGGCCATGCTGCCCATCTCAAGAACCTGAAAGACCACGTCGCGCCCCTTTGTTGTTCAATTGCGAAGGGCTCTGGCGAGGCAGGCTGGCTGGATCGAGCAGCTCGGTCGATCACCACCTGGACGGTCTTGAGGCTGTCGCTTTCACGCATCGTCATGGTGATAGTTGCCGCCGATGTTGGCATCGCTGCGCCTCGGATCCAGACACTGGATTGGGCAACGGTGCGCCATTTCTATTCGGGCCAATGCACGTGGCGCCATCGCTCAGCCGCGCAAACTCGCGATGAGCCTGCGAAGCCCGGATGTCAGCGCGCTGCCTTCGTGCGGAGTTCGGCGTACTGCTGCTCACCTGCCGGCGTCATTATGAGCACTGACCTCGGATGGGTCTCGTCCAGGGGCGTGAAATCCGTGTGGTCCACCCATTCCGCCCAGCCGTGCCGGATCAGTGAGTCGCAGAGGTCGGGCAACAGCCCGCAGCCGTTGGAAACGGAGCGGAAAGCCTGCTCGAGCGCTGAAGGCGAAAGATCAATCGTCTGGACGCGCCGTTTGGTTGCTGTCCTGGCAGGCGCGGCTGCCATTCCGGCCCGGTCCATGGGGCCATCGCCATTGCGTCCGCTGGACGGCCACCACACGAGGCTGCCCACCATCGGCAAGCCGCGGGAGGCCACGCTATGCATCAGAGCGATCGCCGCGTTGCGCACGCCCCGCCAGGGCTGGCGGCGCGCACGTCGCTCCGACACAGACTCGAGCGCGGCCGCGACGGACTCGGTCACGGCATCGTCCGAGCCGGCGCGGCTGCGGATTTCGGCAGCCAGCGCACGAAGCTCCAAGGTGCTCATCCTCGAATTCCGCTCGCTGGCCGTTTTGCGTATCAGGTTCATCATGTAATCAATTGTATTTACAAAGAGGCGCTTTGCAATGCTAAAGTTCACACTTCGTGTCGGAATTTGGGCAAGAGCGTGAGGCGGTCGCTGGCGTCAACTGCGCGGCGCACCAGGAGGAAAGCGACGCCCGAGAAATCAGGCGCTCGCGTGGCGTCTCATGGCGCCCGGCATAACTGGTCCAGTAGGCGGCGTCTGTGCGCAGGCGGTCCGCTGATCCAACACAACTCTGGCTCCGAGACATCGCCATCGCCGCCGAAACCTTGCGCGGGAATAGCAGCAAGCTCAATCAACTTGCAAAACACAGCGGGTCTTTTTTCACGCGTCGAAGCCGGCCGCCCTCGAGAACCCGGAAGGCGGGCATCGGCAGGCTATAGAAAAACGCCAAGCGACGGATTTCTCTGGTGGCGTGGGGCCCAAGACCTGGCTGCGCGGGATTCATCATGGCGTCAGTCCACAGCACCTACAGGCCTATCTCAACGAATTCACGTTCCGCTTCAACCGCCGCTTCTATCC
>CAJDTV010000066.1_pt1 | contig 15779 bp, 16 predicted proteins | sample 7389921 | NCBI WGS metagenome assembly CAJDTV01 (sample SAMEA7055654, study PRJEB34461) | soil metagenome | biome: terrestrial ecosystem; feature: Peninsula; material: soil | place: Antarctica | collected 2016 | reverse complement strand
AACCTGCTGGAGGTGCGCGGCATCGGCCTGCTCGACATCCGCGCCATCTTTGGCGAGACGGCGGTGCGCCGCAAAATGCGGCTCAAGATGATCGTCCATTTGGTGCGCAAGGAAACCATGGAGCGCGACTATGAGCGCATGCCGGCCGAGCCCCTCACGCAAGACGTGCTGGGCATCCCGGTGCGCAAGGTGATCATTCAGGTGGTGGCCGGGCGCAACATCGCGGTGCTGGTCGAGGCGGCGGTACGCAACTCGATCCTGCAGCTGCGCGGCATCGACACCTATTCGGAGTTCGTCGCGCGCCACCACAAGGCCATGGAAGACGGCGGCGACGACTGAGGGCGTGCCGCCGCCAGCGGGGGTTAATGCTTCTTCGCGCAGTCGCCGCACAGCCCATACAGCGACATCGCATGGTCCTGCAGGATCCAGCCGTGGCTCTGGGCGATCATTTGCTGGCGCCGCTCGATCTCGGCGTCGTAGAACTCCTCGACCTTGCCACATGCGGTACACACCAGGTGATCGTGGTGCGTGCCCTCATTGAGTTCGTAGACCGCCTTGCCGCCCTCGAAATGGCTGCGCTCGAGGATTCCGGCATGTTCGAACTGGGTCAGCACGCGGTAAACAGTGGCCAGACCCACGTCGGAGCGTTCGTTGAGCAGCACCCGGAACACGTCCTCGGCCGTCATATGGCGCTGCCCGCCCGTCTGGAAGATTTCGAGGATCTTCAGGCGCGGCAAAGTGGCCTTGAGGCCGGTGCTCTTGAGTTCGTCGATGTTGGTCGTCATGGGGTCCTTCGCCAGCTGGGGCGAGCCGTGCCCGCCGAGGACCAGCCGCTACAATGAGTTGATCATATCGTTAGCCCTTTTTGCCCATGCCTGCCATTCACCCACACCGCCCCGGGCCACTCGCCACCGTCCTTGCCATCGTCGTGGTGAGTCTGGGTCTGGCCGCCTGCAGCAGCTTTGGTGACCGCACGCGCAATGCGCTCAGTTCGGTCACGCCTTATAAAGTGGAGGTGGTGCAGGGCAATTTTGTCTCCAAGGAGCAGGTCGAGGCGCTCAAGCCGGGCATGTCGCGCCAGCAGGTGCGCGAGATTCTGGGCACCTCGTTGCTGACCGACGTGTTCCACGCCGACCGCTGGGACTACGTGTTCACGATTCGTCGCCAGGGCGTCGATCCGCAGCAACGACACCTCACGTTGTTCTTCAACGGCGAGCGGCTCGACCACTTCGAAGGCGATCCGATGCCGAGCGAGGAGGAGTTCGTGGCGACGCTCGACACCCGCAAGCACAGTGGCAAGGCGCCGGTGCTCCAGGCCACGCCCGCGCAGCTTGAAAAATACGCGCCGGCCAAGGATGCCCAGGGCGATGGCGCCGCTGCACCACTGGCGCCGCTGCCCGCCAGCTATCCGCCGCTCGAAGCGCGGCGCTGAATCGGGCCCGCGAGCGGGCCGTCCGGACGCTGTTGTTCGGTGTCATTACTGCGAGGCTGGATGCACGTGACTGACTTCCTGTTTTCTTCCGGCGCGACCCGTCGCATCGCCGTTGCCGGCGCCTCCGGGCGCATGGGCCACATGTTGATCCAGGCCGTGCGCGAAGCCGAAGACTGCCGCCTGGCCGGCGCGCTCGACATTGCCGGCAGTGCCGCGCTCGGGGCCGACGCCGCGGCCTTCCTGGGCTTTGCCAGCGGCGTGCCGATCGTGGCCGATCTGCGCGTCGGCCTGAAGGACGCGCAGGTACTGATCGATTTCACCCGGCCCGAAGGCACGCTGGCCCATCTGGCGATGTGTCGCGAACTCAGTGTGCAGGCCGTCATTGGAACCACCGGATTCAATGACGCGCAAAAGGCCGAGATCGCCGAGCTCGCCAAGGACATTGCGATCGTGATGGCGCCCAACATGAGCGTGGGCGTCAACGTCACCTTCAAGCTGCTCGAAATGGCCGCCAAGGCGCTGTCGAGCGGCTACGACATCGAGATCATCGAGGCGCACCATCGTCACAAGGTCGATGCGCCCTCGGGCACCGCGCTCAAGATGGGCGAAGTAATTGCAGCGGCGCTCGGGCGCGACCTGAAGGACTGCGCCGTGTATGCCCGCGAGGGCGTCACCGGCGAGCGCGATCCGTCCAGCATCGGCTTTGCCAGCATCCGGGGCGGCGACATCGTGGGCGACCACACGGTGCTGTTTGCCGGTACCGGCGAGCGTATCGAAATCACCCACAAATCGGCCAGCCGGGCCACCTACGCCCAGGGCAGTTTGCGCGCCGTGCGCTTTCTCGCCAACCAGAAAGCGGGCCTGTTCGACATGTTCGATGTTCTCGGACTGCGTTAGCTGCGGCTGACCCATGAGCGTCTTGGAGCTGCTGACCCAGGGCGACGCAGTCAGCCGCAGCGTGGCGGCCTTGCTGCTGGCGATGTCGATCGGCAGTTGGGTCGTGATTCTCTGGAAAGGCTGGCTGCTGCGCAGCGGCACGCGCAACGTGCTGCGCAGCATTGCCGCCTTCTGGCAGGCGCCCACGCTGGTCGAAGCTGAACAAAATATCAAGTCTCTTGATCGTTCAGCGTTTGTGTGGCCGGCTGTAGAAGCGATGAAAAAGATAGCGTCGTCGAGCACGTCCGAAGCGACGCTTGGCGCCGCCGGGGACCGCAATCAGCGCTTGACGCGTGCGCTGCGGGGTGCGCTGCACAGCGCGCTGCGTCGGCTGCAGGCAGGCCAGATCTTGCTGGCCACGGTGGGCGCGGTGTCACCCTTTGTCGGATTGCTGGGCACCGTGTGGGGCATTTACCGGGCGCTGACGGGTATTGCCCAGGCCGGCGCCTTCACCATCGACAAGGTGGCTGGCCCCGTGGGTGAAGCGTTGGTCATGACCGCTGCCGGGCTGGCGGTGGCCATTCCGGCGGTGCTGGCGTACAACGTGCTGGGCCGGGTCATCGGCCGCATCGAGGCCGAGCTGGAAGGTTTTGCGCACGACCTGCTGGCGGTGTTCGGCGAGCCGGCGCCGGCGCCGCCGGAGCCGTCATTGCCGCCCGCGCGGGCCATGCCGGTCTGACATGACGCCCGCTCCCAGGCTGAACGCGGCGCGTGCCGGAGTCTCGGGTCGCCGCCGGAAGCAGCGGCACTCAGGCCCACCCCTGCCGGCGCGGGCAGACTCGGAACCGCGAATCTCAGCCCGGTGCCAGGGGCAATGCCTCTGGCCCGGAAAAGCCGGTTTCGCACGGTGGCCCGAAAAAGTCGTGGTGAGTGGGCGCTGCGGTTGGAACACCCCGCCATGAGTTTCGGCCGGACCTCGCTGGGCAGTTCAGGCAGCGGCAGCAGGGCCACCGGCGCCGGCGGCCAACGGCCGCTGTCGGACATCAATGTCACGCCGCTGGTCGATGTGATGCTGGTGCTGCTGGTGATTTTCATCATTACCGCGCCGCTGATGGCCAGTTCGATCCGGCTCGATCTGCCGCGCACTGCGGCGGGCGGACCGAGCGACACATCCCGCTCTGTCAGCCTGGTCGTCGACGCTGCCGGCAAGGTCTACCTGGACGATCAGCCAGTGACCGCGCAACAGCTTGCCGTTCGCCTGGCCCAGGCGGCGGCGGTCAGCAGCGACGCCGAAGTGCAGTTGCGAGCCGACCGGACGGTGCCCTACGGCACGGTGGTCGAACTGATGGGAATTGCCAACAAGGCGGGTCTGCACCGCATCGGCTTCGTCACCCAGGCGCCGCAGCCGACGCCCTGAGTGCGGCCCGACTTGGTGCCGGGCTGAGTGCCGGTCCGCGCGGCTCGCCTCGCCGTCTACCGGGTCGCGGCTTCCACGTATTTCGACAGCAGCGCGATCTGCTCATCGCTCAGGCTGCTGCTGAATGACGGCATCTGTCCGATGCCGTTGCGCAAGGCCTTGGCGACGCGTGCTGCATCCGGCTTGATTTCGTCCAGCACGGGGCCGATGGCACCGGCGCTGTCGGCATCTTTCAGCGTGTGGCAGACGGCGCAGGCCGGAGTCGATCCGGAGTTGAAGAGCTTGCGCCCGGCCTCCATGTCGACAGCCGGCTCCACCGCGCCGGCGGCGTATGCCAGCACCAGCAGGAAAACCGCCGCAGTGCCGCGGCGGATCAAGTGCTGATTCTTGCTCATGCGACGGCGACCTTGACCGCGTGATCGCGCCAGCTGGAGTTCAGGTAGCCCCCGGAGTTCTCGAGCCGGTTCTCGACCTGGACGTTGCCCTTCGTATCCGTCACGCGACTGGCCAGGGTGAAGGTGCCAGCCGGCAGGGTCGCGTCGAACTCGAACTGGCGCCAGGCGTAGCGGCCCAGGTTGAGGCCGACCAGCCGCGCGGGTCGCCAGGTGGAGCCGCCGTCGAGCGAGACGTCGACCTTGGCCGTCGCGTGCATGCCGCCGAAGGCGACGCCGCGGATCGTGACCTTGCCGTTTTTCAGCGTGCCTTCTTCGGGCAGGGGCGAAGTGATGAAGGACTTGGCATCCATCACCCAGACCGCTGGCTCGCTCGGATCTTGCTTTTTGCCGGGCGGAGCCATGCGGTAGCCGTGCTGCTGGATGCGGGCCGGGCTTTGATCCTTGGTCAGCGCCACGCGCTTGACATACTTGATGTTGTTGACCCCGGAGTAGCCCGGCACGATCAAGCGCAGGGGGCCGCCGTGTGCCAGTTCGATCGGCTGGCCGTTGAGTTCCCAGGCCAGCAGGGCGTCTTGCATGGCCGACAGCGGGACCGAGCGCTCGACCATCACACTGTTCGGGTCGATACCGGCCGGCAGCTTCTCGCCGCCGGTGCCGGTCAGGTACACGGTGCCTGCGGCCGCGCCGCCCAGGTGCTTGACGAGCTCCCTGACGGGTACGCCGGTCCACATGACGCAGCCTGCCGCACCCGTTTGCCACGGGGTTCCGCTCGGCTTGGACGGGAACATGCCGCGCCCGTTGCCTGAACATTGCAGCACCATCGTCACGGTCTCGCTGGGCATTTTCTTGAGCTCGCCCACCGTGAAGCTGCGCGGTTTGCGCACGCCTTCAACGGCTACTGTCCACGCATCGCGATTGCTCACGATGTCGGCGGCAGGTGGCGGCAGGTTGTTGCGCACGTAAAGCTGGTTGACCGGCGTGATGGTTCCGGTGCCCACGGCACTGCGCTTCATCTCGATGGTGTTGGAGCTGTGCACGATCATCGAGCCCGGGTCTTTCCAGCTCGCATAGGCCGGCAAGGGTTTGGGGGCTGCCGCCTGGGCGTGCGCCAGGCGCCACGAGCCCAGACCGGCCGAGGCGAGTGCCGCCGCGGTGCCGGTGAGCAGCAGGCGGCGATGAGAGTTCAGTGAGGTCGGGTGGGGTGCCATTGCGCGGAGGTCTCCTTGGGCGAGTGGAAATTTATTTGGCCGAGGCGGTCTTGAAGCCGGCGGCCTGCCATTCTGGCAGACCGCCGCGAAACCAATTCACGTGCTTGTAGCCCGCCTTGATGGCCGAAATGCTGGCCTTGTAGCTCTTCCAGCACTCAGCGCCGTTGCAGCCGAAAATCAGGGCGACGTCGCGGTCGGGCCCCAGCTTGGCCGTGTCGAACGAATCGAGGGAGCCGTCGTAGTCGGCGTCCTTGGTGCTCTTCTCGATGTAGGGAACCAGCACGGCACCGGGCACGTGCGCCTGGCCGAATTCGGCGTCGTTGCGTGCGTCGACATACCGGGCCTTGTCCTTGAGCAGCGCCGCCACGGCAGCGGCATCGACCACGCGGGCGCCCTTGAGGTCGCGCGGCGTGAAATAGCCGAGCTGGCTGACGTACGCGAAGTCGGACGTGTTGAAGTGCGTCACCTTGGCGCCGCTGTTGCGCAGGCCGAGCGCCTGCGGGAGGTTGCTGCGAAGCGCCTCGGCACTGATCTTGCTGCTTTTTTTGACCGCAAGACTGACGCCGGGAACCGCCCTGGACTGCAGGATGACCCTGAAACGATCGCCTGCCGCCATCCATCGGCTCAACACTTCGCGTTCCACCGCGACCACGTCGCACTTGCGCAATTGCAGGCAGATCAGCAGCGCGTCTTGATAGCGCGTCTCGTAGACGCTGGCGAAGTGGCGTTCGATCGTGGTGTTGGCGGCGTTGGTTTCACCGCGCAGCAGGTAAGTGACCAGGCTGTCCTGCATGGGGCGCCCCAGCCGCTTGCCGGTGGCCTGCGCAAAGTTGGTGATCGGACTGTTCTCGGGTGCCACGAGCACGACCTGGACCTGCTGGTCAAGCCCGATCACCGGGTCGTAGCCGTAGCGCACTGCCGAGCCGATCAACTGTGCCGGGCCGACGATCACGTCCGGGCCCTGGGTCCGCGCGGCACTCAGGGCTGCCGTCATGTCGAGCGAAAGCGTGCTGGCGCCGTCGCCGGCCTTTTCCTTGCGCAGGGCTTGCTCGAGCGCGGCGCTCCAGTTCGCGTAGACCGAGCCATGCGCCTGCTCGCCTTGATCGCCGGGGTTGATCAGGGCCTTCCATCCGGCGTGAGTCGTCAGCGCGGTGGCGGCGAGCAGGGCAGCCAAGCCGCCGCGCAGCAGACGGCCACGGCAAGCACGGGGCAGCGAACATGTCATTTTGAGGCTGTCGTTTGAATATGTGAACAAACGTAAATGATAAGCCGCAGGCGTGTCAACTGCGCTGCTCGACAACCCCTAATACGAAAGTCCCCAACCCGGTCGACGGTCCTAAACGGCGGCCAGCGCCTGTTCCAGGTCTTCCAGCAAATCGTCGATGTGCTCGATGCCGATCGACAGGCGCACCATCTCTTCGCTGACGCCGGCCTTGGCCAGTTCTGCGGCGTCGAGCTGCCGGTGCGTGGTCGAGGCCGGGTGGCACGCGAGCGATTTGGCGTCGCCGATATTGACCAGCCGCAGGAACAGCTTGAGCGCGTCCTGGAACCGCGCGCCGGCCTCGCGGCCGCTGGCCGCTTTCAATCCGAAGCTGATGATGCCCGAAGCCCGTCCGCCCATGTACTTTTGCGCCAGCGCGTGGTCGCGGTGCTCAGGCAGGCCGGCGTAGTTGACCCACGCCACCTTGGCGTGGCCTTTCAGGTGTCGCGCTACCCGCAGCGCGTTGTCGCAGATGCGGTCCATGCGCAGCGGCAGCGTCTCGATGCCCTGCAGGATCAGGAAGGCATTCATGGGGCTGAGCGCCGCGCCCATGTTGCGCAGCGGCACCACGCGGGCCCGGCCGATGTAGGCGGCAGCACCCAGTGCCTCGGTGTAGACCACGCCGTGGTAGCTCACGTCGGGTTCGTTCAGGCGCTTGAAGCGCGCCTTGTGCTCGGCCCACGGAAACTTGCCCGAATCGATGATCGCTCCGCCCATGCTGTTGCCGTGGCCGCCCAGGTACTTGGTCAGCGCCTGCACCACGATGTCGGCGCCGTGCTCGATCGGTCGGCACAGGTAAGGGCTGGGCACGGTGTTGTCGACGATCAGCGGCACGCCGTGGGCGTGCGCCACGTCGGCCAGCGCGGCAATGTCGGTCACGTTGCCCAGCGGGTTACCGACCGATTCGCAGAACACCGCCTTGGTGCGCGCGTCGATCAGCTTGGAGAACGAGGCCGGATCGCGCGGATCGGCAAAGCGCACTTCGATGCCCATTTGCGGGAAGGTGTGGGCAAACAGGTTGTAGGTGCCGCCGTACAGCGTCGACGACGACACGATGTTGTCGCCGGCCTCGGTGATGGTCTGGATCGAGTACGCCACAGCCGTGATGCCCGAGGCCACCACCAGCGCGCCGATGCCGCCCTCGAGCGCCGCGACGCGAGCCTCCAGCACGGCATTGGTCGGATTCATGATGCGCGTGTAGATGTTGCCCGGTACCTTGAGGTCGAACAGGTCGGCGCCGTGCTGCGTGTCGTCGAAGGCATAGGCCACGGTCTGGTAGATCGGCACTGCCACCGACTTGGTGGTGGGGTCGGGCGTGTAGCCGGCATGGACCGCGAGGGTTTCGATTTTCATGGTGATTTCTCCGAGGTTGAGAGGCGCGCAAAACCTACTATTTTGCGACGCGGCTCGATGCGGTGGTTCAATTCAAAAGTTACAAGCTCATGCGCCGCAGGACAGCTGCGGTAGGCGCTCTGTCCGGGCCGCCCGGCGCCGGCTGTGTCGAGACCGGTGAACCCCAGCTACCTGCCCGGCGGCGTCGCGTTGACCGCGTGCCGACCAGAGCGTGCCCTACGGCACGGGGGTCGAACTGACGGGAATTGCCAACAAGGCGGGCCCGCAGCGCATTGGCTTCGTTGCCTATGGTGGCGTCCCGGTTCGCCGGCTCTTTGGTCAAACCCCACCGAACCGGCTTGGCGTGGCCGTTGGTGTTGCCCCTTCGCCAGTGGCTTGGCGAAGCACGAAGTGCGTGAAGACCGGGGGTTAGCGCCAATCCTGTTCGGATAGATAGATCTCGAAGGCAATTTCCGCCCATCAAGACTTCGATGGGTCGAGACGATGGCCAGAATCCGCAAAGCGCTACCGGCAAGGGTTGACGTTGCGCATCTGATCAGTGCTGGCGTGCTGGCCAGTGTGTGCTGATGACGCCGCAGTTGCGCCACACGCTGTGCGATCACGCCGCGGGCAACTACCGCATCCTCACCACCATGGCCGCCGAGCCGCTGGCCGTGGCCGCCAAACGAGAGCTGCCCCAGCTTGACGAGAAGCTCTGCCTGGTGGTCTTCGCGCCGCCCGACACACCAACCACCCGCCGCACGGCGCCCCGGCGTTGAGCACGCCCGCATCGTCATGAACGCCGACCGCCAAGATCCCCACGGCTACCCCATCGCGCTGCCAACGCTCAGTGATGAAGCCGTCGTCGAAATCCGAAACTTCATCGAGCACGTGCTCGACCAGTCCGATCTCCACGACGCGCTCCAAGTCCGCCGCTTCTACGAGGAACCGGCAGAACACAACATGGTTCGACCGACCCCGCCTGCCGCCGCCGACGACCCGCCGTTCTGAAACTCTCACGTCTCAATATGCACCGCCGCCAGGCTCAAATCTGGCGGCGTTCTTGCTCGCGCACGTGAGGACCATCAGCAACGTTGAACAGCGTCTTGCCGAACACCACCGCCTTGCTGTTCAACGACCATCATCAAGCTTGATCACCAGACCATCGAATTGGCTGATCACACTCACCTGCAGCCCTACATCAGCGCGACAGCCTCCCGCACTCGCTGTGCGGTTGAAAAAAGCCGCGAGCGCTCGAGCAACTCGGCAAATTCCTCCGGCGTTGGCGGCCGGTTCGCCATCCGGGTGCGCATGGCCTTTAGCGCTGACAAACCGACCACCGGGTCGATGTCCATCTGCATGATGCAGAAGTCGTCCGGGTGAATCACCCCAAGCCCGTGGACGGCAAGCACTTCGCTCGCGAAGTGCTTAAGGTTCGCGCTGACGATGCAGTTGTATCGGCCGTACCCCGCCATTGCTTTACTTCATGCCGAGGTCCTGGACGTCGTCCGTCAGCCCTTGCAGTGACTCATTCTGGCCCGCCTGCATCTGTTGTTTGAACGTCGCCAAGTCGGCGTAATCGATTCGCCTGTGCGTCCCAGCCTTGCGATGGGTCAGGCGGCCCGCTTCCAGTTGCTTGATGAAGCACGGCCGTGAGACGCTTAGAGAATTCGCTGCTGCGGTCGTCGTCAGCTCAACCGTCCGCGGCACCACCGTGATGGCCCGATGGTCCCCGAGGGCTCCCAACTGACGAATGGCGAAGTGCACCAACAGCAACCCCCATAGCTCTTGCAAGACCAGCTCGGGCGTCTCGCTGCGCAGCACGGTGCTGTTGGCTCGCAGATGCGGCTTGATTTCGTCGAGCACACCCTCAAACTCCCGGCGCTCGTGGTTCAGCGTGGCCAGCTCCAGCTCCAGCTCCAGCTCCAGCTCCAGCTCCAGCTCCAGCTCCAGCTCCAGCTCCAGCGCCGCGCCTCTTCGGGGTCGAGGATGTTGTTCATCAGCCGGTAACTGTCCTGCGTGGGCGCGGCCGGGTCTTGCAGCGCGTACTCGACCACCCGAACAGTCTGCCCGGCGCTGCGAGGCTTGTCGTCGCTGTCCAAGACGGTGCTGTGATCCGAGCGGTCGAACAGCATCTTCGCCACCGCCAGCTTGAGGTTGGACTTGACCCGCCAGGCCAGCATGGCGGCGCTGGCGCACGCTTTCGCCCACAGCTTGAAGCCGTAGAACTGACGATCGGCCGCCACCAGCATGCCGGGCTCGAGCTTGGACGGCAGCCTCTGCGCGGCCGCGCGTTGTTCGCTGGTGCCATGAGGTGCCACGTCGGCGGCCACCGCGACGCGCGTGGCGCACTCCACCAGCCCAAGCACGCGCGCCTGTGGGAAGGCGCCGTGGCCGCGCCCGGCGCCGGGCGCCGGGCGTGGCCAGTGGGCGCAGCACGCGTCCGGCCAACTGACGCATCACCTGTGCGCCAAGCCGGCTTCGCGCCTGGGAGATCGCCGACTTGCTGGCCGGTACCGCGCCAGTCTCGCCGCCACCGAGCCATTGCAGGCCTTCACACACCACCCGCAACACCTCCTCCAGTGGCGCCTCGCGCCACAGCGTCAGCGCCATCACCGAGCACACAACAGCTGGCGCGGGCAACAGCCGCTCGCGCTCACTGGCTTTGCCAGTGTCGGCAAGAACTTCTCCGATCAGCGCTCGCGGACACACACTGGCCAGCACGCGAGCACTGATCAGATGCGCAACGTCAACCCTTGCCGGTAGCGCTTTGCGGATTCTGGCCATCGTCTCCACCCATCAAAGTCTTGAGGGGCGCAGATTGTTTTCGCAACTTATCTATCTGAACAGTATTGGCGCTAAGCCAGAACCACTGGCGGGGTGTGCCAGATATCGTGGGCGTACTCGGCAATCGTGCGATCCGACGAGAAGGCACCCATCCCTGCCACATTGAGGATCGCCTTGCGCGTCCAGTCGTCCGCATCGCTGTACAGCGCGTCGACCTTGCCCTGTGTCTCGACGTAGCTCGCGAAGTCGGCCAGCAGCAAGTAGTGGTCGCCCCAGTTCACGAGCCTGTCGAAGATGCTCTGGTAGCGCGCCGGCTCGGCCGGCGAGAATGCGCCGTCGCGGATCGCGTCGAGCACGCGCTTCAGTTCAGCGTTGCCTTCGTAGATGCTGCGTGGCTGGTAGCCACGCAGGCGGATGTCCGCAACCTCGGGCGTGGTGTTGCCGAAGATGAAGATGTTGTCGTCGCCGACGCTGTCCCTCATCTCGACATTCGCGCCGTCGAGCGTGCCGATGGTCAGCGCGCCGTTGAGCGCGAGCTTCATGTTGCCGGTGCCCGAGGCTTCGGTGCCGGCCGTGGAGATCTGCTCCGACAGGTCGGCTGCCGGCATGATCACCTCGGCCAGGCTCACGCTGTAGTTCGGCACGAAGACCACCTTCAGCAGCTTGCCGACGCGCGCGTCGTTGTTGATGACGTTGCCGACGTCGTTGATGAGCCGGATCACCAGCTTGGCCATCGCATAGGCCGAGGCCGCCTTACCCGCGAACACCACCACGCGCGGCACGATGTCGATCGGGGCGCCGGCCGCGTGCGCGTCAAGGATGCGGTGGTAGCGTGTGATCACATGAAGCACGTTGAGCAGCTGGCGCTTGTATTCGTGGATGCGCTTGACCTGCACGTCGAACATCGCGTCGGTGTCGATCACCAGGCCGTCCATGTGCTGCCCGACCCAGTTGGCCAGCCGCAGCTTGTTCTCGCGCTTGGCATCGCGGAAGGCGCGCGCGAAGGCAGGCTGCGCGGCCATCGGACGCAGCCCCTCCAGTTGCATGAGGTCGCGCCGCCAGCCCTTGCCGATGCGCTGGTCGAGCAGCGACGCGAGCGGCGGGTTGGCCTGCGCCAGCCAGCGACGCGGTGTGACGCCGTTCGTCTTGTTGTTGAAACGCTCAGGGAAAATCTTTGCAAAGCCGGCAAAGATCGATTGCTTCATCAACTCAGAGTGCAGGCCCGACACGCCGTTGATCGAGTGGCTCGCCAGCACCGCGACATACGCCATCCGAACGCGCCGCTCGCCGGCCTCGTCGACCAGCGACAGGCGGCGCATCAGCTCGGTGTCGTTGCCCGCCTTCTCCGCAACGGTCGACAGGAACTTCGAGTTCATGTCGTAGATGATCTGCAGATGGCGCGGCAGGATTCGGCCCAGCGTCTCGACCGGCCAGGTCTCCAGCGCCTCGTGCATCAGCGTGTGGTTGGTGTAACTGAATACTTTCTGCGTGTGCGCCCACGCCGTGTCCCATTCGAGCCCATGTTCGTCCAGCAGCAGGCGCATGAGCTCGGGCACGGCCAGCACCGGATGCGTGTCGTTCAGGTGGATGCTGACCTTCTCGGGCAACCGGTCGAAGCTCTTGTGGTTGCGCAGATACAGGCGCAGCAGGTCCTGCACGCTGGCACTGCAGAAGAAGTATTCCTGACGCAGCCGCAACTCGCGACCCGAAGGGGTCGAGTCGTCCGGGTAGAGCACGCGCGACACGTTCTCCGAATGGTTCTTGCTTTCAACCGCCTCCATGTAGTTTCCCTTGTTGAAGGCAGACAGGTCGATTTCCTCGGTGGCGCGGGCCGACCACAGCCGCAGCGTATTGGTCGCCTGCGTGCCGTAGCCCGGGATGATGGTGTCGTAGGCGACGGCCAGCACATCGTGCGTGCCGACCCAGTCGGCCGCGCCGTAAGGTGCGTTGTCGCCCTCGCGCTTGGTCACGCGGCCGCCGAAGCGCACGCGGTAGTTCACCTCGGGCCGCTGGAACTCCCACGGGTTGCCGCGGGTGAGCCAGTAGTCCGGCATCTCGATCTGCTGCCCGTCGACGATGCACTGGCGGAACATGCCGTAGTCGTAGCGGATGCCGTAGCCCATGCCTGGAACGCCGAGCGTCGCCATCGAATCGAGGAAGCAGGCTGCCAAACGGCCCAGGCCACCGTTGCCGAGCGCCGCATCGGGCTCGCGCTCCGAAAGCGCCGCCATGTCGATGCCGAAGTCGCTGAGCGCTGCCTTCACGATGTCATAGAGGTCGACCGCTAGCAGCGCGTTGGTGAAGGTGCGCCCGATGAGGAATTCCATCGAAAGGTAATACACCCGCTTCAGGTCCTGCGCGTACTTGGCGCGCGTGGTGGTCATCCAGCGCTCGACCAATTGGTCGCGCACGGCCTGCGAAGTGGCGTTGAGCCAATCGTCCTGGCTGGCCGCGACCGGGTCCTTGCCGACCGCGTACATCAGCTTGTTGGCCACGGCGCGCTTGAACTGGGCGACGTCGCGGTCCGGATGGTCGTATTCGAAGTTCTGGCTTGTCATGGGTGGCTGGAGAGGTTATTAGGGGCAGCCATCACGCGGTGGCCTGTCGGTAGACGTCGATGTACCGCGCCGCCGCGCTGGCCCAATCGGCCGGGCGCCGCATCGCAGCCGCTCGCACGCGGCGCCAGTCGGCCGGGCGCTGGTAAAGCGCAAAGGCGCGGCGCAGCGCGCGGCGGTAGTCGCCGGCCTCGTACTGGTCGAACACGAAGCCCGTGGCCGCGCCGCTCGCCATGTCTTCCAGGCTGCTGTCGACCACGGTGTCGGCCAGGCCGCCGACGCGGCGTACCAGCGGCAGGCAACCGTACTTGAGACCGTACATCTGTGTCAAGCCGCAGGGCTCGAAGAGCGATGGCACGAGGACCACGTCGCCACCGCCGAAAAGCTGGTGCGAGAGCTGTTCGTGGTAGCCGATGGTGACGCTCACCGATTCGGGTGAGGCGCCCGCGCGCTGGGCAAAGGCGTCTTCCAGCCAGGCCTCGCCGCTGCCCAGCAGCGCGAGCTGGCCGCCCTGCGCGAGCAGGGCGTCGAGCCCGCCCAGCACCAGCTGCAGGCCCTTCTGTTCGGTGAGGCGGCTCACCACGATGAAGAGCGGCGCGTCGGCCCGCTCGGCCAGCCCGAGCTGCGCTTGCAGCGCGGCCTTGCTGGCCGCCTTGCCGGTCATTCGGCGGGCATCGTAAGTCTGCGCGAGCAGCGCATCGCTCGCCGGATTCCAGACCTGGTCGTCGACTGCATTGAGGATGCCCGTCAGCACGCCGCTGCGTTCGCGCAGCAGACCGTCGAGCCCGCAGCCCTGTTCGGGCGTCTGGATCTCGCGCGCGTAGGTCGGACTCACCGTCGTCAGGCGGTCGGCGTAGTAGAGCCCGGCCTTCATGAAGGAGAGTTGCCCATGGAATTCAAGCCCGTTCACCTGGAAGGCCGGGCCCGGCAGGCCGAGCTCGGCGAAGTTCGACGGCGCGAACAGTCCCTGGTAAGCCAGGTTGTGTACGGTGAAGACGCTGCCGATCTTCGGGCCGCCGTGCGCCTGCGAAAACGCGAGGTACGCTGGCGCCAGCGCGGCATGCCAGTCGTGCGCGTGTACCACCTGCGCCTGCCAGCCAGGGTCGGCGCCGTGTGCGAGTTGCGATGCGACCCAGCCCAGTAGCGCGAAGCGCCGGCGGTTGTCGCCATACGGCTGGCGCTGCGCGTCTTCGTAGGGATTGCCGGGCCGGTCGTATAGCGCGGGCGCGTCGATGACGTAGGCGGGGATGTCGGGCGCGCCGGGCACCCCGATCTGGCCCATGAGCACGCGAATGCTTTCGCCCCATGGCGCCCGCAGCTGAACGATCTTCACCAGCCTGGTAACGCCCGACACGATCGCCGGAAACCCTGGCAGGAGCACGCGCACGTCCTGCCCTGCTGCCGCCAGCGCGGTGGGCAGGGCACCCACGATGTCCGCCAGACCGCCGGTCTTGAGGAGAGGGAAGAATTCGGCGCTGACCTGGAGGACACGCATCAGAGGGCGGCGGGTTCCAGCCGCTTGAGCATCTCGCGCGTGACCAGCACGACGCCTGTTTCGGTCCGCTCGAAGTGTGCGGCATCGGCTTTGGCGTCTTCGCCGATCACCATGTCGTCGGGGATCACGCAGGCGCGGTCGACCACGACGTTGGTGAGGCGAGCGCCGCGGCCGACCTCGACGTCTGGCAGCAGCACGGCGCGCGTGATGTCGCAGAACGAATGGATGCGCACGTTCGAGAAGAGCACGGAGTCGCGCACCGTCGAGCCCGACACGATGCAGCCGCCCGAGACGATGGTGTTGTAGGTCACGCCGTGCTTTCCGTCGCGTCCGAGCACGAACTTGGCCGGCGGCAGCTGCCGCTGGTAGGTCCAGATGGGCCAGTCGGTGTCATAGATGTCGAGCTCCGGGGTGATGGAGGCCAGGTCCAGGTTGGCGGCCCAGAATGCATCAATCGTGCCCACGTCGCGCCAGTAGGCCTGGACGTTCGGCTCGCGCGAGGCCCGCGTGACGCACGACAGGCTGAATGGATGCGCCAGCGCGCGGCCCTCGGCCACGGCGCGCGGAATGATGTCCTTGCCGAAATCGTGGTCCGAATCGGGGTTCAGGCTGTCGTCCTCGAGCAGCTTGTAGAGGTATTCGGAATCGAACACGTAGATGCCCATGCTCGCCAGCGCCACTGCGGGGTGGCCGGGCATCGCGGGCGGATCGGCCGGCTTCTCGAGAAAGGCGGTGATTTTGCGGTCCTCGTCCACGTGCATCACGCCAAACGCCGACGCCTCCATGCGTGGCACCTCGATGCAGCCGACCGTGCAGCCCAGGCCGCGCTCGGCATGGTCTTTCAACATGATCGAGTAGTCCATCTTGTAGATGTGGTCGCCGGCCAGCACCACCACGTAGTCGTGCGGCGTTGAAGGCGTGCGGATGATGTCGAGGTTCTGGAACACCGCATCGGCCGTGCCGCGGTACCAGTGCTCGTCGCCCACGCGCTGCTGCGCCGGCAGCACGTCGACCATCTCGT
>CAJDTV010000077.1_pt1 | contig 15871 bp, 9 predicted proteins | sample 7389921 | NCBI WGS metagenome assembly CAJDTV01 (sample SAMEA7055654, study PRJEB34461) | soil metagenome | biome: terrestrial ecosystem; feature: Peninsula; material: soil | place: Antarctica | collected 2016 | reverse complement strand
CGCGTGTGTCCGCTGTGGCCGCAGACCATCGAGCAGTTGCGGGGTTTGGCAGCGGCGCGAGCGCCCGGCGACGCGGTGTTTCTGAATCGCCGCGGTCAACCGATCACGCGGTTCGGCATCCACGCGATGGTCGAACGCAACGCGTCGAGCGCCGGGAGTCGAGTACCGTCTTTGCGAGGAAAGCGCATCGGCCCTCACGTGGTCAGACATACCGCTGCCAGCCATCTCCTGCGCTCGGGCGTCGACATCAACACCATCCGTGCGTGGCTCGGTCACGTCTCGTTGAACACGACAAACATCTACGCCGAGGTCGATCTGGAGACCAAAGCCAAGGCACTGGCGGCATGCGCCCCCGACGAGAAGCCGACGGCCAGGTGGCGCAATCAACCCGAAGTGATGGCATTTCTGCGCTCGCTGTAGCAGATCTTTATGTGGCGCAGGATTCCAACCGCGCAGGCGGCAGAGCGGCTGTCACCGGTCTGCACCACATATCTGGCGACGCCACATACTGGTAGGGCGAATACGGCAGCGTCGTCTGGTGCAGGATACCCAGGCGGGACAGGCCCGTGGTGGTCCCGGCGGCGAGCATGGCCGCGCCGTTGTCGGTCATCAGCGACCTGGGCAGCCCGCGCTTCATCAGCGCCTGGGACAGCGCGTGCACCAGGCTCTGTGCAGATTCGTCCAGGTACCACTGCAGGTGGCACACCAGGCGCGAGCGGTCGTCCATCACGCACATCAGCATCGGCTTGACCCACTCGCCCTGACGCGTGAGGACCTTACGCGATCCGTGGTGGAAGTCCAGGTGCCAGAGCGCGCCCACGTGATCGACCTCGAAGCTGCGCACCTCCAGGTGTTCGAGGCGGTCGCGGGCGGCCAAGGCGCCATCGGTGGCACGGTGCGGCGCGCGCTGGCGCACCATGCCGCGAGCCTTGAAGAAGCGGCGCACCGTGGGGTACGAGGGCAGCGTTGCGCCCGCCAGCACGATCTGCAGGTTGTCGAAGTGCAGCTGGATGGTCCAGCCGGGATGCTCGCGGTACTGCAGCAGCAGCGCACCTTCAGCCTGGGCCGACACGCTGGGGAAGCACCCAGCGTGCGCGCGCAGCCGGTCCGTGAGCGCGGCCACCGGGTCTCGAGCGCGGCGTGCGGTGTAGTACCAGCGCTCCAGGCTCGAGACACCGAAGCGCACGTCCAGGGCGCTGGCCGGGTCGCGCCAGTACATTGGCGGCCAATGCACGAAGAACGCCCATCAAGTCGCCCTTGGCCGGCGGTGCGGCCAGGAGCGCACCGATGATCGAGAAACGCAAACGCGCCTGGCCGTCTCGCACGGAGATGTCGTAACTGGAACTCAAGTGGACTCCCGAGAAGGCGCCACGGGAGTTGTGTCGCTCAAGGGAATGAAGGCTATCGAGCCTCGCCGGCGGCGACCATCACCATCCTCTGCGGATGTCGTTCAACCCTCACGTTACGTGGCCGCTTGCTGGCTTCGCACCCGAGCCGTCAGCGGCGTGAGAAACCGCAGACACGCGCTCAGGCGGGCCGACGCGTCGGCGCCGGTGAAGCGTTCGAGCAAGCTGGCCGGCAGATGCCCGAGGTCAACCGGTGGCATGAAGGCGCCGCACGCGCCGCGCCAAAGCGGCGTGCGAACAAAAGCGCCTGCCCACCAGGTTCGCCAGCGCTCCAAGGTGCGCAGCGCAACCGCCAGGCCGGCCAGCAGCGGCGCGCTTGAGTTCGAGCCGGCATGCCGGCTCGAACTCAAGACCACCACCAGCGCCAAATACATACGCCGGCCGAGAAAGCGCACCGACGTCGCCGTCGTTCGCTTGCGGCAGTCGCCCTTCGCAAGCGCATCCCGCGGCTTGAGTCTGGGCCGCCTGGTCTCGATCGATATCGAGCAGCAGGGCAAAAAAACGGGGGTCTTGCAACAGGGCGCGGCAAACTGGAATCGTCTCTAGTCTTGGTAAACCGGAGACTCCCCCAAAGGGCTCCTTTGTTCAAGGGCCCCGAGGGGGCCTTACCGCCTACATCACGCTACGTGATCAAAACACCGGCCGGACACATCGGGATCGGTGACCAGGCTCACTGTATCCCCACCATTCCGGTGTTACGTCAGATTGGTGCAATGCCTTATTCAGCATTCGCGCAGCCATTGAATATCGGCGGGCGTCGTCAATCTCTGGCGCGGCCTGTTCCCAAAACTCACGCGCAGCCAGCAAAGATTCGTCATCCTTGAATTAGTCCGATACCGGCTCTGACACATAGGGCTCAGGCGGAATGCTCGCCACAATCCCCTCAAGCACGGTCTGTAAAGTCACGAATTTCATAGCACCCCTTCAAGGTGTCGCTTCAAATAAGAGCCCCAGCAGGCGGGTGAAGAATCCTGCTTTTCGTCTGGGCTTCGAGGCCGGACTAGCTGGGGCAAAAACAAATCAGGCGTGCGCTGCCTCGCGCCCTTCAACGGCCATGCGGGCAATGAACCCTGAGCGAGTTTCGCCAGCACTGCGGGCGCGGGCATCCAGTCGGTGCAGCACGCGGCGGGGCAGGCTGATATTCACCCGTTCCAAGGTGTCATCCAACATGGCCGGGTCGACCTTCACCAGTGCCCACAGCCAGCCTTCAAGCTCTGGATGGTCGGCGCGCAGGGCCTCGATGTGTGACGGCGCGGGGATGTCCTGCCCGTCATCAATGGCGGCCTCAATCCAGCCAGTGATGGCGTCCTCGGCCTGAATCATGGCTTCTTCCAGCGTGTCGCCAGCCGAAAAGCAGCCGGGCAGGTCGGGGACAACAACACCCCACGCGGTGGCGTCGTTTCCGGGTTCAATGGCAATGGGATAACGCATGGGTTCACCTCTCAAATACCGGCTTGCCGCCGGATGGCTTTGACCAGCCCGAGCCCCAAGTCCTTTTTGGGATGCGGCACAACCACAATGCCGGGGCGGTTTGGGTGCTTGAAGATGTGGTGTGAACCGTTCACGCGGTCAAGCCGCCACCCGGCACGCTCCATGTCTCGTATCATGTCAGCGCTGGTCATTGGTGTGTATGATACACATTCACAAGCATTTAGGCAAGTAGAGTGACGTTGATAGGACGTGATTGCCCGGCAACCACGCGCAGCTTGCCCGGCTCTACACCGGCCACGAACGAAACCCCGGCCTGCTCCAATATCCACGCTTCAATCTTTTCATGGTGTACGCGCAGCAGGTCGAGCGGGCGAACGCGGTAGTGCTTTTCAGCGGTCGCGCTCGGCTTGTGGCCTTGAATCTGTGCCACCACGCCCGCCGGTATTTCCAACCATTCCGACAGCGTGCCGAAGCTCCGGCGCAGTCCGTGCAAAGTCAGCCCCTCGATACCGGCGACGGCGCAGGCGCGGGTTAGTGTCGTGTTAGGTGTTGCCATCGGCGCAGCCCGTTTCGCACCTCCCCGCCGATTGCCGGCAAAGACAAATTCATTGCGGCGGGGCAGGGCGTGCAACAACTGCGAGACGTAGGGTGTGAGCGGTATCACGCGCTCGCCTTCCACCTTGTCACGGATGGTCAGGCCACGCCATTGCAGGTTGATATCTTCCCATCGCATCGCTCTAATCTCGCCCGGTCGAGCCCCGGTCAGTAGCAGCGTTTGCAGGTATGCCGATATGGTGGGGCTTCCAAGGTCGCGCACGGCGGCGAACCATGCGGGCAATTGCTCGCGTAGCAAAGAGTCCTGTTTGATACCGGGCTTGCCCAGTGCTTCGCGCGCCTTCTTTGTCTTTGCCGGGTTCACGCTGGGCAGCACCGGCACATATTCCGGCTGTTCCGCGCACCAGCCTAGAAACGCCTTCATCAGACGGCTGATTTCGTTGCTGCTTTGCAGGTTGATCCCAGCGCATGGTCTCTCTGTCCCCTGCCTTCATGCCGGTCATGGCGTGGCCTCCCGTATCCATGTTGCCGTGGCAGTCAGATGCGAACAAGTGCCGGTTGCTGCATCCACTTGAAGGCTCGCGCCGACTGAGCCCTATGAGTCGGAGGGCGCGTACACCAGTACCGCGCCGGAAAAGTGCACAAAGAGGTCCGCCAGGCGCAGCCGCCCATCCATCGTCGTGAGGGTCTGGCCGCTGACGAGATCGGTTAGGGTCAGCCCGCGCAGCGCCTGCGGCACGGCGACCCACGTGTCCAGCCAGGTGCTGGCGCCCGCTAGCAGGGGCGAATGCGGCGACGATTTCGCCGCCGAGCCGGCCGCGGTTGCTTCCTGCAGCGTCGCCGTCAGGCGTGCTGCCAGCACGACCATGCACGCGCCTTCGTGCCGGCGCAGGTAGGCGATGACGTGCGGCGCGCGCGTACCGCGCACCCGCAGTGGCTCGTAGCTGCCGTCACGCAGCAGCGCCGGCTGTGCGCGCCGCAGTTCCAGCAAGCGCCATGCCAGCCACAACTTGGCGCGCCCATCGGCCGGTCGCAGGGTCCATTGGGAGACTTGGGCGCCAAGAGCTCGCGCGTCGCCGGACGATGCCAACGCGCGCAGTTCTTCCAGCAGCGCCTGGCGCTGCGCGAAATCGACCGGGCGCCGGTTGTCCGGATCGACCAGGCTGTCGTCGAAGAGCTCGGTGCCCTGGTACAGATCCGGCACCCCGGGGCCGCTGTACTTGAGCAGCACCATGCTCAAAGTATTGAGCGCGCCGTGCCGGCGGACGGTGTCGGCTAGCGCGTGCAGATCATTCAGGAATCGGCTGCCGCCGGTGCGCGCCAGTGCGTTGCGGATAAAGCTCGAGAGCGCGTCTTCGTAGGTCTCATCGGGCCGCGTCCAGCTGGTGTGCACCTTGCCTTCGCGCGCAGCCTTTTGCATGTAGGCGACGATGCGCTCGATGTAGGCCGCGTAGACCGTGTTGTCGACCGCATCGCGCGGCGTAATGGTGCCCAGCACGGTCTGGTAGAAAAGATACTCGTGCTTGGCTGACGGCGCGCTGAGCCCACCGGCGAGGGCGGTGCGCAGCGGGCGATTCAGCCCGTGCCAGCGCCGCAGCGACAGGCGCCAGCGACCGGTCAGCTCCGACAGCACGTTTATGCGCATGCGCACATCCTCGGAGCGCTTGTTGTCGTGCGTCGACGTTGCCAGCATGGTGTGGCGCCAGCGTTGCGCCCGGTCGCCACTGGCGCGGTGAAAGGCCGCTACGCTGATGCCAATGTCGTCGGGTTCGCCGCCGACTTCGTTGAGCGAACTCAGGGGGAAATAGCGATAGAAGGCCGTGTCTTCCACTCCCTTGGCGGCGACCGGTGAGCTGAACTGCTGGAAGCGCGTGGCAAAGCGTAACGCGCGCGCCTGTGTGCCGGCTTCGGCGCCGGCCAGCGTGCGACCCAGCAGGGCCTCGCGCACGAACAGGAACACCGACGGATCGGCGGCGCGGCTGCGCCGGCGTGCGGCGTCGATTGCCAGGTCAATGTAGCGGACGTCTTGCGCGGAGGGCGTCTCGACGATGTAAGTGCGGTACACGGCCAGGCAGGCCACGACCTCGGATAACACCAACCGCAGGGTATTGAGGGTGTAGTCGCGCGTGCGCCGGTTGGCGCGCGCGATCCGCAGCAGGGCCGTGGCCAGGACGTTCAGCTCTGCCGCCAATGCCTCGCGTGCCACGGCGCGTTTGCCCTGGTAGGCGATCTCCGCGTAGGGCTGCTGCTCGCCCGTAAAAGCGCGCCAGGTCCGGCGCAGGCGCTCGGCAGCACGTGCGTCCACCAGCACGCCGCCCACCACGTTCGCAAAGCGGTAGCCGGTGGTGCCGTGCACGGCCCAGGTGGTGGGCACGTCCTCGTGCGGAGCCGCGATCTTTTCCGCCACCACATACATCGGCCGTTGCGGACGTGCGCCGTCGGCGGCATCGGGCGGCGCCAGCCCCAGACGCTCGGCGCAGCGTTGCTGTAGCCGGGCGAAATAGTCGGCCGGGTTGTACAGGCCGTCTGGATGGTCGATGCGCAAGCCCTCGACCCAGCCGCGTTCGATCATGTCCAGCGGCAGTGCGTGAGTGGCGTCGAACACACTCTCGCGCTCGATACGCAGCGCCGCCAACTCGTTGATGTCGAAGAAGCGCCGATAGTTGATCTCGTCCGCCGCCACGCGCCAGAACGCCAGCCGGTAGGACTGCGCTTCCAGCAGCGCGTGCAGTGCGTCGCGCTCGCCCGGCAGGTTCAATTCATCGACCGCCGCGGCGATAGCCTGTGCCACGCCGGTGTATTTGGCCGCCAGGCGTGCCAGACGGGCCTTGTGCAGTTCCTTCTCGCGCGCCCGTTCGGCAACGCGCTCGGAGCTCGGCGCACCGTCAACGGCGAGCTGGCGCAATGCGGTTTGCAGGCTGGCCAAGCTGTCGGCCAGATCGGGATCGCCCAAGCGCGCCTGCGCGCGTTCCAGCACCAGCGGATAGGTCTGCGGCGCAAGCGGGAAGCGGTGCTCGTAATAGTGCATAGCCAGCTCGCCCTTGGTGGCGTGCCACCGCAGTTGGAGTTCGCCGCGGTCGAGCACGTCGCCATAGTGGTCGCTCAACACTGGCAGCAGCACCTTTCCCACCAGCTCGCGGTTAAGGGGCTCCCAGTCGATGTCGAAATGCTGTGCGAAGAGTGATGCCTCGCCGTTCTCCAGCACGTCTGTCCACCACGGGTTGTCGGCGCCCAGAACGCCCATGTGGTTGGGCACCAGGTCCAGCAACTGGCCCATGCCGTGCGCCTTGAGCGTCTGCGTAAAGCGCTCGAAGGCTTGCAGGCCGCCCAGTTCGGGATTTACTTCGTCGTGCGCCACCACGTCGTAGCCGTGCATGCTGCCGGGCCGCGCGCGCTGGATCGGCGAGCAATAAACATGGCTGATACCCAGCGTGGCCAGGTACGGCACGATCCGCGCTGCGTCGTCGAAGCCGAAGCCGCGGTGGAATTGCAGGCGGTACGTGGCGCGCGGTATCACGGTGCTGGTCGGGCGCCTACCGGCGGCTACGCTGATAGGCAATGGGCGCAGTACGCTTAGGCGCGCGCACAGGGCCGGCAGCATCGATTCATCCCACATGGTTTCCAGCGTGCCGGCGTATTTGCGGCGCCAGTTGGGGTGCGCATCGGTGGTGCCGGGCATGTTGGCCTGGCCGCGTTCGCCCAGTGCGTCCTCGAGTTGCATCACCATCAGGCGCGCTGGCGTGGCAGCAAGGAAGGCATGCAGCGCCAGCACGACTTCGACTGCCAGATGGTCGGCGCCCAGAGCCTGCGCCACGGCCTCGGGCGGCAGCTCTGTGGCGTGCTGCACGGCGAGCAAGAGGTGCACGCGCTCCTGGGCGCGGTCCAGCAGTTGTTGCTCGAACACCTGCGCATTCGGAAACAGTGCCAACTTCATGCGTTCGTGCAGGTCGTGCACGACCCACCAGCCTGCAAGCGTGGCCAGATCATGCGTGCTGACGGCCACTAGCGCGTCGCGCGGGTAGGCCTGCGGCGGCTTGAAGTGGCGCTCGGCGTCCTGCTCGAAATAGAGCAGTCGGTACGACAGCACGCCGAAGCGCTGCATGGCGGCGCGCACCTCGTCTGCCACGGTGCCCAGGTCTTCCCCGATGACCAGGCACCGGTTGCGTTCGCTCTCGAGCGCAACGATGGCCAACATTTCTTCCAGCGCGTAATGCACGTACGCGCCGCTGCGTGCGCCGGCACCGGCGGGGATGCAGTACAACCGCATCAGACCCATCACATGGTCGATCCGGATCGCACCGGCGCTGCGCATGTTGCCGCGCAAGGCTTCGATGAAGGGCTGATAGTGCGCGGTGCGCAAGCGATCGGGACGCAGCGGTGGCAGGCCCCAATCCTGGCCGTTGGGGTTGAACTCGTCGGGCGGTGCGCCCACGCTCGCGCCCAGCGCATATGAACGCTGGTGCCGCCAAGCGTCGGCGCCGGCACGATCGACCGAGACCGCCAGGTCCAGGTACAAGCCGACCGGCATGCCCGCTTCGCCGCAGCAGGCGCTGACCACATCCAGTTGGCGCGCAGCCTGCCACTGGATGTACTGGTAGAAACTGATCCGCTCGGCGTGCTCGAGTGCGAACGCCTTGACGGCGGGGGATTGTGGGTCGTGCAAGTTTGCGGGCCAGGCCGGCCAGCCCCAGACGGCTGGATCGGCCCGGTGCAGGTGTTCTTGCAGCGCCTCGAACAGCGCATGCTGATGCAGCGTCATACCGTGCGCTTCGCGAAACTGCCGGAAGGCCTTTACTTCGGGATCGGGCGTCGATGGGTTGGACGTGCCGCCGCGGGTACGGAAATGCAGGTACAGGTCCTGCAGCAGTTCCAGTTTGACCGCGCTGACACCGGCATGGTCGATGAAGGCGGCTTCGCGCAACGCGGCCAACCGCCGCTGGAAGATCGGCGCCTGCACCTTGTGCTGGGCGGCGGTGCAGGCCGCGAAATCGGGAATGGCCTCAATGTCCAGGTAGAGCGCGTTCAGGAAGGCGCGCGAGGACGGGCTGTAGGGGCTGATGTGCAACGGGTTGTGCGGAAAGAGCGCGTGCAGCGGGTTCATTCCGATCATGCCGGCACCGCGGCGCGCCGCCTGGGTGCAGAAATGGGCCAGGTCGGTGAAATCGCCGATGCCCCAGTTGCGGGCCGAGCGCAGGCTGTGCAGTTGCAAGGTGATGCCCCACAGCCGGGCTTCGCCCTGCAGCGCCGTGGGCAGATGGCAGCGCGGTGGCGCACAGATCAGCAGGATGGGCAGCGCGTGGCCGTCGACTTGCAGCCGGTGGTAGCCATTGGGCAGTACGCCGCCCAAGTCGATCAGGACGTGCGCCGTTCCGGTACCGGGGTCTGCCGGTTGGCAATGGCCGTCGCGTAGGCCACCGTCTTCCAGTGCCAGTTGCCACGTCGGTAGAGCGCGCTGATCCGTGCGCGCTATGCTGAGCACGAGGCGGGTGGCATCGGGCGCGAGTACGTGCACGGGATCCCAGGGCCCAGCATCGCGCTGGTAGGCGCTGCTGTCGCCCACGGCGTCATCTTCGAATGCGCGCAGCAACGCTGCCAAGTCTTCCGGTGCCACCGTATGGCGGTGCCCCCAGATATCGTTGTAGCCGGCGGCGATGCCCTTGGCGGCGCAGCGCTGCGCCAGTTCTTCGCCGGACGGTTCAGTCATGGCCGGCCCCATCCAGTGACGCCCACACCCCGCCTTGGGCCAGACGAAGATGCAGTGGATTGGACGCCTCGGGCTGCGTGCGAACGCTGTAGAGCTTGCGTCCGGGCGGCTGCGGCACGGTTGCGTCGGCACTGTGGAAGTTGGCCGCAAGATGCAGCCGCGACAGCCTGCCATCACGCGCGCGCAATTGCCAGGTCCATTGCAGCATGTCGTTCTCGCATGACCAATGCAGCGAGTTGCTGCCGCCCGTCCAATGGGGCATCAAGCCGTGCTGACGCACAGCGAGCAGTTGACGCGTCTGCGACATCACTTGTGCATGTTGCGGCTGTTCCAAATCGGCCCAGCGCAGCCTGGAATCAACGAACGCGGCTTCACTGTTGGGGTCGGGGATGCGCTCCCGGCCCGCCTCGTCGGCAAAGCCGGCGAAACGACCGAACTCGGCGCGGCGGCCGGCCGCAACGGCCGTTGCCAACTCGCCGCCGAAGTCGCAGAAGTACTGGAACGGCGTGGTGCAGCCGAACTCCTCGCCCATGAACAGCATCGGTGTGTGCGGTGACAGCAGCAAACAGGCGCGCGCCGCCTGCACCTGCACCGCTGGGGCGAGCGCATCGATACGCTCGCTCAGGGCACGGTTGCCGACCTGGTCGTGCGTTTGCAGGTAGGACACGAAGGCTTCCGGCGGCAGGTGCGCGCAGGGCTCGCCATGCAGTTTGCCGCCACGAAACGGCGAGGGCTGGCCGGTATAGAGAAAGCCTTGTGCCAGCGCGAGTGCGAACTGCGCGGCCGGGCGCTGCGCGTAGTCTGCGTAATAGCCGTCAGTCTCGCCAGTCAGCAAGACATGCGCGGCATGGTGCAGATCGTCGTTCCATTGCGCCGTGGCGGCGAGGGGCCGGCCCTGTGCGTCCCGTTCCAGCATGTGCGCCTCGTTTTGCTCGTTCTCGAGCACGACATGAACGTGGCGGCTCCGGCCCGGGCCGGCCTGCAACGCGGCGCAAATCTCCTGCACGATCGAGGGCGTGCTGTCGTCGCGGATGGCGTGTACGGCATCCATGCGCAGGCCGTCGAAACAGAATTCTTCGATCCAGTAAAGCGCGTTGTGAATGTAGAAATCGCGCACGGTACGGCATTCGGAGCCGGCGAAATTGATGGCGGCACCCCAGGGTGTCTGGTGCGCCGAGTTGAAGAACTGCGAGCAATAGGCGTGCAGGTAGTTGCCGTCTGGTCCGAAGTGGTTATAGACCACGTCGAGCAACACCATCATGTCCAGCGCATGCGCCGCATCGAGCAGTGCTTTCAGCTGTTCTGGTGTGCCGTAGCTGGCATCCGGTGCGTACTGCAGCACGCCGTCGTAGCCCCAGTTCCTGCGGCCGGGAAAGTCGGCCAATGGCATCAGTTCAATGGCGGTTACACCCAGCTGCGCCAAATAGGCCAAGCGGCCGCGGGCGGCGTCGAATGTGCCTTCGGGCGTGAAAGTGCCGATGTGCAGCTCGTACACGACTGCTTCGCGCCAGGGTCGGCCGCGCCATTGCGTGCATTGCCATTGGTACGCCGACGGATCGACGACCGCACTGGGACCATGCACATCGTTTGGGTTATAGCGTGACGCCGGATCGGGTACCAGCAGGCCGTCAGGCAGCCGGTATTGGTAGCGATCGCCGGCCCGTGCGGCGCGAAGTGTCACTTCGTGCCAGCCATCTGTGCCGCGCTTGAGCGGCGATTCTCCGGCGTCGTCGGTGCCGGAGTGAAGCAGCATTAGCGACTCAACGGTCGGCGCCCAGAGCCGGAAGCGAACGCCCTGCGCACCCAGACATCGGGCACCGAAAGGCATCTCATGAACGTAGCTCACGCGCTGGCCCGCGGACGCTGCAATAACACCAGGCTTCGGCCCAGCAACGGATAGGGTTCGCCCGCAGCTGATACGACGGGTTCCGCCGCGTTGATCGTGTCGATGATGCACTGCCACGGGCGGGCTGGATCATCGGGCAGGGTGAAAGGCACCACGTCGCCGTGCGCGTTGAGCAGGACCAGGAAGTCGTCATCATGCTGGCGTCGACCCTGGGTATCGATGTCGACGACGCCTGTCCCTGGCATCCACATGCCCAGGCAGCGCGCCTGATCGTCACCCCAATCGCTTTGTCCCATTTCCTGGCCGTCCGGGCGCAGCCAGACGATGTCTTTGCTTTCGCCTTCGGCCGGCGCGTCGCCGCTGAAGAACGCGCGGCGCCTGAAGCCGGGGTGCATACGCCGGATCTGCACCAGCTGCACGACGAAATCGCACAGCGCCTTGTCGTGCGCGTCTGCGCGCCAGTCGAGCCACGCCAGCTCGTTGTCCTGGCAGTAGACATTGTTGTTGCCTTGATGCGTGTGACCGCGTTCGTCGCCTGCCACCAGCATCGGCACGCCTTGTGACAGCAGCAGCGTGGCAAGCAGGTTGCGCTTCTGCCGTGCGCGCAGTTCGACGATGGCAGGGTCGTCACTCGGGCCCTCGACGCCACAATTCCATGACAGGTTGTGGTTGGTACCATCGCGGTTTTCCTCGCCGTTGGCTTGGTTGTGCTTGTCGTTGTAGGAGACCAGATCCTGTAGCGTGAAGCCGTCGTGCGCGGTGATGAAATTGATGCTGGCCGTCGGACCCTTGCCGGACCAGCCATAAAGATCCTGAGAGCCCGTGAGCCGGCGCGCCAAGTCACCCACCAGGCCATAGTCGCCTTTCCACCAACCGCGCGCCGCGTCGCGGTAGCGGTCGTTCCATTCCGCCCAGCCGGGCGGGAAGTTGCCGACCTGGTAACCGCCCAACCCGAGGTCCCATGGTTCGGCGATGAGCTTGACCCGGTTCAGGACCGGATCTTGGCGAATGGCGTCGAAGAATCCACCCAGGTTTTCGACCTTGCCCGATTCCCGTGCCAGTGCAGACGCGAGGTCGAAGCGGAATCCGTCGACATGCATCTCCTCGACCCAGTAGCGCAGCGAATCCATGACCAGCTGCAGTGCGCGCGGGTGTTCCAGGTTGATGGAGTTGCCGCAGCCCGTGAAGTCCTCGTAGAAGCGACGGTTGTCGTCCTTGAGGACATAGTACGCGGCGTTATCGACGCCGCGCATCGACAACGTGGGCCCCAACTGGTGGCCCTCGCAACTGTGGTTGTAGACCACGTCCAGGATGACCTCGAGCCCGGCGCTGTGCAGCGTCTTGACCATGGTCTTGAATTCCTTCACCTTGCCAGAGGCGCAGTAGCGCATTTCCGGCGCGAAGTAGGCCAGCGAGTTGTAGCCCCAGTAGTTCTGCAGGCCTTTGTCGGCCAGGTAGCGGTCGTTGGGGTAGGCATGCACCGGCAGCAATTCGACCGTGGTCACGCCCAGACGCTTGATGTAGTCCACCACCGGCGCATAGCCCAGTGCAGCGTAGGTCCCTCGCAGCTGCTCGGGCACCTCGGGGTGCGTCATGGTGAAACCGCGTACGTGTAACTCGTAAATCACCGTGTCTTGCCACGGCACCACCGGGCGGCGGTCGTCGCCCCAGGTGAAGGCGGTTTCGAGCACGCGCCCCTTGGGCATGAAGGCGGCGCTGTCGCGCCGGTCAAGGCTCATGTCTTCTCTTTTGCTACCTACGGTGTAGCCATAGAGTGCGTCAGACCAGCGTAGCGCCCCCACCAGGTCCTTTGCGTAGGGGTCGACCAGCAGCTTGTTGGGGTTGAAGCGGTGGCCTTCATCGGGTTTGTACGGGCCATGGACCCGGTACCCGAACGCCATGCCCGGACGGGCCTGCGGGAGGTAGCAGTGCCAGACGTGGTCGGTACGCTCACGCAGCCTGATGCGCTGGCGCTCGTGTCGCCCGTTGTCATCGAAGATACACAGTTCGACTGCTGTGGCATGTTCGGAGAAGAGCGCGAAGTTGACGCCCTGGCCGTCCCAGGTTGCGCCCAGCGGGTACTGGTGCCCAGGCCAGACGGCTGTTATCGCATCGTGCCGGTTCACTCCGCGTCCTGGTGCAAACCGCTCGCGGGTCGGACCGGATGCTCCTGCGGCTTGCGCTCGCGTGGCCACCAGTGCTCGATGCGTTCGGCCGCCCAGTCTTTGCCGGCAAGGCCGAAGGCCAGTGCCAGCGCAAAGACCACACCGGCCAGGATGACCAAAAAGCTCTGGCGCACGATATCGCCGCCGATCTTGACCTGGTCCAGCGCAATCAGAACCACGAAGATCAGTATTGCATATTGAGCCAGTTTGCCCAGGAAATGCGCATCCTGCAGGCTCGCATTGCGTCCGTAGCTCGCGACTGCATCCCCCACGAAGCGCGCAAAGTAAGCGCCAAGTGCCAGGATCAGCAAGGCCACGAACAGATTGGGAATGAACCAGACCACCCGTCCCAACAGGTCAGTGACGTACGTCAGGCCCAAGCCATTGAATGCGATCAGCAGGGCCGCCAGGATGACTAGCCAGTACGCCAGCAGACCAAACACTGCGCTGGCGTCCGCAACCATGCCTCCCTGGCGCAAAAAGGTGTCGATGCCGGCGCGTTCGGTCAGGACGTGGAAGTTGATCGCGCGCAATGCCTTGACGACGGCAAAGCGCACGATCTTGGCGACTAACCAGCCGGCGATGAGGACCACAACCGCCAGTACGACGCGCGGCAAAAAGACGCCGATTTGATAGAGGACCGCGCGCAGCGGTTCCAGATGAATTGCGATGTTGTCCATGGTTTCTTCCCGTGAATTAGCGGTTTGCAGCGCGATCGAGCAGCGCCAGGATTCCGCGCAATGGCACGGTGACCCATTCGATTCGGTTGCCCAGTTCGTAGCGCAGTTCGTAGCAGGCCTTTTCCAGCTCGAACAGTTCCAGAAGCTGTGTGTCGAGCGCAACGTCGTTCGCGCCGGTGCCGGCGTAGCCCGCCAGGAACGCGGCCCGGGTTTGTTGCTCCCAGTCGCGCGCGGCTGCATCAAGTCGCACCAGTTGTTCCGAGTTCTGGGCTTGTTGTCGCAGCGCGCTCCAGCGCGCGTAGTTGAAAGAGCGCAACATGCCGGCCACATCGCGCAGCGGCAGGCTCTTGGCACGCCGCTCGTCGAAAGTACGCGCAGGCTCGCCCTCGAAATCGATGATGACGAAGTCGTTGCGCGATACCAGCACCTGACCTAGGTGGTAGTCGCCGTGAAAGCGCGTGCGCAGGCCGGTCTTGCCTTCCGCCTGCAGTGCATCAATGCGCGCCAGCACCTCGGCCTGGCGATCCAGCACGCGCCGCGCGTCCTCCTGCACGGCGGCCGGTAGACCCGCCAGGCTGCTGCGCAGCAGCTCCCAGGTAATATTGGCTTCGCCGCGTGCGTGTTCGCGCAGGCGTTCGACATCCTGTGCCGTCAACGGCTCAGGATCGAAAGCGGGATCGCCGGTGCGCAGCGCCAGGGCGCTGTGCAACTCGGCGGTGCGTTGCCCCAGCACCTGCATCAAGGAGACGAACACGCCGTGGATGTCGGGCGCGCTGTGGTCGTCGCCGCTGTGCAGCTCACTCAGGAAGCGCGCCAGGTAATCCATGGTGTATTCCCAGCCGTCACCCTGGTTCGACACGTAGGCTTGCAGCAATCCCAGTGTCATGCGGCGCCCATCCTTTGCCGTGTACTCGATCGAACCAAGTACCGGCACGCAGTTAGGAAAATCTGCTTTCTCGGTCAGGAAACGACCGACTTCTGCCTCGGGATTGATGCCTACGCGCAGCTGCCGGTAGCCTTTCAGAAAGAGAGCCTCGCCGACGGTGACGACTGTGTTGCTGCTGACCGGACTGGGCCGGCTGACCGGCAAGGCGTCGATTTGCGGCAGATCGAGCGTGCGGCCGAGCGTGGTGGGCACGAAATGCAGTTGCCCGTCCTGCGTCTCGGTCTTGGTCTCCCGGGCAATGGCGCGCACCACCGCATGGGTGAAACGTTCGTCGAAAAACGCGTCGCCCATCACGCCCACGTTGGCCTGCTGCCGCACCTTGGCCAGCGCGGCGGGCTGCAGGCTCTTCATGCGCTCTTCGTCGCTGTCCTCCCAGGCCAGCGCCAGCGGCATGAAGTACAGCGCAGGCTCGGGCGGCCCCTGGATCTCCAGGATCGGCAACAACCAGCTGGAGTGGTCGTCCTGCCAGATGGCTTGGTCCAGCAGCCGCGCACGGCTGATGGGGTAGCCCTTGGTGGCATACCAGCGCTGCACTTCGATGTGGCGTGGCAGGGCGTCGGTCTCGAACTGGGTGCGCAGTCGCTCGGCCATTCCGATGCGCCAAGGCATGACGCGCTCGCGGAACAGACTGGTCCAGCCGTCGAACAGCACCAGCACCGGACGTTCTGGCAGTGCCACGCCTTGCTCGTGCCATGTGGGCATGGCAGCTTCGGACGAAAGCTTGAACCAGTAGAAGCCGTAAGAGGCCAGGGTCAGCAAATAGGGCAGTTCACCGATGGGCGGGAATGGCGTGCGGCCCAGCATCTCGACCGGCACGCGGCCTTTGTAGGCCGACAGGTCCAGCTCCACCGGCTGTGCCGCGCGCGAGAGGTTGAATACCGAAAGGAGGGTGTCTTCGCCGTGCGCGCTGACGTAGGCCAGGATCTTGCGGTTGCCCGGTTTGAGAAATACGCGTTGCCCGCGGCCGAAGGCGCGGCTGGTCTTGCGCACCGCCAGCATGCGACGGGTCCAGTGCAAGAGCGAGCTCTTGTTGCGCAGTTGGGTTTCGACGTTGACCGATTCGTAGCCGTACATGGGATCCATGATCGGCTGCAGGTACAGGCGCTGTGGGTCGGCACGCGAGAAGCCGGCGTTGCGG
>CAJDTV010000122.1_pt1 | contig 16027 bp, 15 predicted proteins | sample 7389921 | NCBI WGS metagenome assembly CAJDTV01 (sample SAMEA7055654, study PRJEB34461) | soil metagenome | biome: terrestrial ecosystem; feature: Peninsula; material: soil | place: Antarctica | collected 2016 | reverse complement strand
TCCGACGCTCCAGATACTACCGGTAGCGTGTGGGTGTTACAACCGGATAAGCACGGTACGACGGTCGAGGTTGACCGACCGTACCCGTCGCATTGTTGACGTCGGGCGTGCGGCATCGGATATTGAGCGCCACTGGACGCTAGGCACCAGTTTCACAAACTGAAGTCGTATTCGATCGTCAACGGCGCATGGTCGGAGAATTTTTCCGCCTTGTAGATCGAAGCGCTTCGCGCCCGGGACGCGAGGCCTGGCGTCGCCAGCTGGTAGTCGAGGCGCCAGCCGACGTTGTTGGCGTAGGCCTGGCCGCGATTGCTCCACCAGGTGTAGGCGGTGTCGGTGGCGTCCGGTTGCAGCCGCCGGTATACGTCGACCAGACCGGCGCCCAGCAGGCGCGTCATCCAGGCGCGCTCTTCGGGCAGGAAGCCGCTATTTTTCTGGTTGCCGCGCCAGTTCTTCAGATCGATCTGCTGGTGGGCGATGTTGATGTCGCCGCACAGCACGTACTCGCGTTCCTTCTTGAGCGCGACCAGGTGCGGGAGAAAGCGTTCCAGAAAGCGGAACTTGGCGGCCTGTCTTTCTTCACCGGAGCTGCCGCTCGGAAAGTAGCAGCTGATGACCGCCAGTTTGCGCGCCGGCGTGTCGAAGCGCAGTTCGAGGTAACGGCCCTCGGCGTCGAATTCGGCGTCGCCCCAACCGACCAGCACGTCGCTGGGCGTGTGCCGGGTGTAGACGGCGGTGCCAGCGTAGCCCTTTTTCTCGGCGAAGTGAAAGTGACCTTTCAGTCCTGCCATGGCTTCGAAACGCGCTTCGACGTCGCTCGCCTGCACGCGTATTTCTTGCATGCAAATACAATCCGGCGCCAGTTGCGCCACCCAGCCGGCGACGCCCTTGGTGGTGGCCGAGCGCAGGCCGTTGAGGTTGAGGCTGGTCAGTTTGAACATGAGGACACTCCAATGGCGGTAGGCGGTGACAACAAGGTGGCGAGCAACACGGTCGCGTTGGACTTCGTGCAGTTCGCGATCGAATCCGGGGTGCTGCGCTTTGGCCAGTTCAAGACCAAGGCGGGGCGCATGAGCCCATACTTTTTCAATGCCGGCCTGTTCGACGACGGCGCCAAACTCCTGCGACTGGCCGAATTCTATGCAGCGCGGCTGATCGGCAGCGGGTTGGAGTTCGACATGGTTTTCGGTCCGGCCTACAAGGGGATTCCGCTCGGTGCCACGGTGGCGGCCGAACTGGCTCGGCGCGGCCGCAACGTGCCCTTTGCCTACAACCGCAAGGAGGCCAAGGACCACGGTGAAGGCGGCACGCTGGTCGGTGCGCCGCTGCGCGGGCGTGTGCTGATCGTCGACGACGTGATGTCGGCCGGTACCGCGGTGCGCGAATCGATCGCGGCCATCCAGGCGGCCGGCGCGACGCCGCATGCCGTGGCCATCGCGCTCGACCGGCAGGAAAAAGCCACCGAGAACGGCATCGACGTGGCGCACAGTGCCGTGCAATATGTCCGAAACCAGCTCGGCCTGCAGGTGGTCGCCATCGCGACCCTCGACGACTTGCTACAGTACCTTTCGGGGCGCGCGGACGAGACACTGACCGCGTATCGCGAGGGCGTACTGGCGTATCGAGAGCGGTACGGCGCGGCCTGAAACCGGAGACGTTGAAAAAAGATGGGGCTGCGCAACCAGACATTTCCGGCTGCATTTTTGCTGCCGTTCGTGCTCGCCCTCCCGGTGCACGCGCAGACCACCGCACCCGCCACCAGCATCTACACCTGCACCGACGCGCGCGGAAGAGTCATTACCGCCGATCGCCCGATTGCCGAATGCGCTGACCGCGAGCAGCGCGAACTTGGCCCGAGTGGCACCGTGCGTCGGCGTATCGAACCGACCTTTACAGCGGCCGAATTGGCCGAACGCGAAGCACGCGCCCGCCAAACCGCGCAACAGGCGGCGCGCCTGAACGAAGAGCGTCGCCGCGAGCGTGCGTTGCTGATTCGCTATCCGAGTGCAGCCGCGCATGACCGCGAGCGCAGCGAGGCGTTGGCCCAGATCGATGCGGGGGTCGAGGCCGCAAAGCAGCGCCTGGTCCAGCTCGACACTGAACGCAAGCGGATCGACGACGAGCTTGAGTTCTACAAGACGGATGTGAGAAAGGCGCCCCTGGCGGTGCAACGGCAGGCCGAGGAGAACGCCGCGAGCGTCGCGGTGCAGAACCGCTTCATCAGGGAGCGGGAGGACGAGAAGAGGCGTGTCAACGCGCGCTTCGACGAGGAGCGCCTGCGCCTCAAGCCGTTCTGGAGATAAGGCTCGCCCCAGGGCTTGCCCACTTCGGGGGCCGCCAACCCCGTACCGGGGGCAACACCAGCGGCCCGGCGAGGCCGGTAGCGCGGTGTTCGCTGGGAAATGCAGCGCACAGCAGTGCAACCCATGCAACGTTGCGACGTCAGGCGGCCAGTTTGGCCTTGAGCAGGGCGTTGACTTGAGCCGGGTTGGCCTTGCCCTGGCTGGCTTTCATGACCTGGCCGACCAGCGCGTTGAAGGCCTTGTCTTTGCCAGCACGGTACTCGGCGATGTTTTTCTGGTTGGTGGACAGGACGTGCGCGATGATTTTTTCAAGCGCACCGGTGTCGCTCATCTGCTTCAGGTCGCGACGCTCGATGATCCGATCCACTTGCTCGATGGAGGCCGCTAGATCAGTGATCCGGCGCTCACCGCTGGCACTGAGTTCTTGAAACACTGTCTTCGCGCCAGAGTGGGAAAGCGTTCCGTCTGAAACTCGTTTCACCAACGCTCCAACCGCTGTTGAAACCGGGATTTCCACGTCGTCGATGGAGACTTGGAGCCTATTGGCGAGTGCAGAAACTTCACCAAGTACCCAGTTGGCGGCACCCTTTGGATTGCCGGACACTGCTGCTACTGCATCGAAGTATCGGGCGAAAGCCGGGCTTTGCGTCAGCTGCGCAGCGTCGTATTCAGACAGGCCGTGCACGCACACATAGCGCTCGGCCATGGCGCGCGGCAACTCGGGCATGCCGGCGCGCACGCGCTCGATCCAGTCCTGCGCAATCACCAGCGGCGGCAGGTCGGGGTCGGGAAAGTAGCGGTAGTCGGCCGAGTCTTCCTTGGTGCGCATGGCGCGGGTTTCGCCCGTGTCGGGGTCGAACAGTACGGTGGCCTGCTCGATGGCGCGGCCGTCTTCCAGCTCACCGATCTGCCAGCGGATCTCGTAGTCGATCGCCTGCGCCATGTTTTTGAAACTGTTGAGATTCTTGATCTCGCGGCGCGTGCCCAGCGGCGCGCCGGGCTTTCGCACCGAAACGTTGGCGTCGCAGCGAAAACTTCCCTCTTGCATATTGCCGTCGCAGATGCCGATCCAGGTCACGATCTTGTGCAGTTCCTTGGCGTAGGCCACGGCTTCAGGCGATGAGCGAAGATCGGGCTCGCTCACGATTTCGAGCAGTGGCGTGCCGGCGCGGTTCAGGTCGATGCCGCTCTGGCCGATGAAGTTTTCGTGCAGCGACTTGCCGGCGTCTTCTTCAAGGTGGGCGCGCACCAGCCGAACGGTTTTTGGCTCTTCGCCAAGGAAGAACGACACTGACCCGCCTTGCACCACCGGAATCTCGAACTGGCTGATCTGGTAGCCCTTGGGCAGGTCAGGATAGAAATAATTTTTGCGTGCGAATACGCTGCGCGGTGCGATGTGGGCGCCCAGCGCCAGCCCCAGCTTGATGGCGCGCTCGACCGCGCCCTTGTTCATCACCGGCAGCGTGCCGGGAAGCGCCATGTCGACCGCGCAGGCCTGTGTGTTGGGCGCGGCGCCGAAGGCGGTGGAGGCGCGGCTGAAGATCTTGCTGGCGGTGGAAAGCTGGGTGTGCGTTTCGAAGCCGATCACGACTTCGTAGCCTTGCACCAGCGGGCCGGTAGGGCGGCCGCGCTGCAGTTGCTCAGTGTTTTCTTGCGGCGTCATCTCAAAAACTCTCCCCGACCGTCGATGGCGCGGGTGGCTGGCGCAGGTGCCAGTCGGTTGCCTGCTGGAAGCGGTGAGCGGCGCCCAGCAAGCGGGCTTCGTTGAAATAATTACCGATCAGCTGCAGGCCGACGGGCATCGGTCGGTCGGCGTCCGTTCCCGATGCGGAGCGAGCGACGTCAAAGCCGATCGGCAAGCTCATGCCGGGCAGGCCGGCCAGCGAGGCGGGTAAGGTGAAGATGTCGGCCAGGTAGTCGGCCACCGGGTCGTCGCCGTGCTCACCGATCTTCCAGGCGACGCTGGGCGCCACCGGGCCGGCGATCAGGTCGCAGTCCTCGAAGGCCTGCTGGAAATCGTCGGCGATCATGCGGCGCACCTTTTGTGCCTGCAGGTAGTACGCGTCGTAATAGCCGTGCGACAGCACATAGGTGCCGGTCATGATGCGGCGCTTGACCTCGTCGCCAAAGCCCTCGGCGCGGCTCCTGGCGTACATCTCTGCCAGGTCGCGGTAGTCGTTGGCGCGGTGGCCGAACTTGACGCCATCGAAGCGGCTCAGGTTGCTCGAAGCTTCGGCCGCCGCCAGGATGTAATAAACCGGAATCGACAGTTCGGTGCGCGGCAGCGAGACCGCCACGCGCCGGGCGCCCAGCTTCTCGTATTCGCACAGGGCCGCATCGATGGCGGCGCGCACGCCGGGCGCCACGCCGTCGCCCAGGAATTCCTTCGGCACGCCAATGCGCAGGCCGTCGAGCGAATCGCTCAGCGAACGCGAATAATCTTCTGCGGGCCGGTCGAGCGAGGTGGAGTCGCGGTCCAGATCGGGCCCGCACATGCACGACAGCAGCAGTGCGCAGTCTTCGGCCGAGCGCGCCATCGGACCCGCCTGGTCGAGGCTCGATGCGAAAGCCACCATGCCGTAGCGCGACGCGCGGCCATAGGTAGGCTTGATGCCGGTGACGCCGCAAAAGGAAGCCGGCTGGCGGATCGAGCCGCCGGTGTCGGTGCCGGTCGCCGCAGGCGTCAGGCGTGCCGCCACAGCCGCCGCGCTGCCGCCCGAGGAGCCGCCCGGAATGCGCGTGCGATCCCACGGATTGCGCACCGGCACGGGGGTATCGAAGCCGATTGCCGGCACCGCCACGTTTTCGTTGGCCGAACCCATTGCAAACTCGTCGCAGCTGAGTTTGCCGAGCGTGACCGCCCCGGCCTGCGCCAACCGCTGCACCACGGTCGCGTCGAACGGCGAGCGGTAGCCCGCCAGCATGCGTGAGCCGGCGGTGGTCGGGAACTGCGTGGTGACGAAGATGTCCTTGTGCGCGATCGGCACGCCCGCCAGTGGCGCGGCGTGGCCAGCCGCAAGTTGCTTGTCGGCGGCGCGGGCCTGGGCCAGCGTCACGTCGTCATCGAGTGCCAGGAAGGCGCCCAGCTCCTGACGGGTCCGAACGCGCGCCAGGTAGTGCCGGGCCGCTTCGACCGCCGACACCTTCCTGGTCCGCAGCGCTTGCGCCAGGGCGGCCACACCCATTTCGTGCAGCACGGCACTCATTCGATCACCTTGGGCACCAGGAACAACCCGGCTTCAACCGCCGGCGCGCTGCGCTGGTTGGCTTCGCGCTGATTGGGTTCGCTCGCCACATCGTCGCGCAGTCGCAGCGTGACGTCTTGAATGGCAGCCACCGGATGCGCCAGCGGCTCGATGCCCGTGGTGTCGACGGCGCGCATTTGCTCCACGAGCTCAAAAAAACCGTTGATCTGACCCAGCATGCGTTCGCTCTCTTGCGGTGCAAGCTGCAGCCGTGCGAGCGACGCGATGCGCACGATATCGGAAGAAGAAAGGGGCATCGGAAAAAAGAGGAAGAAAGGCCTTGAAACCGGACGTAACCGCGGGCCGCAAGGCCGTGAAAGCAGGGGCAATGAGGGGTTTCGGTTATTATCCCGCCTTTGCCGCAACCCTCGCGAACGCGCCGGTTTCTGCCGCAAAAACGATCAATTCACCCCGTCAAACGACCCAGAAAGAGGGCGACGGCCCGCCGATGCGCTGGCTGTGCTCCAGAGGATTCCACACATGTTTGGAGCTTTTCGTCGGTACTTTTCGACCGACCTCGCGATCGACCTTGGCACCGCCAACACCCTGATTTTTGCCCGCAACAAAGGCATCGTGCTGGACGAGCCTTCGGTCGTCGCCATCCGCCACGAAGGCGGCCCGCACGGCAAGAAGGTGATCCAGGCCGTTGGCCGCGAAGCCAAGGCCATGCTGGGCAAGGTGCCCGGCAATATCGAAGCCATCCGTCCCATGAAAGACGGCGTGATCGCCGATTTCGTGATCACGGAGCAGATGATCAAGCAGTTCATCCGGATGGTGCACCCGCGTACCCTGCTCTCGCCCAGCCCGCGCATCATCATCTGCGTGCCCTGCGGCTCGACTCAGGTCGAGCGTCGCGCTATCAAGGATGCCGCAGAAGCGGCTGGTGCCACGTCCGTTTACCTGATCGAGGAGCCGATGGCAGCGGCGCTCGGGGCTGGCCTACCGGTGTCCGAAGCCAGTGGATCGATGGTGGTCGACATCGGCGGCGGCACCACCGAGGTGGGCGTGATCTCGCTTGGCGGCATGGTCTACAAGGGCAGCGTGCGCGTTGGCGGCGACCGCTTCGACGACGCCATCATCAACTACATCCGGCGCAACTACGGCATGCTGATCGGCGAGCCGACGGCCGAGGTCATCAAGAAGACCATCGGCTCGGCCTACCCGGGTTCGGAAGTCAAGGAGATGGAAGTCAAGGGCCGCAACCTTTCAGAAGGCGTGCCGCGCAGCTTCACCATCAGCAGCAACGAGGTGCTGGAAGCGCTCACCGATCCGCTCAACAACATCGTCTCGGCGGTCAAGAACGCGCTCGAGCAGACGCCGCCCGAACTCGGCGCGGACATCGCCGATCGCGGCATGATGCTGACCGGCGGCGGCGCCCTGTTGCGCGACCTGGACCGCCTGCTGGCCGAGGAAACCGGCCTGCCGGTGCTGGTCGCCGAAGACCCGCTGACCTGCGTGGTGCGCGGCTGCGGCATCGCTCTGGAGCGCATGGACCGACTCGGCAGCATCTTCACGTCTGAATAGCCGGTCGCCCCAGGCGGCGCGGCACTTCGCGACCGCTGCCGCCCACTAAAATTTAGGTGCTTCTGGCGTAAAACCGCACCATGCCGCTCGGGACCCTCGATCGTACCGCGCCGCCCCTGTTCAACCAGGGGCCTTCGGCGCTCAGCAAACTTATCTTCTTCAGCGCGCTGGCGCTGTTCCTGATGGTGGCCGACGCACGTTTCAACGTGGTCGGTCCGGTCCGTGCCGTGATCGGCAGCTTGTTGTACCCGGTGCAGTGGCTGGCGCTCAAACCGGTGCAGATGATGGCGGGCGGTGCCCGCTACTTGGAAGACTTGCAGCGCGCGCAGCATGGTGAAACCGAGGCCCGCAAGGCGCTGGCGGCGCAGTCCGAGCGTGCCAGCCAGGCCGACGCACTGCGCCAGGACAACGCGCGGCTGCGCGCCATGCTGGAGTTGCGCCAGATCAGCCCGGCGCCGGGCCGCGTGGCCGAGGTGCTGTACGACGCCGCTGATCCATTCAGCCGCAAGATCGTGATCGACCAGGGGCTCAATCACGGCACGGTGGCCGGCTCCCCGGTGATCGATGAACATGGGGTCTTGGGCCAGGTGACTCAGGTGCAGGCGCTCACCAGCGAGGTGACGCTGGTGAGCGACCGCACTCTTTCGATTCCCGTGCAGAACATGCGCACCGGCGCGCGCAGCGTGGCGTTCGGCGATGCCAATGCCTACGTCGGAGGCCTCGAGCTGCGCTTCACCCAGGCCAACGCCGACGTGAAAGAGGGTGACTTGCTCGCCACCAGCGGTGTCGATGGCGTGTACCCGGCCGGGCTCCCGGTGGCCCGGATCGACCGCATCGAGCGGCGCGCCGATTCGGCCTTTGCACGCATCCATTGCCTGCCGCTAGCCCACGTCAGCGCGGCGCGCTACGTCATGGTGTTGGTGCCGGTGGGCGTCCAGCCCATGGAACCCCGTGCGCCCGTCGCCGCGCCCGCTGCGCCTGCCGTCAGGAAAAAGGCAGACAAGTCCGGCAACGCATCGAGCGCCAGACCGGCGCGCAAGGAAGGCCGCGCACCATGAGTCGCGCCGGACCCCAGCAGTTGTTGTTGCCGGTTAGCCCGCTCTTCATCTGGGGCAGCTTGATCGTCGCGTTGCTGCTCAACATGCTGCCGCTCGGGCGTGTGGCGTGGACGCCCGATTTGCTGGCGCTGGTGATCGTGTTCTGGGCCGTGCACCAGCCGGCGCGGATCGGCACTATTTCGCGGTGACCATCCATCGCCGGCTGCTGCCCGATCCGGTGCTGTCGCAGGCGCTGCAGTTGCTGCCGCTGTTCTTCCTGTCGCACCTGATCGAAACCGGCATACGGCTGGTGGGCGGCGGAATTTTCCCCGGCTGGAGCTGGCTGGTGGCGCCGGCGCTGGAGGCCGCGCTCTGGCCGCTGGCCGTTGTGCTGCTGCTGGCGCCGCAGCGCCGCACGCCGGATCCAGACGCCAATCGGCCACTGTGATGTTGCTCTCCTCCAGGCTTGCCCACTGCTGCCGGCATTTTGCTTTTAAAATAATAGCCTCCTGTGCCCGGATGCTGGGCGCTGCAGCCCTATTTCTCTTGAATTCGGTGGCGAACCGCGCGCGTCGGGCAGACTGGTCATGACTGAAATACGCAACGTTGCCGCCGAACTGGTGCGTTTTCGCCACCGGGTGGTGGTGCTGGGCGTGGTGGTGCTGATCGCCTTTGGCCTGTTGTGCGCGCGACTGGTGTATTTGCAGGTGGTGCGCCATGAAGATCTGGCGGAGCAGGCGGAGAACAACCGCACGGCCATCGTGCCGGTAGTGCCCAATCGCGGGCTGATCCTCGACCGCAACGGCGTGGTGCTGGCCTCCAACTATTCGGCCTACACGCTGGAGATCACACCCTCGAAGGTGAGCGACGTGGAGCAGACGATCGGTGAACTGGCGCAGGTGCTGGACATCACGCCACGCGACCGGCGCCGCTTCAAGCGGCTGCGCGAGGATTCGCGCAGCTTTGATTCGATCCCGATCCGCACCCGCCTGTCGGACGAAGAGGTGGCGCGTTTTGCGGCCCAGCACTACCGTTTTCCGGGCGTCGAGATCAAGGCGCGGCTGTTTCGCAACTACCCGAACGGCGAGACCGCCAGCCACGTGATTGGCTACATCGGGCGCATCAACCAGCGCGAGAAAACCGCGATGGAAGAGTGGGACGACGAAGACCAGGCCAACTACCGGGGCACCGACTACATCGGCAAGCTCGGCGTCGAGCAGAGCTACGAGAAGCAGCTGCACGGCCTGACCGGAGTCGAGCAGCTTGAAACCGCCGCCAGCGGGCGCGCGGTGCGCCAGCTCTCGGGACACCCCGCCACGCCCGGCGACACCATCATGCTGTCGCTCGACATCAAGCTGCAAAAACTGGTGGAAGACCTGTTCGGCCAGCGGCGCGGCGCGCTGGTCGCGATCGATCCCAATACCGGCGAGGTGCTTGCTTTGGTCAGCAAGCCGACCTTCGACCCTAACCTGTTCGTCGAAGGCATCGACCAGGAGAGCTGGCAGGCGCTCAGCGAGTCGATCGACAAGCCGCTGCTCAACCGGGCCTTGCGCGGCACCTATCCGCCGGGTTCGACCTACAAGCCGTTCATGGCCATGGCGGCACTGCAAACCGGCAAGCGTGGCGCCAGCGTGGTGGTCAACGACCCGGGCTACTTCAACTTTGGCGGGCACCGCTTCGGCAGCCCCGAGGGCTATATGGGCGGCGTCGACATGCAGCGCGCGATCATGCTGTCGAGCAATATCTATTTCTACACGCTGGCCAACGAGATGGGCGTGGACCTGATCCACGACTTCATGAAGCCGCTGGGCTTCGGCCAGATCACGGGCATCGACCTGCCGGGCGAGCTGCGCGGCGTGCTGCCCAGCACCGAGTGGAAGCGCAACGCCTACAAGCGTCCGGAGCAAAAGAAGTGGTACGCGGGCGAAACCATTTCACTCGGCATCGGGCAAGGCTACAACAGCTTCACCATGCTGCAGCTGGCGCAGGCGACCGCCATCGTGGCCGACGGAGGGATCAAGCACGTGCCGCACGTGGTGCTGGCAACGCGTGACCCGGTGAGCGACCAGACTACTCTCGTCGTGCAACCGCCGGCGGAAAACCTCGGCTACACGGCGGCCAACGTCGCCGTCATCCGCAATGCGCTGGCCAGCGTGACGACCCGCGGCACATCGCGCGGCGTGTTTGTCGGCGCCAGCTACACATCGGGCGGCAAGACCGGCACCGCGCAGGCCGTGAATCAGGCCAGGAACACCAAGTACAACGCTCGGTCTCTCGAGGAACACCAGCGCGACCACGCGCTCTACATCGCGTTCGCGCCCGCCGACAAGCCGAAGATCGCGCTCGCGCTGGTCGTCGAGAACGCCGGCTGGGGCGCCGGGGCGGCCGCGCCCATTGCACGCCGCGTGTTCGACTACTGGCTGGCCGGCCAGTACCCGAGCGAGGCGGACCTGGCGGCAGTCAGGATCGGCAAGGCTGGCGCACCCATCGGCCAGCCGCGACGCGTGGCCGACATGCCGTGGCCGACCGACGCGCCCTGAAGGCTGCGCCCGGGTGCGGGGCTCAACGCAAGAACGCGTCGTAGGCGGTCCTCAGGATCAGCGCGCTGACCACCACGATGAACACACCGCGCACGAAGCCGGAGCCGTGCTTGATGGCAATCCGTGCGCCGATCACGCTGCCCGCCACGTTGGCCACCGCCATCGCCATGCCGAAGTGCCACCAGACATGACCCTTGGCGGCAAACAGCAGCAGCGCCGAAAAATTGGTGGCCGTGTTGATGAGCTTGGCCGAGGCCGAGGCGTGCAGGAAGTCGTAGCCCAGCCAACGCACGAACAGGAACACCAGGAAGCTGCCGGTACCGGGTCCGAAGAAGCCGTCGTACACGCCCAGCAGCAAGCCGATCGCGCCAGCCATGACCATCTCGGAGCGCCCCGCGAGGCGCGGTGCGTGGTCGCGCCCCAAGTCCTTGCGCGCCAGCGTGTACAGCAGTACGGCCAGCAGGATGAACGGCAGCGAACGCCGCAGGAACTCGCCTGGAAACACCGTGACGGCCCAGGCACCGGCCAGCGACCCTATAAAACCCAGCCCGGCCGCCGGCAGCAGCGCGCGCCATGGCATCTTGACCCGGCGGCTGAACTGCGCGGTGGCGACGGCCGTGCCCCAGATGGACGCGCTCTTGTTGGTACCGAACAGGGTGGCCGGTGCCGCGCTGGGAAAGGTGGCAAACAGCGCGGGCACCAAGATGAGGCCGCCGCCGCCCACGATCGAGTCGATGAAGCCCGCGAAGAGCGAGGCGATCGTGAGTACCAGCAGGTCCATGGCGCAGATTGTCGCACCCGGATTTGCTATCCTATCAATAGCTTAAAACGCCTATCCAGTGGGCGCCAGCCCTATTTTTAACCTAATTCTTAAAGCTGGCGCCTCAGACTGTTCCGGGCAAGAAAAAGCGCCGGCACGCGGCGCTTTTGAAGGTTGAATTCGGCATCTCGAACGGACGCCTCGTGAAATCGTTGTCGTTGTTGTGCTCCGAAAATGTCTCCTCGGCCCCCGCGCCTCGGATTAAGCCCGTTGCGAGTGACGTTAATGTACGGTCAGTTACCGTTGTTGCGAATTGGGATTTACCCGCCGATGATCAGGCGGCGCTTGCGCACACCCAGGCAGCCGCCTTCTCGGCCATCATCAGCGTCGGACTGTTGGTGTTGCCGCTGGTGATGGTGGGCATGGCGCCGGCATCGACCACGCGCAGGCCGGCGATCAGGCCGCCCAAGCCGTCACGCACCCGAAACTGGGCGTCAAGCACCGCCATCGGGTCGCTGTCGGCACCCATCTTGGTGGTGCCGACGGGGTGAAAGATGGTGGTGGCGATGTCGCCCGCGAGCCGTGCCAGATCGTCGTCACTCTCGTATTGCGGCCCGGGCTTCCACTCTTTCGGATGGAATTTGGCGAGCGCCGGCTGGGCCGCGATGTGGCGCGTCACGCGCAGCGAATCGGCCGCCACCTTGCGGTCCGCGTCGGTGCTCAGGTAGTGTGGTGCGATGGCCGGAGCATCTTCGAAACGTGGGCTCTTGATGTTTACTGTGCCACGGCTGGTCGGGTGCAGGTTGCATACGCTGGCGGTGAAGGCCGGAAAACGGTGTAGCGGCTCGCCGAAGGCGTCGAGCGAGAGCGGCTGCACGTGGTATTCGAGATTGGGCCACTCGTGCTCGGGCGAGCTGCGCGTGAAGGCGCCCAGCTGCGACGGCGCCATGCTCATCGGGCCACTGCGCTTGAGCAGGTATTCCAGGCCGATCTTCCCCTTGCCCCAGAGCGACGAGGCCAGCACGTTGAGCGTCGGTGCCCCCTCGATCTTGTAAACCGCGCGAATCTGCAAGTGGTCCTGCAGGTTGGCCCCGACGCCGGGCACATCGGCCACCACCTCGATGCCGTGCTGGCGCAGCAACCCGGCCGGCCCGATGCCCGACAGCTGTAGCAGTTGCGCCGATCCGATGCTGCCGGCGCACACGATCACCTCGCGCGTGGCGTGCGCTTGCACCATCTGGTGTCCGTTCCAGACCTGTGCGCCGGTGCATTGCAGGCTGCCGTCGGGCTGCCGCTCGGTCAGGAGGCGCGCCGCCTGCGCGCGGGTCCAGAGCTTGAAATTGGGTCGGCCGTAGCAGGTCGGGCGCAAGAAGGCCTTGGCGGTGTTCCAGCGCCAGCCGTTCTTCTGGTTGACCTGGAAGTAACCGACACCTTCGTTATTGCCGCGGTTGAAGTCGTCGGTGTGTGGAATACCGGCTTGCACGGCGGCCTGCGCAAACGCGTCCAGGATGTCCCAGCGCAGCCGCTGCTTGTCGACATGCCATTCGCCGCCGGCACCGTGCAGGTCATCGGCGCCGAGGTAGAAATCCTCGTGCTGCTTGAACGCCGGCAACACGTTGCTCCAGCGCCAGCTGTGGTCGCCGGTGAGCTCGGCCCACTGGTCGTAGTCGTGCGACTGCCCGCGCATGTAGATCATGCCGTTGATGCTGGAACTGCCGCCCAGCGTTTTGCCGCGCGGATAGCGCAGGGTGCGCCCGTTCAGCCCGGCGTCGGGCTCGGTGTTGTAGAGCCAGTCGGTGCGCGGATTGCCGATGCAGTACAGGTAGCCGACCGGAATGTGGATCCAGGGGTAGTCGTCCTTGCGCCCGGCCTCGATCAACAGGACGCGTCGGCGCGGGTCGGCCGTCAGCCGGTTGGCCATGAGTGCGCCGGCCGTGCCGGCGCCGATGACGATGTAATCGAATGTGGTGTCGCTCAACGGTGTCTCCAATCCGCTCAAACTTCTGGGCTCACAGTGTCGCCGTGCGACGCTGCCATGCCAAGACTCCGGCTGAACCGGCTATGGCGGGTCGCTCCCTTGTCATGGAAGCCGCAGCGGACCGAAATGAGCGGAGCGTTGCGATTTCAGCAGGAGGCGCAGGCAATCTTATGAAGACGACCGCTCTCGCGTGTATGCAACGCGGCTGCGGCCGCCACCCCCATGGCGCGCTGGCCGTCACAACCACTCACATGCTGCGGGTACGATGGCACTCCTTTGTTTGCCGGCCTTTCGTCGCCGCTGACCTTCGCCAGCCATGTCCTCTTCCGTGCCGGCCCCGGCATCACCCGCTTTCTCTAATGACGCGACCGGCGACAGCCGGCCACGGGTGGAGGGCCGCACGCACGACGGCCACGAATGGCAGGTCGCGAGTGGACTCTGGACCTCGCTCGCCATGTCGTCGCCGCCCGCCTGGCACGCGCTGGCGCAAAACCTCGCAGGCATCCGCGTCGGCGCCGATGCGCCATGGGATGTACGCGCCATCGAGCAGCTCGACCACATCGGCGCCCAATTGCTGTGGAACCACTGGCGCCACGCCTGGCCGGCCACGCTCGAGATCACCGAACGGCAGAAGGCGGTGCTCGACCAGGTCGCGACGTTCACCGGCGCCGCGCCCGCCGAGCCGGCGCCGACGTTCGAGCAGCGGCTGAAGGCGTGGGCCGGCAACGGCAAGCACGTGATGGGTGTGGCGCGCGACTTCACGCAGATGATCGGCCAGTTGGTGCTCGACGTCGGCACGCTCCTTCGCAACCCGCGCCGCGCGCCGTGGCGCGACTTCTCGGGCCACCTCTATCAATTTGGCGCCACGGCGCTGCCCATTACCGCGCTGGTCGGCGTGCTGATCGGCGTCGTGCTGGCCTACCTCACGTCGCAGCAGCTGCGCCAGTACGGCGCCGAAACCTTCATCGTCAACATCCTGGGGCTGTCACTGGTGCGCGAGCTGGGGCCGGTGCTGGCCGCCGTGCTGATCGCGGGGCGCTCCGGATCGGCCATTACGGCGCAGATCGGCGTCATGCGCGTGACCGAAGAGCTCGACGCGATGCGCGTGATGGGCATCGCCAAGGGCTTCCGGTTGGTGATGCCGCGCGTGCTGGCGCTGGCCATCGCGATGCCGCTGATCACGGTCTGGACCTCGCTGGCGGCATTGGCCGGGGGTATGCTGGCGGCCGATTTCGCGCTCAACATCTCGCCCGCTTACTTCTTGTCGGCGCTGCCCAAGGCGGTGCCGCTGGCCAACGTGACGCTGGCGCTTTCCAAGTCGGCGGTGTTTGGCGTGCTGATCGCGCTGATCGGCTGCTACTTCGGCATGAAGGTCAAGCCCAACACCGAAAGCCTCGGGCGCGGTACGACGGCGTCGGTGGTGACGTCGATCACGGTCGTGATCCTGGTCGATGCGCTATTTGCCGTATTGTTTCGCGGCGTCGGGTTTTAGGCATGAAACATACCCGCAGGTTTCGCGCACTTCGTGTCGCTACGCCAACCCCCTTGCGGGGGGCAACACCAGCAGCCCGGCAAAGCCGGTTCAGTGGTGTTGCTGGAATGGAACGGCGCGGTATCTAGGATGCAGGACATTGTTTCCGCCGTGCCGCCCAACGTGGTCGAGATCAAAAAGCTCTGGACGGTGTTCCGCTCGCCCGAACGCGAGCAGGTGGTGCACCGCGACCTCGATCTGAGCATCGCACGCGGCGAGCTGTTGTCGCTGGTGGGCGGCTCGGGCACCGGCAAGACCGTGCTGCTGCGCCAGATTCTGGGGCTCGAAAAGCCGACCCGGGGCGAGGTCACGGTACTCGGCCAGCCGCCCGGTGAACTCAGTGTCTCGGGCGCCGCCCACGTGGGCATGCTGTTCCAGCAGGGCGCGCTGTTCTCGGCCTTCAGCGTGCTCGACAACGTCGCCTTTCCCCTGCGTGAACTCAAGCTTTTGCCAAGTGATCTGATCCGCGATGCGGCGCTGGTCAAGTTGCAGATGGTCGGGCTCACGGCCAACGACGCCTACAAGAGCCCTGCGGCGTTGTCGGGTGGCATGCGCAAACGCGTGGCGCTGGCGCGCGCCCTCATCATGGACCCGCCGCTGCTGTTGCTCGACGAACCCACGGCCGGCCTCGACCCCGAAGGCGCCGACAGTTTTTGCGATCTGCTGCGTGGGCTGCACCGTGAGCTGGGCTTGACGGTGGTGATGGTCACGCACGACCTTGACACCTTGTTCGACCTGTCGACCCGTATCGCCGTGCTGGCCGACCAGAAAGTGATTGTCAGCGGCACCGCGCTCGAAGTCATCGCGTTCCAACACCCGTTCATTCACGATTATTTCCTGGGCGGTCGGGGCCGGCGTGCGCTGGAGGCGTTGCATCCGGAACACGGCGCTGCAGCCCAGGCCCAAGCGCCCACGCCGTCCGCTACGCCGGCGCTCGCCTCAGCGCGTGGCGCTTAGAGAAAAACGAAAGGTAGTCCCATGGAAAACAAGGCTCACGCCCTCGCCGCCGGCGCCTTCGTGCTCGGTCTGATCGCCGTCGTGGTGGCGATCGTGGTCTGGTTCACGCGCGACAACACGGTGCGCGACATCTACGAGCTGTCGACCAGCGA
>CAJDTV010000062.1_pt1 | contig 16067 bp, 15 predicted proteins | sample 7389921 | NCBI WGS metagenome assembly CAJDTV01 (sample SAMEA7055654, study PRJEB34461) | soil metagenome | biome: terrestrial ecosystem; feature: Peninsula; material: soil | place: Antarctica | collected 2016 | reverse complement strand
AACATCAAGCCGTAGACAGAACGCTCCCGCCTCGAATCAAGCAAGTGCTTGAATCACAAGGGAATCTCGTCCGGCGCTTCGGGGAACTTCAGGCTAGCCGCTCACCAGTAGCGTGCTGCCGCTCTGCGCGGCCTTGACTACATCGCCGAATACTTCCTTCGCGTCGGGCGCGACTTCGGCGTTGCCGGTCGCGAAGTAGAATTTGACGACGCGGTCCTCGACTTTGACGGAGGCCGCATCGCTCGCGGACGCGTCGGCGGCGGCGCCAGTAACTACCGCCGCCGGCGCGACGGTCGCGGGTGCTGCGACTGCCGGCGCGGGGGCCGACACTGCCACAGGCGCTTCCACCGGGACCGCTGCTGCCGCATCGCCGCCGTGGAACTTGACCACCAGCGGCACGATCAGCAACGCCACGATGTTGATGATCTTGATCAACGGGTTGATCGCCGGGCCGGCTGTGTCTTTGTAGGGGTCACCCACGGTGTCGCCGGTCACTGCTGCCTTGTGAGCCTCGCTGCCCTTGCCACCGTGGTGACCGTCCTCGATGTATTTCTTGGCGTTGTCCCAGGCGCCGCCGCCGGTGCACATGCTGATGGCGACGAACAGGCCGGTGACAATGGTGCCCATCAGCAGGCCGCCGAGCGCTTTGGGGCCGAGCAACAGGCCCACCAGGATCGGCACCACTACTGGCAGCAGGCTGGGGATCATCATTTCCTTGATCGCAGCGCCGGTGAGCATGCTGACGGCGCGGCCGTATTCGGGCTTGCCGCTGCCGTCCATGATGCCCGGGATGTCGCGGAACTGACGACGCACCTCTTCCACCACGGCCCCCGCGGCGCGGCCGACGGCCTCCATCGCCATGGCGCCGAACAGATAGGGAATCAGGCCGCCGATGAAGAGGCCGACGATCACCAGTGGATCGCTCAGGTCGAAGCTGATGGCGTGGCCATAGCTTTCCAGCTTATGGGTGTAATCGGCAAACAGCACCAGCGCAGCCAGTCCGGCCGAACCGATGGCGTAGCCCTTGGTCACTGCCTTGGTGGTGTTGCCCACCGCGTCCAGTGGATCGGTGATGTTGCGCACGCTGTCGGGCAGACCGGCCATCTCGGCGATGCCGCCGGCGTTGTCGGTGATCGGGCCGTAGGCGTCGAGCGCCACCACGATGCCGGCCATGCTGAGCATGGCGGTGGCAGCAATCGCAATGCCATACAAGCCGGCCAACTGGTAGGAGACCAGGATCGCAATGCACACGAAGATGACCGGCCACGCGGTGGAACGCATGGATACGCCCAGCCCCGCGATGATATTGGTGCCGTGGCCAGTGGTCGAGGCCTGTGCGATGTGCTGTACCGGCTTGTATTGGGTTCCGGTGTAGTACTCGGTGATCCATACCAGCGTGGCCGTCAGCACCAGGCCGACGGTGCAGGCGCCGAACAGGCGCATCTGGCTACCCACCTCGCGGATGGCGTTGTCGGGAATCAGCCAGGTGGTCACGAAGTAAAACGCGATCAGCGACAGGATGCCCGCCACCGCCAACCCCTTGTAGAGCGCCGGCATCACGTTGGTCATGCCGGGCGAGGCCTTCACGAAGAAGCAGCCGATGATCGACGCGATGATCGACACCGCGCCCAGCGCCAGCGGATACAGCACCGCGTTGACCGGCGCGGCCGCCACCAGCAAGGCGCCCAGCACCATGGTGGCGATCAGCGTCACGGCGTAGGTTTCGAACAGGTCGGCCGCCATGCCGGCGCAGTCGCCCACGTTGTCGCCTACGTTGTCGGCAATCACCGCCGGGTTGCGCGGATCGTCTTCGGGAATGCCAGCCTCGACCTTGCCCACCAGATCGGCGCCGACGTCGGCGCCCTTGGTGAAGATGCCGCCGCCCAAGCGCGCAAAGATGGAGATCAGCGAAGCGCCGAAGGCAAAGCCGATCAGCGGATTGAGCAGGTGCGAGAGGTTGGCGGTCGGCGTCAGGTTGCCGTTGCCCACCAGAAACCAGTAAAACCCTGAGACGCCCAAGAGGCCCAACCCGACCACCAGCATGCCGGTGATGGCGCCGCCGCGAAACGCGACGTCGAGCGCCGGGCCGATGCCGCGGGTGGCGGCTTGAGCCGTGCGCACGTTGGCCCGCACCGACACGTTCATGCCGATGAAGCCGCAGGCGCCTGACAACACCGCGCCGGCGACGAAGCCAATGGCCGTGGTGCCGTCGAGGAAGACGCCGATCAGGATCGCCAGCACCACGCCGACCACGGCAATGGTGCGGTACTGCTTGGCGAGGTAGGCGGCAGCGCCGGTCTGGATCGCGGCCGCGATCTCCTGCATGCGTGCGTTGCCGGCGTCGCGGGAAAGAATCCAGCTGCGGGCCCAGATGCCATAGCCGACGGCAACAAGGCCGCAGACAATGGCGAGGATCAGGGGTGTGTTGCCAATCATGCCTTTGCTTCTCCAATCATTCGTTGTGACTTGTGGAGACGAAAGCACGAGCCCCGACGCGCAACGCGTACGGGATCGTGCTTCCGCCGCGTTGCTTCCTCGAAGCTGCCTTCCTGAAACGAGGGCAAGCCGATTGGCCAACAGCGAGAATTTACCGCTAAACGTGACATGGGGCGTGGGCCCGCTGTGGCAGGGTCATTAAAATCCGGGTTTGTCCGCATTTCGCAACGACAAACAACACACGGATAGACCGCATGGCCTTCGAAAAAGTCTCCCCCGGCAAGAACACCCCGCACGAGTTCAACGTCGTGATCGAGATCCCGATGAACTCGGACCCGATCAAGTATGAGGTCGACAAGGAATCGGGCCAGATCTTCGTGGATCGCTTCATGACGACGGCCATGAACTACCCGACCAACTACGGCTATGTGCCGCAGACGCTGTCGGGCGACGGCGACCCGGTGGACGTGCTGGTCATCACGCCGTACCCGCTGCACCCTGGTGTCGTGGTGCCGTGCCGTCCGCTGGGCATCCTGCTGATGGAAGATGAGGCGGGGGTGGACGGCAAGGTGCTGGCGGTGCCGACAGACAAGGTACTGCCGATGTATAGCCACTGGAAGAAAGCCGCCGACGTGAATCCGATGCGGTTGAACGCGATCTCACACTTCTTCGAACACTACAAGGACCTGGAACCTGGCAAGTGGGTCAAAGTGCTGGGCTGGGAAGGGATCGAGGCAGCGCACAAGGAAATCCTGGACGGCATGGCCAACTACACGAAATAATTGCCAAATGTGGTTGACACACCCGTAGATACTGCCGGGTAAGCGATCAAAAAGATTGCAACACGCCGCACATGTCGCGGCGTTTTGCATGGTGGACGACGTGGATTGTGGTGGACGGCGCAGCGCATCAGATGATAATTGTTATCATTTAACCTTTGTCAGCCATCGATCATGCACATGCCCATCCTGCGGCGATACGCCTTCCTGTTCGCCTGTCTGCTTTGGTCACCACTGGCCATCAGTGCCGAGGCCCCTGGACTGGAAACGGCCCGCCAGACTTGGCAACTGCTCGATTACGTGGCGGTCGACTATGCAGGCGCGGTCGCCACCGCTGGCAAGATCCAGGACCAAGGCGAGTACGGCGAGATGGTCGAGTTCGTTGGCGCCGCTTCGAAGCATCTGGCGCAGTTGCCGGCGAGCGAGGCGTTGCCTGAACTGAAGGCCCAGGTGGCGCGCTTGCGCGAACTGGTTGATGCCAAGGCCGCACCGGACACGGTGGCGCAGCAGGCCCATGGGCTGGCGGCAGCGCTCCTGAAGGCTTATCCCTTTCCGGTCGCACCACACCAAACGCCCGATCTGAGCCACGGTCAGAAGTTGTTCGAGGCCCAGTGCGCGGCCTGTCATGGCGCCGCGGGCAAGGCCGACGGGCCGCTGGCCGCCAAGCTGGAGCCACCGCCGACCAATTTCACCGATCCTGCGCGCGCCCGCGCGCGTTCCCTCTTTGCGCTCTACCAGGTTGCCACGCAGGGCGTGAAGGGCACGTCGATGCCCAGTTTTCGCACTACCCTGTCTGACGAAGATCGCTGGGCCGTGGCCTTTTTCGTCGGCACGCTGGCCTATGCCGACCAGGCGGGCAAGGATTCATCGGCCGGCCCCGCGGCCTGGAAGGCGGCGCTCAAGGGCGGCTCGGCAGCGGGCGATCTGCAGACGCTGACGCAAGTGACGGAAAGCGCGTTGGCGACGCGGGTCGGGCCGCAGCAGGCGGCGCAGGCGATGACCTGGGCTCGCAAGCACCCGGCAGAAGCCGCGCCCGAACCGGCCGGGGGCATCGCGGTCGTCAAGGCGCAGATTGCCGACAGCCTGGCGCTGGCGCGCAGCGGCGACAAGGCCGGTGCCACGCGCAAGGCGCTGGCCGCCTATCTGGACGGCTTCGAGCCGCTGGAGCCCGGCTTGCGGGCGCGCGACGCCACTTTGCTGGCACAGGTCGAAGCAGCGATGGCGGTTTACCGCTCCAGTCTGACGAACAACGGCATCCCGCAGGCCGTCGCTGCCGAAGGCGAATTGCAGGCGCTGCTCGATCGCGTCGAGCCGGCAATGGCGGCGACGGGTGACGATGCCTTCGTCACCTTCATCGCGGCCTTGACGATCCTGCTGCGCGAGGGCCTTGAGGCACTGCTGGTGGTCGTTGCCATGATCGCGTTCCTGCGCAAGGCAGGGCGCTTCCAAACGCTGCGTTTCGTGCATGCCGGCTGGGTGCTGGCGCTGGCGGCCGGCGGCGCGACCTGGGGCGTGGCGACCTGGCTCGTTTCCATCAGCGGCGCCGGGCGCGAGATGACCGAGGGCTTTTCCTCGCTTTTTGCGGCCGTGGTGCTGCTGGGTGTGGGCATCTGGATGCACCAGAAGAGCGTTGCGGGGCGCTGGCAGCTCTACCTGAAGCAAAAGCTGTCGGCGGCGCTGAACAAGCGAACCGCCTGGTTGATGTTTGGCCTGGCCTTCATTTCAGTCTACCGCGAGGTGTTCGAGACTGTGCTGTTCTACGCCGCGCTCTGGACCGACGGCAATGGTCTGCCGCTCCTGGCCGGCCTGGCTTGCGGCGCGGTGATCCTGGCGGGCGTGGCCGCGATCCTGCTGCGCACCAGCGCGCGCCTGCCGATTGGCAAGTTCTTCGCCGCCAGTTCGCTGCTGGTGGCAGTGCTGGCGGTGGTCCTGGCGGGCAAGGGCGTCGCCGCGCTGCAGGAAGCGGGAGTGCTGCACGTCTCGATTGTGCCGTTCCCGCGCATCGACCTGCTGGGCGTGTTCCCAACCGCGCAATCGCTGCTGGCCCAGGCGCTGGTCCTGATCGTTGCGGTCATCGCCTTTATGCTGAACGTGCGCGGCGGCCGTATTTCCGCCAAGGCTGCGGCTGCGGCTGCGAGTTGAACCGCCGATACGGACCTGATTCGGCGGAGCGCAACAGCGTGGGCGGCATGGCGTGGCGCAGTCCGTCGTCCGCCAGCATGTGACTCGCCGGGCGGTGCCTGTCGTGCCCCTTCAGTCGGCGCCGGGGCCGCGAAACGGGCTGCGCTGCTCCAGATGCTCCATGTAGTTTTCGATGCCCTGGCCCTCGCGCGCCAGGAAACGCTCGACGGCATCGGCGAATGTCGGGTGCGCCAGCCAATGGGCGCTATGCGTCTTGACGGGCATCAGGGCGCGCGCCATCTTGTGCTCGCCCTGGGCGCCGCCTTCAAAACGCTGCACGCCGTGCGCGATGCACCACGCCAGAGGCTGGTAGTAACAGGCCTCGAAGTGCAGGCAGTCGACGCGTTCCAGCGCGCCCCAGTAGCGGCCATAGGCGATTTGCGGTGAATGATTCAAGCCAAAAGTGGCTGTAACGCCAGTTCCACCTGCGTAGAGGGCTATCAAACTCGTAGCGATCGGTGTTCCGGCACGCTCGGCCACGAACAACAACCACGCTTCGGGCAGGGTATCGGCCATGCCTTGAAAGAACGCGCGCGAGAGGTAGGGCGCATTGCCGTGTTCACGGTAGGTGCGGGCATAGCAGCGATAGAAAAAATCCCAATCGGTGGCGGAAATATCCACCCCGCGCGACCAGCGGAAAGTCACGCCCGCGTCTTGCACCTTGCGCCGCTCTTGGCGGATTTTCTTGCGCTTGTCATGCGACAGGCTGGCCAGGAAATCGTCGAAATCACGCCAGCCTTGCGTCCCGGTAGCGGCGCCGGTGGTGGCCGGAGTCAAAGCCCCACCATCAGGCCGCGTCAAGGCGCAATGAGCCTCCCCAGTGAGTTGCACACTCCACACAGTGGCAGGTGCAGGGCCCACATTCTTCCAGTGAAATTGAATCGTGTCGCGCACCATCAGCCCCGCCTCGGCGCACGCCAAAATGTCTTCGTCGGCGCCGAACAGGAGGTGCAGTGACGACAGATTTTCTTGCCGGCACCACGCAATGAGCGCCTGCACCAGCAGGGCGCGACTCTCGCCGTCGCGCGCCAGTAACCGGCTTCCCGGCACTGGCGTAAACGGCACCGCGACCACGGCCTTGGGGTAATAGGCCAGACCATGCTCCTGATAGGCGTTGGCCCAGGCCCAGTCGAACACGTATTCGCCGTAGGAATGGTCCTTGAGGTAGAGCGGGCAGGCAGCCAGCAACGCATCACCGCGCTGCAACGTCATGATGCGCGGCGTCCAGCCGGTGTCAGGCGTTGCACTGCCGCTTTCGTGTAAGGCCGCCAGGTATTCGTGGCGCATGAACGGCGATGGTGCCGCCTGTTGGGCGAGCAGCGCGTTCCAGGCCGCGGCATCGATGTCACAGGGAGACGCGTGAATGTGCAGGACGGGGTCGGTCAAAGCGGTGGGTTCAAAGAGGGCAAGGCCCATTCAGGGGAAATCGTGAAGGCGCAGGTCGAGTGCGCACCGTCAGCGCCGATGCCCGCCAAGGTACTCCGCCACGGCAATGCCGCCGAGCACCATGGCGAGCGCCACCGCGTGGTAGCTGGCCAGTGGTTCGCCGAGCACGATGACGGCCAGCAAAGGACCAAAAATGGGTGTCAAGTTGAGAAACACGCCGGCGCGGGCTGGCCCGATCAGTTCCACTGCGCGGATGAAGGTGAGTTGGGAAATGAAGGAGGGCAGCAACCCGATGAAAAGCGTCACTGCCACGCCAGTGAGCGTCGGCGCGAGGAAGTTTCCGGTGACGACTTCGATTGCGACCAGCGGCAGCGACGTCAGGACAGCCACGGCTGCCATGGCCGCAAAAAAGACGACCGACGGCACTGCCGGCCGCGTGCGCAACCCCAGCGGGTAGCCGGCATACAGCAGGCAGGCGATCACCATCCAGACGTCACCGATGTTGAAGGCCAGGTGCGCCAGCACAGCCAGTTGCCCGCGCGAGGCCACGACGGCGATGCCCGCGATGGTCAACGCCACGCCGACCACTTGTAAAGCGCCGATCCGTGTGCGAAAGAACAGGAAACCACCCACCAGCACCAGAACTGGGATCATTCCCTGGATGATCGAGATATTGATGGCGGTCGTGTAGTGTGCCGCCGCGTAGAACAGCGCATTGAAGGCAGTGAAGCCGAACGTGCCCATCAGCACCACGGAGCGCCACGCCGGCAGCAGGTTGCGCCAATGCTGTGCGATGTCGCGCCGCGCGGTCAGGCCGAGCGCCACGCAGCAGACGAGCCAACGACTCCCGGTCAGCAACATCGGTGAGATCTCGCCGACGGCAATGCGCGCCGCCACGGCATTGGCGCCCCAGATGAGCGTGGTGAATAAGAGCAGCAGGTACGCTTGGCGGCTGGGTCGCAACGAGACAAAGGACATGGCGCCAGCTTGCATTGCGTCAAGGGTAACAGTCTGGCCACAGCCGCATACACCGGCGGGTGCACCGCGTGGCCGCCATTCGGGTCCCGATTGGCGTTACGCTCTCACTCGCAAGTTCATCGCCATCCGATATCAGAAAGCCCCTTATGAAGCAAATTACAGCCATCGTCAAACCCTTCAAGCTCGACGACGTGCGCGAAGCCCTGGCGGAAGTGGGCGTCACCGGTCTCACTGTGACCGAAGTCAAGGGGTTCGGGCGTCAGAAGGGGCACACCGAGTTGTATCGCGGCGCTGAATATGTGGTCGACTTCCTGCCCAAAATGAAGGTGGAAGTGGTGGTCAACGAAGATCAGGTCGAGCGCTGCGTCGATGCCATCATCGCAGCCGCGCGCACCGGAAAAATCGGCGACGGCAAGATTTTCGTCACCAACGTCGAGCGGGTGGTGCGCATCCGCACCGGGGAAATCGACCAGAACGCTGTGTAGATGCACCGCGCCCCAGGCTTGTCCGCTTCGCGTGGCCGCTCACCCCCTTGCAGAGGCCAACACCAGCCGCCCCGATGCGTAGCCGGGCGCGCGCCTAAATGTTTTTGGCGAGTAATCCTGGCTGTTCATGGCGGCTGGCGTTGTCGACCAGCCATTCCAGCAACTCGGCCGGTGCTTGGGCCCGTCGCACCAGTTCCATCTGCCAGGCGCCCATGAAGCCGTCGCGCACACTCTGGTCGAGAAAGGCCAGCAGGCCGTCGTAATAGCCGGCCACGTTGAGCAGACCGACCGGCTTGTTGTGGTACCCAAGCTGGCGCCAGGTCCAAATTTCGAACAGCTCCTCGAAGGTGCCAATGCCGCCGGGCAGCGCCATAAAGGCGTCAGCACGCTCGCCCATCATGGCCTTTCGCTCGTGCATGGTGTTGACGACATGCAGTTCGTCGCACAGCGTGTTGGCAACCTCCCGGTCGACCAGTGCCTTGGGAATGACGCCGACGACGCGCCCACCAGCGGCGCGGGTCGTCTCGGCGAGCGTGCCCATCAGGCCGGTACGGCCGCCGCCGTAAACGAGTTGGCCGCCACGCTCGCCAATCCAGCGGCCGACCGCCTGGGCCGCAGCGCCGAATTCAGCGCGCTCACCGGGGCGCGAGCCGCAATACACACAAATGGAAAAAGCTGGGTTCATGAGCCGATCATGCCGCGGTCACGAGGCGAGGCGCTGCCACAGCGCGCCGAGCCAGACGCCGCCGCAAAGCAAGAGCGATAGCAGCACGGCAGCGCTGCCCATGTCCTTGGCGCGCCTGGACAGGTCGTGCCATTCGGGCCCGATGCGGTCGATGGCGGCCTCCACGGCGCTGTTGAGCAACTCGACCACCAGTACCAGCACCACGCTGGCGGCCAGCAAAGCCACCTCGATCCAACCCTGGCCGAGCCAGAAAGCGGCCGGCACCAGCACGATGGCTGCGAGCGCCTCCTGGCGGAACGCCTTTTCGTCCCAGCCGGCGCGCAGGCCCGCCAGCGAGATCAGACCGGCGTGCCAGACGCGGCTCAGGCCACGGCGCGCTTTTTGCGGATTGACCGGCCGACCGGTCGCACTCATCGGCTTATCGGCGGGGAGGCCACCAGTCGGGTGCCGGCCCACGCGTCGTGCCAGAACTGACGCTGGGGGTGAAAACGCGATAGCAGCGCCCACACGGCGACCCAGCCACCACAGAGCACGACCGCTTCGCCGCCCGAGACGGCGAAGGGCGCCATGACCACCAGCGGCGGCAGGAACCAGATCCAGCAGAGCAGGTAGCGCAGCAGCGCGCGCCCTTGTGTCAGTGGACGCCCGGCCCGGTCGACGACCCGAATGCCCCAGGTTTTCATGGCCAGTGTCTGGCCACGGGTCCAGAACCAGACGAAGTAAATCCCGAACACCACGAACAGGAAAGCCTGCAACAAATGACGGCGCGAATCCATGGCGTCGCGCATCTGCCCGAGCGTGCTGAACAACCAGCCCGCCACGAACACGACGGCAAACACCAGCATGCCCTCGTAGAGCCAGCAAGCCATTCGGCGCCACAGGCTTGGCGCTATCAAATCAATAGCTAATCGCGTCGGAGTCAAGGGCGCCAAGGGCTGATTTGATGTCAATTCTTCGGGTGAAAAGGAGGCCATGGATACGCGCGCCCTCAACCACCGAGCGCGGGCAGGTCATTTGGGCGCACGCCCGGCAGCGGAGGCTCAGACAACAACTTTGCGGGTGCACTGACTGCCGGGGTGGTCTGCGGGGCGGTCGACGACGCAGCCAGTGGCGCCTGTGGCAAAACGGGTGTTGCAGGCACCAAAGTGGTGGTGGCGCCAGCCGGTGCGAGCGGTGTCGCGATGGCAGGCGGTAATGCGGCCTGAGGTGGAGGTTTTGACGCCGGCTTGGGCGGTGTCAACTGAATACGGGGATGGCCTTTGCTCTTGGGGCTGGGCGTCGGCGCCAACTTACCGGCTGGCACGGGGCGGACCAGCGCCGTCGCGCCATGCGGCAGGGCGTTCGCACGCTCCGCAAGCTGATGCTTTTCGTCGGCGCTCAGTGCCTGGTAGGCCTCCCACTTGGCTAGGCGTTCATCGGCCGGAATCTGTTTGACTTCGGCAAAATTCAGTCGTGCCAGCGTGCGCTGTCGTGGGCTCAGGCTGGCCCATTCGGTCATGCGTGTTTGCAACGTGGCCTGCTCGGCGGGTGAAAGCTTGGCGTAATCACGCGACAACGCCAGCCATTTGTTCTTGTGCGCGACGTGCAATCCATTCCAGTGCGGCGCGAGGGGCTGCAGCGCCTGGCGCTGCGCGACAGTCAATTCGGTCCATAGCGGCCCGGAAACGGCCGGCTTGGACGACGCGGTCGAGGAGGTGGCCGGTGCAGCCAGCGCAGGCGCATTGGACTGGGGCTGGGCGATGGTGGGCGAAGCCCCGAAGCACAACGCCAGCACCAGACACGATCTCATGCCGATGATCGCGCACGACGAGAGCGGTCGCAAAGGCGTCGACACATGGGCAGGAAGGAAGGCGGGGCAAGTGGCCATGCAGTCGATCGGGCGCTCAGTGGGTCGCGGCGTTGTCGCCGGCTTTCAGAAACTGCGCAAAACCGGGGTCGGTGTACGCTGCGGTGGGTAAATCGCTGGCCAGCAAAGCCGAATCAACTTCGGCGGCTTCGGTCGCGCGGTGATCATCTTGCAGCATGCTGATGACGATGAGGCCCGCCACCAATGCCACCAGCGGAACCACCGATCCGACGCGGGTCCACCAGGTCCATCCGCCGCCGAGCGCTGCGACCGGGCCGCCGGCCAGCACCATCGGCGCCGCATGCAATCGAGGCGCCACTTTGCGGCGCCCCATGGCCTGCATGCGCGCCACGCGCAACCGTTCGCCGATGTCGTGCGGCAACTCGGCATTGCCCGCCGAGAGGCGTGCCGCCACTTGGCCGCCGAAGCGATCTTCCAGCGCCGTGACTGCTTCAAGGGACGGTGACAATTGTTGTGTATTCATAAAGAAATTCCCTTGGCCTTGAGGACGCGGGCCAACGCATGAACAGCGCGCGAGCAGTGTGTTTTGACGCTGCCCTCTGAGCAACCCATTGCGGCGGCGGTTTCCGCCACGTCCATCTCCTCCCAGTAACGCAACAGGAAAGCCTCTCGTTGACGGCCCGGCAACTCGGCGATCTGCGCTTCGATCTCGTGAAACACCTGAGCGCGGCCGGTGACGTCTTCGGCGCTTTCGCTTTGGCGTGAATCAACGGGCGGAGCGAAGCTTTCCAGCAGGTCAAAGTCGCCGTCGCCGTCGGCGCCTTCGAAGTCGCTCAAGTTGGAAAACAGGGCGCGGCGTGTTTTCTGGCGCCGGAACCAGTCGAGAGTGCAGTTCGACAGGATCCGCTGGAACAGCATGGGCAACTCGTTGGGCGGCTTGTCGCCGTAGTGTTCGGCCAGCTTCATCATGCTGTCCTGCACGATGTCGAGCGCCGCCTCTGTATCTCGCACGTGGTAAATCGAGCGCTTGAACGCTCGTTTTTCGACGCTTTTGAGGAAATCGGACAGTTCTTGTTCGGTGGCCAAGTCGGGATCGGGGAGAGAACGCGCCGCAGCAGGTTGCCCCCGGAAAATTTGTGATTTTGACGGCGCGAATTATGGCATTTGATCTCGCTCGCCCGATGCCGGTGGGCGCGGGCTGTTTGGCGGTGCCATAATTCGACTCCCAATCAAAAGGCAAACGGGTCCAAGTCCGGCGACACGACAGGTTCGCTCATGGCTTTGGCCTCAAGTCCCGCTGCGGTTTCAAGAGAACCGGCAAAGGGGCACCCAAGGTTTTTCGTTCCCGAAAATACACAAAGGTTCATCATGGAAATCTCAAAGGCAGAGCTCGCTTCTGCAGCGGCCGCGTCCTCTGGAATGGGCCGTCCAAAGCAAGAGCTCATGGGCGCTGACGTGCTGGTCAAGGCACTGCAGGCCGAAGGCGTCAAGTACATCTGGGGCTATCCCGGCGGCGCGGTTCTCTACATCTACGACGCGCTCTACAAGCAGGACACCATTCAGCACGTGCTGGTGCGCCACGAGCAGGCTGCCGTACACGCAGCCGACGGCTACGCGCGCGCCACCGGCGATGTGGGTGTGGCGCTGGTCACCTCGGGCCCGGGTCTGACCAATGCGGTCACCGGCATCGCGACCGCCTACATGGACTCGATTCCGCTGGTGATCATCGCGGGCCAGGTGCCGACGGCAGCCATCGGGCTCGATGCGTTCCAGGAGTGCGACACGGTGGGCATCACGCGACCCATCGTCAAACACAACTTTCTCGTCAAGGATCCCAAGGACCTGGCGATGACGATGAAAAAGGCTTTCCACATCGCACGCAGTGGCCGACCCGGTCCGGTGGTGGTGGATGTGCCGAAAGACGTTTCTTTAAGGAAAACGCCTTATCACGGCTATCCCGACAAGATCGAGATGCGCTCGTACAACCCGGTGCGCAAAGGGCACAACGGCCAGATCCGCAAAGCGCTGCAGCTGTTGCTGGCGGCCAAGCGCCCCTACATCTACACAGGCGGCGGCGTGCTGCTGAGCAATGCCACGGCCGAGTTGCGCACGCTGGTCGACATGCTGGGCTATCCGGTGACCCACACGCTGATGGGGCTGGGCGCCTATCCAGCGAGTGACCGCAAGTATGTCGGCATGCTGGGGATGCATGGCACGGTGGAAGCCAACAATGCCATGCAGAACTGCGACGTGCTGCTGGCCGTGGGCGCGCGCTTCGACGACCGGGTGATCGGCAACGTCAAGCACTTTGCCCAGAACGAACGCAAGATCATCCACATCGACATCGACCCGTCGAGCATCTCCAAGCGCGTGAAGGTCGACATTCCAATCGTCGGCGACGTAAAAGACGTGCTGACCGAATTGATCTCGATGATCCGTGAGAGCGCCGCCAAGCCTGACGCCGGTGCGTTGGCCGACTGGTGGCGGACCATCGATGCCTGGCGCGCGCGCGACTGCCTCCAGTACGACCGCAACAACAAGGACGTCATCAAGCCACAGTACGTGGTGGAGACACTTTGGAACATGACCAAGGATGCGGACACCTACATCACGTCAGACGTCGGCCAGCACCAGATGTGGGCGGCGCAGTACTACCGCTTCGATGAGCCGCGCCGCTGGATCAATTCGGGCGGCCTGGGCACCATGGGCGTCGGTATTCCCTACGCTATGGGCATCAAATTGGCCAAACCCGACTCGGAAGTGTTCTGCATCACCGGAGAAGGTTCGGTCCAGATGTGTATCCAGGAGCTTTCGACCTGCCTGCAGTACAACACGCCGATCAAGATCGTCTCGCTCAACAACCGCTATCTCGGCATGGTGCGCCAGTGGCAGGAAATCGAGTATTCGGGCCGCTACAGCCAAAGCTACATGGATGCGCTGCCCAACTTCGTCAAGCTGGCCGAAGCCTACGGGCATGTGGGCATGCTGATCGAGCGCCCACAGGACGTTGAGCCGGCGCTGCGGGAAGCACGCAAGCTCAAGGACCGCACGGTGTTCATGGACTTTCGAACCGACCCGACCGAGAACGTGTTCCCGATGGTCAAGTCCGGTGCGGGCATCACGGAGATGCTGCTCGGCAGCGAAGATCTTTAAGCTAAAAGTGGCCAGTACGCCCCTGGAGCGGGCGTAAGAAGCTATCGAAAAGATAGCGTTTGTAAAACCTCACCCAGACGAATCTATTGTCCGCCGAGCCCGCGCATTACCGTGCGCGGGGGAGGGCGGCGAAAAGAGGAGTCCCGCCAACATGAAACACATCATTGCAGTGCTGCTGGAAAACGAGCCCGGAGCTCTTTCCCGCGTGGTGGGCCTTTTTTCGGCCCGCGGCTACAACATCGAATCGCTGACGGTGGCGCCAACCGAAGACGCCACCCTGTCGCGCATGACGATCCAGACCTCGGGCTCGGACGAGGTGATCGAACAGATCACCAAGCACCTGAACCGCCTGATTGAAGTGGTCAAGGTGGTCGATCTGACCGAAGGCGCCTACACCGAGCGCGAGTTGATGATGGTCAAGGTGCGCGCGGTCGGCAAGGAGCGCGAGGAAATGAAACGCATGGTCGACATCTTCCGTGGCCGCATCATCGACGTGACCGACAAGAGCTACACCATCGAGCTCACCGGCGACCACTCCAAGAACGACGCGTTTCTCGATGCCATCGAGCGCGGTGCCATTCTGGAAACCGTGCGCACCGGGCCCAGTGGCATCGGGCGCGGCGAGCGCATCCTGAGGGTTTGATGCTCGCCCCCAGTCTTCGTGCACTGCGTGTCGCTCCACCCGCCCGCCGGGGGCAACACCCGTGGCCCGGCGGAGCCGGTAGCACGGTGTTTCTGGTATCGGCCGGGCGGCACTAGGTATCTCTCACCCCAACCGCATTTCAACGAAGGAGCATCCACATGAAGGTTTATTACGACAAGGACGCCGATCTGAGCCTGATCAAGGGCAAGACGGTGGCCATTATCGGCTATGGCTCGCAGGGCCATGCGCACGCGCAAAACCTGAACGACAGCGGCGTCAAGGTCGTGGTCGGCTTACGCAAAGGCGGCGCTTCTTGGCCCAAGGTCGAAAAAGCTGGCCTGAAGGTCGCCGAAGTGTCTGATGCCGTGAAGTCGGCCGACGTCGTGATGATCCTCCTGCCCGACGAGCAGATCGCCAACGTCTACAAGAACGACGTGGCACCGCACATCAAGCAAGGCGCGTCGCTCGTCTTCGCACATGGCTTCAACGTGCATTACGGTTTTGTGCAGCCGCGCGAAGACCTCGACGTCTGGATGGTCGCGCCCAAGGCGCCCGGCCACACGGTTCGCAGCACCTACACCCAGGGCGGAGGCGTGCCTCATCTGGTGGCCGTGCATCAGGACAAGAGCGGCAAGGCGCGCGACCTGGCCCTCTCATACGCCACCGCCAACGGCGGCGGCAAGGCTGGAATCATCGAGACCAACTTCCGCGAAGAAACGGAAACCGACCTTTTCGGCGAGCAGGCCGTGTTGTGCGGCGGCGCCGTGGAACTGATCAAGGCCGGTTTCGAGACCTTGGTGGAAGCCGGCTACGCCCCCGAAATGGCGTACTTCGAGTGCCTGCACGAGTTGAAGCTGATCGTCGATTTGATCTACGAAGGCGGCATCGCCAACATGAATTACTCGATTTCCAACAACGCCGAATACGGCGAGTACGTGTCGGGCCCGCGCGTGGTGACCAGCGAGACCAAAGTGGCCATGAAGAAGATCTTGCAAGACATCCAGACCGGCGAATACGCCAAGAGCTTCGTGCTGGAAAACACCGCTGGCGCGCCGACGCTGATCAGCCGCCGCCGCCTGAATGCAGAACACCAGATCGAAGTGGTGGGCGGCAAGCTGCGCGCCATGATGCCCTGGATCATGAAGAACAAGCTGGTCGACCAGACCCGCAACTAAATCCCCGGCGCGGACGCCAGGGCCACCGTGCGCGGTGGCTCTTTTCCAGGAGTGCGCCCAGCATGGGCGCACTCTTGGAGGTGCAAGTCCTCCCGTGAGTTGATCACAGCGAACGAAGCGAAGCGCAACTGCACGAGTGTGACCGAGTGTGGAGAGGAAGCGTGGAGCGACGCTGCGAGCCGGTGGACAAGAATCGCATAGAAGGCGTTGCCGATCAGGGCAAACGGGCATGAAACCACAAAGCTCTCGTGATCAAGGGTCAGGCGGCGTAAATGCGGCGGTTGTGCAGCGAAGGAGTGCGTTCTTACCTCGGGAGGTCTCGCCTTGTGCCTGAAAGGGCGGCGTTGAGAGGCGCAGCG
>CAJDTV010000064.1_pt1 | contig 16267 bp, 17 predicted proteins | sample 7389921 | NCBI WGS metagenome assembly CAJDTV01 (sample SAMEA7055654, study PRJEB34461) | soil metagenome | biome: terrestrial ecosystem; feature: Peninsula; material: soil | place: Antarctica | collected 2016 | reverse complement strand
CAGCACCTCGCGCTGGCGCACGACGGCACGCACGACGCACACCTCGTCGCCGGGCCGCCAGGCCGCGCGCAGGAACCCCAGGCTCATGAGCTTTTGCAGCCACTGGCAGTCCTGCACGTCGCTCTTGCGACCGGGCACGTACTTCATCTGCCGGGCATCGACCAGCCAGAGCGTCAGCCCGCGCTGCTCGAGCACCTCGTACACGGGATCCAGTCAACGCCGGTGGATTCCAGCGCCACCGTATCGACCCCGCACGCCAGCAGCCAGTCGGCCAGGGCGTTCAAGTCGTCGGTCATCGCACCGAACTCGCGTACCGGATCTTCGGCTGCACGACGGGGCACTGCTACCCAGTGGCTCGAAGCACCGACATCAATCCCCGCCGCGTTGGGAAACACCACATCTTCGTCTCGCTTGCGCATCGCCATGATTTGCTCCAGCTCAGAGACGGGCTCGCACCACGGCGTCCGTCAACGCCGCAGGCTCGCACCAATGACGTGTCGGTCATCTCGACGCTGCCGTTCACCTTGTAGCGCATCGTCGTTTCTTCGGGAACACCTGCCCCGCGCGCGGGGTTGAGATGCTCAGAGATGCCTAGACACACCCAACGGCAGCGCTGGCGAGGACACCGACGCCGTTCCGGCCGGCAACGCCGCCACCGTCCGACATGACAGCGGGCGATCGGAGTGGCGCGGGGGCTCGTCGCGCTTTCGACGTCCGAACTGCTTGGCGGACATGCTCTCTGTTGCGCGCCCGGGGTAAGGTGCGTCCACGGCGGCCGACGGAATGGAGATGAGTGCTCGACCCGCCTGAGCGCGCCGCTCAATCGCTTGCCGAGTTATCGCATTGCCCTTGGTTTTCATAAAAAGAGCTCCAAAAACATATCGAGGAACCCTCCAAGAGGTTCGGCCAGGCCGAGCGCAGCCGTCTGTCACACAGTCAAGCATGCGAAGCAAGAAATCCTATTTCCTGAGCAACACCCCGACCACGACGCCGTCGGGGAGTTTGAATAAATTGTCCGATGCCGAGCCGAGCGAAAGTCCTACTACATGCGTGAAGAAAGTCCGCGAGACTTTGCGTCTCCGTCCACCGTCGAGTTCTGCCTATAGCACCGACGACGATGCCCATTGCCGCTTTGTGCGGTGGCGGTGGCGTCACAAGGGTATGTTCATGGTTCGCGTGATGCGGCCTAGGTAAAGGAAAACGCCATGTCAAGCGCTGATAAATCGTCATATACGGACAAACAAAAGCGGCAAGCCGAGCACATCGAGGACAGTTACGAAAAGCGTGGCGTCCCTGATGAAGAATCGTAGCGTCGCGCGTAGGCGACCGTGAACAAAGTGACCGGCGGCGGCAAGCAAAGCGGTTCGGGCCGGGGCACGGCAGAGAACCACGAACCTTCGCGCAAGGGTGGTCGCGTCGGTGGTGCAGCGTCTGCGTCGCACACAGAGGCGGGGCACTCAGCGTCGACAAAGAAGGCAGCCGCAACACGCAAGCGAAACGCCTCGAAACAAACCGTCGGCATGAATTGAAGCCCCCAAAGCTATCAAGTCCATCACCCTAACCAGCCCTCTAAAAGGAGTCTGACATGCTTCACTACGCAATCGTTTTTTTGGTGATAGCGCTCGTCGCCGCAGTCTTTGGATTCGGCGGTATCGCGGCTGGTGCCGCTGGCATTGCGAAGGTGCTATTTGTCATCTTCATCATTCTGGCCATCGCGAGCTTTTTCTTCGGCCGGGGCCGTGGCAGGTGAGGGGCTCGATGCCCAGGCCTTCGCGAGGCTCGCGCGCGTTGAAGCTACATCTCACGGTTTGGGTGGGTACCCTTGAAGGCGCTGAGCCGTTTGGCGCCGTCAAGTGGCCGATTCTTGTGCGCAAGAATACGGCCCAACTGACGACTCGGCCCCCCCAGCGACCCAATGGCAAGCGCAACGCCATCGAAGTCTACCGCGCCTGCGCGCGCCCGTGGCCACTCAAGCCGTCGAAGGCAGAAAGACGCCCGTCTGCGTCGCGGAACAACACGCTGTGAAGGGCCGCATTCAACGGGCGACCCAGACGCACTGGCGCGCGCTAGACATTCGATAGATCGCGCCGGTACGCGGGATCAAAGATCCTTTGTACTAACAGCCAGTCTACGAAGGCCGTCAAACCGGCGGTCAAGAGTGCCAGCAGCAAGCGGTCTGACCGGACGTCTCCCATGTGTGCCAGTGCTCCGCTGGCGCCTCCGGGGCGTCTACCGGCTTGCAGCGCGCCCGATGACGCAAAGCCGCCTACCAACACGTAGCCCACGCCTTCCGCGACGAACCCGCATCGTCACATCCAGCGCAGCCAATATGAAGCCTCCCGGCGCGCGCAGTTGTCGTCGGTCGCGCGACATGTTCGGCCTCGCTCGAACACGTTCCCGGACTCATTGAATGACACCGCGCGTGTGTCTGCGTCTCACTCTCAGACTAATGCCGCCGAAGCGTCGGTTTTCGGGAACATCGCACACCTCAACGAACTGGCTTTCGTCTGTGGCTTTGTTGCACGACGACGAATAGCTGATCGCGTCTTCCCCGTCGACGCTCTAGGCTGATTTGAACCACTGGCAATCTCCGTCGGCAAGGCTCACGAGCGCCATAGGTGTCGAGCACACGGCCGCGGCAATGCGCCTGCGTGCGTCACGGTCGCGCTCGAGCGGCATATCGACGAGTGGAAGTGCCTGGTGTGTGACGCCGCCGCGCAACGTTTGGGCAAGTCGGCCAGAGCTCCGGTCCGTTGTCGACATCGCTGACCCTTGATTTTTAAGTAGGCTGGTCGAGCTGCCGGCCAGGACCAGAGATGTCGTCTTGTCTGACAGCCATCGATGCACGCGTCGTACAGCGCGATTTTTAATTTGTGGTGTGCTCGTCTCAAATGAGCCGCGTCATCCCACAACGCGACTCCTCACCACCCCGAGGAGAGCTCCATGGCATGCGAAGCGACTTATCTAGATGAAACTGCGACGGTCAAGTTCGCGGTCTACCCTGACGGGTTCGACGGTCCGCGCATCCTTGCAGAGATTTCTGCAGACGCATTGCGTACACGGTTCTGTGGACATGGTCAGGGCTCCGACATGGTCCTCACCTATTTGCATCACAGCGATATGATTGACGATCAGGCAGTGCGCCGTTTCCGGGGTGCACCCTCGCAACCTGTCCTGCTTGACTCACATGACTTCGAGATTCCGGGCTAGCATCGCGTCGCACCAGGCCGGGAATCAATTTATGTACTTTCGTTTTTCCGAAAAGCGACGCCGCATCCTGATTGGTTTGGCTGGCGTTCTGCCCGTTGCACAACTCGTGCTTCCGTTGGACGTGCTGGCCGCGCAGAACGATGACGTTTTTCTGCGCGTGAGTCGGGTCATCACAGGCAGCGAGGCACTTTCAGCCGGCGCCGCTGGACGGATTCGCGATCTGCTCAGTGCTCGAGACGACGAGTTCACCTCGCAGTTGAGCGACCTTGCCAATGCGATGCAGAAGACGGCTGGCACGCGCGATGAGATTCTCTCTCGTTTGTCCGACGAGCATGTCAAGTTGGCTCTGACCATCGCCAAACCCTGGTATTTGGGCTATGTCGGCACGCCCTCGAATTTCGTGCTCAAGGACGATGCCGCCTTCGCGACCTTTTTAGAAGCGCAGAGCTATCAGAAGATCGTCGACGTTGTTCCACGCCCCACCTATCCGAGCGGAAGTGCCGGTTCATGGGACGTTGCCCCGAAGGGCGCTACTGCACCGGTCATGCCCGAGCAGGTCAAGGACTGGGCGTTCCATCCGGGTGGCCCATCCGCCATCGTGGCTCCCGATCCAGCCTGGAAGGTGTACGCAACCACCAAACACGCCAGCGTGGAGGAAGCCCGCATGAAAAAGCCCACTGCCACGAAACCATGAGGTGCGCTTAGATGTGCTGCGCGGCTCAAGACAAAACTTGAAAGTGGTGGGCCATGGCTGATTACGATGCCGATGTCATTGTTGTTGGATCGGGATCGTTAGGGTCGCTCACCGCCCTGCAGATTGCCCGAGCCGGCAAGGATGTTCTGATCCTGGAAGCCGGACCGGTCACGCCGGACTGGAAGATCACGCAGAACTTCCGAACCAGTCCACGCAAGGACAATCTGAACGCGCCATTCGGCGACATACCCTTCGCACCCAATTCCTATTCTCCCGGCTACGTCGACTTTGACGCGGACGTTGCGTGGATCCCCGGTACGCTGCGCATCGCCGGTGGTACGTCCCGTCACTGGACTGGCGTGGCCTGGCGCCTCCTGCCTGAGGAAATGAAGATGAAGAGCAATTTCGGGATCGGCCGGGATTGGGCCTTTACCTATGACGATCTGGAGCCCTTTTACACCCAAGCCGAGTATCAGGTGGGCGTCAACGGAGCGGATGCGACCGACTATTCCGGCCGCAACCGAGGCACCTCCTACCCGCCACGATCGAAGCCCTTTCCGCTTCCCCCGGAGGCTAAGCCCTATGCTCTTCAGCGGTTCCAGATGCGTGCGGCCGAGCGCGGTTATCGGTGGGACCACGCGCCGAACGTGCGACTCTCGAAGCCGTACGCCGGCCGACCTGCCTGGATAGGCAACAACATCTGCAATCCCAATTGCCCGATTGGTGCCAAACATTCGGGAATTCACGATCTGGAAGCTGCGCAAAACGCGGGCGCCCGGTTGCGCACAAGTGTTGTTGTGGACCGGCTTGAGAAGGACAACCGGGGTCGCATCAGCGCCGTGTCCTATCTCGATTACGACGGCAAGCGAACAACGGTGACTGCGAAGGTCTACGTGATCGCGGCACATGGATTCGAGACACCGAAGCTTCTGCTGATGAACGAGCTTGCCAACAGTTCCGGCATGGTGGGCAGGAACCTGATGATGCATCCGACGCTGTCGATGGGCTTTTACGCCGATGAGCCGCTCTGGGTCGGGCGTGGCCAGTACCTGCACGGCGCAAATCTGCAGCACCGGCTCAGGGATGACCGCGCGAGAGTGTCGGGGGGGGGTTCTATCAGTTCATGAATCACAACCCGGCGCTGTCGACGGCGCAGGCACTTTTCAAGGAAGGCAGGATGCTCGGCGACGATCTCGACCACGAGCTTCGCCTGCGTGCGTCGCAATTCATGTCGGTTCAACTTCTACTTGAAGACCTTCCGGACCGGTCGAATGCAGTGACCGTGAACACAGCGTTCCGTGACAAGCTCGGGCAGCCTGGCATCAGGGTCCACTATCGACTCCAGGACTACTCGAAAGCGGCGCTGCCCCGCACGATCGACGATTTCGCGAACTGGGTTCAGGCCATGAATGCCGTTCCGCAGGAGGTTCCAGGAGCTACCTGGTGCAACGAGCATCACATCATGGGCACCGTCATCATGGGCACCGTCATCATGGGGACCGATCGGAATGATTCCGTCGTCGACGGAGATCTCAGATGCCATGACCACGAGAACTTGTTTCTCGTGACGACCGGTGTTTTTCCGTCGGTATCTTGTGGCAATCCGACATTGACGGGAATGGCCGTTGCGGTGCGGGCAGGACAGCATATTGCGAAGCAGGTTTGAAACGTGCACGCCCTATTCTTGTTGGCCTGCGCGCTCCTGGCAGCGCAATTCAGCCACGGCGCCATGGCCCAGTCGACCCAGGCCGCGCCCGGCTTGATCGACCAGTGCCGCTATCTTGTCCAGGCAGGGGACTGCGCCTCCTGCCACGGCGGCACGTTTGCGGGTGGGGGATCCAGTGCCCAGCCCCATTGGGAGCATCTACGCAAGGAACATAACACCCGACAAGGAGACGGGGATCGGATCCTGGACACTCGCGCAATTTTCGGACGTCATGCGAAAGGGCCAGGCGCCCAACGGGAATCTCTACCCGGCAATGCCCTATACGTCGTTTACCGGCCTGAGCACGAACCAAATTCAGGCTCTTTATTCGTACTTCATGCTCGAGGTCGCTCCCGTGAAGAACAGGCCGCCGAAGACGGATCTGCCGTTTCCGTTCTACCGACCGATGATGGGTATCTGGAACGCGTTCTTTCTCGATGAAGGCAGTCCGACGGGGGCGACGAAGGTGTCAGGCGAAGCAAAAGAGCGCGGGCGTTTGCTGGTCGAAACCCTGGGCCACTGCACCGCCTGCCACACCCCACGTGGCGAACTCATGCAGCAGAACTCGAAGCGGCATCTCGCTGGGGCCAGCCATGGTTGGAGGATGGTGGGCGCCAAACATTACGTCTGACAAAAGCGGCATTGGTGACTGGAGCGACGATCAATTGTCGACATTTCTGATGACCGGTCACACCGACGTTGCAGTAGCCGCTGGCGGCATGGGCAAAGCCGTGTCCCATAGCCTGAGCAAGCTGTCAAAGGATGACCTCGGTGCGATCGCGACTTATCTTCGAGCCGTGCCTGCCGTCGCGTCAGACGATCCAAAGACAACTGCGAGTGGCGACACATTGGCCCTCAAGGTCAGCGTCATCGAGCCTGCCGGACCTACTGACTGGCAAACGATGGTCGGCCACAACAGCGTGGAGGGCAACATCCTGTACCAAAATGCCTGTGCTTCTTGCCACGGCGTCGATGGAAAAGGTTCAACCGATCTAAAGCACCCGTCACTGATCCGCATTACATCGATCAGGGGGCCACACAGCGCGACGCTGGTGCAAGTGATCGCCCATGGGGTCGACCGCAGGGTCGGCGATCACCACACCCTGATGCCTTCGTTTCGAGCCAGCATGGATGACGCCCAGATCGCGTCTCTCGCCAACTACGTCCGCGCGAACTTCGGTGGCGTTGCGGGCAGCGTGAACGCCGCGCAGGTGGCGCCGATCCTGGACGGCCAGGTCCGCACGTCGTGGCTCATCAGGAACGCGAGGTGGCTCGCCATTTTGGCGATCGTCGTAGCGCTTCTGGCTATTCTGGCTATCGCCTGGGCTTTCGCGAGCGCGCACGGCGATCGTCACGCACGGCCACTCTGATTTTTGTTGATATCAACTCGCTGGTGCAAGAGTAACGCCGTACAAAGTCGGCGACGGGTCGAAAGTCAAGATGCACCCAGTGTAGACCATAACGAGGATCCGCGCGGCTGTGACGACAAACTCACAGGCAACGCGCGCCGTGCGGTCCTAAGGCGCACAAGTCCAGCGCACCAGAACGCGTTTTGCAGGTCGGCTGGTATTCGTCAATCGTCAGGCGGTCTAAGGCGCATTTGATCAGCGCTGCGCGGGTCGCACACACGGATACGAATGTTTATCGCTTTGCCGAATCGGACAGCGCTATTTCGACCGCGTCCAGAGCTTCGCGGATAGCGCCCAAAATCAGCTTGTCTGAGGACGCCTCGTCGATCTCTGGCACATCCCACTCGAAGATTGACCGATACTTATCTACCAGGTGCTTGACATCGGCCGTCAACCGCTTCCGATGCCTGTCAAGTTCGATCTGCTCCATCTTGGGCATACCTTTTCTCCTTGGCTGCGTCAGATCGCCGAGGTTCACGTCCAGGTCCTGATCCCCGGCAAGTCCTGCCCGCGCAAGCGAATGTACTGCGAATGTCCAACCAAATTCATTCAGGGGAAGCTTCAACCCAGACCCTCAAGGTCGGACCGAAGCGTTCGACTTCGCCTTTCACTGTGGCCCCGTAAAGGCAGCAAGCTCCTGCTCAAGTGACCTCGCCTCGTTTTCAGGTACCTCAAGAAGTCGGAGGGTCCGAATGTGTGGAAAACGGGAGGCGGGATAGCAAGCTGCCCAAGCCGCAGGACACGGAAGAATTCGAGATCGGGGCAGGACAGGCGCGATATCGCACCTACAGGCAGCACCGAGCTTCACGCCGTGCGGCCGCTAAGCCCGGCTGACCGAACGGGCCGCGGAACGACGTGTTCTCCGTTTCAGCAGGCGTGCGGCTGAGGAGACCCTGTCCGCCGAATACCGAGTCCGTCGGTGAGCCCGGCGACAATTCACTTCATGCCGTCGGGACCCGTCGACTGGTGCATCGGCAAAAACATATTGGCATCACTACACGGGCAATCGGTATCGGCTGACAGCCGAATGGTGGACCGGTGTCCAAGCTAGTTGCATGAGATGCCTATTCCTTCTTCCTTCAACCGAAGACTGCGGTCAACGGCAAACTCGATACGGTCATTGGGAGAATTGCTGTGGGCTCGCCATAAGGTCATTTGACGGTGGCTGCGGGTGCGCGCCATGACACGCGTCGCGGTCATCACGGGTGCGGGCGCGGGCGTCGGCCGTGCGGTGGCCCAAGAGTTCGCTCAGCAAGGCTACGACGTGGCTTTGCTGTCGCGTGACAGTGATCGCCTGGAGCGGGCGGCGATGTCGCTGCGCACATTGGGTGTTCACGCCTTGCCGATCCCGACGGACGTGTCAGATGCCGAGGCGGTCGACGCCGCAGCGGAGCGGACCGAAAGCGAACTCGGTCCCATCGATGTCTGGGTCAACGTCGCGATGGCAACTGTTTTTGCTCCCGTGTCCGAGCTGACTGCGGCGGAAATTGAGCGCGGAACACGGGTCACTTATCTTGGCCAAGTGCACGGCATGCAGGCCGCCTTGCGCCGCATGCGGGTACGCAACCGCGGCACCATCGTCAACGTCGGCTCCGCGCTGGCGTATCGCTCGGTGCCGTTACAGGCCGTGTATTGCGGCGCCAAGGCCGCAATCCGTGGTTTCACCGACAGCCTACGTTCTGAAATCATCCATGACGGCCTCGACATCCAGCTCACGGAGGTCGACCTGCCGGCAGTCAACACGCCGCAGTTCGACTGGGCGCTCAACAAGATGGGGCGCCGCGCGAAGCCGGTGGCGCCCATCTATCAGCCCGAAGTGCCCGCGCGCGCCATTTATTTCGCTGCCACCCACCGTCGCCGCAACATCTGGGTCGGCTGGTCGACCGTGAAGGCCATCCTGGCCAACCGCATGGTTCCCGGTGTGCTCGATCGCTATCTCGCGCGGGCAGGCTACGAGGGCCAGCTGACGGCAAAAGCCCTGTCCGCCAGCGCACCGAACAACCTGTTCGATGCAGTGCCCGGCGACTACGGCGCCCATGGGCGCTTCGATGCGCAATCGCGCGATACAAGCTGGGAATTCTTCACCGATCGCCACCAGAGCGCCGTACTGGCGCTACTGGCTATCGGCGCGATCGCTGGAATGGCCGCGTTGCTGTGGCGGCCAGACCGGCGGACTCGCTGATTTCAAGACCCTCTACTTTGCAGGACTGGTCATGTCGCAGAATGTCGCTGAATTCGTCTGGAAACGCCTCTCGGAATGGGGGCTTTCCCGTGTCTATGGCTATCCGGGTGATGGTGTCGGCGGTCTCGATGTTGCGCTGGAGAAGGCCAAGGACTTCATGGAGTACGTGCAGGTGCGGCACGAGGAAATGGCGGCCTTCATGGCCTCGGCGCATGCCAAGTTCACCGGCCAACCGGGCCTGTGCTATGCCACCTCGGGGCCTGGGGCAATCCATCTGTTGACCGGCCTGTATGACGCGCGCGCCGATCACATGCCGTTGGTTGCCATCGTCGGCCAGCAGGCCCGCAGCGCACTCGGAGCCAGCTACCAGCAGGAAGTCGACCTGCAAAACCTGTTCAAGGACGTAGCGCGCGAGTTCGTCATGACGGCCGTCGTGCCTGAACAGGTGCGCACCTGCGTCGACCGCGCGGTGCGCATCGCGCAGGCCAAACGCACCGTCACCTGCGTCATCATCCCCAATGACCTTCAGGAGCTGCCGTACGAAGACGCTCCGATGGCGCACGGTGCCACACACACGGGGATTGGCTATCCGGGCACATCGACGCTACCGGCTGCGGACGCGTTGCGCCGTGCCGCCGAAATTCTCAATCAGGGCAAGAAGGTGGCCATGCTGGTGGGCGCCGGCGCACTGCATGCGACTGATGAGGTGATCGCGGTGGCGCAGCGCCTGAATGCGGGCGTGGCCAAAGCACTCCTGGGCAAATGTGTGGTGCCGGACGACCTGCCGTTTGTCACGGGCTCGCTCGGGCTGCTCGGCACCAAGCCAAGTTGGGACCTGATGAAGGAATGCGACACGCTGCTGATGGTCGGCTCGGCCTTTCCATACAGCGAGTTTCTGCCCAAGCCCGGCGACGCACGCGGCGTGCAGATCGACATCGACGGTGCCAATGTGAGCCTGCGCTACCCGATGGAATATTCGCTGGTAGGCGACAGCCGCGAGACTCTTGCCGCTCTGCTGCCGCTGCTCGAGCAGAACAGCAACGATGGCTGGCGCAAGGCCATCGAAGACAACGTCGCGACCTGGTGGGAGACACTCAAGGAACGCGCGCTGACAGCTGCCGATCCGATCAACCCGCAGCGCATCTTCCACGAACTCTCGCCATTGCTGCCGGACGACGTGATCATGACCGGCGACAGCGGTTCGGTGGCGAACTGGTATGCGCGCGACATCCGCATCCGGCGCGGCATGATGGGCTCGCTCTCGGGCGGCCTGGCGTCGCTTGGCGCCTGCACGCCGTACGCGGTCGCGGCGAAGATGGCCTACCCCCAGCGCCCCGTGATCGGCTTCATCGGTGACGGCGCGATGCAAATGAACGGCCTGAACGTGATGATCACGGTGAGCAAGTACTGGAAGCAGTGGAGCGATCCGCGCTTCATCATCATGGTCCTCAACAACGAGGACTTGAACCAGGTCACCTGGGAAGAGCGGGTGCAGCTGGGTGAAGGCAAGACACCGTCGACGCAGACGATCCCCAACTTCCCGTATCACAAGTACGCCGAGTTGCTCGGCTTCAAGGGCATCTACTGCGACGACCCCGATCATGTGGCCGACGCATGGCGAGAGGCCCTCGCAGCAGACCGTCCGGTGATTATCGAATTCAAGGCCGACCCCAATGTACCGCCGTTACCGCCGCACATCACGCTCAAGGAGGCGCGCAACTTCATGTCCATGATGCGCGACGAGCCGGAACTGGGCAGCGTGATCGCCAACAGTGCGAAACAATTGCTGGCCACGGCGTTCGCCCGGAAGAACTGACATGTTCCTGTTAGGCATGCGAGCGGCAAAGGTGCCCGAGGTCACCGGTTCCATGACGTTCAACGTGCGGTCACCGCGGGTGGTGGATAACGCGACGATCGTTGCTGCGCGTCGGTTGAACCGGGCAGCCGGCATGATCGCTGGTTCCGTGCTGGTCGACAGCGCCATGGAGCACAGCCGCGGCAACTTTCACAACCGCGCGATGTGGACACCGATCGTGACCTCGAGCCTGTCGCTGCTGGCGAGTCTGCATGGACACATCGATCATCGGCATGGCGCGCATCGCCTGCGTGACGGCATTTATGCGGCGGCCGGTTTGACGGGCGTCGCCGGCACTGGGTTTCATCTTTACAACATCACCCGCAAGGTCGGCGGCTTCAGTTGGCAGAACCTCTTCTATGCCGCACCACTGGGCGCTCCCGCCGCGATGTCGTTGTCGGGCCTGATCGGGTTCCTGGCTGAACGGGTGCGGGCGAATCGACCTGGCGAAAAGCCCGTCATTTCCGGCATGGACGCCGGCCAGGCCGTGGCGGGATTGACCAGCCTGTCATTGCTGGCCACGACCGCAGAGGCGGTATTGCTGCACTTTCGCGGCGCGTTTCACAACCCGGTGATGGTCTTGCCCGTCGTCATGCCGCCTGTCGCGGCCGGATTGCTGGCAAGTGCCGCCGTCTCCGGCGGACCGGCACCCAGGCGGATCTCGCGCGGGTGGCTGAAGGCGACTGCCGCGATGGGCATCGCTGGTGTCGCGTTCCATGCGTATGGCGTGTCGCGCGGCATGGGCGGCTGGCGCAACTGGCGCCAGAACGCAATGGCGGGGCCACCGCTACCCGCCCCTCCCGCCTTCACCGGCCTGGCTTTGGCCGGGCTGGCCGCACTCACACTCTTGACCGACTCCCACACCCGCCATGCCCGGAGCTGAAATTACGCGCGAGCGCTTCCCCGGCTACGACGTGTTGGCCAAACGCGATACGCCGTCGTGGGACGAACCGACGCGGCAGGTGATCGACGCGCGCTTGCGCACGCCGCTGGTGCCGCAATTTTTCACCGCTATCGAGTGGGATGTCGCCGACGCGCTGTGCCGTCGCATCGTGGCGCTGGAGGACGGTGCCGGCGGCACGCCGCTCGTCGCGCTGCTCGACGCCAAGCTCCTTGCCGACCATGGGGACGGCTTTCGGGAGTCCGACATGCCGTACATGCCGGAAGCGTGGCGCGCGGCGCTGGCTGCGCTCGATGCCGAAGCACGCGCCCGTCGGCCGGGGCACGGCTTCGCGCAACTGGCTGGCGATGCGCAGGACGAGTTGCTCACGCAGATGCAGCGCGGTGGACTCGATAACGACCGCTGGGCGGCCATAGACGCTAAGAAGTTCTTCGAGCGCCGCGTGCTGGTCGACGTGCCCGCGCTGTACTACGGCCACCCCGCCGGCTGGAACGCCATCGGCTTCGGCGGGCCAGCCAGCCCGCGCGGCTACGTGCGCCTGGACGGAAACCGGCGCGACCCTTGGGATGCCGCCGAAGGCCGACCGGGCCACGAACAGGAGGCCCGGCGCCTGAATCGCCATGTCGTCTGATCCGATAGCTGCCGTGCGCGCGGTGAACGGCCGCGCGCCCGATGTGTTTCGTGTCGGAGCCTGGGTGCCGATGCGCGAGTACCGAACCGACGAGACCGTCGATTTCGCCATCGTCGGCACCGGTGCCGGCGGTGGCACGCTGGCGGCGCTGTTGGCGGAGCAGGGTTTTTCGGTTGTGGCATTCGACGCCGGTGCGTTCTTCCGGCCGCTAGAAGACTTCGCGTCGGATGAGACCGAGCAGAACAAGCTCTACTGGACCGACCCGCGAGTGGTCGACGGGGCCGATCCGCTGCAGTTGGGCGGAAAGAACTCGGGCAAGGCCGTCGGTGGCTCGACCGTGCACTATGCAATGGTATCGCTGCGTTTTCGGCCCGAGTGGTTCACGGCCCGCAGCAGCCTCGGCTATGGCGCCGACTGGCCGATCGGCTGGCAGGAGATGTGGCACTACTACACCAAGGCCGAGCAGCAGATCAACATCGCCGGCCCGCTGACTTACCCGTGGGGGCCGCCGCGGCCACGCTATCCCTATCGCGCACACGAACTTAATACTGCGGCACGCCTGTTGGCCAAAGGCTGCGAGGCAATCGGGATCGAGTGGGCCGAAATGCCGCTGGCGACGCTGTCGGCCCCGCATGCGGGGCCCGAGGGGCACTCGCCACCGTGCGTCTACCGCGGCTTCTGCCGCATCGGCTGCAGCACCAACGCCAAGCGGTCGGCACTCACGGTGTGGATTCCGCGCGCGCTCGCCGCCGGCGCAGAAGTGCGGGACCTGGCGATGGTCGGGCGCGTCGAATTGGGCCCCGACGGGCTAGCGACCGGAGTGCACTACCACCGCGGCGGTCACTGGCACTTCCAGCGCGCACGTCATGTCATCATGGCGGGCTACGCGATCGAGACGCCACGTCTGTTGCTCAACTCGGCCACGGACCGGTATCCCGACGGCTTGGCCAACAGCTCCGGGTTGGTCGGGCGCAACCTGATGGCGCATGCGAACCAGGCGGTGTGGGGGCGCATGGAGGAAGAGGTGCGCTGGTACAAGGGCCCGCCCAGCCTGACCGTGACCGAACACTGGAACTACGACGACCGCAAAGACTTCTTCGGCGGCTATTGCTGGATGGCGCAAGGCCCGCTGCCGACCGAATGGGCCTCGGTCCAGACCGGCTCGCGCGGCCTGTGGGGGCCGGCGCTGCGCGATGCGATGCTCGACTACAACCACATGATCGGCGTCAAGATGGTCGGCGAAATGATGCCGGACGAGGCCAATCGCGTGACGCTTGCGGATGATCGGGATGCACTGGGCCTGCCCGTGGCCCGCGTTACCTACCGCTGGGGCGAAAACGACAGGGCCCTGATCGCCCATGGGCTGGAGCAGATGGGTCGCTCGATCGAGGCGATCGGCGCCCGCGACATGTTCAACCAGGAAAACGATACTTGCCACCTCGCGGGCACGGCGCGCATGGGCAGCGACCCCGCGCACAGCGTGGTGAATGCCGACTGCCGCAGTTGGGACATCCGCAACCTCTGGATCTGCGACGGTTCGGTGTTCCCAACGATCGGCGGGGTCAACCCAGCGCTGACGATCCAAACCATTGCGATACGCACGGCCGACCGCATTCGCGTGCTGGCCGCGCGTGGCGAACTTTGATCGGCCGTCGTGAGGCCACCGATGCAGATCGAAACCGCTCTCGACGCACACGCCGCCATCGGCGAGTCGCCCATCTGGGTGCCACACGAGGGCGCACTGTACTGGATCGACGTCAAGGCGCCGGGCCTGCATCGCTTTGATCCGGCCAGCGGTGCCACGCGCTCCTGGACGGTTACGAGCGACCTGGGCGGGTTCGCGCTGCTGGCCGATGGCGGCGCACTGGTTGCATTGCGTCATGGCATTCATCGCCTCGATCTGGGTGACGGAACGCTTGAGTTGCTCGCGCCGCCGCCCTTCGATCCCGCGCTGTTCCGTTTCAACGAAGGCGCCTGTGACGTGGCGGGCCGCTTCTGGGTTGGCGTGATGTTCGATCCGCTCAAGAGCTCAAAGCCGGCCCGGCCGGCGCAGTTGCACAGCTTTACACTCGAAGGCGGGTTGCGGCCGGAGCCGGATGCTGCGGAGCTGCACAACGGCATGGCCTGGAGCGCAGATGGGCGAACATTTTTCCTGTCGCACAGCCACGCGGGCGAGGTCATCGCGTTCGATTACGACGCCGACGGCGGGCATTTGGCGAATCGACGGGTGTTCGCCACCATCCCGCCGGGCCTGGGCATTCCGGACGGTGCCGCCATTGACGTGGAAGGCGGCTACTGGTCGGCGCTGCACGGCGCTGGGCGCCTGCGGCGATTTCACGCCGACGGACGCTTTGACCGTGACATCACGCTACCCGTAAGCCAGCCGACCATGGCCGCATTCGCGGGCCCTGCGCGCGACACGCTGTACGTGACGACCGCATCCGACGGCATGACACCGGCACAGCGCGAGCGCGAACCGCTGGCCGGCGCCCTGCTGCGATTGATGCCCGGTGTACGGGGAATCGAGCCGTCCTTCGTCGTGCGCTGAGCGTCGCAGCGCGCGACCCAGCGCGACCCATAGAAGCCCCAGACATCTGCGAATGCAACGCCGGCCGAGCTCGGCTGCACTCAAGATCGGCAACGGTCGGCGGCTCTCAGCCTTTCAGGCATCCAGGCAGGCGCGGCGACGACCTACGCGCCCGGGTGTGCAACAACTTCACATTGACTTGTCAGGTGGCGCATCCCTGCAACGCCAGCCCCGGCTCAAACAAGAATGTTATGCATCCAGTGATCGGCACTCGCGCGACGCAAGCCGTCCAGACGCTCTTTGGGGACATCAAGTAACTTGTGTTCGACATGCGTGCGGCAAAGATTTCGTATGCGGTGCCGGCCTTCAATCCCCGATGGACGATCGGCGAAAAGTGCCATGCGTCTTCCCTCACGGCGTTCCATCTGGAGAACGTCAAGATGACCTGATGCTGGATGTCGACAAGCCCACGATTGCTTCGATTAAGGCGCTCGATGCCAACCAGTGGACCCACCTGAACGCCCTCGAGCACGACACGTTCATCAACCCGATGCCGACGACCAAGAACCAAGAACGAAGCGAGGATGGCCTTTTGTGGGTGCTGCGGCCTGCCCCCTTTCGCTCTCGTCCGCCCAAGCTTTCTGATCACTGGCCGTTTAAGAATCACAATGTTGAAATGGGCTTTAATTGCCGCTGTCGTTTCCGTCGCAGCCGGTTTTTTTGGCTTTTCTGGAGGATCGGCCACGACGGCAGGAATTGCGAAGCTCCTCTTTGGCTTCGCGATCGATGTATTCCTGATGTTCGTTGCATTGGCCATATTTGCTGGCGGAGAGCTTTTCTGAAGCGCTGGGGTTCGCACTCGCAAAGGCGCCGCTTCGTGCGGCTCGACTCGTGACGACCGCCCGCACACCGACCAGCACAGCGAAGCTGGCGGTTCCACTCGCAGCGCTGGTTGTGATACCCGATGCACCGGTGCTCGCCCATTTCTTTGAGGTGAAGGCGCCCCGGGTCTTCCTTGCTGGCGCGATCGCCATCGGCGTCCTGGCCGATTGGGTTCCCCCCCGCGTCAGAATAGATGTCGCCTCGATAGAACCAAGAACCTGGGGGCGGCGATGAAGGACAGCAGTGGCTCGATACGGACAAGCATTCAAGG
>CAJDTV010000061.1_pt1 | contig 16452 bp, 15 predicted proteins | sample 7389921 | NCBI WGS metagenome assembly CAJDTV01 (sample SAMEA7055654, study PRJEB34461) | soil metagenome | biome: terrestrial ecosystem; feature: Peninsula; material: soil | place: Antarctica | collected 2016 | reverse complement strand
CCGCGTCTTGCCTCGTCAGCGAACACCTTGGGACGGACGACTACGCATAGTTGAGTGCTATGCATAGGGGTCGCTATGCAAAGCTATGCATAGCGACCCGAAGTGGTCATCGGATCGGCACAGGGCACCTTGAAGCGGTCATTCAAAAGATTCGCCCGGATACGCTCGGGCTTGCAGTCCGCTTGAATGCTTCGAAACGCTGGCCCTCGGACCCCCATTTGCCCGGGATCGGTTCAGGTAGGTCGGAGGATCGCCACGTCGGAGACTGAACAGCACAAAGGGCAGAAAGGGCGTCGCCAATAAATCGGTTCCGGAGTAGTCCCTGCCCGACGGATGAAAGTCGAGCACGCTGCCCTCACATCCTCAACCGTGTCACTGTGGGCGGTGGGCCTAAAAGTTCACCGGTTGTGAACTTCTGGTTGCGGAAGTACATGTCGCGCTCGTTGCAGACGGGCCACCTGCGTGCTGATCACCGCCTCGACAACACCGGGTCGTGGCGTATATGCTACCCGTGCGCGGGCGGGGGCATCCAGATGCGTTCTGGTCGCCAGGATACCGTGCTGCCGTCCGCCCCGGCAGCACTCGACCCTGTCCGAGGAGAACTGCATCATGGCTTTGGAAGACGTGAAAGTCCTGTACGCCAGCGCACCGCGAGGCGTGCAGGTCACGATACCGCTGATTCAGGCCGGCGCCTACAACATCGCCGACATAACCCAGCGCCTGACGAAGGCAGGGGTGCGGCAGGACGAGCTCGCGTTCGTCGTCTTTGGCAGTGCGCCACCTCGCAGCCGCGTGGCGACCAGCGACAACGCGGCGGCAGGCGACCCCGGCGCCGAAGCCCGGGTTGGCGTGGAGCGATTCGCATTCAACGCCCCCGACCCCGAGATCCCTGAACCCGCCGTGGCCGGGACGCTGCCACCGCCGCTGTCGCCTTTCCAGATCGTCGCCAAGGTGGCTGTCACACCCTCCTGGCGGCAACTGACGGGTTGTCGCTACAGCATGCAGCGCGCCGACGGCAACGGCATGGTCGCGGTGCAGGACCTGCAACAAAATCAATTCCAGGATCCGGAGGACTTTGCCCGTCTGCGCGATGGGCGCATCAAGCTGTGTTACGGCAAGGCCTGGCGGCGCGTGGCCGTGCACTTTCTCAAGCAAGGCGACAAGTGGGTCGACAGTGTGCAGACCAAGAACGGCATGAGCACGACCAACAGCGTGTCGGTCACGGCCTCTGTGGGTTACTCGGGTGGCGGGGCCTCGGCTTCGCTGAGCGCTACATACGGTTACAGCATCACGGTGACGAGCGAGACCACGGTCACGATTGAGGTCTCAGTCTACGGGACCGCTGGCGAATCGCAGACGGCCGCCCTGTGGGAGCTGTGCCGCGCCTACGTGCTGGAGGTGGACGGCGCCCAGCGCGATGACAGCAACCCCTACAAAATCGTCTACCTTGACAAAGGCGGCCCGCACGAACTGCTGGACACCTGGGGCGCCAATATCGAGGTTATCTCCAGCCAGCCGACACTAAAGACCACCATCTTCAAGAACTGAACCTCGGCCGCGCTGCAAGCACCGGCAGCATCGCTTGCCCCTTCGCCGGCTGCGGCGCGCCCTTGGGCAAGCGTGACTGCGGCTCTTCCGCAAAGGAACGACGGCATGGAGGACTCCCTTGACACTTGGCAGCGCCTAGTGGCGCTGGTGGTCGGTGTCTCCGACAAGCTGAACGACGCGAGCGCCGTGCGAGCCGACACGCGCCTCGTCGATGACCTGGGACTAAGTTCGATGATGGCAGTGAGCCTGGTGATCGACCTGGAAAACGCATTCGACATTGTCGTGCACGAGCAGGACTTCGATAACCTGGCCACCGTGGGCGACCTGCTGGTGGTGATCGAACGCCGCCGCCCAGGAGCGCCGGCATGAACGGCAGCGGCGGGCGCCGCGTGGTGGTTACCGGCGTGGGGCTGGTCTCGTGCCTGGGCCGCTCGTATCACGGCGTAGTGCAAGCGCTGCGCGCCGGACGCAGCGGCGTGCGCGCCATGCCCGAGTGGGCGCGCCTGGGCGTCCGCAGCCTGGTGGCCGGCGCACCGGGTGACAGCGTGGCAATGCGGCGCGCGGCAACCATCCCCAAGGAACTGCTGTTCGGAATGTCGGACGCGGCACTGTACTGCGCCCTGTCGGCGCAGGACGCAGTGCAGGACGCCGGCCTGCCCGATGCGGCGCTGCGCAGCCCGCGCGTGGCCTGCATCGTCGGCAATGGCAGCTTCGGCATGGCCACCACCGCCTATGAACTCGCGGGGCTGGCCATTGCCGGCCAAGCCCGGCGCATTCCGCCCCATACGGTGCTGCAGTGCATGTCCAGTTCGGCCAGCGCCGCGGTGACGAATTTGCTGCAGATCCTTGGGCCCAGCTATTCCATCGCCGCGGCCTGCGCCACGTCGGCCCACAACATCGGCCATGCGGCGCTGCTGGTGCGCGCCGGCATCGCCGATATAGCCATCACCGGTGGCGGCGAGGAAGTCGACGGGCTCATCGCGGCCTCGTTCGAGGGCATGCGCCACACACTATCCATCGGCCGCAACGACACTCCCGAGCGCGCGTGCCGGCCCTTCGACGCGGATCGCGACGGCGTGGTGCTGGGCGGCGGCGGCGGCATCGTGGTGCTGGAGTCGCTTGAGCACGCCCGGGGTCGCGGCGCGCGCGTTCGTGCCGAACTGGCGGGCTACGGTGCCAGCTCCGACGGCCACGGCCTGTACGCACCGCGTCCCGACGGCGCGCAGGCCGCGGTATGCATGCAGGCGGCGATTGCCGACGCCGGCCTGCTGCCGCAGGCCATCGACTACGTCAACGCGCACGGCACGGCCACGCCGGCCGGCGACCGCGCCGAGGTGCAGGCGCTGCGCACGGTCTTCGGCTCCCGGCTGCCGGCCGTGTCGTCGACCAAGTCCATGACCGGCCATGCGCTGGCGGCGGCCGGCGTGCACGAGATGATCTACTGCATCGGCATGCTGGAGGGCGCCTTCCTGGCCCCGTCGATCAACATCGACAGCCTAGACCCGGCCTTCGAGGACCTGCCGGTAGTGCGCCAGACTGGCCACCCTGGGCCGTCTACCGTACTGAGCAACAGCTTCGGCTTCGGTGGCACCAATGCGGCGCTGGTACTGCGGCGCGCGCCGGCGTCCTGACCGAGCCGGCACGGCCGGCCGGCTGGGATCAATCCATCTCGGGAACGCAGCGGTAGGTGGCCAGCCGTTCCGGCGTGACGTAGTCCAGCTTGCGAAAGTGATAGGCCACGCCGTCGATCGTGCCATCGAAGGCCGGCGTGCCGTCGGCGTCGTCATGGCGCACGACCTCCGTGTAGTCCAGGTGGTGCCCGCGCAGCCCGCCGATGAGGTCGTACTGGTTGCCCGCGACCACGGCGATGGTGTGCCCGCCGCTGAACAGCATCCGGTTGTCGCCGTTGGTGACGTTCTGCGTGATCTTGACGCCCGGGTGCTCGGCCGGTGGCGTGATCACGGCTCGTGCTGTGTTGCCGTTGACAGCGCCTAGGAAGCGCTGCACCTCCAGGCTTTCCCCGCTGAGGTACAACAGCACGCCCACCACCAGATCGGCCGCGGACCCGCAATTGAGCTTGTGCTGTTGCAAGCACGGCGTAATGCCCTGCGCCTCGGCCGTGTAGCTGAATTGAGCTGGCGTGCGGGCGCGCAGCGCGTCGAAAGCGTCGTCGGGTTCCATAGGCGCGGGCGCGAAGGGGTCGCGCAGCGACTCGGCCAGGGCGGTGACCCGCTGTCGCTCGGCGTCGCCCAGCATTTGTTGACGCAGGGCGGCGAACCATTGGTCGAACGTCATCGGCATAAGGGGCTCCAGTGGGCGGTCCGGCACGGCTTTTGGGGGGCACGCTGGCGGAGGATAGGCGCGGGCTTGCGCCGTGGCAAGGAAACAGGCCCACGTTACAGCGGCGGCGCCGCTACGCACCCTGCTGGCGCCTGGGTTTTTCAAACGCTAAGTTTTCTCGCTCGCTGGACGGGCCGACCCAGGGCGGGGTGGCCCGATGGCGTCGTTTTGAGGTCGTTGACCGCAAGCGCGGCAACGCCGGTCTCCGCTTGACGGCTTTGCTCGGCTCGCGCTACAGGTCATCCCTCACCAGTGGCACCGGGTGAGTCGGACGCTCCGTGACAGGCGCGGCCAGTCACTGCGCCGCCGGGGTTCATGGCCGCAGTCGGGCAGCTTTCTGCATCTGCCCGCGCGCAGGGCCCCGAGTGGCGCCTTGACCTGCCGCATCAAGGTGCATGAGGATCCGTTCGATCACCAAGGTTCCGACAAATGGCCGCGACGATTTTCAATGCTCCACCGCTCTGCGCGGCTCTGTGGATTCAGGAAGACTGCCGGGTCGCGGCGGGTCGTGAACGTCGCTTCTTGGCCCGGCGCGCCAGCCCATGGCGCTGGCGCAGTGCCATCACTCGAGCAACACGGCTGCGAGGCGCAGTTCAGCGTGCCGGCCGGTTCGCGCGCTCGCGCTCCCGGCCATTTCCAGGCGATGACGGCAGTCAGCTTCGCGGTCATGCACCTCGCCTGATCCTTCGGCCGCTGTGCCGTCGCCCGTGGCCGAGGGCGATCGCTCGGTCACCCACCGGTGCGCCCCCGAAGATCAAGGCGCAGTTGTATTGACGCGTCCGTGGCGCGGCAGGTGGATGGCTGGTTCAGCGCACCGTGCGCTGGGCCCGAACGCCGGACGGGGCACCTGACACCACACCGTAGTAGGTCTGGAAAATCGCAGCGCTGGTGGCCACACATGGCCGCTTCGCCGTGCTGCACGTGACTCGCTCTGCGGGTTATGACCAGGGGGGATTGACCCGCCGAAGCTTACGGTGGGGCTGAACGCGCATTCTGGAGCTTCCGTGCCCATTCTGAACGACCAACCGATCCTGGATCGCGAAACTCTGGCGCAGTTCGAAGCCGCCATGCCGCTGGAACAGCGCTTGCCCGAGCGCAGTGTGCTGGATGTCTTCATTGGAGCCGCAACACGTCAGCCCGAGCGCACCGCCATCACCCTGCTGATGACTGGCGCGCCCGAGGAGCAGCCCCGCCGCGTCAACTACGCTCAACTGCTCGGCATGGTGCGGCGCTCGGCCAATCTATTCGCCAGTATCGGCGGACGCCGCCCCGGCGTGGCGTACATGCTGCCCGCGCTGATCGAGACACACGCCGCGCTGTGGGGTGCCGAGACGGCCGGTTACGCGGTACCGATCAACTTCCTGCTGCAGGTCGATCACATCGCTGCACTGCTGGAATCGTCTGGCGCACGCACCCTGGTGGCGCTGGGTCCACACCCGGTGCTGGACATCTGGCAGAAGGCCTTGGACCTGCGCAAGCGCGTGCCCGGCCTCACGCTGATCCGGGTGGCACCACCGGGGACACCGGCCGAAGAAGGCGTGATCGACTTTCACACCGCGGTGGCGGCCCAGCCGGACGGCCACCTGGTCTTCGGCGAGCCCGGCAAAGACAACGATGTGGCGGCCTACTTTCACACCGGGGGCACCACCGGCACACCCAAGCTGGTGGCCCACACGCACCGCGGGCAGCTCACCGCTGCGCTGGGCGGCGCGGCCATGGGCGACTTGCGCGCCGAGGACGTTCTGACCGGCACCTTCCCGCTCTTCCACGTGGCTGGCACCATTGCCTGCGGCCTGGCCGCCTTCATGGCGGGCGGGGAACTGCTGGTGATGTCGCCAGGCGGGCTGCGGACCCCGGCGATGGTCCAGGGGTTCTGGCGTCTGGTGGCGCAGTACAAGGCCACGCTGGTGGGCGGCGTGCCCACGTCGATGGGCGCTGTCCTCGATGTAGCGCTGGACGGTGCCGACATCAGCGCGGTGCGTGCCGGCGTCACGGGCGCAGCGCTGTTGCCGCCGGCGGTGGGCGCGCGTTTCCGCCAGGTGACAGGCCGCAATCTTTTCGAGGTCTACGGCATGACCGAGGCGTCTGGCCTGATCACGTACGACCCATGGGCCGGCGCAGGGGGTGCGGGGTCGGTCGGCTGGGCCCTGCCCTACACGCGGGTCGAGGTGCGCCGCTTCGGGCCCGACAGCCAGCTGGGTGATGCCTGCGACGCGCGCGAGGTTGGCGTGATCTGCGTTCGCGGGCCCCATGTGTCACCCGGTTACCGCAATCCCGAGCACAACGCCGGCATCTTCGACAACGGCATGCTCAACACCGGCGATCTGGGCTACGCCGATGAGCAGGGCCGCCTCTACATCGCTGGACGCGCGAAGGATCTGATCATCCGCAGCGGCCACAACATCGACCCCGCAATGATCGAGAACGCGATGAGCGAACATCCAGCTGTTGCAGTGGTCGCTGCCGTGGGCATGCCCGACGCTTACGCGGGCGAGCTGCCGGTGTGCTTTGTGGTCTTGCGCCCTGGGGCCCAGGTGAGCGACGCTGAGCTACACGCGCATGCACAGCAACGGATCGGCGAACGCCCCGCGTGGCCCAAACATTTTCACATTGTCGAGGCAATCCCGACGACGTCAGTCGGCAAGATATTCAAGCCCGGGTTGCGCTGCGACGCGGCAGCGCGCAGGGTCAAGCATTTGCTGAACGAGCAGTTCCAGTTGGCCGATGCGCAGGTGCAAGTGAGCGTTGGGGGCCCGCGTGGCATGCGCGTGAGCGTGTCACTGGCGCAGACCTGGCAGGCGCTCGTGCCTGCGGTTCAACAGGCGCTGGACGCCTACCTTTTTGAATCGCGCGTGCAGGTGGGCTGAGTTCGCGCGCCTGGAACGGGCTCCCACCGGGTCTGCGTGCCAGAGTACTTCGGGGGTAGGCCCTGAATTTTCCGCTCACTTATCCTCTGGCACGTTCAGCCGCACGACCACCCGAACCGCAACGTGATCTTCCGCGACACTCGCTGCGAGGCCGCGGTTCACCGAACGTCGACGTGTTGCTGGACGGGTCAGCCTGAGACGAGCGGCTGCTTTGGAACCCTGAGTCGCAGAGCTACGACGACTGCCAAAGGTCGGGTGTGTGAGTTCGGCGGCCAGATCCTTTGCCGTTGCTCACGTGGCGGAGTGTTCACGGGCGGTGACGGGTGGGCTCGAACGACAATAGCGGCGTCAATGACGTCGACCGTGCTGGCTGTTGGTTGCGAAAGACTGGCACCGTATGCCAAGAGGATCCCCTTTGCGAACTTTGAGAATTCGCCGGCCGCAGCTTCCAGCTCAAGGTATTTACGCTTGCCGATACGGCGAAGGAAACGATGCGTGACCAGTCGGCAGCGATCTTTGACTTATTTCTAGAGTGGGAGGCCGAATTCGGCGTCCATGCGTCCGTGACGATCGATCATCCCGATCTGGCCGATGCGTCGGAATCCGGGTTTCTGGCCGATGCGGCGACCTACGCCGCCCGTCGGGCGGCATCGGAGGCTGAAGGCGTAGCTGCGGTCAAGATCGTCGTCCTCACCACTATGGCGACGTAGTCCGGTCGAGTTTCGAGGCGGCGGGCTATGACTTCATAGCCATCGACATGCCGGCGGGACCGCAGCATAGGTCGGCTTTCGTTGTCGAACCAAGCGCTCCCTGCTCGGGTGGCCGGACCCTCTACATCGAGGCTGTCAATGAGGACGACGAAAAGATCAGACCGTCGTTCGTCCTCAGGCTGAGCGGCCCCTTGGGTCGGTGGTGCCACGGCGCCTGCGGCTCTGCCTACGAACGCCAGGGCAAGCGCTACGCCGACCTCGCCACAATGACGCCGGCGGCCGGCATGCCCCAAGCCAGCGGCACCGAGATCGTGGAACAGCACGTGCGGTTTCTGCGCGACCAGAACGTGGAAGCGGTTCACTTGGGAGCGCAGACAGCCGCCAGGTTCTACGACAAGAGCGGCTTCAAGGTCGAACATTGTTTGATCAGAAACCTGCGGATCCGGCGCGAGGATGAGCAGGAAGTGCAAAGTGATGTCGTCATGCTGAGCATGGCGCTCTGACACACCCGCTATCAATTTCGTTTTGTCGACGCGCGCGTCGCGCGCGACGCATCGGCTGCCGATCCAGGCCAATCCGCGGCATCGGGGGCTGCAATCATGGATGGGCGCGCCTCGGACAAGCAGGTCAAGGCCATCACGGCGATCGCCACGGGTTCGGCCGGTGGACCGATGGCGGCACTCGGGCCGCCGGTCGGCACCATTGCCGGCGTCGAGCGCGGACCGATTCAGTTCGAGATCGGCGGGCTCAGGCGAACGGTGCACGCCGGTACGCGGGTCGACCAGGCGTGCGAAGGCGTTGCAGCAGCTCAGCACCAGGCCATGCGATTGCCATCGACAACACGGCTCAGGCTGTGAGCAGCAAGCTGTTTCTCGCCAAGGCGGTCGGCAGTCTGTTCAACGCCTGCGTAATCAAGTGGGGCGATGCGACTGGCAGGAGAAACGCTCACTTCACGCCACTCGCCTGGGCAGGATAGCGCCTGATTGCGTCAGGCGAAGTGCAGGCCCTTGCCGCCGAGGCGACGGTCGGAAAGGTCCGCAATGGCCGAGTGCTGTCTGCCACGGCCGGCAGCATTCGGGCCGGCTGGAATCGACACCGCCGCGTGCGCCAGGGTGAGCGAGTGCGTCAACAAACCACCGCGCGCACCGGCGAACATGACCAATCCACGGCAGAATTGCGTAGCCCACCCGACCCGACCCGACCCGACCCCGGCCTCATGCGACTGCTCCAGTACAAGGATCTCGACCTGCGTCGGGTCAAACCCGCGTTTGTCAAGGTGCGGGCCGCCATCGAAGCGGGCGACTTCAGGAGCCCCGACGTCAAGAAGCTCCACATCGGCGGCTACTACCGCGCCAAGCTCGACCACGGCAACCGGCTGCTCTTGCAGTTTGCACGCCATGGCACCGAGAACGTGTGCCTGGCGCTGGAGGTCATCGAGAACCATGCCTACGACAAGTCGCGCTTTCTGCGCGGCGCGCGGGTCGACGAATCCAAGCTCGAGCACGAACCCGGCGCCGATTCGGCGAACTTACCTGTCGCCGAGGTCACGCCGCTACGCTGGCTGCACGCCACGCGCGCCGAGTTCGAGCTGTTGGACAAGCCGATCGTCTTCGACGACGCCCAGGAGGGCGTTCGCCGGCTGCCCGCGCCCGTGATCCTGGTCGGCTCAGCCGGCTCGGGCAAGACGGCCGTCACGCTGGCCAAGCTGCGCGAAGCGCAGGGCCGGGTGCTGTATGTGACCCAGTCGGCCTACCTCGCGCAGTCGGCCCGCGCGCTCTATGACGCCCACGGCTACGAGAATGCCGAGCAGGAGGCCGAGTTCCTCAGCCTGCGCGAATTTCTGGAGACGCTGCGCGTGCCCGCAGGCCGCGAGGTCAGCTTCAATGCCTTCCAGAGCTGGTTCGACCGCCACCGGGCGGGCGCCAGAGCGCTGGGCGATATCGATGCCCACGCGCTTTTCGAAGAGTTCCGCGGCGTCATCGGCGCCCAACCCGCCGGGCCGCTCAGCCGGCCCGACTATCTTGCGCTCGGCCCCCGCCAGAGTCTGCTGGCGCATGCCGCGCGCGAAGCGGCGCACGCCCTGTTCGCACGCTATCGGCAATGGCTGGCCGAAAGTGCGCAGTTCGACCTGAATCTGGTCGCCCACGACTGGCTGCCGCTGGCGCAGCCCGTCTACGACTTCATCGTCATCGACGAGGTGCAGGACCTCACCGGCGTGCAACTCGCCTTGCTGCTGGCCAGCCTGAAGACCCCTGGCAATTTCCTGCTGTGCGGCGACTCCAACCAGATCGTGCACCCCAACTTCTTCTCGTGGGCAGCCGTCAAGACGCTGTTCTGGCATGGCCTGGCGGGCGACTGCGCGCAGCGCCAACCGCTGCACGTGCTGCGGGCCAACTTCCGCAACACGCAGGCTGTCACGGGTCTGGCCAATACGCTGCTGAAGATCAAGCAGGCCCGCTTCGGCTCGATCGACCGCGAAAGCAATTTCCTGGTCCAGAGCACCTCGGGTGACCTCGGCGAAGTCACGCTGGTCCAGGCGAGTGACGCCGCACTGAAGCAGATCGACGCCGGCACGCGGACGTCGGCGCGACATGCGGTGATCGTGCTGCGCGACGCGGACAAAGCTGCGGCGCGCGCGCAGCTGCGTACGCCGCTGGTCTTTTCCGTGCACGAGGCCAAGGGGCTGGAGTACCCGCATGTGGTGTTGCTGGGCCTGGTGTCGGGTCAACGGGCTGCGTATGCCGAGGTCTGCGAAGGCGTGACGCCGCAGGACCTGCAACACGAAGAACTCGACTATCGCCGCGCCAGGGACAAGGGCGACAAGTCGCTCGAGCTGTACAAGTTCTATGTCAACGCGCTGTACGTGGGGATGACGCGGGCGGTCCAGAGCCTGACGCTCGTAGAGTCCGACACTGGCCATCCATTGCTTGCCTTGCTGGGACTGAGGAAAGGCGAGGCCCGCTCGGGCGCGACCCAGGCATCGACCAAGGAAGAGTGGGCGCAGGAGGCGCGCAAGCTCGAATTGCAGGGTAAGCAGGAGCAGGCCCGCGCCGTCCGTGAAGCGTTCCTGAAAGGCAAGCCGGTGCCCTGGACGCCCTGGAGCCGCGAACTGATCGAGGAGCTGGCACCCAGGGCGCTGGACCGCGGCAACCCCAGCGCCAAGCTCAAGCAGACGTTGCTGGACTATGCCTTGTGGCACGGCCAGCAGTCCTGGGTCGAACAACTCGGCAAGGCGCACTTCCAACCCGCGCGCGCCTTGGCGCCGGATGCCGACTTTAGCTGGACCGGCGACGCGGCGACGCTGGGCGTGCGGCTGGCCGATCGGGAGAAGCGGCAGCAACTCGCGCTACGGGCCGTGACTGCGGTCCGGCTGCGCCACCTCCAGCCTTACGCGGCGAAGAGTTTCAAGGATATCCTGCGTCTGTGCGACGTGCACAGCGTCGATCACCACGTTCCTGTCGGCGCCACCGCTTTGATGCTCGCGGCCAAAGCCGGCAACGCGGCCTTGATCGAGGCCCTGCTCGAGCGGGGTGCCGATGCGATGGCCGAGGACGAATTTGGGCAGACCGCTTGGCAGCAAGCCGTGAATCGGGCCATCGAGGAGCCGGTCTTCGCAAAAAGTTCATGGGCAGCGATCTACGAGCGCCTGGCACCGGCGGTGATCGACGTGCAGGTCGATGGCCGGTTGATCCGCATCGAGCGTCACCAGGCCGAGTACTGGGTGCTGACGCTGATGCTGGCCGGGCTCAAGACGCAGTGGTCGTCCTGCACCGTGCGCTCGCTGCCGCGGTGGAAATTCGACGACGGCTACTTCGCCGAACAACTGCACCAGGTGCTTGAATGCCTGCCGCTCCATCTGTGGAAGGAGCAGCGGCGCAAGCGCAGCTACATCAATCAGGTGCTGGCCCGCGCCGAGGTCGACAGCAGCTACAAGCCGGCGCGCAAACTGTGGGCACGCACGCGCAACGGGCATTACCTGCCCAATCCCGGGATGCTGTTGCGGAATGGTGACGCCTGGGTGCCGGTCTACCAGGCACTCCGGCTGGACTGGATCGACCGCGGAACAGGAACCGACGAGCCGTACAGCGTAAGGCCGGTGGCCAGAGTGCAGCGGTTGAATGCGAGGCTGTTGGGCCAAAAGGTTGAGCTCTTCTGACCACGCCGGGGCTTGCCACTGGTCTCGGCGCGAGCACGTTCCTCAAGCGGATTTATCGGCGACGGCTTTTTCGGCCCTGACAGCAATCGGATCGGCGCTCCGAGGCACCAGGATCAGGTCATCACCTGGAGCTCTGCAGACTTGTCCGGTCTGGCCGACCATGACCGGCCGCCTCCGTGCAAGCGTCAGCCCGATGCCGGCGCCGGCGCCGGCGCCGGCGCGGGTGAATTTACCCGTCGCGGCTGCCATTCGAAGGCGAGCGTGCGGCCGGGAAGATGTTCGCGATGGCATCGAGAATGCGGGCGATGCATGCCGGGTCCGATGCCAATCTGAATCAGTTCCTTACCGTCGACGGACGGGTGCGGACCTATTTGCTGCTGCCCGCAATCCTCGCCGGAAGGGGCGCCAAGGTTTCTTCCGGATCTTGCCATCCTGAAGGGTCAGTTGAGCGTGAAGACGGCATCCGACGTGAAAGAGCAAGACCTGGATGCGGTGGCCCCCGGGCCGCAAAGGTATCGCGCTCGGTTCGGCGCCGCACGGGATGGCGCCGAACCGTCAGACCAGGCCAACCACTGCGAGAATCGATCTCGTCGCTCGAGCGTGTCTACTTTGACGCCCGGCGACTGTCCGGCCTGGGTCGGCTGCGTGGGTTCGCTGGCAGGTGCAGCAGACATTCGACCGCGCGACGGCGCGAGACGGCAACAGCCGCGTCTGCGAATGTCTGCAGCTCGCGGCATACCGGGCGTGGAGTTCACCAGAGCCGGCCCGCCGCGATGACCGGTATCGGGCCGGGACCGAGAGTATGAAGAAGGAGGCCGGCCGGCCGCAGCGGCAGAACTGCCATCGAGCGGCATAGCCGCTTCAGACTGGGAGCGGCCAGGCGACGGCGCTGATCCGTTGAATCCGCAACCCTCAGCGGGCCAACGGAGCAGCGACGTCGCTGCCCGAAAGCGGACGGTCGGACCGGTCTGGAGCCGCCCACGGTCGGGCAGGCCAACACTATGAAGGTCATTGAGAGCCTCTCGGCAACTGGTCCACCCTCGTCCTGAACCGTGGAGTAGACGGCACTGGACGAAAGCATGGTGACGCGCAAGCGAGTTGGCGCGCGGGGGGTGGCTGATGAGTTCTGACGGCGCGTCGAGCCGTCGATTGCGCCGCGCGAGCGTGCGCCGGATGGGCATTTATGCAGAGAGTCTTTAGCCGAGCGGACGCGGCGCGCCGACGGCGAATCGGGGCGCGGCTGTTTGACCCGCGGGCGGTTGGCGAAAGATCCCGTTGAACTGAACCAGCCTGCGCGGCGGTGGTGCTATGGGGATTGAATCAAGACCGAGCTGTCCAGGGCCCACGCATCTGCAGCACGAGTGCTGCCCGGCTGAGCCGCGTAAGCGCGCGCACGGCGGCGACAGCTACAACGCGGGTGCAATGTGGGCGCGGCAAGGGACCTTCACCGCGCGATGGCGCGAGCACGTGAAGCCGCCCCTGCTGTCGCTGCGTGCGACGCAGCGAGAAGTGCCGGCACTGACTGTTCGCAATCGCGTTCATGGTGGCGTAGACGGTGGACCCCGTGGCAGGGTGCCCGGCAGAAAGGATTCAATGCGCACCATCTGGCCACGCCCGCAATGCGGGCAGCGGCGCGACCTCAGGCAACAGATCCAGCGGGCTGGTCGTCGCGCACACCGTGCGGGTGGCGATCTTCAGGTAGCGCGAGGTGGTCGCCAGGCTGCGGTGACCGAGCAGCAGTTGGATGCGCCGTACGTCGGTGCCGGACTCGAGCAGGTGCGTGGCGAACGCATGGCGCAAGGAGTGCGGGGTGATCGGCTTGGCAATTCCGGCGGCGCTGTGTGCCTTGCGGCACGCCAGTTCCACGGCATTGCGCGTGACGGGCTGACCGGGGATGTCACCCGGGAACAGCCAGGTCTTCGGGCGCGCAACCCTCCAGTACGACCGCAGTGCCTCCAGCAACCGCGGTGAGAGCATGACGTACCGGTCACGGCTGCCCTTACCTTGATCGACGCGCAGCACCATGCGCTGGCTGTCGACATCGGTCACCTTCAGGTGTGTGGCCTCGGACACGCGCAGGCCGGCGGCATAGGCAGTGGTGAGAATCGTGCGTTGCTTGAGGCTGTCGATGCACGCCAGGAAATGCGCGACTTCCTCTGGGCTGAGCACGACCGGCAGCCTGAATGGCTTCTTGGGCATCGGGATGTCGTCCGGCGCCCACTCGCGCCGGAGTGTCACCTTGTAAAGGAAACGCAGCGCCGCCGTCGCGATGCTCACTGAGCCTGGAGCGAGTTTGAGCGTGGTTGTCAGATGCACTTGATAGACGCGAACCTCCTGCGGCCCGAGCTTGTCAGGCGAGCGGTGAAAGTATCCCGCATAGCGCGAGACTTGGTGCAGGTAGGACAACTGAGTGTTGTCGGCGAGGTTGCGAATGCTCATGTCTTCGAGCATCCGCTGGCGTAGCGGTGTCATCTACCTTCGGCGCGACTGTGTCCGAGCTCTCATATGCTAGGGGGATGACGTCGGAGAACGATCAGAGCTTAATGGTTGCCGGCTTGCTGGAAAGCACTGTGGGCGGGCGCTACCCCGTCTGATGATCAAGCCGGAGGCTCGTTCGCTCCGGTGCGCGGGCCGCCGAGTCGAATCTCATCGAGCCGCGGGAGCACCTGCACATCCTGGCAGGCCACGCGACGCTCGAGCTGAAGGATGCCGGTGAGCCGCCGAGTTGCGCCCCGCGCCCGCAGGGCATTCGGTTCTGCGTCGCGTCAGTGCGGCCGCGGTGCTCGCATCGCGGCGGCGTAGTGCTGCGGCGCCAGCGGCACTATCAGCAACGCCACCAGTGCCACGGCGCTCAGTTGCGCGAGCCAGCCGGCGCGAAAGCCCCCCGTGACATCGTGCAGGGCGGCGCTCACCCAGGGCGCGAGTGCGGCGAGCACAAAGCCTCCGCCCTGCATCAGTGCGCTCAGCGCGCCGGCCTGCGCGGGGCCGGGCAGATGATCCAGCGCCACCACCATGATCAGCGCAAAGCAACCGCCCAACCCGGCGCCCAGCAGCAGCACCCACGCGCTGGGCGACACATCGGGCCACATCACGAAGGCGGCGAAGCCAGCCGCCTGCAGCAGCAGCGTGAACCACAGCCAGGGCCGGCGGTCGCGCCGGCGCGCTGCCAGTGTCGGCAACAGCAAGGCAGCGCCTGCCTGCGCCACCGACATCAGCGCCACTAGGCCGCCGCTGCTCGCTGCGCTCCAGCCATGCGACTGGTAGAACGGCGCCAGCCACGCCACGGCCGAGGCATAGCCGCCGTTGAGCAGGCCAAAGCTGGCCATCAGCAACCAGGTGCGTGGCCGGCGCAGCATCCAGCGTGTGCCGCCGGAGTCGTCGCTGGATTTCTGCGGCGAGCGCGCAAGCACATACCAGGCCAGTGCCAGGGCCGGCAGTACCGGCAGTGCCCACCAGGCCAACGCGTCCCGCCAGGAATCGCTTCGGGCGATCAGCGGCGTGAGCTGGGCGCCGAGCGCGCCGCCGCCCATCAGCGCGGCGGAGTACAGCCCCATGACCGGCGCGACGTGGCCGGGGAACTGGCGTTTGATGATCCCCGGGAAGACGGCCTGCACGAAAGCCACGCCGAGACCACACATCGCGGCCGTGGCGATCAGCGCCGCACCGCCGGGCGCCCAGGCACGCAGGGCCGAGCCCGCCGCCAGCACCGCCAGCGAGCCCAGCAGCATGCGCCGCGCACCCAGGTGCTTCTGCACGGCGGGGCCGCAGAGTGCACCCAGGCCCATCAGCAGCATCGGCAGCAGCGTGAGCCAGGCCAGCCCGCGCAAGTCGAGCCCGGTGGCGGCCGCGATGTCATGCGCCAACGGACCCACCGCCGTCAGGAAAGGGCGCAGGTTGACTGCCGTGAGCACGACCACCGCCAGCCACAAGCCACGGCGCGCCGGCACGACGGGCGCTGTCGACGGGGCCGCGGCGAAAGGGGCATGATCGGACACGACGCTGGGTTACTCGAAAGTGAGGTCAGGGCGGCTGAATGCAGGAACACGCGCGTTCAACGCGGCAGCGCGCGCCCGACGCGTCCGGCGAAGCATGACAACTCGCGGGACGTGTTGGGCCCGACCGTGTCCGTTCGGGCTTGAATTGAACCCATTTTACTCAGTTGATCGGTCCGAAGCTGGCGCAAACGTAGACTATGCGCGGGTTTGAGAGTGATGCGATTTCGGACCTGATGGGTGAGCGTAAATTGGCGTCGATCAAAGCGGTTGCTGCAGCCTGCCAGGAGAGCATCGGCACGGTGGTCGAAACATTGGACGAAGCGATGCGGGTGCAGACGGCGCTGACCTTCATCAGGCCGGGCAGCGTGAACTCACCGAGCCCCTTCTTGTGGACGGAGGCCAGGACCGTCGCTTCGAGTGCGACCAGGAAGGCATTCGCCGCCTTGGGTTCCAGGCCGGCCTAGTCGGCCAGATGGGCTGCCAGGGTCGACTTGTTGAGCGCGGTCCGGATCGGCTTGAGCGCCGGCGCCGGCTTGGCGATAGTGGCCTTCTTGGCGGGGGCGAGAGTGACTTTCTTTGCAGTTGCCATCCGTCCTCGAATCGTCGTGTGCTGTTGAGGCCGCGGATGCGGCGGGGAGCGCCATTGCAGAGAGTCTGGTTGTGTCGACGTTGCGTGGTGTCGTGCAGACGCGTCCGGTGCGTGCACGCGCCGGCTTCCCTATGGAAACCGCGTGTCGTTAAACTGAAGTTCCCCGAAGCGCCGGACGAGATTCCCTTGTGATTCAAGCACTTGCTTGATTCGAGGCGGGAGCGTTCTGTCTACGGCTTGATGTTTT
>CAJDTV010000071.1_pt1 | contig 16877 bp, 15 predicted proteins | sample 7389921 | NCBI WGS metagenome assembly CAJDTV01 (sample SAMEA7055654, study PRJEB34461) | soil metagenome | biome: terrestrial ecosystem; feature: Peninsula; material: soil | place: Antarctica | collected 2016 | reverse complement strand
CAGCCGCAGCAAGCCGCTTGGCTGAACGCACGGCGAAGGGCCGAACCAGAAGGAGTGTTGATCGACAGGTCGATGCCAAAGGCAGGGCGTCAGATGCCCACGCAAGCGGGGCGGGCGGCGGGAGCGCGGTGAAGCCGCGTGCCAACCCGTCAGCAACGAAGCCTGCGGTCCGCGACATGAACCGGGCGACACGGGCAACCCCCACACAGCGTTGTTACACGCTGCGTTCACCAGACAGAACCTGCGGCGGGCGCTCAAGAGGGTGCGGGCCAACAAAGGTGCAGCGATACCAGGGCACGCCGCAAGGCGGGCCAGTGTCGCCCTTGCTGGCCAACGTGATGCTGGACGAGGTGGATAAGGAGCTGGGGCGGCGGGGTCATTGCTTTGTGCGCCATGCCGACCACGCGAACGTCTATGTTCACAGTCGCCGCGCCGGCGAGCGGGTGATGAAACTGTTGCGCAGCCTGTATGGCAAGCTGAAGCTGTCGTTCAACGAAGCCAAGAGTGCGGTGGCGAGCGCGTTCGGCCGTAAATTCCTGGGCTGCAGCTTCTGGCTGGGACGGGGTGGAACGGTCAAACGAGGCGTGGCTGCCAAACCGATGGCGACGTTCAAGCAGCCGGTGAGGTGGCTGACGCGCCGCAGTGGCGGACGCAGCATGAGCCAGGTGGTGGAAGGGTTGTGGCCTTATTTGCCAAGCTGGAAGGCGTATTTCGGACTGGCGCAAACGCCCGGCATCTGGCGCGAGCTGGACGAGGGCCTGCGTCACCGGCTACGCGCCATTCAACTCAAGCAGTGGAGGCGCGGCACGACCATCTACCGTGAGCTGCGCGCCATGGGGGCCACGTCCGCGGTTGCAAAGCGGGTGGCAGCGAACAGCCGCCGCTGGTGGCGCAACAGCGCCAAGCTGCTCAATCACGTGCTGACTATCGCTTGGTTTGACCGAATGGGATTACCCCGACTCTGATGACCTGAACCTCTCGAGACGCCCGGTGCGCACCCGCATGCCGGGTGGTGTGGGAGGGGTCCGATCAGCGATGATCGGCCCCTATCCCGATTGACTACACTGCAAGCGATGCAGTCTGTTCGCGTATGCGCTATTAATCCGATAGCTGTTTGCGCTCGTCCCGCGAGGGCTGGAGGCACTTTTCATGCATGACGACACGATCCCGGACACGCTGGTTCCGCGCAAACGGCGCAAAGGGATCTACATCCTGCCCAACCTGTTCACGCTGGCGGCCTTGTTCGGCGGCTTCTACGCCATCGTGATGGCCATGAATGCGCGCTTCGACATGGCCGCTCTGGGCGTCTTCGCAGCGATGATCCTCGACAGCCTGGACGGGCGCGTGGCGCGCATGACCAACACGCAAAGCGCCTTCGGCGAGCAGATGGATTCGCTGTCCGACATGGTCTCGTTCGGCGCCGCGCCGGCACTGATTGCCTACGAATGGTCGCTCAAGGGCCTCGGTCGCTGGGGCTGGATCGCGGCTTTTGTCTACTGCGCCTGCGCCGCGCTGCGGCTTGCACGCTTCAACGTTAATACCGCGGTGATCGACAAGCGCTGGTTTCAGGGACTGCCATCGCCGGCGGCCGCGGCTCTCGTGGCCGGTTTCATCTGGCTGATGAACGAATGGGGCCAGCGCGGTGGCGAGGTGCTGTCCCTGTCGTGGGCCCAGATCAGCTGGATCACCTTCGCCCTGACGCTATACGCCGGCCTGACGATGGTGACCAATGCGCCGTTCTACAGCTTCAAGGATGTTCAGGTCAAAAAAAGCGTGCCGTTCGTCGTGATCGTGCTGATCGCGCTGGGAATCGCCGTCATCAACATCAATCCGCCCACGATGCTGTTCGGGCTGTTCGTGGCTTATGGGCTGAGCGGTTACATCGTCTACGCGTGGCGCAAGGCCAAGGGCGAGCCGACGAGCGTCATCAGCACCTCGACCGACGAACCCGACGAGCGAGGCCTGCACAAGTAGAGCGCGCCGTGCTATTCGCTGGCCCTACTAATCGTCCCTCACGGGCGGAGACGGTAGCGCGCAAGCAAATCCTCACCACGGCCCGTTCGCACCAGCAACGGGCCGTTTTGTTTGTGGGGTTGCTGGTTGAGTGATCCAACTACCGCAGAGAGTTCCAAATGCTGAAGCAACCTCAAACCAAGTACCGCGCGCTTGCACCGATCGGCCTGAACGACTGCCGCTGGCCCGACGCCGTGCTGACCCGGGCGCCAATCTGGCTGTCTAACGCCATACACGACCCCAACCGGGCACTGGTCGAGCCGGTGGATCTGCCGCACCAGCGCCACGAACACCCGATTCAGGTGATCGACTATCACTGGCCCGCGATCCGCGTCGGAGCCAGCGCGCAGGCTGTGGCCTACCTGGGTCTGTGCGTGGACAACACGCAGGCGCTGTTTGGCGTGGCGATCGATGCAGACGCTATTTCGGCTTCGCGCAAGGCCAACGTTTCGAGCCTCAAACGCCACCGGATGCGCACGGCCCGCAGCGCGCAATTGAAGGCTGTAGCGGGCTGAGCACACGCAAGGCGCCGACCATCCAGAAAACAGGAGCTTCACCATGACTGACAAACTCATTATTTTTGACACCACCTTGCGTGACGGAGAGCAATCGCCCGGAGCGTCGATGACGCGCGACGAAAAGATGCGCATCGCCAAGCAACTCGAACGCCTCAAGGTCGACGTCATCGAGGCCGGGTTTCCGGCCAGCTCGAACGGCGATTTCGAAGCGGTTAAAGCCATCGCCAACGCCATCAAGGGTTCGACCGTGTGCGGCCTGTCGCGCGCCAACGACCGCGATATCGCACGCGCCGCCGAGGCGCTGCAAGGCACCGAGCGCAGTCGGATTCACACCTTCATTGCCACCTCTGCGCTGCACATGGAAAAGAAGCTGCGCATGACGCCCGACGAGGTGTTCGAGCAAGCCAAGCTGGCCGTGCGATTTGCCCGCAACAAGGTGAGCGACGTGGAGTTCAGTCCAGAAGACGGCTATCGCAGCGATGTCGACTTTTTATGCCGCGTGATCGAGGCCGTTATCGACGAAGGCGCCACCACGATCAACGTCCCCGACACCGTGGGCTATGCCATTCCGGAGCTCTATGGCAACTTTATCAAGACCCTGCGTGAGCGAATTCCCAATAGCGACAAGGCGATTTGGTCGGTGCACTGCCACAACGATCTGGGCATGGCGGTGGCGAATTCGCTGGCCGGCGTGAAGATCGGCGGCGCCCGCCAGGTCGAGTGCACTATCAACGGCCTGGGCGAGCGCGCCGGCAACTGCTCGCTCGAAGAGATCGTGATGGCGGTGAAAACGCGCAAGGACTACTTCGGACTGGAGTTGGGCGTCGACACGCGCCAGATTCTGGCGGCGAGCCGGATGGTGAGTCAAACCACGGGCTTCGTGGTACAGCCCAACAAGGCGGTGGTCGGCGCCAATGCCTTTGCGCATGCTTCCGGCATCCACCAGGACGGCGTGCTCAAGGCTCGCGACACCTACGAAATCATGCGGGCGGAGGATGTCGGCTGGTCTGCCAACAAAATCGTGCTGGGCAAACTGAGTGGGCGCAACGCCTTCAAGCTGCGGCTCCACGAGTTGGGCGTGGCGATGGAAAGTGAGGCCGACATCAACGCTGCTTTCGCACGCTTCAAGGAGCTGGCCGACCGGAAAAGCGAGATTTTTGACGAAGACATTCTCGCGCTGGTCAGCGACGAAGCCGCCTCGAGCGTTAGCGACCGGTTCGCCTTTGTCTCGCTGTCTCAGCACAGTGAAACAGGTGAGCGACCCCACGCCCGCGTCGTGTTGACGGCGCACGGCAAGGAAGTGACGGGTGAGTCGGATGGCAATGGACCGGTGGATGCATCGTTGAAAGCAATCGAATCACACGTGAAGAGCGGCGCCGAGATGGTGCTGTATTCGGTCAACGCCATCAGCGGTTCCACCGAGAGTCAGGGCGAGGTGACGGTGCGGCTGCAAAATGCCGGCCGAGTCGTCAATGGCGTTGGCGCCGATCCTGACATCGTGGTGGCGTCGGCCAAGGCTTATTTGAGTGCCCTCAACAAGTTACAGAGTCAACCGGAGAAAGTTGCGGCACAAGGCGGAATCTAGAGCGACGCTGCACGTGCAACCGAGGAACGAGATGCAAGTAATTGTTATTGCATGTTTTTTTGAAGTCGCTACACTGCGGGTCCTGGATCGTTGCCGCTGGAGATGAATTGATGCCCGAACTTGTTTTTCCCTGCGTTTCCAGCCGACGGCTCGTGTCTGTCGTCCATCTCTTCGCCGTAGCGCTTTGCGCTGCGGCGTTTTTGTTGCCGGCTCAGGCGGCCAAAAAGCAGGCGCCGGGCGCCAAAAATGCGAACATCTCGATCGTCAGCAAGCACCAGAGTACAAAAAAACCCGCTGCGCCCACATCGCGGTCGGTTGCGTCCCAACGGGGACATGCGTCATCGGTCAAAGTGGCCAAGGGTGGCCGTAACGTTGTGGCGACCCTGCGCAAAAAAGGCGGCAAGACCGTGGTTGCGGTGCAGCGCCGCTCCGTGGTGCGCATCCCCGACGCGCTGGCGCCGCAATCGTTCGGCCAGATGGCCGGGCTGCACAGCACCGAAGATGCACTCGACCTCAAATCGGGGTCCGCACTGGTGATCGACCAGGAGACGCGCGAGGTACTTTTCAGCAAGAACGAGCACGCAGTGCTGCCCATCGCCTCGTTGACCAAGCTCATGACGGGCCTCGTCGTGAGCGAGGCGCGGTTGCCGACCGATGAGCAAATCACCATCACCCAGGACGACGTGGATACCGAGAAGCACAGCCGGTCGCGTCTGACGGTCGGCACCACGCTGCCGCGCGGGGAATTGTTGCATCTGGCACTGATGTCAAGCGAAAACAGGGCGGCGCATGCGCTCGGCCGCACGTATCCTGGGGGCATGGTCACCTTTGTGAGCGTCATGAATGCCAAGGCCGCGCAACTCGGCATGAAGAACACGCGCTACGTCGAACCTACCGGCTTGTCGAGCCAGAACCAGTCAAGCGCGCAAGACTTGGCGCTGCTGGTGAATGCGGCATCCACCGATCCGACCGTTCGCGAACTCACGACCTCCCCGGGTTACCAGGTTGAGGTGGGCAGTCGTGTGCTCCAGTACAACAACACCAACCGGTTGGTCAAAAACCCCGATTGGGATATTGGCGTGCAAAAAACGGGTTTCATTAATGAAGCTGGTCAATGTCTGGTGATGCAGACCAAGATTGCAGGGCGCAAGCTCATCATGGTGTTTCTGGACTCCACTGGGCGCTTCAGCCGCATTGCCGACGCCGAGCGCGTGCGCCGCTGGCTTGAGGCCACACACATCATGGGCGCGGCCCAGAAATTGGCGACCGCGCGCATCGTCAGCTAATCAATCGGCTGCGGCTGCGTCCCGGTGGTGGCCGAGCGCATCCGATATTTCGCTCACCGTCGCCTGCAGTTTAGGCAGCCAGCCATCGTCGAGGCGATCGGCCGGCGCTGAAATCGATAGCCCCGCGACCAGCTTGCCCTGGTCATCGTAGATGCCGGCGGCGATACAGCGCACGCCCAACTCAAGTTCCTCGTTATCCCGCGCAATGCCGTACTGGCGTGCCTTGGACAACTCGCGCTCCAGCACGGGGAGTTGGGTGATGCTGTTGCGCGTATGACCGGACAGGCCAGTTCGTGTGGCGTAGCTGCGCACGCGTTGCGGGTCATCCGCCGCCAAAAAGAGTTTCCCGGTCGAAGTCAGGTGCAGTGGGGCTCGCCCACCGATCGCACGCACAACCTGCATGCCCGAGCGCTCGCTGAAGGCGCGCTCGATGTAGACGATCTCGTCGCCCTGGCGGATGCTCAGGTTGACCGGTTGTTGTGTCAGCCGGTGCAATTCGCGCATGGGCGCCAGCGCAGCGTCGCGCACGCTGAGGCGCCCTTTGACAAGATTTCCCAACTCCAGCAGTCGCATACCGAGCCGATAGTTGCCGGCCTCGGGACGGTCGACAAAACGCCCGACGGCGAGGTCGTTCAGGATGCGGTGGGCGGTCGATGGGTGGAGCCCGGTTTTCTCGCTGATTTCCTTCAGGGAGATCGAATCTTCGCGCGAAGCGAGCACATCGATCAGCGAAAACATGCGTTCAATCACCTGAATGACCGGGGTGGCGGGGATAGTGGAGCGAATTTTTGTCATGGAGCAGGTCGTTACCTGCGCTGATTTTACTTGGTGAAATCAGAACCGGGACGCCAACGCCCATCGATCAGCACCTCATGAGGCAAGTAGCGCGCCTTGTAGGTCATCTTGGCGCTGTGTTCGATCCAGTAACCGAGGTACACATACGCCAAGCCCAGATGACGTGCCTGTTCGATCTGCCACAGAACGCCATAGTTGCCATAGCTGGTGCCGGCCTCGGGTTCATAAAAAGTGTAGACGGCTGAGATGCCGTCATTCAACACATCAAGAATCGACACCATCTTGAGCGCACCCGGACGGCCATCGGGCAAGGCCTCGCGAAACTCGACCAGTCGCGAGTTAACTCGGCTTTGCAGCAGGAACTGGGTGTACTGGTCGATGCTGTCGTGGTCCATGCCGCCGCCAGAGTGGCGCCGGGTCTGGTAGCGCAGATAAAGCTCGTAGTGCTCGGGCACGAAGCAAAGCTTCAGCACGCGCGCCTGCAGGCTGGCGTGCTGGGCGCGCGCTCGGCGTTGGCTGCGGTCGGGATGAAATTCGTTGGCCAGCACCCGAAGTGCGATGCAGGCGCGGCAGCCATCGCAATACGGCCGGTATGTGAACATGCCGCTGCGCCGGAAGCCGCTGCGTACCAGATCGGAATAGGCGTCGTTGTTGATCAGGTGGCTCGGTGTGGCCACCTGCGAGCGCGCCTGCCGGTCTGGCAAGTAGCTGCAGGGGTAGGGCGCCGTCGCATAGAACTGCAACGTGTCGAGTGGGAGGTCCTTGAGGTGCGTCACGTCGGAAAAGAGGCTCGCGCGGGCAAGAGTTGCGTCCAGTATACGGGGTCGAAATGCCACGCCGGTCCCGGCAAATCACGCGCGGCGACCACTTGTTCAATAAAGCGCTCGCGCGGCATGTCATGGGCGCCCAGGCTGGCCAGGTGTGGCGTGTTTTGCTGGCAATCGATCATGGCAACGCCATGGCGGCGGCAAAAACACACCAGCGCAGCCAGCGCGATCTTCGATGCATCGGGCTGGCGCGCGAACATCGATTCGCCAAACACCGCGCGCCCGATCGCTACGCAATAGAGCCCTCCAACGAGTTCACCGTCAATCCATGCTTCCACGCTGTGGGCGTAACCGGCGCGATGCAGGATGTCATAGGCGTGCACCATGTCACCCACGATCCAGGTGCCCGATTGGCCCGGGCGCGGTGCCTGGGAACACGCCTGGATCACCGCCAAAAAGTCATGGTCGATCCGAATCTCGCACTTTGGGTTGGCGGCAAATCGATCGAGCACGCGCCGCAGCGACCGGTGCAGCCGGAACTGCGCCACCTCCAAGACCATGCGCGGATCGGGGCTCCACCAAAGAATTGGCTGGCCGTCGCTGAACCACGGAAAGACGCCGCTGGCGTAGGCCTGCACGAGACTGGACACGTCCAGCGCGCCGCCGCCGGCCAGCAGTCCAGGCACCGGATCACCAGGGCCCCATGCCGCCGCGGCATTGGGCAAAGGGTCACCAGGAGCAAGCCAGGGGAGTTGCATGAGTGAGGGTATACAACAACGCGCCGCATGTCGGCGTCCGAGCGCCGCACAGTTGCGCACGCAGCGCACGCGCGGCCGGGACAGGATGGCATGGAACCCATATAGTGCGTTCGAGCCTCTGGCGCGTGGCCGCGTCGAACTGGGGCGACCTTTTTTTGAGGGCCAGCAACCATGCCGATCGATCCATCCTCCCCGCTGCGTTTCGGCAGCGGTCACGCGGTTCTCCGGCTGGAAGATGATGCGCTGTTGTCGGGCACCGGTCGCTATGTCGACGACGTCTCGCTGACGCGCCAGGCGCATCTCTTCTTTGTGCGCTCGCCCTATCCACACGCACGCATCGTCTCGCTCAATGTCAGTGCAGCCACGGCGATGCCCGGTGTCCTGAGTGTGCTCACGGGCGCCGGACTGGTGCATGCCGGGGTGAACGCCATGCCGGGGGCGAACGGCTTCAAGCGCGCCGACGGGGCCGATTGCGCCACGCCGCCGCGTCGCGCACTGGCCCACGAGCGAGTGCGCTTTGTCGGCGAACCGGTTGCCGCCGTGGTGGCCGAAACGTTGCAGCAGGCGCGCGACGCCGCCGAGGCCGTCGTCGTCGAATACGACGAACTGCCCATGGTGGTTGACCTGGCCACCGCGACAGCCGACGGCGCGCCGCTATTGTGCAACCAGGCCACGGGCAACATCGCGGCCGAGATACGCCACGGCAGCCGCGAAGCGACCCGCGACGCATTCGCCCGCGCGAACCACGTGGTGGCCATGGAGGTGGTCAATCAGCGGGTCGTGGCCTTCACGCTGGAGCCACGCACTACTCTGGCTGATTTCGGCCCCGGCTCGCAGCGGCTGACCTTACGCACCAGCACGCAGATGCCTTCGGGCGCTCGCAATTCGGTGTGCGACGCACTCGGCCTGCCGCGTGCACAGGCAAGAGTAGTGGTCGGGGATGTCGGTGGCGGCTTCGGCATGAAGACCGGGGCCTACCCGGAAGACATCGTGGTGGCCTTTGCGGCGCGCGCGCTGGCGCGCCCGGTCAAGTGGGTGGCCGAGCGCAGCGAGGAGTTCGTTTCGACCCATCATGGCCGTGATATCCGGGCGCAGGCGGAACTTGCGCTCGATGCGCAGGGGAAAATCCTCGCGCTGCGCATCGTCACGCTGGCCAATGTCGGGGCCTACGCCACCGGCACGGGCGTCGCGATCCAGCTGTTGATCGGGCCATGGGTGCAAACCAGCGTCTACGACATCCAAACCATCGACTTTCACTTCAAGGCGGTGCTGACCAACACAGCTCCGACCGGGGCCTACCGCGGCGCCGGCCGGCCCGAAGCCATCTTCACGATCGAGCGGCTGATGGACGAGGCAGCGCGCCAGACCGGCATCGATCGCATCGAGCTGCGCCGTCGAAACTTCATCCGGCCCAGCCAGATCCCGTACACGAACCCGATGGGCCAGACCTACGACAGCGGCAAGTTCGAGGCGGTGATGGATCAGGCGCTGGCGCTGGCCGATTGGAATGGCTTCGAGGAGCGCGCCGAACAGTCGAGGCGCAGCGGCAAGTGGCGCGGCCTGGGCATTGCGACCTTTCTCGAATGGACGGGTGGTAACGTGTTCGCGGAGCGTGTCACGGTGGCGGTCAAGGCCCCCACGCCCGGCACTGGCGTGCCTTCACTGCCGCCTGGGCGCGACCCGGTGGCGCTCGAGGATGACGGCTACATTGAGGTGTTCTCGGCCGTGAACGCAATGGGGCAGGGCATTGCAACATCGCTGGCACAACTCGCAGTTGACACCTTTGGCGTTCCGATCGGGAAGGTACGCATCGTGCTGGGCGACACCGACCTGGGCGACGGCTTTGGCAGCGCGGGGTCGCGTTCGCTTTTCACCGGCGGCTCGGCCGTGCGTGTCGGCGCCGAGCGCACCGTCCACCGCGCCCGGGCGTTGGCGGCCAGCGAACTGGAGGTCGCGGCGAGCGATCTCCACTATGCCAACGGCGTGTTTACCGTGGCCGGCACCGATCTGAAGGTCGACCTGTTCGCGCTGGCGGGTCGTCAACCCGAACGGGAGATTTTCATAGACTCCACCAGCGCGGTCGCCGGCCCGACCTGGCCGAATGGTTGCCACATTGGCGAGGTCGAGGTCGACCCCTTGACCGGTGGGGTGAGAGTGCTTGCCTACGCCTCGGTCAACGATGTCGGCCGCGTTGTCAACCCGATGATTGTCCGCGGCCAGCTCGAAGGCGGGGCCATGCAGGGCATCGGTCAGGCGCTGTGCGAGCGGGTCGTCTATGACATCGAGACCGGCCAGCCACTGACCGGCAGCCCGATGGACTACGCAGTGCCGCGCGCTGACCTCGTGGCCGCCGTGTTCAAGATGGAGATGGACGAATCGACACCCTGCCTGAACAACACGTTGGGCGTGAAGGGCGTGGGCGAGCTGGGCACCATTGGCGCCGCGCCAGCCATCGTCAATGCAGTCGCCGATGCCCTCGCGCGCCACGGCATGGCCGACCGGGCGCCTAGGCTGCAAATGCCACTCAGTGACGCGCGGCTCTGGCACTGGCTCCAGGCCGCCGACGGAATTTAAAGAAACTGTGAGCCTCGGACGCCCGTCAGTCGGGAGCGAGAAGCTATTAAATCAATAGCACTCCACAGATTACCACGCTGCGGCGCGAGGGGTGCGGGCGCTGCTGTGAACTCGCGCGCCACAATCATCTCGAACCGTACCCCACAAAAAACACAATGCGATTGCTGCTGCTCGAAGACGACGTGATGATCGGCGAGGCCGTGCTCGACCTTTTGCGCGCCGAGAACTACGCGGTGGATTGGGTGAAAAATGGCGATGCCGCTGAGACTGCGCTTCTCACTCAGCACTACGACCTGGTATTGCTCGATCTGGGCGTGCCGCGGCGCGACGGCCTGGAAGTACTGCGCGCGTTGCGCGCACGCAAGCAGCGCATGCCGGTGCTGATTGCCACGGCGCGCGATTCGGTGGCGCAACGCGTGGCCGGCCTGGACGCCGGCGCCGACGACTATGTTCTCAAGCCCTATGACCTGGACGAACTGCTGGCCCGCATTCGCGCCTTGCTACGGCGCGCGGCAGGGCGGGCCGAGCCGGTGTACGAGCACATGGGGATCAGCATCAACCCGGGCACGCGTGAAGTGATGGTGGGCGCCGTGCCGGTGGTGTTGTCGGCCCGCGAATGGGCAGTGCTGGAGCCGCTGCTGGCTCGGCCCGGCATGGTGTTGTCGCGCGCCCAGCTGGAAGAAAAACTCTACAGCTGGAAGGACGAAATCAGCAGCAATGCGGTCGAGGTCTATATCCACGGCCTGCGCAAGAAGCTGGGCGCCGACCTGATTCGCAACGTGCGCGGCGTCGGCTACATGGTGCCGAAAATATGACTCGCGCCCAAGCTGCGCGCGCTGCGTGTCGCTTCGCCAACCCGCTGCCGGGGGCGAGGCCAGTGGCCCGGCGGAGCTGGTTCCACGGCGTCCGCACGAAGGGGTTCGCATGAGACGGCGCCGCCCTTCGTTCGTGGGCTCCCTGCGGGCCCGGCTGCTGTGGTTTTTGCTGGCAGCCATCGTGCTGGCGGCGGGCGTCCAAGCGTTGGTGGCTTATCGCACGGTGCTGCAGGAAGCCGATGAAATTTTCGATTACCACATGCAGCAAATGGCGTTGTCGCTGCGTGCCGGGTTGCCGCCCAGCGCGGTGGCGGGCAGCCAGGTCGGGGGTGGTGGCGATGAAGACTTCGAATTTGTCATCCAAGTCTGGACCACGGATGGCATCCGTATCTTTGAGTCTGCTGCGAATGCCGCGTTGCCACAGCGCGCCGTACTGGGGTTTTCCGACGTGCGCGCGCATGGCACGGTTTATCGCGTCCTTTCAGTGCAGACCCGTGCGCTGGTGATCCAGGTCGCACAGGACATGGCGGTGCGGCGACACATGGCGAGGGCGCTGGCGCTGCGCACCATCGGGCCCACCGCACTGATGGCACCGCTACTGATGCTGGTGGTTTGGTGGGTGGTCAGCTTCTCGCTGGCGCCGGTCGCGCGCGTGCGCCGACAGGTGGCTGCGCGTCAGGCGGACGACCTCTCGCCCGTGAGCGAAGGCGGCTTGCCCGAGGAGGTGCGACCACTGGTGCACGAGCTTAACCTCCTGTTCGAGCGCGTGCGCCGCGCGTTTGATGCGCAACAACACTTCGTGGCCGACGCGGCGCATGAATTGCGCTCACCGCTGGCGGCGCTCAAGTTGCAGGTGCAGGGCTTGCAGCGTGCGCCCGATGGCGCAGGCCGCGAGCTGGCAGTGACCCGACTGGCCGCTGGTATCGAGCGGGCGACCAGGCTCGTCGAGCAGCTGCTGGCGCTGGCGCGGCACGAAGCCAACGCGGCCGCTGGACCGGCCGTTGGTGCCAAGCCGGTCGACCTTGCGGAGATCAGCCGGCTCGCCATCTCCGATGTGGTGGCAGCGGCGCAGGCGCGCCGGATCGACATCGGCCTTGGTCACGCCGACGCGGCGGTGCTGCAGGGGCAGGCCGAGCCCCTGCGCATGTTGCTGCGCAACCTGCTGGACAACGCCGTCAAATACACGCCCGAAGGAGGACGCGTGGACATCGAAATCGTGTCGCAGGTGGGCAGCCTCGAGCTCAGCGTGCAAGACAGCGGACCCGGGCTCCCGGTGGCCGAACGCGAACGCGTGCTGGATCGCTTTTACCGCTCGGGTGAGCCGCGCGCACCGGGCAGCGGCCTGGGTCTGGCCATCGTGAAATCGATTGCCGAACTGCATGGCGCGACACTGGTGCTTAGCGCTTCGCAGCGCCTTGGCGGTCTGCGGGTTGCGGTGCAGTTTCCGCGGCATTGAGCCGCACGCGGGTGCGGGCCGGATTTAAGACCGGCTTAAGTCAGTGGGCGGATAGTCCTTTTCATCGTGTTTCATACCCCACACCGAAAGGACTCCCGATGAATGCCCGTATCAATACCCCGAAGCGCCTGGTCTTGGCGCTCGCTGCTGCAGGCTTGCTGGGCGCCGTCGGCACCGGCGCCTACACGAGCGCCCACGCGGTGGCTTCGCCGCCGCCTGTCGTCGCCACGGCAGCCCCCGCGCCCCTCATCACGCTGCCCGACTTTTCGGCCATCACGGCACGTAACGGCCCCGCAGTGGTCAATATCAGCGTCACCGGCTCGGTGAAGACATCGATGAACACATCTGGCATGCCGCAGATGGACCCCAACAACCCGATGTTCCAGTTCTTCCAGCAGTTCCAGGGGCAACTACAAAGTCAGCCGCGCGAAGTGCCCATGCACGGTGAGGGTTCGGGCTTCATCGTCAGCGCCGACGGCATCATCCTGACCAACGCTCACGTGGTGAAAGATGCGAAGGAAGTCACTGTCAAATTGACAGACCGGCGCGAGTTTCGCGCCAAGGTGCTGGGCTCCGATCCCAAGACCGACATCGCTGTGTTGAAGATCGACGCTAAGAACCTGCCGGTGGTGCAGATCGGCAACCCGAAGGATCTCAAGGTCGGAGAATGGGTGCTGGCCATTGGCTCTCCGTTCGGGTTTGAAAACAGCGTGACGGCGGGGGTCGTGAGCGCCAAACATCGTTCGTTGCCCGACGACAGCTCGGTGCCTTTCATCCAGACCGACGTGCCGATCAACCCCGGCAATTCGGGTGGCCCGCTATTCAACACGCGCGGCCAGGTGGTCGGCATCAACTCGCAGATCTACACCCGCAGTGGCGGCTATCAAGGCGTCTCGTTCTCGATCCCGATCAATGTAGCAACCAAGGTGAAAGACGAGATCGTCGCCACCGGCAAAGCCAGCCACGCGCGCCTGGGTGTCGCCGTGCAAGAGGTCAATCAGGCGTTTGCCGATTCGTTCAAGCTGGACAAGCCCGAAGGCGCGCTGATCGCCAATGTAGAAAAAGGCAGCCCCGCCGACGACGCCGGTCTGCGCACCGGTGATGTGATCCGCAAGGTGGATGGTCAGCCCATCGTGTCGTCAGGCGACCTGCCGGCGATCATTGGCGAAGACGCTCCGGGCCAAAAGGTCACGCTGGACATCTGGCGCCAAGGCGCCGCGCAGCAAGTGACGGCCAAACTTGGCAACGCCAACGACAAGACGGCTCAGGTGGCCAAGACAGACGAGTCGATCGGCAAAGGCAAGATCGGGCTGGAATTGCGTCCGTTGCAACCGCAGGAAAAGCGCGAAGCCTCGCTCGACCACGGTTTGGTGATTGAGAACGCCCGTGGCCCCGCGGCTGCCGCAGGGGTGCAGGCCGGCGACGTTTTGCTGGCGATCAACGGCACACCCATCACCAGCGTTGCGCAAGTCCGCGAGGTCGTGGCCAAATCCGACAAATCGGTTGCGCTCCTGATCCAGCGCGGCACCGACAAGATCTTTGTGCCGGTGAGGGTCGGCTGATGAACGCGACGCGGTTTTGTAGCTAGCGAGTTTTTTTGAAGGAGTACTGAAAATGAAATCCCTATTTCATCAGGGCGCCTGGGTCGCCGCACTGGGCGTGGCGATGCTCGGCGCAGGGGCGGCCAGCGCCGCCATGCTTCCACCGGTGCACCAGCAAGGCTCGGTGCAGTACCTTAGCGGCGGAATCGGCCACGGCGAGTCAACGGCTGTTCAGGCCGCCAGCAAGAACTGGCCTTTGACACTTGAATTTGCCGTCAGCGCCACGCCGCGCGCCGAATACGCAGCCAACGTCAACGTGGTGGTTCATGACGCAAAAGGGCAGGTAGCGCTGAAAACCGAGGCTAACGGGCCCTTCATGCTTGTGCGCACACAGCCCGGTCGCTACTCGGTCGACGCCACCTTGCAGGGGAAAACGTTGCACGAAACCGTAGTGGTCAAGCCCGACGCGCCGGCCAAGGCCCTGTTCCTGTGGCCAGCGGGCACCAACGGGGCCATGTCCTGAAAGGACGACAACTCCGCGCTTGATCTCCAAGCGTAGATTGGCCTGCATGTACATGCAGGTTTTTTTTAACGCTCGTGGACGGCTCCATGCGGTCTGTCTCCACCTGAACCTCCGTGCGACATGACGGTCGATCTGATAACGGCTACTTTGCAAAAAATCTTGCGTGACCGGTCCTCGAACACTTGGTCATCGCGCTGGAGCTGGCCTTGGTTGGACCCGCGCTCGCGGGTGATGAGGCTCGCGCGGCTGGATACGATTGATCGCCCGCTGCACGGCCGGATCGAAATCCTGCACGCCGAAGTTGGTACGGTTGAAACCGAGCTGGGCCAGCAATGCAAGCGTGTCATGGCTGACGGTGCGCGGGTCGATTTCGATCCCGAGTTCGGCATCCGCAGTGAAGTTGAAATGGCTGCGCAGCATGCACATCAACTGTCCCAGCTCGTCAGCCGAGAGGAAAGTCGGCGTGCCTCCGCCGAAATGTAGCTGTATCGGCTCGCGCTCAGCTCCGAGGTGGCCCGCTACCATCGTCATCTCCCAATCCAGATAGTGCAGGTATTCGGCGGCCTTGCTGTGATCCTGAATGATGAAGTTGTTGCAGGCACAGAAATAACAAAGCAATTCGCAAAATGGCAGGTGCACGTAGAGAGATAGCGGCGGTTTCTGGCTGCGGTCGGCGCGCTGTTCCAGGTAGTGAATGGTGTCCCGCTCGCCGAAACTGGCGCCGAACCGGTCGGTCGTCGGGTACGAGGTGTAGCGCGGTCCGAGGGTATCGAAGCGGCGAATCAGCTCGTCGGAAATTTCTATGTCTGGTACGGTGGCGTTGATGAATTTGATTCTGATGGGGCCAGCTTGTGGAGTCGGGCTGCCGGTGCCGCGGCGGGTGCCTCCAGGGCCCTTTGCCGGCTATGGTCATGAAGCGAAGAGGCAATTGCAACCAAGCCGATTGGCGCGTCTGACTGGGTGGTCAACCCGCCTCCAGTGGCGGGCCCACCCAAAGTGGATCATCGTCAGCCGTGAATAAAGCCCGTGCGGGCGCTAACGTTCAGCTCCCTGGAGGCAAGCTGGATGGATTCGCAGGGAGGCATGCGGGCAATCGGTTGCGAACAGCGCCCACCACTGCACCACGGCGTCAGACCGGCAGGAACCCTTCGACGGACAAGTAGCGCTCGCCTGTGTCGTAGTTGAAGCCGAGAATGCGGCTGTCGGCGGGCAGCGTACGGAGTTTTTGAGCAATCGCGGCGAGCGTCGCGCCCGACGAAATCCCTACCAGCATGCCTTCCTCGCGGGCGCTGCGGCGGGCGAATTCGCGGGCATCTTCGGCTTCCACCACGATGGCACCATCGAGCACTCTGGTATCGAGGTTCTTTGGAATGAAGCCGGCACCCAGCCCTTGGATAGCATGCGGCCCGGGGGCGCCGCCCGAAATCACGGCTGATTCGGTGGGCTCCACCGCAAACACCTTAAGGTTTGGGAACTTGGCCTTGAGCACGCGCGCGCAGCCAGTGATGTGGCCACCCGTGCCTACACCGGTAATGAACACATCGATGCCATCGGGGAAGTCGGCGAGGATTTCCTGGGCGGTGGTCTCGGCATGGATGGCGATGTTGACCGGGTTCTCAAACTGCTGCGGAACCCAGGCGCCGGGGGTTTGCGCTTGCAACTCCTCGGCGCGGGCGATGGCTCCCTTCATGCCTTTCTCTTTCGGGGTCAGGTCAAAGCTCGCGCCGTAGGCCAGCATCAGTCGGCGGCGCTCGATGCTCATGCTGTCGGGCATCACCAGGATCAGCTTGTAACCCTTCACGGCAGCCACAAGCGCCAGGCCAATGCCGGTATTGCCCGAGGTGGGTTCGATGATGGTGCCGCCGGGCTTGAGCGCGCCAGATTTTTCTGCCACCTCCACCATGGCCAGCGCAATGCGGTCCTTGATCGAGCCGCCCGGGTTGCTGCGTTCGGATTTGATCCAGACCTTTGCATCCGGCCCAAAGATGCGATTGACGCGCACGTGGGGCGTGTTGCCGATGATTTGCAAAACGGTGTCGACTTTCAAGGCGTCTCCTGGAGCGTTGGGTGGATAAATAGCGGCGGTCATTCTGAACCACTTGTGGTGCACGTTCAGCGATATCGATATGCCGGATCGAAGGTTGTTTCCGTGCTTATCCGGTTGTAACATCCACACGCTACCGGTAGTATCTGGAGCGTCGGAATACACGTGGGGAGATCATGGCAATGGGCTTGCTTGCGCGGGA
>CAJDTV010000095.1_pt1 | contig 17131 bp, 15 predicted proteins | sample 7389921 | NCBI WGS metagenome assembly CAJDTV01 (sample SAMEA7055654, study PRJEB34461) | soil metagenome | biome: terrestrial ecosystem; feature: Peninsula; material: soil | place: Antarctica | collected 2016 | reverse complement strand
TTCCAGCCGGCTGATCGTCACCCAGGGCATCTACCCGAAATTCATCGAGGCCATGAAGGCGCGCATGGCCAGGATCACGGTCGGCGACGCACTGGCGCAAGGCACCGACAACGGTCCCGTCTCCAGCGAGAGCCAGTTGGCGCAGAACCTGGACTCCATCCAGATCGGCCGGAGCGAGGGCGCCACGCTGGCTGCGGGCGGCGAGCGGCTAAAGCTCGCGACCGAGGGTTTCTACATGTCGCAAGCCTTGTTCAGCGAGTCGGCGCCCGCGATGCGCATCAACAAGGAAGAACTACGAGGAGGCGCTGGCCACGGCCAACGACACCGAGTTCGGCCTGTCGGCCGGCACCACGACCAGCCTGAAGTACGCCACCCAGTTCAAGCGCCACAGCCAGGCCGGCATGATGGTCAACCTGCCGACGGCGGGCGTTGACGACCACGTGCCGTTCGGCGGTCGCAAGGCTTCGAGCTGCGGCTCGCGAGAGCAGGGGCGCTATGCGCAGGAGTTCTTCACCACGGTGAAGACGGCTTACACGCTGGCCTGAGCGCAGTCGGTCCCTGCAGCAGGCCATCGTCCGCTATTCATCTGTTAGCTGATGGCGCCCTCTGGGCGGGCGCCAGAGGCACGTTTTATATAAATTCCTGACGCAGCGCGGCGGCGCACATCAGTACCGCCGTATTGGCTTCGTCCAGCACCTTGCCCATGGGGACGAAGCCGTGGATCTGGCGTTCGAACTGAATCAGGGTGGCGCGGTTGCCGGCTTCGCTCAGGCGCTGCGCGTACTGCAGGCCCTCGTCGCGCAACGGGTCGTAGCCGGCGGTGAGCACCAGCGCGGGCGGCAGCTTCGAGAGGTCGGGGTGCAGCAGCGGCGAGGCGCGCCAGTCCAGGTCGTCGGCCGGGTCCGCGATGTAGTGATCGTGAAAGTAGCTGATGGTGTCGCGGGTCAGCAGATAGCCCTGGCCGTTGGTCGTGTGTGAAGCCTGACCGCGCCGCATGTCGGTGGCGGGGTAGATCAGCAGCTGGAATTTCAGCGGCAAGTTGCTGGCGTCGACACCCGCATGGACATCGACATCGAGCGCATCGCGTTCGGCAATCGCGACCACGGCCGCCAGGTTGCCGCCGGCGCTGTCGCCGCCCACGGCCATGCGGGACGCATCCAGCCCGAGTCGGGCCGCTTCGCGGCGCACCCAGCGGGTGGCGGCCACGCAGTCGTCCACCGCGGCGGGAAAGCGGTGTTCGGGACCCATCCGGTAGTCGACGGCGACGACAGCGCACGCCGCGCCGTTGGCCAGTTGGCGGCACAGCGTGTCGTGCGTGTCGAGGTCGCCGATTACCCAGCCCCCGCCGTGGAAGTACACCAGCACCGGCCAGGCCGGCGTTTTGACAGTACCGGCGTCTTCGGTGCGGGCCGTGCCGCCTCCGGTTTCAGCGCCCGTGAGCGGGAGGTACAGCCGCAGCGGTATCGCGCCATGCGGCCCTTGAGCCTGTCGGGTGTGAGCGTGTGGGTCGGTGGCAAGCCACTTTTTTCGATGAGGTCGAGCAGGGCGCGGGCTTGGGGGTGCAGCATGGAGTTTCCTGGTGGAGCGATGCGGGGTGGGGGAACGCGGAAAGGGGGCGAGTGGGGTCGGTGAGGCGTGTGACGTGTCGCGTGAGGCGCGTCGAGCGGCGTCGGGCGGGCGTCGCATGCGGTGGGGAGGTATTGTTGAATTGCGATCCAAAAAATAGCTTCTCGCGCGCGTGCACGGGGCGTCAAAGGTACTTTTCATTTAAATCGATGACGGGGCGGGGCGCTGTTGGCGCCGCCGCAGCACCAGGTCGAGCGCCTCGAACAGGATTTCACTGAGCAGGGCCAGCGCGGCGGCGGGCAGCGCGCCGGCCATCAGCAACTCCCGGTCATTCAGCGCCAGCCCCGTCACGATGCGCTCGCCGTAGCCGCCGGCGCCAATGAAGGCGGCGATGGTCGCGGTGCCGATGGCGATCGCGGTGGCGGTGCGAATGCCGCCCATGACGGACGGCAACGCCAGCGGCAACTGCACCAGGGCCAGGTTCTGCGCGCGCGTCATGCCGAGCGCGGTGCCGGCCTGGCGCAGCCCCGGGGGCACCTCGGCGAGCCCGGTCACGGTGTTGCGCATGATCGGCAGCAGCGAATACAGCGTGAGCGCGATCAGGGCCGGCAGCGTGCCGATGATGCCGAGCAGCGAGATCAGCATCGCCAGCATTGCCAGTGAGGGCACGGTCTGCAGCAAGCCGGTGGCGCCCAGCACCAGTGCGCGCCAGCGCAGGTGCGGGAATACCAGAATCGCCAGCGGCACCGCCACCAGCGCGGCGACGCCGACTGAAACCCCGACCAGCATCAGATGTTCGCGCGTGAGCCGCCAGAGGTCCGGCCCGAACAGCTTGGCCATGAAGCCGCGGGCGGCGACATCGGCAACGGCGGGCCGGTGCTGGGCTTGGGGAGCCGGGGCGCTGGCGCCCGTGTTCGTGCCTGTGCCTGTGCCTGTGCCTGTGCCTGCGTTCCCGCCCGCACTGGCACTGCGAAGAAAGTCGCGCGCAATGGTGTCGAATGCCACGCCGCTCAGTTCGGCGCGCGCGTTCATCGCAATCATGGCGTGCTCGTCGATTTTTCCTTCGAGCTGCCACAGCGCGGCCCAGGCCTTGGGAAAGCGCGCCGGCACGTCGAGGCGGTACAGCACCACGGCGTCGTAGCGCGGAAAATACTGGCGGTCGTCCTGCAGCACGCGCAGGCCCAGGTGCTCGATCTTGGCGTCGGTGGTGTAGATGTCGATGGCGTCAATCTGCTTGGCCGCCAGCGCGTCGTAGGCCAGGCCGTGGTCGATGCCGATGGGCGTTTGGGCCAGGCCGTAGCGCGCTGCCAGCCCTTTCCAGCCATCGGCGCGGCCGAGAAATTCGTTCGACAGGCCCAGCTTGAGTTCAGGGTGCCGCGCCAGGTCGCTCAGGCTGCGAATGCCCAACTGGTCAGCCTGCTGGGTGCGCATCGCCAGCGCATAGCCGTCGTTGAAGCCGAGCGGAATGGCGATGCCCAGCCCGAGCGGGGCGAGTGCCGAGTTGATCGCCTCGCGCGTCATCGGCGTCGGGCTCTTGAGGATTTCCTGTGCGATAGTGCCGGTGTATTCGGCGTACAGGTCGATGCTGCTGGCCTGCAGCGCCTGGTACACGATGGCGGTGTTGCCCAGGCCCTGGCGCAGCATCGGCGCCGACGGCAACTGCGGCGCCGCGGTCTGCGCCAGCACCTCGGCCAGGATGTACGACTCGGTGAAGCGCTTGGAGCCGATGCGCAGCGTGTCAGCTTGCGCCGGCCCCGCTGCCATGAGCAGCGCACACGACAACAACGCGGCAAGCCAGGGGAGGCGAGGCAAATGCATCGGGTCAGTGTATCGGTGGCTGGCGCGCGGCGGCGCAGACCGGGCGACAGCCGATCGGCTGCTACATCTGGAACCCGATGGCCAGCAGCAGCCCTTCGGCGATGTCGCGCAGCAGGCCGGGGCGGCGCGCACGGTATGGATCGCCGGCCGACGCCGTGGTCTCGACCCACTCGGCCAGCCATTCAATTTCGTGCGCGCCGTAGAACACGACGGCGGCCTCATGGTTGAGCAGCAGGCTGCGCAGGTCGAGGTTGATCGAGCCGCAGAGCGCCAGGTTGTCGTCGACCACCACCGCCTTGGCATGTGCCATGAACGGCAGCATGCGAAAAGTGACGCCGGCGCCCGTCAGTTCGCGCATGGCGCGCGCCCGCACGAAGTCAGCCACCCGGTGGTTCGATTGTTGTGGCAGCGCAATCGTGACCTGGACGCCGCGCCGCGCCGCCAGCCGCAGCGCATCGCGCAGGCCGTCACCCGGCACGAAGTAGGGGCTGATGGCGAGCACCCGATGCTCGGCGCGAAAGCAGGCGTCGATCAGCAGCGCCTGCGCGGTGTCTTCGGTCTGGTCGGGGCCGCTGGGCAGGAACTGCGCCAGCGCACCTGCGGGGACCGGCGGGGCCGTTGCGATGGTGCGCCGCGCGTGCCGATGCACCGAGGCCCAGTCGTGGTCGAACTGGCGCGCAGCAGCAGCGGCGACATCGCCATGCAGGTCGAACGACAGATCGCGCCATGCCACCGGGTGCGCAGGGTTGCCGGTGAAATACTCGCCCGCCAGGTTGCGCCCGCCCGACCACAGCCAGTGGTCGTCGGCAAGAGTGAACTTGCGGTGGTTGCGCAGGTTGCGCGGGCCGCTGCGCCGCAGGCCGAAGATGGGGCGAAACACCGCCACCTCGGCACCTGCCGCACGCAGCCGCCTGAAGTGTCCGCGCGGCAGCTTCAGCGCGCCGAAGCCGTCCAGCAGCACGCGCACCTTGATGCCCTGGTGTGCGCGCTCCGCGAGCCGCGCGATGACTTCATGGCCGAAGGCATCGTCGCCGATGATGAAGGTGCAGATGTCGATGCGCGTGCGCGCGCCCGCAATCACCTGCCACAGTGCTTCACGCGCACCCTGGCCGTCCGCATGCAGGCGTATCGCGCAGGCGCTGGGCGGCGCCAGGCCAAAGCTTTCGATCAGGTCGGCAGCCCAGTGCCCGACCGGCAATGAACGCGGCGGACGGGGCGAGCCGGTGGGCCGCAACTTGCGCTGCCCGAACACCAGGTACATCGGCAGCGCAACGTAGGGCACCAGCGCCAGCCCCATGACCCAGGCAATGGCCGTGGCGGGGGCCCGGTGCTCGCGTCGCATGCGCGTGGTCAGCACATACACCAGTAGCGCGAACGTGACGATCAGGAAGTGCTGGGTCGGTGAGGGCAGCCAGGGCGCGAGCGAATGGAACATGGCGCCAAGCTTCGCATATTGCGCGCGGGGCTGGCCTGGGCAGCCGGCCTTGCTCGCGGCCAGGCCGCCTACGCGATCTCCTGCAGCGGCTCGGGCCGCCACCTGGCCAGCCGCTTCTCGATAAACGTGACGGCGTACTCGGCCGCCAGCGCCACGATCATGATGATGATGATTGCCGCGTACATCGAGGGCACGATCACCGAGCGCGTCAGCTGCCATTTGCTGGCGCCCAGGATCTGCGCATTGGCGATCAGCGAGCGGTCGGCCTCGCGCACGCCCTGGAAGGCGTTCGAGAACACGACGAAGAACACCATCACGAACGACAACGCGACCTTGGACGTCAGGCCCAGGCCGAACAGCATGATGAAGATCGGCGCCAGCACGACGCGCGGCACCGAGTTGAACACCTTGATGTAGACCGACAGCACATCGGCGGCCATGCGGTTGCGCCCGAGCGCGACGCCGGCGACGACACCGATGATGAAGCCCGAAAAGAAGCCGAGCAGCGCCTCCTCGATCGTGACCCACAGGTGGTACCACAGCGACACACCGTCGGCACCCTCGGTGATCCACTGGTACAGGCGGATGGCGATCTGGGTCGGGCTCGAAAAAAAGAACTCGTCGAGGATTTTCAGGCGCGTCAGCAGTTCCCAGCCGCCCAGCGACACCAGCAAGATGGTGAATTGCCAGAAGCGCACCATGCGCTTGCGGTGCCGCTCGGCGCGTGCCGCCGCCGCCTCGATTTCGGCGTCGGAGGTGCCGGCCCGAAACACCGGGACGGTAGCTTGAACGGTCGACTCGGTCATGGCTCGTTTCCTGCGGTCAGGTGGCCGCTTCGGTTTGCGCGGCGCCGATCATGACTTCGTCGCGCAGGTCGTTCCAGATGGTGCGCGAGATGTCGATGAAGCGTTGCTCATAGCGGATCTCCGCGACCACTCGCGGCCTGGGAAGATCGATGGCGTAAACCGACTTGACGGTGGCCGGGCCGGCCGTCAGCACATACACCTTGTCGGCCAGTGCAATGGCCTCCTCCAGGTCGTGGGTGACAAACACCACCGACGCCTGAGCCTGCGACCAGAGCGAGAGCAGTTCCTCGTGCATCAGCACGCGCGTTTGCACGTCAAGCGCCGAAAACGGCTCGTCCATCAGCAGGATTTGCGGTTCGTTGATGAAGGTTTGCGCCAGTGACACACGCTTTCGCATGCCTCCGGAAAGCTGGTGCGGGTACTTGCTTTCGTGCCCCGAGAGCTTGACGCGCGCCAGCCATTGCCGCGCGCGTTCATGCGCCTCGCTGTTGGACTTGCCCCGAAAAAGCGGCCCGGCCACCACGTTGTCGATCACGCTGCGCCAGGGAAACAGGGCATCGGTCTGGAACACGAAGCCGATGCGAGGGTCGATGCCGTTGACCGGTTCGCCAAAGAGCCGCACCTCGCCGGCCGACGGTTTGGCCAGCCCGGTGATCAGGTTGAGCGTGGTCGACTTGCCGCAGCCCGTCGGCCCGACGATGGCGACGAACTCGCCACGCGCCACCGACATGTTGAAGTCGCGCAACGCCGTCATCGACCTGCCGTCGGGCGTCACGAAGCGCCGGCCGACGTGGATCAGTTCGATCGCCGCACTTGTTGCGTTCGGTGCGTCGGACATGCGGCGCTTCTATTTGGCCTTCTTGACGAACTCGGTCGTGTAGGTCTTGGACAAATCGACCGTTTTGCCCTTGACGTTGGGCGAAAACGCCGCCAGCACATTCAGCACCGTTTCGGGCCCGCCGCCGGGCATCACGCCATCGGGCGTGAACATCGCCTTGCCGTCGGCCAGCGCCTGGACGTAGGCCGCCTTGTCGGCGATATAGAAGCTCTTGGGCAATTTGTCGGTGATCTCGGCCGCCGTGTGCGTGTCGATGTATTTCAGCGTGCGGACGAAGGCGTTGGCGACCTTCTGCACGACGTCCTTGTGCGAGTTGACATACGCCGCGTCCATGTAGAACGAGGCCGCCGGGTAAGTGCCGCCGAGTGCGGCCCTGGTTTTTTCGGCGGTGCGCAGGTCCACCAGCACCCTGGCGTCGCCCGTCTTGAGCAGGCGGGAAATGGTGGGCTCGGTCGTCATGCCCAGCTGGATCCGGTCCTGCTGCATGGCGGCGATGAAGGTGGTTCCGGCGCCCACCGCCAGCAGCGAGAACTGGCCGACCGGCACGCCGGCCTTCACCGCCAGGTACTGCGTCAGGAAGCTGGTCGAGGAGCCGAGCCCGGTGACGCCGAGCGTCTTGCCTTTCACGTGCGCCATTGACTTGATCTCGGGATGCTTGGTCGAGACCAGCTCGACCTCGCCCGGCGCCTGGCTGAACTGCACCACCGATTCGACGATCTTTCCCTTGGTCTGCAGGTCGACGCAATGGTCGTAGAAGCCGACCACGCCCTGCACCGCGCCGGCGAGCAATTCATTCTCCGCGTTGACACCGGCGTTTTCGCTCAGCAACTCCACGTCCAGGCCTTCGTCCTTGAAGTAGCCCAGGCTGGCGGTGAGCTGGGCCGGCAGGTAGACCTGCTTCTCGATGCCGCCCACCATGATGGTGAATTTCTCGGCGGCCATGACGCCGCTGGAGCCGACCAAGGCGGCCGCGAAGGCGACCGAAGCCAGCAAGGTATGCAATTTGACGGGGAGCATGGGATTTCCTTGAGGGTGGCAGGTCAACGGTCAGACGCTGGCCGACAGTGGGAAGCGCGGAGCCGGTCTGGGCGAGCATGCATTCGGATACACGACGTAACGCCTGGGGCGGAATCCGAGTTTCTCGCCGCTCGGGGCTTGCGCGTGTAGGGGAAATACCCGGCGTGGCGCGAAACTACGGTCCCGCACAGGAGCCGGGTGCAGGGCCATCAACCGGGCGCGATGCCGTGCTTTTCCATCAGCCGGTACAGCGTCATGCGCGAGATGCCCAGTTCACGCGCTGCGTGCGTGACGTTGCGCCCGACGCGGCTCAGCGTGACGCGGATCGCCTCGCTCTCGGCCAGCAGGCGCACGGCCTCCAGGTCGGGCAGGATCGGCGCGCTCTGCGCAGGCGCCATTCCGAGGTCGGCCGGGCCGATCAGGCGCCGGTCCGTCATGACCACGGCGCGCTGGACGCGATTGAACAATTCACGGACGTTGCCCGGCCAGTCGTAGGCCATCATGGCGGAAACTGCCTGCTTGCTGAAGCCCTCGACCCGGGACTTGTTCTCGGCGGCACAGCGTTGATAAAAATGTTGGGCCAGCAATGGAATGTCGTCCTTGCGCTCGCGCAAGGTCGGCACCATGAGCGACAGCACATCGAGGCGGTAAAACAGGTCTTCGCGGAACTTGCCGCACGCCACCGCTTCGGCCAGGTCGATGTGCGAGGCTGCCACCACCCGCGCATCGACCCGCAAGCTGCTGGAGGAACCGACCCGCTGGATCGTTTTTTCCTGCAGGAAGCGCAACAGGTTGACTTGCAGCTCGAGGGGAAGGTCGGCAATCTCGTCCAGAAAAATGGTGCCTCCATGCGCCATCTCGATCAGTCCGCGCTTGTCTGCCGATGCCCCGGTGAACGCGCCGCGCACATGTCCGAACAGTTCGGATTGAACCAGTGTCGGGGCAATCGCGCCGCAGTTGACGGCTACGAACGGCCCGCTGGCGCGCAGCGAGCACCGGTGGATGGCCTGGGCGGCAAGCTCCTTGCCGCTGCCGCTTTCACCGCCGATGAGAACGGGGGCGCAGGCCGCGGCGACTTTCCTGACCTGCTGGCGCAGGCGCGCGACGACCGGGCTCTGGCCCACCATGCCCAAGTCGTCCACCGGGCCGTGCCGGACGCCGTGGCCGTTGCGCAAGGTCGCGCGTCGCTGTGCATGGGTGAGTGCGTTGGTCAGGTGCACCAGATCGACCGGATGAGTGTGGTAGTCGAAAAAATGGTCGAGCACAAAGTCGCGAAACGGCTCATCGTCGAGCACATGCGCCGGAAAAATGCCGATCCACTCGGCCGTTCCCGGCGTCTTCACGCATTGCTCGATCTCCATGCTGAGTTTCGCGTCGATCTCGTCAAGGATGAGCAGGCCTGCGACGAAGCTGGACTTGGCCTGGATCCGGCGCGCCGTTGCCAGATCCTTGACCAGGGTCACGTCCCAGCCGGCCGTGCCCAGGTGGTCCTCAATGGTCTTTGAATGGGCCCGCAATGCGACGCACAATATTTTTCGGCCGTCCATAATCAGCTTCTGACTCGGCGCACAACATTTTCTGCCCGCACGTTGTTTTTTAGAAGGAAAAAGGCACGCGTGCGGTCAACGTGAGGTCTGGCGTGTCGCGCGTCAGGCCGGCACCGACGGTCACGTTCAAGGTGGTTTTCGGGGTGTAGCGATACGAGTAGCCGAACAGCAGCGTCGAGAGTTGCGTGCGTACCGAGCCGGGCACCACCACGCCATTCTGCCGGGTGGGTCCGACGGAGTTGAGGTCGACACCGACGCTGAAGGAGGACTTGTCGTTGAGCGCCAGACCCATGCCGAAGTTCATGCCGAAGATGTTTCCGGCCGACACATTGCCGATGAGTTCGCGCTGATTGTTCAGCACCAGGCGGCTCACGTTGCTGCGGCTGAAGTTGTGGGCGTAACTGAAGCTGCCGAAAAACACGACCGGATCGGACGGGAACAGCCAGGTCACGCCCGGCTGCAGGGTGTAGAACCCGGAACCGGTTGGCAGCTCCAGCGGCAGACCGGTTCCGGTGGTGTTGCCGATGCAGCGCGTGGCGCAGTCAGTGACCACATCGAACGGGTCCTTGCCGGTGCGGGACTTGAAGCGCAGCGTGCCGATCAGGTAAGGGGTGGTGGCGCTGCCTTCGTTGAACTGGTAGCGCCCTGTCACTTCGACGTCACCAATCGCCTTGCCGCGGGTATTGAACACTTTGTCTTGCGCCGAGCCGGTGAAGATTTCGCGGCTGATGGTCGAATTCCAGCGGTCGACATAGGGCAGCTTGGCTTCGATCTCGAAACGGTTGGTCAGGCCATAGCGGCCGGTCAGCGCGGCGGTGAAGGTGTTCTGCTTGATGGCCCGCACGTCGATCAGGCCGATCAGCAGCGCCGGAATGACGGTGTAGCCGACCAGCGCAACCTGGTTGCTGGACGAGTAGCTGTATTGCAGCGATGGTTCGAGCACCATCGTCCCCTTGGGTGTCAGGATGCCGGGCTGCTCGAACAGCGGGGCAATATTGAGCGGCCGGCTGCCTTCGCTCGGCGCTGTGCCGACCTGCACCGAACGCGGTCCGGCTTCGGGCTGCGCCGGGGCAGGTGTGCTTTGGACGGTCTGGGTCGGCGTCGCCTGATTCGGCGCGGCTGCGTTCTGGGTGGCGGCGGGTTGCTGGGCCAATGCGCTTTGCAGGCTCTGGTACTTCGTTTCCTGTTCGGCGACTGACCGCTTCAGTGCGCTGATTTCCCGGCCCTGTTCGGCCACCTGGCGCTGCAGGGTATCGAGCTGGCCCGGGCGAGGTTTTTTCGCTGGCGGCACGTTTTGTGCCTGTGCCAGCGAGCCCGATAGCACGAGGGTCGAACAGGCCATCCAGATGACGGACTTCAGCGGCTGCGGTTGTTTCATGGATTGCCTCACACGGATGTTCGCGATTGGTTACTTCTGGTCACGACGCTACAGAGTTGTACCTTGTATTAACGTCGTGACACAACAATTTCACGCGTCTGAACCAAACTTTGACGTTTTTGTCCTACACGAAGTTGGATTCGAGCGACGAAGTGTCGTTTTGTGGCTGCCGAGCGACCTCGGTTGAGCCAGCCCACACGAGTGCGAATATCGACTTGGGGTTGCGTGATGGACGGAATTCAACCCGATGTCACAAGATTGATGCAGTGGTCGATCGCGGCCAAATCACCCCTCCAATCTGCGCAAAGGCCCGTGTGGTGCGGACCCGGACCTTGAAAGGCGTAGCAGCTCCAGTTGAAACCCGAGGCGGCGTGTCACACGGTTGATGCAGTAAGGCCATGAATGCCCTCGTTACCGGTCCTTGCAAGCCACCTTGGCTGCATCGAGAGCACAACAGACCACAACAGTTTCACTCTGTAGCCATCAAAGCCGGCGCGAAGATCGCACGTGTGGCACCGAACTTGCTGAGCCTGTCGTGGTTGGGCCATGGCGCAACCCAAGCTGAAACTTTATCAACCTTCGACTTCAGGAGAATCGTATGAAAAAGACACTCGTGGCGGCGGCCATAGCCATGGCTTTCGGCCTGAGTGGTGCGGCATTTGCCGACACCAACCATGTTCGTGGCAGCGGCGCCAATGCGGCCGATAGCGCATCGGCAAGTCAGACCAACAACAACAGCAGCACCGAAACCGAAAACAAAACAACAAACACCAGCACCTCCAGCAGCCACAACGACAACAGCACGAACAAGGATTCCGGCGGGGCTTTTGCCGACGGTATGGGTTCCGTTGCGACCAACAACGGATCCTCGGCATCGTTCTCCAACGCCTTCAATACATCGACGGCCACGGCGACCAGCAACTTGAGTGGCACGGTGACCCACAACAGCGTCCACAACATTGGCAACTATGCCTATAACAATGGCAACGCCAGTGGCGGTTCTGGCTCTGGCGGCAACGGTGCCCGGGGCGGCAGCGCTGCAGCGGTCGGCATCGGCATCGGCGGCGATGGCTCGGGCGGCAGTGGCGGCAACGGCGCCAGGGGCGGACGCGCCTCGAACGGCGATGCCACCAGTCTCAGTGCGGCGCTCGGCTCGGCGGCGGGCGGCAATGGCGGCTCCGCGCGTGGCGGCCGTGCCAATGGCACCAACCTGGGTGGCCTGGCCGCAAACGGCGGCTCGACCGGTGGCGACGGCGCTGCCGCCGGCGGTCACCGTGCCGGGAATGGGACCCACAACCGCGCCAACACCTCCAACGGCAACAGCACCGGCGGCGCCGGTGGCATGGGCGGCGCGGGTGGCGCCGCGCTGGCCGACGGCGGCGGCGGCACGCGCACCGGCGGCGCAGCAAGCGCAGGGGCTGGCGGACATGGCACCAACACCAGCGCGTCTCTGGGCCTCGCCAGCAACGGCAGCAACACCGGCGGCAACGGCGGCAATGGTGGCAATGGCGCGGCTGGCTCCGGCGGCGCGGGCAGCGGCGGCGGCAATACCGCGTTGGCCGGCAACGGCGGCAATGGCGGCTCGGGCAGCGGCGGCAGCGGCGGCAGCAACGGCGTGAATGGCGGGACCTTCAACATGTCCAACACCATGACCAGCGTCGGGCAAACCGCGGCGGGCGTCTTCCTGGCGTCAGCCAACAGCGGCATCTCCAGCCTGGTGCAGCAAAACGTCACCGTGCAGGCCAACCTGGCTGTGGGCCACTGAGGCGTAACGGTCGCCGTCCTCCATGGGGCGCTCAGGGCGCTTCACGCTGGACGGCGCCTTGCGCTCATCCCTTTTCTGCGGACACCCACGGGAGGCCTCATGCGAATCCTGAATCTGTCCCTCTGTCTGGTCGCGGCATCGACGCTGCTGCTGCCGGTGCATGCCTCGGCTCAGAAGTCGCAGCGTGCTTCGCCCACCGTGGCCGTGGTGGCGCAAGCTGGCGGAAGTGCCGCTTTTGGCCCGCCGATCGGGCTCGAGGCGCTGGCGCGTTTTCGCGGTGGCACCGAAATCACCAGCAACGACATGACGCTGAACGGCACAACGGCCTCGAACTCGGCCGACCATGTCATCACCGGCACCAATTCGATCGGTTCCGGGGCGTTTGCCAACATGAACGGTTTGCCGCTCGTGGTCCAGAACTCGGGCGCCAACGTGCTGATCCAGAACGCCGTCATCGTCAATGTGAAGATGAATTGAACCGATGATTTAACCGGAGAGCACCATGCGTCCGCGCCTCCTTCTGTCGACGACTGTGACGGCTGTGCTGCTCGGGTGGTGCCAGGCCCCGGCGCTGGCGCAGGTCGCCCTGCTGCCCAACACGGGTGGCGGCAGCTACGCGATCCCGCTCACCGGCATCAAGCAGGCACGCCTGCAGGGCACGCTGCTGCAGCAATACGATTTCAGCTGCGGTTCGGCGGCGCTCGCCACGCTTCTGAGCTATCAATACGGCTATCCGATCACCGAGCGCGAGGTGTTTGAGCAGATGTACGCGCGCGGCGATCAGCAGAAGATCCAGCGCGAAGGGTTTTCGCTGCTCGACATGAAGCGCTTTCTGGCGACACGCGGCTTCGAGGCCGACGGCTTTCAGCAACCGCTCGACAAGCTCAATGAAGCGCGCGTGCCGGCGATCGCGCTGATCAACGAAAACGGCTACCACCACTTTGTCGTGATCAAGGGACTGGAGCGCGATCGGGTGCTGGTCGGAGATCCGGCCAACGGCACCCGGGCGGTACCGCGCGCGGCCTTCGAGGCCGGCTGGAGCCAACCGCACCTGCTGTTCGTCATCCACAACCGGATGGACAGCGCCAGGTTCAACCTGGCGACGGACTGGCGCGTGGCGCCGCGGGCTCCGCTGGGCGCCGGTGTCAACCGGGCCGGGCTGGCCGAGATCGCCCTTCCCAAACTCGGTCCGGGGCAATTCTGATGAAATATCTCGACAACGTTCGCGCCCGCGCGGTGGCGCCCCTGTGCATGCTGGCCGGCGCCTGCGGGTTGCTGTGCGGCAGCAGTTGGGCCGCGACGCAGGAGCCCGCGCCCGTGCGGGGCGCCAGTGTCGGTGGCCCTCGCTGGGTCACGGTCGGCGACAAAGCACTGGACCGGATGCGCGGCGGCTTTGACCTCGGCGGCGGCCTGACGGTGTCGTTTGGCATTACGCGCGCGGTGTACATCAATGGCGCGCTGGTCACCGCCACGTCGTTCAACATCGACAACCTCGGCAACATCACCTCGGCGCAGATTGCGCAGGTCAACCAGCAGGTCGCGGCTGCGCTCAGGCCGGCGGCGGCGGCGGCGGGCAGCGCGGGCAGCGCGGGCAGCGGCGCTGTCGCGTCGGCGCCGGTGGCTGCGGCCGGCGAAAAGGCCGCAGCCATGAGCCTGGTGGTCCAAAACGGCCCCGGCAATTCCTTCCAGGCGATGCCGTCTTCCGCCAGCATCGGCACGATCATCCAGAACACACTGAGCAACCAGAGGATTCAAAGCCAGACCGTCATCGACACCAGCACCAACGGCTTGAGCATGCTCAAGGGCCTGAACAGCATGACCACGATGCAAAACGCATTGATCAATTCGATTGGCGGCCGCTAGTCGGCCCGGCGATCTGCGCGACAGCACGACGGAGGGTACAGACCATGAACTGCACGGACGGACAAGCCGTTCGCGAGGTGATCGCGGGCTACGAGGCGGCGTGGAACCAGCACGACATGACGGCGCTCGCTGCGCTTTTTCGGGCCGGCGCGGAGTGGATCAACGGGGTTGGCATGTATTGGCGCGGCAAGGATTCGGTGGTCAAAGGACACGCCGTTTACCACGATGCCAATTTCAAGAACTGTGAGATTCATTCCACCGAGTTGAGCGTTCGCAGTCTGAGTGCGGATATTGCCATCGCCGTCTGGACTTCCATTCAGGGCGCTTACATGACGCTGGGCGGTGATTTGTTCCCCGAAGCGAGGACGCGCCTGACTCTGGTGTTGACCCGACAGCACGGAGAGTGGCTCATCAGTCACGGGCACAACGTGCGAGTCAACGTCAACGCAGCGCCGTTCGACCCCGTGAACAGCATGCAGTGAGGGTGATGGTTTCAGGGCTTTGCTCGCAGCCGTTGAGTCGTCAGGCGGGCCGCGTGTGCGCTCCGGCAGCCTGTGCGCGCAGCCTATGCGGCGATCGCGCGCCCAATGGCGGGCCAGCGGCCGTGCAGCCAGATCCAGGCGATGAGCCCGACCGCCATCATTGCCAGCGCCGTCCACGCCAGCGCCAGCGTCGAGTGCATCACCAGTGGTGAAATGACGCCGGCCACCACGCCGTTGGCGGCCGAACCGATGACTGCCTGCAGCGACGACGCCATGCCGCGGCGCGCCGGATGCAGGTCGAGTACCAAGAGGGTGATCACCGGCACCATCAGCGCCCAGCCGAAAGAGAAGATGGCGATCGGCCACAGCGCCCACAGCACGTTCGGTGCGAACAACGCGTTGGCGAGCACGTTGATCACCGAGCTGGCCAGCATGATGACAAAGCCATCGCGGATCTGCCGCTTGGGGGCCACCTTGCCGGCCATCCGGCCGCTGGCCCAGGCGCCGGCCATGATGCCGCCGATGTTCAGCAGGAAGAACCAGAAGAACTGCGTCGGCGCCAGGTGCAGGTGGTCGCCCAGGAAGGCCGGTGCCGACAGCACGTAAAGAAACATGCCGTTGAAAGGCACACCGCTGGCCAGCGCCAGCAGCAGGAAGCGCGGGTCCGAGATCAGCTGCCAGTAGCCGCGCATCAGGGGCCTGGCGTGGAACGGCTGGCGCTGGCTGACGTGCAGCGTCTCGGGCAGCAGCTTGTAGTTGGCGACAAACAGCGCCACCCCGACCGCCACCAGGAACCAGAAAATGCTGTGCCAGCCCAGATGCACCAGCAGGAAGCCGCCGATGATCGGGGCAATCGCCGGCGCCACACCGAAGTAGATCGTGACCTGACTCATCACCTTTTGCGCCTGTGCCGGCGCGAACATGTCACGGATGACCGCGCGCGAAACCACGATGCCGGCGCCTGTCGAGAGTCCCTGCAACGCACGGAAGAACACCAGCTGCGCGATGTTTTGCGACAACGCGCAGCCGACCGACGCCGCGGTGAACACGGCCAGTCCGCACAGCACCACCGGCCGGCGCCCGAAGCTGTCCGACAGCGACCCGTGGAACAGGTTCATGAAGGCGTAGCCGAACAGGTAGGCCGACAGAGTTTGCTGCATTTCGATCGGCGTGGCGCCAATCGAGTGAGCGATGCCCGCGAACGCCGGCAGGTAGGTGTCGATCGAGAACGGCCCGAGCATGCCGAGCAGCGCCAGCAGCACCGGCAGCACCCAGCGCGGGCCGTGCCAGAGTTTGTCGGCGTCGGGGTTCATGCGGTACCTATTCCGAAGTGGCTGTAAGGGACATAGCGTAAAGCGCCCGTGCGATGGACGCTACTGGCCTTTTTGACTCACAAGACCATCCATGCGCGGCGAGCCAAGCCAAGCCCGTCGGTGAAACAGCGCGCAACCGGTCCTTGCCGGGCCGCTGGTGTTGCCCCCGGGCAGGGGGTTGACGGCCACACGCAGTGTTCAAGCCTGGGGCTCTGTCCCTACAGAGTATCGATAAAGCTGCGCAGCTTGTCCGAGCGGCTCGGGTGCTTGAGCTTGCGCAGGGCCTTGGCTTCGATCTGGCGGATGCGCTCGCGCGTCACGTCGAACTGCTTGCCGACTTCTTCCAGCGTGTGGTCGGTACTCATCTCGATGCCGAAGCGCATGCGCAGCACCTTGGCCTCGCGCGGCGTCAGCGAGTCGAGGATGTCTTTCACCACGTCGCGCAGGCCCGCCTGCATGGCGGCCTCGATCGGAGCCGTGTTGCTGCTGTCCTCGATGAAGTCGCCCAGGTGCGAATCGTCGTCGTCGCCGATCGGCGTTTCCATGCTGATCGGCTCCTTGGCGATCTTCATGATTTTGCGGATCTTGTCTTCCGCAATCTCCATCTTCTCGGCCAGGATGCTGGCGTCGGGCTCGAAGCCGAACTCCTGCAGGTGCTGGCGGCTGATGCGGTTCATCTTGTTGATGGTCTCGATCATGTGCACCGGAATGCGGATGGTGCGTGCCTGGTCCGCGATGGAGCGCGTGATGGCCTGGCGAATCCACCACGTGGCATAGGTCGAGAACTTGTAGCCGCGACGGTATTCGAACTTGTCGACCGCCTTCATCAGGCCGATGTTGCCTTCCTGAATGAGGTCGAGGAACTGCAGGCCGCGGTTGGTGTACTTCTTGGCGATCGAGATCACCAGGCGCAGGTTGGCCTCGATCATTTCCTTCTTGGCCGCGCGCGACGAATACTCGCCTTCGTTCATGCGCTTGTTGATGTCCTTGAGCTCGGTCAGCGGCACCACCACGCGCGACTGGATGTCGGCCAGGCGTTGTTGCAGCTCCTGCACCGGCGGAATGTTGCGCGCCAGCACCAGGCTCCATGGTTTGCCGGCAGCGGCCTGCTTCTCGACCCACTTCTGATCGAGCAGATGCGAGGCGACGCGGTGGCCGTGCTTGTCGTAGCCGCTGAAATCGCGAATGAAGGCGTCCTGGGGGAAGCCGCACTTGTCGACGATGATGCGGCGCAGTTCGCGCTCGATCTTGCGCACTTCGTCGACCTGGGCGCGCACCATGTCGCACAGCTTCTCGATGGTCT
>CAJDTV010000094.1_pt1 | contig 17156 bp, 15 predicted proteins | sample 7389921 | NCBI WGS metagenome assembly CAJDTV01 (sample SAMEA7055654, study PRJEB34461) | soil metagenome | biome: terrestrial ecosystem; feature: Peninsula; material: soil | place: Antarctica | collected 2016 | reverse complement strand
TTAGATTCAATTTCAGGAGCCAAACATGGCAGCAAAAGACGTAATTTTCGGCGGCGAAGCCCGCGCGCGCATGGTCGAGGGTGTCAACATCCTGGCCAACGCAGTCAAAGTGACCCTCGGCCCCAAGGGCCGCAACGTGGTGCTTGAGCGTTCGTTCGGCGCGCCTACCGTGACCAAGGACGGCGTGTCCGTGGCCAAGGAAATCGAACTCAAGGACAAGCTGCAAAACATGGGCGCCCAGCTCGTGAAGGAAGTGGCCTCCAAGACCTCCGACGCCGCTGGCGACGGCACCACGACCGCGACCGTGCTGGCCCAGGCCATCGTGCGCGAAGGCTTCAAGCTGGTCGCGGCCGGCATGAACCCGATGGACCTCAAGCGCGGTATCGACAAGGCCGTCGCGGCTTTGGTTGCCGAGCTGAAGAAGGCTTCCAAGCCCACCACCACGTCGAAGGAAATCGCACAGGTCGGCTCGATCTCGGCCAACAGCGACGAAACCATCGGCAAGCTCATCGCTGACGCGATGGACAAGGTCGGCAAGGAAGGCGTCATCACCGTCGAAGACGGCAAGAGCCTGGACAGCGAACTCGACGTCGTCGAAGGCATGCAGTTCGACCGCGGCTACCTGTCGCCCTACTTCATCAACAACCCTGAAAAGCAATCGGCGCTGCTCGAAAACCCCTTCGTGCTGCTGTTCGACAAGAAGATCAGCAACATCCGTGACCTGCTGCCCACGCTGGAGCAAGTGGCCAAGGCTGGCCGTCCGCTCCTGATCATTGCTGAAGAAGTCGAAGGCGAAGCCCTCGCTACTTTGGTTGTGAACACGCTGCGCGGCATCCTGAAGGTCGTGGCTGTCAAGGCACCTGGCTTCGGCGACCGCCGCAAGGCCATGCTGGAAGACATCGCCATCCTGACCGGCGGCAAGGTCATCGCTGAAGAAGTCGGCCTGACGCTCGAAAAAGTGACGCTGGCCGACCTCGGCTCGGCCAAGCGTATCGAAGTGGGCAAGGAAAACACCATCATCATCGACGGCGCGGGTGCCGCGGCCGACATCGAGGCGCGCGTCAAGCAAGTGCGCGTGCAGATCGAGGAAGCCACCTCCGACTACGACCGCGAAAAGCTGCAGGAACGCGTGGCCAAGCTGGCCGGCGGTGTGGCCGTGATCAAGGTCGGCGCTGCCACCGAAGTCGAGATGAAGGAAAAGAAGGCTCGCGTCGAAGACGCACTGCACGCCACCCGCGCTGCCGTGGAAGAAGGCGTTGTGGCCGGTGGTGGCGTTGCGTTCCTGCGCGCCAAGCAAGCCGTGGGCGACAAGATCAAGGGCGACAACGCTGACCAGGACGCCGGCATCAAGCTGGTGCTCAAGGCCATCGAAGCGCCGCTGCGCGAGATCGTCAACAACGCCGGCGGCGAAGCCAGCGTGGTGGTCAATGCCGTGCTGGCCAAGAAGGGCAACTACGGCTTCAATGCCGCCAATGACACGTACGGCGACATGCTGGAGCTCGGCATCCTGGACCCGACCAAGGTGACTCGCACCGCGCTGCAAAACGCCGCATCGGTCGCTTCGCTGCTGCTGACGACCGAAGCCATGATCGCCGAGGCTCCGAAGGACGAGTCGGGCGCCGGTGGTGGCATGCCGGACATGGGTGGCATGGGCGGCATGGGCGGCATGGGGATGTAATTGTTCGCCCCCAGGCTGCGGCGCACCTCGTGTCGCCTACGCCTGCCTCCGACGGGGGGCGGTGCCTAGCGACCGGCAAAGCCGGTTCAGCGGCACCTCACCAACCCAAAAGGCCGCTCACGCGGCCTTTTTTTTCGCGGCTCGCGATCGAAAGGAAGCTGCTTGCCCCCATCTCACGGCCATTTGGAGCCGAGTTTTCTGAAGGAATGCATTGCGGAAGCCACGCTGGCGAGAGTTGTGAGTGAACCAGGTTCAGGCGATCGCGGTCTCGCCGTGCGTATTGCTGCCCGGCTGGCCGGGCTGAACCCAGAAATAAATCAAAACCAGGAGGCCGAGCAACGGAATCAGGTTGATCAGCTGCCACCAGCCGCTCTTGCCGATGTCGTGCAGGCGACGGCTGCCCACGGCCAGTGACGGCAACAAAAGCGCCAGCGCGACCAGGGTGTAGATGAAACGGCCGAGCAAGGACGCGACGATCAGCGCGATCAACTGGCCGAGCACAAACCACCAGAACTCGGGCCGTGGCGCTCGTCCCGAGAACGCCACGTATTTACTCAAGCAGATTCGGATGGCTTGCTGGAAAGTCATGAGCGGCAACTCCTCTGGATGATTCTTGAACTAAAACTCTCACACCCATCATATCGGCCGGGTCCAATGCATCGAAACATCGTCCCGCCGGCCTACTACAGCCCAAGGGGCTGCTGGCTGACGGGCAGCGGTCCGGGGTCGGAATAAGCTTCTCGTCTGACTGACCCTTGGAGGATCTCCCGATGCTGTTCTGCAATTCCCGTCGCCCGGCCACACCCGCTGCCGCCCTGGACGATCGATCCCAAGGCGCTTCGGTCGGCGCACTCGCCACCGCCTTTTGCATCGGCGGCGCTCTGACCTTGCTGGCAGTGGGTGCCACGCGCAACGCGCACGCCGCCATCGATGCCGGCCCGGCCGATGGGGCCCCGCTGATGCGCGCTGCACTGCAGGTGGTGGCACCGGTCGATTTCAAGCGCTATGCGGGGTTGTGGCACGAGCAGGCCCGACTGCCCAACCGCTTCCAGAAGCAGTGCACCGGCGCCGTGACGGCCGAGTACACACCGCTGGACGACGGCACCCTCGGGGTGCGCAACCGCTGCATCCTGGCCGATGGCCGCGTGGACGAATCGATCGGCGCGGCGCGCGCGGTCACGGTGCCTGACCAGCCTGGCGCCGGCCGACTCGAAGTGCGATTTGCGCCGGCCTGGCTCAGCTGGCTGCCGGCGGTCTGGGGCGACTACTGGATACTCAGGCTCGACCGCGACTATCAAGTCGCGTTGGTTGGCACTCCCAACCGCGAATACCTGTGGGTGCTGTCACGCGCGCCCTTGCTGGACCAGGCCGCGTTGGCCGCCGAGCTCGACTACGCGCGCAGCCTGGGCTTCGACGTCGACCGGATGATTCGCCGCAGCGCAGTGTCTCATCTACCCTGAGTCGCTATCGACCTCATAGCTGCTTGTGCCCGTCCACCGAGCGCTACAGGCAATTTCGGTTTGATTGTCAGATGGCCGCCGGCACCATCGACACGCCGTGCTCGCCGAGTGAAAGCGTGGTCTGAACGCCGGCCACCAGCGGCCGCGCCAGATCGGCCGACACCACGAACACCGGACCGAGCGCCGTATCGAAACCGTACTCGTAAAAACTGCCGAGATAAGCCGCCTTGCGCAAGGTGGCGGGCAACCCATCGGGCTCGCCAATGCGCCAGGCCTCCGGGCGCACCGCCAGCCTGACCGCCCCCGGCGCCACAGCCTGTAACGGCGTCAGCGTGAGCGGCCCCAGTCGCACCCGTCCATCGGCCTGCGCGGCGGCGGAAAACACCCTCGCCTCGCCCATGAAGCCGGCCACGAATTCGCTCGCCGGCCGGCTGTAAAGCTGCTCAGGCTCGCCGAGCTGGGCAATCACACCCTGGTCCATCACGATGATCTGGTCGCTCACGGCCAGCGCCTCGCTCTGGTCGTGTGTGACGTAGGCCACGGTAAGGCCGAGGCGCTGCTGCAGCGCACGGATTTCCTCGCGCATTTCCCGCCGCAGACGGGCGTCGAGGTTGGACAGCGGTTCGTCGAACAGCAGCACCGCCGGCTCGAGCACTAGCGCGCGCGCCAGCGCCACGCGCTGCTGTTGGCCACCCGACAACTCGCTCGGCAGCCGTTCGTCGAAGCCCACCAGGCCGACGCCCTTCAAGGCGTCGCGCGCGCGGGACGCGGCCTCGCCTTTCTTGGCACCGCTCATGCGCAGGCCGTAGCCCACGTTCTCGATCACGTTCATGTGCGGGAACAGCGCGTAGCTCTGGAACATCATGCTGACGTTGCGCTCGGCCGGGCCGAGCGTGGTCACGTCGCGCCCGCCCATGAAGATCTGCCCGGACGTTGGCGACTCCAGCCCGGCGATCATGCGCAGCGTAGTGGTCTTGCCGCAGCCAGAAGGTCCCAGGATGGTGGTCAGCGTGCCGACCGGTACCTCGAAGCTGATGCCCCTGACGGCCAGCGGCGCCCTCTTGTCGCTACCGTAGCGCTTGGTCACGTTGCGAAATTCAATTCCGTTGCTCATGGGGTTCATTCTTTGCGGGTGCACATCGCCCTTGGTCGCGTCATGTGCCGGGCACAGCCACCGCCGCGCCGGCACCCACCTTGCGCCGACCGAGCTTGCGCTCGCCCACGGCCCACTGGATGAACGCGATGGCCAGCGACATCAGCAGCATCAACACCGTGCAGTAGGCCAAGGCCAGGCCGTAGTCGCCGTTCCCGACGCGCCCGATGATGTAGGTGGTGGCCAGTTCGTTCTCGGCCGTGACCAGGAAGATCACGGCACTCACCGTGGTCATGGCGCGCACAAAGCTGTAGACCAGCGCCGCCACCAGCGCCGGCTTCAGGAGTGGCAGCACCACCTTGAACAGAGTCTGCGCGGTGGAGGCGCGCAGCATCAACGAAGCTTCGTCGAGCGAGCGGTCGAGCTGCTTGAAGGCTGCCGTGCCGGCCCGCACGCCCACCGGCAAATTGCGGAACATGAAGCACAGCACGATGATGAGCCCGGTGCCCGTCAGTTCGAGCGGCGGCACGTTGAACGCCAGGATGTAGCTCACGCCCAGCACCGTGCCCGGAATGGCGAACGCCAGCAGTGCGCTAAATTCGAACGGCCCCTGCCCCTTGAATTCGTTGCGCGCCAGCAGCCACGCAATCAGCAGGGATGAGCGAATTCCACGCCGTGCCGGCCCACACCAGCCCGAACTGGCCCCATTCGAGCGCAAACGCCGAATGGAAATGCCGCAGCGTGAAGCTGTAGTCGCGGCCCCAGGTCTGCACGAAGCCGCCGGCAAACGCGAACAGGTACACCACCAGCGTGAAGCCGATCCACGGCAGCGCGATGGCGTAAATGGTGCGGCGCACGCCATCGGGCAGCGCCATCGCAATGCCGGCGTCACCCTTGCCGCTGACCGTCGTGTAGTTCTGCTTGCCGAGCAGGCCGCGCTGCAGGGCAAAGACGCCCAGCGCAAACAAGGTCAGTACCCAGGCCAGCGACGCGGCGCGGCCCTGGTCGTACTGCGCACCGACGATCGCAAAGAAGATGTCGGTCGACAGCACCGAATACTGGCCACCGACCACGATCGGGTTACCGAAGTCGGCAATGCTCTCGATAAAACCGACCAGAAATGCGTTCGCAAGCCCCGGCTTGAGCAGCGGCAACGTGATGGTGAAGAAGGTGCCGCGGCGGTCGGCGCGCAGCATCTGCGCCGCCTCTTCGAGGCTCGGCGCCACGCCCTGCACCACGCCGCGCATGATCATGAAGGCAATGGGCGTGAAGGCAAAGAGCTGCGACGTCAGGATGCCCGGCAGACCATAGAACCAGCGCGTCGGCGTGATGCCAAACCATGATTCCAGCAGCTGGTTGAAGATGCCGGCGCGGCCAAACAGCAGGATCAGCCCGAGCCCGACGACGAACGGCGGCGTAATGATCGGCAGCAGCGCCAGCACCCGCAGCGGCCCCTGCAGGCGCTGGTTGCCGCGCTCGGCCATGAGCGCCATCAGCGTGCCGAGAAAGGTGGTGCCGCTGGCCGTCAGCAGCGCCAGGAACAGGGTGTTCCACGCTACGCCGCAACGTGCGCCGCTGGAAAGGCAGGCAAGCCCCCAGATTTGCCCAGTTCCCAGACGGGCGAACAATGCAAAAAGCGACCACTGGCCGCCTTCATTGACGAACGCGCCGGACAGCGCGCGGCCGACCGGATAGGCGATGAACAGCGCCAGCAGCACGCCGCAGCCGATCACCGAGGCCGAAACAAACAAGTCGCCCTTGAAAAAACCGAGCCGCGCCATCCCGAACGCGGCCAGCAGCACCAGCGCCGCAACGACGACCAGCGCGCCCGCGCCCATGCCGAACTGATTGACCGCGAGTTCGCCAAAGCCGGCGTTGAACGCGGCCACGCTCCAGCCGCGCGCGCCGATCAGAAAGCCGCTGAGTGCCAGTCCACCTGCGCCCAGCAAGCCACCCGCCAGCAGCCAGCGCCCCTGGGCACGGCCCGCCGGCCGCAGCGCACCGGCCGCGCACAGCGCCAGCCCCGCCACACCCAACCACAGCCAGCGCCGCCCCTGCGTAGCCGCCTGCATGACACCGCTGGCACCCTCGCCACCCGAAAAAACCTGCGGCAGGGCCTGGTACCAGCTGGTGTCCTGAATGGCGTACCAGGGCAGCAACAGATAACCCGCCAGCGCTGCCGCGACACAACTCCAGATCGCGGCGCCGGGACTGCGCGCCATCAGAACACCGTCGAGCCCCGCGCCGGGCCGCCCAAAGCCAGCGCTCGGCCCCCCCGGGGGGCGCCGAGCGCACGCAGTGCGCAGCGTGGGGGCAACATTCAGTGTGGCAACGAGTTCACTTCTTTTTCCCAGCGCGCAATCAGGCGCCGGCGCTCGGTGCTGGCGCCGTACTTGGCGTAGTCGTAGTTGATCAACTTGATCTTCTTGAAATCAGGTACGTTGGCATCGACCGGCGTGCTCTTGTTGGACGGCAACTGGTACTGCCTGGAAGCCGCGCCAAATTGCTGCGCCTGCGGCGTGAGCGCCCATTCGTAGAACTTTTTGGCCTGCTCCAGATTGCGCGCACCCTTGATGATGCTCATGGACCCGATCTCGGCACCGGTGCCCTCGGACGGCGTCACGGTTTCAACTGGGAAACCCTGCATTTTTTCCTGTGGCGCATCGTGCACGAAGCTGATCGACACCGCGGTCTCGCCGCGCGCCACCGCCTTGATCGGCGCCGTCCCGGAGCGCGTGTAGACACTCACGTTCTTGTGCAACCCCTTGAGGTACTCGAACGCCTTGTCTTCCCCCATCAACTGCACCAGCGTCGCAATCATGGTGTAGGCGGTGCCGCTGGACGCCGGGTTGGCCACCTGGATGTCGCCTTTGTATTCGGGCTTGAGCAGGTCGGCCCAGCTGCGCGGCACGGGGAGTTTTTTCTTGGCCAGCAATTCCGTGTTGTAGCCAAAGCCGAGCGGGCCGGAATAAATGCCGACCGTGCGATAGTGCGACTGCTGAGCCTGCTGCTGGGCCCAGGGGTAGAGCTGCGCCAGCGCGGGCGATTTGTATTCGAGCGTCAGCCCCTGCTCGGCCGCCTGCAGGTGTGGATCGCCGGTGCCGCCGAACCAGACGTCGGTTTTCGGGTTTTCCTTTTCGGCAATCAACTGCGCCAACGCCTCGCCCGAGCCCTTGAGCGCCAGGTTGATCTTGACCCCGGTGGTGCGGGCATAGACCGTGGCAATCATGTTGCACCAGTCGGCCTGCACCGAACAGATCACGTTAACCTGCTGCGCCGACGCGGCACCTGACAAGCCCACCAGCGCCACGACGCAAAGCAGTTTCTTCATTTAAAACTCCTGGAAAAAATAACCTGCAGGGTCCGCCTTCGCCAGCCCTGGTGGGGCAGTACGGCACGCTGCATTTTGTATGCCTGCGCAAAGCGCAAACGTCAAGAGAGCATAGTGGCTGCTTGAGGCTCGCAGCATCGGTAGAACTACCATTTATCGTCACTGTCACAGCGCCAGTGCGCGGCGCTTTCCTTGCAACTCTCTACCCACGGATTTGTGCCATGAGTTTCGATCTCGTTCTGTTCGGCGGCACTGGCGATCTGGCTTGGCGCAAGCTGCTGCCAGCACTGTTCCAGGCCTTCCGCCACGGCAGCCTGCCAGATGGCGGACGCATCATCGGCGTGGCGCGCGACGACCTGTCAGACGACCAGTACCGCGAGTGGGTTCAGGCGCGCTTTGAGGCCGTGGAAGGCGCAAAGCGTCCCACGCCCGGCGAGTTCGGCAATTTCGCTCAGATGCTGGACTTCCTGCGGATGGACTTGTCCAAAACCGGCGACTACGCCCGGCTGGCCGCGTTGCTCAAGGCCCGCGACACTGACACGGTCGTGATGTACGTCGCAACGTCGCCGGCCCTGTTCCAGCAGGTGGTCGAGCAAATCGCGGCGGCCGGCCTGAACGGAGCCAAAACCCGCGTGGTACTCGAAAAACCGCTCGGGCACGACCTGGACTCCAACCGCGCCATCAACGCGGCGGTATGCAAGGTGCTGACCGAAAGGCAGGTGTTCCGCATCGACCACTATCTGGGCAAACCGGCGGTGCAAAACCTGTTTGCCATGCGCTTTGGCAATGCGCTGTTCGAACCCATCTGGCGGCGCGAGCACATCGCCAACATCCAGATCACGATTGCCGAAGACCTCGGCGTCGAAAAGCGCGGCGCCTTCTACGACCAGACCGGCGCGCTGCGCGACATGGTGCAAAACCACGCGCTGCAGTTGGTCTGCGCCATCGGCATGGAGCCGCCCATCAATTCGCACGCCGACGCGATCCGCGACGAAAAGCTCAAGGTGCTGCGCTCGCTCAAGCCGTGGAGCAACGAGACGCTCGGACTACACGCGATTCGCGGCCAGTACACCGCCGGTACCGTCTACGGCCAGCGGGTGCCGGGCTATCGCGAGGAGCCCGGTGTCGACCCGATGAGCCACACCGAAACGTTTGTCGCACTGCGCGCCGAAATCGCCAACTGGCGCTGGGCCGGCGTGCCGTTCTACATCCGCACCGGCAAGCGCCTGGCGTCGCGCGACGCGCGCATCGAGATCAATTTCCGGCCGACGCCGCACGCCATCTTTCGCGCGCCCGAGGGCGTGGCCAACAAGCTGGTGATCAACCTGCAGCCCCGCGACGGGCTCGAACTGCACTTGCTGGCGCAGGCGCAAGACAACCGCCAGCACACCGGCCGCGGCGTCAACCGCACGCTGGCGCCGGTGCAGCTCGACCTCGATTTCGACAAGCGCTTCGGCGCCGAACGCGTCGGCGCCTATGAGCGGCTGCTGCTAGACGTCATTGATGGCCGCCTGAACCTGTTCGTGCGTAGCGACGAGCAGCAGGAAGCGTGGCGCTGGGTCGAGCCACTGCTGCACAACTGGCAAGCCGATGGTGGCCCGCGTCCCTACACGGCAGGCACTTGGGGGCCCAGCGCATCGAGCGCCATGATCGCAAGAGACGGTTTCGCGTGGGGCGAGGAGCAGTGACGGCTGCTTTACAAGAAACGTCGCTGTAACGCCCGGTACACGGGCGCGAAAGACTATGGAATCTATAGCTAGTCCAACTCGATTCCAGAGACGCTGAACCGGCTCCGCCGGGCAGCTGGCGTTGCCCCGGTCAGGGCGTCGACGGCTACGCCAAGCGAGCAACGCGGGACGGGCCGGTCACAACGCGGAACGGCTCCGCTCGGCCGCTGGTGTTGCCCCGGCAGGAGATTGGCGAAGCGACAGGCAGTGCGCGCAGCCTGGGAGCGAGCCTAGATTCGCCCTTCTTCCACCGCATGACACGCCACCTGCACACCGTCGATGGTTTGCAGCAGTGGTCGCTCGACCGAGCAACGCGCGTTGGCGTGCGGGCAGCGCGGATGGAAAGCGCAGCCGGTCGGCGGCGCCAGCGGATTGGGTACCTCGCCCTGCACCGCCGTGCGGGCGCGGCCGGTGGCGTGCATCTGCGGAATCGCATCGAGCAGCATGCGCGTGTAGGGGTGGCGCGGCGCGGCGAACAGCGTGCGCTTCTCGGCCACCTCGACCAGGCGGCCGAGATACATCACGCCGACGTGGTCGCTCACATGGCGCACGACCGCCAGGTTGTGCGAGATGAAGAGATAGGTCAGGCCGCGCTCGCGCTGCAGGTCTTTCATGATGTTGAGCACCTGCGCCTGCACACTGACGTCAAGTGCCGAAGTCGGTTCGTCGCACACCAGGAATTCAGGGGCCGTCGCGAGCGCGCGCGCAATCGAAATGCGCTGGCGCTGGCCGCCGGAGAACTGGTGCGGGTACTTCGACATGTCGAGCGCGCTCAGACCGACCGAACGCAGCAGCTCGCCGACCCGTTCGATCAGCTCGGCCTCTTCCGTCACGAGCCCATGCTCGTGCAGCGGCTCCCCGACGATGGCTTCGACCTTCCAGCGCGGATTCAGGCTGGCGTACGGGTCCTGAAAGATCATCTGGATGCGCTGGCGCAGCGCGCGCCCGCGTGACGACGCAAAGGTCGCGTGGACGTCTTCACCGTCAAAGCGCACGCCGCCACGACTCGGCTGGTACAGACCGACGAGCAGCCGCGCGACGGTGCTCTTGCCGCAGCCCGATTCGCCCACCAGCGCCAGCGTCTTGCCGCGCGCAATCGAGAAGCTGACGCCATCGACCGCGTGCAACAGCAGTCGCGGTTTGCGTTCGATCACGCGATTGAGCCACGGCGCCGAAACGTCGAAAGTCTTGGCAAGGTCGTGCACCACCACCAGCGGTGCGTGACTCGCCGCTGCCGGCTCGCTCTGCATCACTTGCCCTGAGGCCCCCGCCTCATTCATGTTCATGCCACGCCTGCGAAGCGGGTTGCACGTCGTGCAACCAGCAGGCCGCGCGCGTGGCACCCGCAGGCAGCAACTCCGGCCGCTCCTGGCTGCAGCGGTCAAATACCTGCGGGCAACGCGGGTGATAGGCGCAGCCGGTCGGGATCGCGTTCAGGCGCGGCATGGCGCCATCGATCTGGTTCAAGCGTTCGCGCTCCACGCCAATGTCGGGAATGGCCGCCATCAACCCGGCGGTATAGGGGTGCGCGGGGGCATGAATCACTTCATGCACCGGCCCGATTTCAACGATGCGCCCGGCGTACATCACGGCCACCCGGTCGCAGGTTTCGGCGATCACACCCATATCGTGCGTGATCAGCATCACCGCGGCGCCGCGCTCGCGGCAGACGCGCTTGAGCAACTGGATGATCTGCGCCTGGATCGATACGTCGAGCGCGGTGGTCGGCTCATCGGCCACCACCAGGGTGGGCTCGGCGGCCAGCGCCAGCGCAATCACGACACGCTGGCGCATGCCGCCCGAAAACTGATGCGGGTAGTGCTCGATGCGCTGCGCGGCGGCCGGGATGCCGGTGTCTTCAAGCAGGCTGATCGCGCGCCGGCGCGCCTCGGCCGCATCGACCGGCAGGTGTGCGCGAATCGTCTCGGTGAGCTGACGCCCAATGGTGTACAGCGGGTTCAGCGAGGTCAGTGGATCCTGAAAAATCGCGCCGATACGCTTGCCTCGGATATGGCGCATCTGGCCGTGGTTCAGGTTGTCGATGCGCTCGCCTTCGAGCAATATCTGGCCGCCGCCCACGCGGCCGGGCGGCTCCAGCAGGCCAATGATGGCAGCGCCCGTGAGCGACTTGCCGGCCCCCGACTCGCCGACCACGCCCAGAATTTCACCCGGCTCGATCGAGAACGAAACATCGTCGATGGCACGCAGCGTGCCGCGACGACCCGGAAATTCAACGATGAGATTTCGGACTTCGAGAAGTGCCATGACTTGCTATGAAAGCCTCGGATTGAGCGCATCGCGCAGCCAGTCGCCCAGCAAGTTGACGCTCAACGCAATCAGCACCAGCATGGCGCCCGGAAAAACGGTAATCCACCATTCGCCGGAAAACAGGTACTGTTGACCGGTGTTGATCAGGGTGCCGAGCGACGGCGATGTCGGCGGTACACCCACCCCCAGAAACGACAGCGTGGCTTCGGTGATGATCGCCGTCGCCACCTGAATGGTCGCCAGCACGAACACCGGCCCCATCACGTTGGGCAACACATGCCGCATCATGATGCGTAGCGGCGCAACGCCGGTCACGCGCGCGGCCTGCACATATTCCTTGTTCCGTTCAACCAGCGTCGAACCGCGCACGGTGCGGGCGTACTGCACCCAGCCGGTGAGAGAAATGGCCAAAATCAAGACGCCGAACGCAACCGAGTTGTGAGCATCCGGAAACAAGGCGCGGCCCACGCCTGCAATGAGCAGCGCCACCAGGATCGCAGGAAACGACAGCATGACGTCACACAGGCGCATCAGGAACGAATCGATCCAGCCGCCGCGAAAACCCGCCCACAGGCCCAGCGCCACGCCCCCGACCATCGACAACAGCACCGACACGAAGCCAACCACCAGCGAGATGCGGGCGCCATACATCAGCGTCGAAAGAATGTCCCGGCCCTGGTCGTCAGTGCCGAGCAGGTACTTGCGCGTGCCTTCGGCGGTCCATGCCGGCGGCAAACGGGCATCGCTCAGTTCAAGCGTCGCCAGGTTATACGGGTCGTGCGGCGCAATCGAATTGGCGAACACCGCCGAGAAAATACACACCAACGCGACCACCGCAGCGGCAATGGCCATCGGGGAATGACGAAAGCTGTAGCCGATATCACTGTCAAGCCAGCGCGCGAGAATTTTCTTCATGGAGGATGCGCCCGCAGCACGCCGCGGGCGCATTGTTCACAGCATCAGGGCTTGATACTCATCCACTTGAACGGCATGTAGTTGTCGCCCAGTTGCACCAGGTTGACCTTTTTGCTCACGCCCCACGCCAGCGACTGCTGATGAAGCGGCAGGTGGCCGACGTCGTCGGCGTGGATCTTGAAGGCTTCATGGATCATCGCATCGCGCTTGGGTTTGTCAGTCTCCGACTGGATCTGCTTGGTGAGTTCATCGACCTTCGGATTGCAGTACGCGCCCAGGTTGAACTGGCCGGCGCCCTTGTCGTCCGGGCAAATCATCAACGCTTGCAGCGCGTTGTGCGAGTCGTAGGTCGTGGGGGTCCAGCCCAGCATGTAGAAGCTGGTGTCGCGGCGCAACACCTTCGGGAAATACGTGCCCTTGGTCTCGGCGGCCAGGTTGATCTTGACGCCGATCTTGGCCAGGTTAGCCGACACGGCCTGGCAAATCTGCCCGTCGTTCACATAGCGGTCGTTCGGGCAATTCATCGTCACCTCGAAGCCATTCGGATAGCCGGCTTCGACCATCAGCTTTTTGGCACCCTCGGGGTCATACGGCAAGCGCTTGTCTTGCTCCGCAGTCCAACCATTGATACCGGGCCCGACCATCAGCGCTGTCGGCCTGGAGGCGCCTCGCATCACCGTCTTCTGGATGCCCAGGATGTCGATCGCCTGGTAGAACGCCTGGCGCACGCGCTTGTCCTTGAACGGGTTCTTGCCCTTCACGCTGGAGTAAAGCAGTTCGTCTCGCTTCTGGTCCATGCCCAGGAAGATGGTGCGCAGCTCGGGGCCGACGATCGTGCGCGCGTTGGCGCTGGCGTTGACTCGCGCGATGTCCTGCACCGGCACCGGCTCCATCACGTCGACCTCGCCCGACAGCAGTGCGGCCACGCGCGTGGCCGGGTTGGAGATTGGCAGGAAAATCACTTCCTGCGCATTGCCTTCGATCTTTCCCCAGTAGGTGGGGTTGCGCGTGAACACCGTGCGCACGTTCGGCTGGCGTTCACGAACACGGTACGGCCCGGTACCGTTGGCCTTGAACGAGGCCGTGTTCTCGACGCCCTTGCGGCGGTCGACCGGCTTGGTGGCGTTGTTGGTCTCGCTCCACTTCTTGCTCATGATCATGAACTGAGAGATGACGTCGGGCAGTATCGGCAGCGGCCCCTTGGTCTCGACTTCGACCTCGTGGTCATTGACCTTTCTCATTTCCTTGATGTCGTTCAAGGTCGCCTTCATGTCTGAGCCCTCGCCCGTGGCACGCCCGAAGCTGAACACCACATCGTCGGCAGTGAACGGTGTGCCGTCATGAAACTGCACGCCCTTGCGCAGCTCGAAGCGCCACAGCGCAGGGCCGGTCTGCTTCCAGCTGGTGGACAGCAACGGCGCCAGGCTCAGATCCTTGTTGCGGCCCACCAGCGTCTCGTAGACGTTCGAGTCCACACTCAGCTGCAGCGATTCGTTCAACGAATGCGGATCGAGCGACAGTGCATCTCCCTGGTTGGCAACGCGGATGGTTTGCGCGCTCGCGACCACACTCGCCGCGGCCAGCGCCGACAAAACAGCCGCCGCCAGCATTTTTGACTTGAAACTCATGAAAACTCCTCTTGAAGGGGATTGCAACCCGTATAGGTCAGTGAGGCGTCGATGATGCAGCCATTTTGGCCGCAGTGGGCTTGGCGTTTTCCAGTGCTTTCGCCGCGGCCGGCAACGGCATTCCCTGCTCGATCAGGCTTGCATGCAGCGCCGCGCCGAGGGGAAGAATCTCGTCATTGAAGTCGTAGCGGCTGTTGTGCAAAAAGACGCCGCCGCGCGCGTCTTGCCCGATCCGCAGGTAGGCGCCGGGCTTGTTCTGCAGCATGAACGAGAAGTCTTCCGCGCCCATGCTCGGCTCAAGGTTGCGCTCCACGTTGCGCGCACCCACCAGTGCCTGAGCGACATCGCCCGCAAACAGCGCTTCAGCTGGCGTGTTGATGGTGGCCGGATAAATTTTTTCGTACTTGACGCTCGCTGTGGCGCCAAATCCTGCGGCCACCTGGCCGCACAGTTCGGTCAGGCGCTTTTCTATCTGCGCCTGCACCGTCGTGCTGAAGGTGCGCACCGTGCCCACGAGAATGGCCTTTCCAGGCACCACGCTCATGGCACCGAGGTCACCCGCCTGCATGGCGCAAACGCTGATGACCGCCGCATCGATCGGCCGCACGTTGCGCGAGACGATGCTTTGCAGCGCCGTAATGAGGTGCGCCGACACCAACACCGGATCGACCGTGAGGTAAGCGTGCGCTCCGTGGCCGCCCTTGCCGGTCACCTCGATGGTGATGCGGTCGGCGGCCGCCATCATGGCACCGCGGTTGATGCCGATGGTGCCCGCGGGCATGGCCGGCCAGTTGTGCATGGCATAGACCGACTGCACCGGGAAACGATCGAACAGGCCGTCTTCGATCATTACGCGGGCGCCGGCAAACCCCTCCTCGCCGGGCTGGAAAATCAGCACTGCCGTGCCGTCGAAGTTGCGTGTTTCGGCCAGGTAGCGGGCGGCGCCGACCAGCATGGTGGTGTGGCCGTCGTGGCCGCAGCCGTGCATCAGGCCCGACTTGCCGGAACGCCAGGCAAATTCGTTGTCCTCTTTCATCGGAAGTGCATCCATGTCGGCCCGCAGGCCGATCATGCGGCCGCTGGTGGCGGAGCGACCCCGAATCACCGCGACCACGCCGGTCTTTCCGATGCCTGCATGGACCTCATCGACGCCACCCGCCTTGAGTGCCTCTTGAACCCGGCCGGCGGTATAGACCTCTTCGAAACCCAGCTCCGGGTGGACGTGAAGATCACGCCGGAACGCCGTCAGTTCGGGATAAAACCGCGAGATGTTGGCAAAGGCCCGGCCCGAAACCTGCAAGCGCGGCGCCGCCATCAATGCCCCCCTGAAACGGACACGCGCAAGCGGGGATCGACCACGAAGTACAGCAGGTCGACGACCATGTTGATCACCACGAAGATCAGCGCGATCAGGCACAGGTACGCCGCCATGATCGGGATGTCGGCGTAGGTCACGGCCTGGATGAACAACAGACCCATGCCCGGCCACTGGAACACGGTCTCGGTAATGATGGCAAAGGCGATGAGCGCACCCAGTTGCAGGCCGGTGATGGTAATGACCGGCACCATGGTGTTGCGCAGCGCGTGGCCAAAGTGAATCGTGCGGTCCGACAGGCCGCGCGCCCGTGCAAACTTGATGTAGTCGGTGCGCAGCACTTCGAGCATTTCAGCCCGCACCAGGCGCATGATCAACGTGAGCTGGAACACCGCCAGTGTGATGACCGGCAGCACAAGGTGGGCCCAGCCATCGCGCGTCAGCAGGCCGGTGCTCCACCAGCCCAGCTGCACCACTTCGCCGCGGCCAAAACTCGGTGCCCAGCCCAGCCACACTGAAAAAACCAGGATCAGCAAGATGCCGATTAAAAAAGTAGGTAACGAAACCCCCAGCAGTGACACAGCCATGACCACCTGGCTCCCGGCCGTGCCACGACGCAGCGCCGCATAGACACCCATCGGCAACCCCACCAAAAGCGCCAGCAGCGCCGCCAGCACGGACAGCTCGATGGTGGCCGGCAAACGCTCGCCAATCAGCCGCGACACCTTGGCACCCTGGCGCAGGCTCAGGCCGAAATCACCCTGTGCTGCGTGCACCAAAAAATGCCAGAACTGGACGAAGAAGGGGCGGTCCAGCCCCAGGTCAACTCGCATCTGCTGGATTTGATCGGGCTTGGCATCCTGCCCCAGCAGAAACACCACCGGGTCGCCCACGTACTGGAACAACAGGAACGCAATGAAGGCCACAACGACCATCACGATGACGGCTTGAAGCAGACGGCGAAGAATGAAAACAAACATGGTGCAGCGATCCCCTGGCCTTCGATGCTAGCAGGGCAGGCATTTGGCCCGATGCGTGCAATCCCCAATCGGGATAGGGGCCGATCATCGCTGATCGGACCCCTCCCACACGACCCGGCATGCGGGTGCGCACCGGGCGTCTCGAGAAGTTCAGGTCATCAGAGTCGGGGTAATCCCATTCGGTCAAACCAAGCGATGGTCAGCACGTGATTGAGCAGCTTGGCGCTGTTGCGCCACCAGCGGCGGCTGTTCGCTGCCGCCCGCTTTGCAACCGCGGACGTCAGCCCCCCATGGCGCGCAGCTGACGGTAGATGGTCGTGCCGCGCCTCCACTGCTTGAGTTGAATGGCGCGTAGCCGGTGACGCAGGCCCTCGTCCAGCTCGCGCCAGATGCCAGGCGTTTGCGCCAGTCCGAAATACGCCTTCCAGCTTGGCAAATAAGGCCACAACCCTTCCACCACCTGGCTCATGCTGCGTCCGCCACTGCGACGCGTCAGCCACCTCACCGGCTGCTTGAACGTCGCCATCGGTTTGGCCGCCACGCCTCGTCCCAGCCAGAAGCTGCAGCCCAGGAATTTACGGCCGAACGCGCTCGCCACCGCACTCTTGGCTTCGTTGAACGTCAGCTTCAGCTTGCCACACAGGCTGCGCAACAGTTTCCTCACCCTAAATCCGGCAGTTACCCAGTCCCCGGGAGCCTATTTGGAGGCCTGAAGGGGCCGATGGTGGGTGCGATGCGGTGGCTGATGTAGCGCAGCATCG
>CAJDTV010000081.1_pt1 | contig 17274 bp, 18 predicted proteins | sample 7389921 | NCBI WGS metagenome assembly CAJDTV01 (sample SAMEA7055654, study PRJEB34461) | soil metagenome | biome: terrestrial ecosystem; feature: Peninsula; material: soil | place: Antarctica | collected 2016 | reverse complement strand
CATCCCGCGCAAGCAAGCCCATTGCCATGATCTCCCCACGTGTATTCCGACGCTCCAGATACTACCGGTAGCGTGTGGGTGTTACAACCGGATAAGCATGGAAACAAGTACCCCGACTCACGCTGCGCCAGCGCGAGTTGCTCCGAAAGCGGCTTGATGCGCTCGATGGCCAGCAAAAAGCGCTGGCCGTCATTGAGTCACCCGGTTCGACCCAGCCGCGCAGCTGTCCGCACTGCCAGGGCACCGCCATTGACCGGCATGGCCAGGTCAGTGGACTGCAGCGCTATCGCTGCCAGACGTGCCACCGCACCTTCAATGCCCTGACAGGCACGGCGCTGGCGCGGCTGCGCAAGAAAGACAAGTGGCTCGGTTTCAGCGCGGCCCTGGTGGTGTCCCAACCCCTTCGCCCGGCAGCCGCTGCCTTGCAGGTTCACCGCAACACCACGCTGCGCTGGCGGCATCGCTTCCTCGGCAGCCTCAAGGCAGACCGCGCCGCTTCGCTGCAAGGCATCACGGAGGCCGACGAAACGTATTTTCTGGAGTCCCGCAAGGGCTGCCGCAAGCTGGACCGGCCAGCGCGCCGGCGCGGGGTAAAGCAGGCAAGCCAGGATTGTCCTGCGAACAGGTGTGCGTTTTGGTGGCGCGCGATCGCACCGGGCAGACCCTGGACTGGGTCACGGGACGCGGACAAATGACAAAAGCCGAGCTGGCCAGCGTATTGCAGAGCGTGCTGGCTGCCGATGCGCTGCTGGTGAGCGATGGCAATCCGACCTACCGCTTCTTTACGCAGAAAGCGCACCTCTCGCACGAGGCCATCAACCTAAGCGCGGGCGTGCGCGTCAAGGGCGCGGTCCATATCCAGAACGTCAATGCCTATCACGGCCGCCTCAAGCAGTGGCTCGGGCGCTTTCACGGCGTCGCCACCAGCTATTTGGACAATTACCTGGGCTGGTTTCGCGCCCTGGACAACCACCACGCCGACTCCGGGGAAGGTGTCCTGGCGATGGCGCTGGGGAAATTTCCACATTTAACGGTGACATAGCCTCGGGAAAAGGCCTACGTGCTCACCGAAAACTTACCGTGCCACTACACGAATTCTGCAATCCCGAGAGCCAAGTCCTTGATTTTGCTGGGCTGACGGCCCGGGTTGGGGGTGAAATCAGGCATTTGGTGTCGAACTCGGGGTGAAAGCCATCGGCGTCGCGATGATGCCGAAGGCCTTAAAGGCCGCGATGTGCACCGGATTTTCCATGGTGCGCATCTTCAGGCCCTTCAGGTCGTCGGGCGTATTCACGTCGCGCTTGCTGTTGGTCATGTGGCGAAAGCCGTTCTCGGCCCAGGCCAATGCCTTGAAGCCCTTGGTGTCGAACTTGGTCAGCAGCTCTTGGCCGATGGGGCCGTCGAGCACCGCGCGGGCGTGTGCCTTGTCGCGAAACAGAAACGGCACATCGAGAATCTTGGTCTCGGACACGAAGTTCGGCACCGGCCCGGTCGAACTGAACGCCAGTGCCTGTGTGCCCAGCTGCACGGCTTCGATCGACTCGCGCTAGCCGCCGAGGGCGCCGTTGTAGAAGGTCTGGACCTTGTAGCGCCCGCCGATGCGTTGCTCTGCTTCCTCGGCAAAGCTGTCGATGGCAACGCCTTGGTGCGAGTTCTGCGCGGTGGAAATGCTGATCTTCATTACCGTCTGGGCGGACGCGCCACCTGCCATGCCAAAACCGATAACGCCCAAGATCAGATTGGCGGCCAGTTGGCTCAACTTCATGCTATCTCCTGTGTGCAAATCATCGTGAAAGCGCCAGTGCGGCGCAGCCTGCGACTATGCCGCACTGGACGCTTTGGCGCCCCGGGGATTTCACGGGCATCGCTGATGCCCGCTGGGGTCGTCTGGCGTTAGCTACATGCCGACGTAGTTCGGTCCGCCGCCGCCCTCGGGCGTGACCCACACGATGTTCTGCGTCGGGTCCTTGATGTCGCAGGTCTTGCAGTGCACGCAGTTCTGGGCGTTGATCTGCAGGCGCTCCTTGCCATCTTCAGCCGGCACGAATTCGTACACACCAGCCGGGCAGTAGCGGGCTTCGGGGCCGGCGAATTTCGCCAGGTTTATGTTCACCGGCACCGACGGGTCCTTGAGCGTCAGGTGTGCCGGCTGGTTTTCCTCGTGGTTGGTGTTGCTAATGAACACGCTCGAAAGGCGGTCGAATGTGAGCTTGCCATCTGGTTTGGGGTAGGCAATGGGCTTGCATTCAGCCGCTGGCTTCAGGCAAGCGTGATCGGGCTTTACGCGGTGCAGCGTCCACGGAATGTGGCCCTTGAGCAGCCATTGCTCGACGCCGTTCATCAGCGTCGCAACGCCCAGGCCCTTCTTGAACCAGCTCTTGAAGTTGCGCGCCTTGTTGAGCTCGGCGTGAAGCCAGCTCTTGCGGAAGGCCTTCGGGTAGGCATGCAACTCATCGTGCTGGCGCCCGGCGGCCAGTGCGTCGAACGCAGCTTGTGCCGCGAGCATGCCGGTCTTGATGGCGGCGTGGTTGCCCTTGATGCGGCTCACGTTCATGTAGCCCGCCTCGCAGCCCACCAGTACGCCGCCGGGGAAGACCGTCTTGGGAAGGGCCAACAGGCCACCGGCCGTGAGCGCGCGTGCACCGTAGCCGATGCGTTTGCCCGCCGCAATGCCGTGTGCGGCATCGCCTTCCAGATACCAGCGCACGTTGGGGTGCGTTTTCCAGCGCTGGAATTCCTCGAACGGGCTCAGGTAAGGGTTGCTGTAGTCGAGCCCGGTGATGAAGCCGAGCGAGACCTTGTTGTCTTCCATGTGGTAAAGAAATGCGCCGCCATAGGTGTCGCTTTTCATCGGCCAGCCTGCCGAGTGCATCACGAAGCCCGGCTGGTGACGCTGCGGGTCGACCTCCCAGACTTCCTTCACGCCCAGGCCATAGGCTTGCGGGTCGACGCCGTCGTCCAGCTTGAAACGGTCGATCAGCTGGCGACCCAGACTGCCACGCGCGCCTTCGGCAAAGATGGTGTACTTGCCCAGCAGTTCCATGCCGAGCTGGAAGTTGTCGGTCGGCTCGCCGTCCTTGCCGATGCCCATATTGCCGGTAGCGACACCGCGCACCGAACCGTTTTCGTTGTAGAGCACTTCTGCCGCCGGAAACCCGGGGAAAATTTCCACGCCGAGGTTCTCGGCCTGTTGCGCCAGCCAGCGCACCACGTTGCCCATGCTGACGATGTAGTTGCCGTGGTTCTGAAAACACTTGGGCAGAAAGAGGTTCGGCGTGCGAAAGGCCGATTTTTCGCCGAAGAAGACCATCGCGTCGTCGGTCACCGGTTGGTTCAGCGGTGCGCCGAGTGCCTTCCAGTCCGGCAACAGTTCATTGAGCGAACGCGGATCGAGAATGGCGCCCGAAAGAATGTGCGCGCCGGGCTCGGAGCCCTTCTCCAACACCACGACTGAAATTTCCTTTTGATGCTCAGCGGCCAGTTGCTTGAGCCGAATCGCGGTAGACAGGCCGGCCGGGCCGGCGCCGACGATGACCACGTCGTACTCCATTGCTTCGCGAGGGCCGAACTGCGTGAGTATTTCGTCGTGAGTCATAGGGGTGTCACCGATATTTATGGGGTGGAAGAAAGGCAGCGTCACAGGGCCACTGAAGGGGTCGATTGATTCTATGCGGCGACCTTGCGGGCGCGATACGTCGCCGTGAGGCCATCGTCGCTTGCTGCACGTCAAAATAGCGCCATGAGAATCCAAATCCCCGAGCGCAAGAAACTTGTCTACGAGATGACCATCCCCGAGCCGTCGCCCGTGGGCGTCGGTACGGTCATCATCAATGCCTTCTGCAATTTCTACCACCAGATGGAATATCCCGGCGATGTGTTGTTGAAGATGTACGTGAGCGATCCGGCGCGAACGACCTTCGAGAGTTGGGGCACGATGGCACGCACCGATGCGCCCGGCGTGATTTGCGCGGCCGGCGGCGCGACCACCATCTGGCTCGACTTTCCGCAGAAGAAGGCGCTGCCATTGCCCGACTGGTTGCGCGAGCTGGTGACGGTTTGATATCGCGCCAGGCGGTGACGCATGGGTGCGCTTGATGTTTCGCTGTTCCAGTGGGTCAATGCCGGGGCGGGGACACCGCATTGGCTGATCGGCGTGGCGGCTTTCGTCTCTGATTCGCTGCCGTTGACGCTGGTCGTGCTGTTTGCGATCGCTGCGGTGTTCAAGCCGGCGTGGCGCCGGCCATTTGCCATTTGCGCGCTTTCGATGGTCCTCGTGTGGCTGTCCGTGCGAGGGGCTCGGGCGCTGTTCCCGATGCCCCGGCCTGCGATGTTCGGTCTAGGGATGCAGTGGGCCGAGCAAGGTAGGCGCCCAGGTTTCCCGAGCATGCATGCGGCGGTCGCGTTCGCCATGGCAACGTCGTTGTGGGTATCGCGACTGCGCGCGCCAGCCTTGGTTGCGACCTTGTTTGCGCTGCTCACTGCGTGGAGCCGCCTGTTTTTGGGGCTGCATTTTCCATCGGACGTGCTTGCTGCTGCCGCGCTCGGGATCATTGTGGCGGGGCTCGCAACGGGTCTCGTGCGCTTTGCAATGAGCCGGCGTGCTGGCACCGTGGCGCGCGGTGGCGGCCCGTAGTCGTCTGGCTTTCTGATCTTCGGTAGGAATTTCCTTCAATGTCTTTTTTGTCTGCGGACTCCAGAGCCGGTGACGCCGCTAAGGCTTCGCGGGAGGCGCGGTCTTCCCGTCCTGGCGCCTTCCTGACACGCCCGCGTTCGGCGCGCAGCGTCGTGCTTTGGCTGGGCCTGTGGCTCACGCTGGCCGCCAACTGGTCGTTGTGGCGCGAACTGGTGCGGCTCGGTGGCGTGCCGACGGTATACCTGCCCGATATCGGCGCGATGGCGTTGCTGGTGTTTACCGGCACGGTGGCCTTGTTGTCGTTCACGGCCTGGTCGCGCTGGATGAAGCCACTGTGGATCGTGGTGGTGCTGCTTGCGGCCGTCGTGCAGCACTACATGCTGGCCTACGGCGTGGTCATTGACCCCAGCATGGTGACCAACGCCGTGCAGACGGACCCGAACGAGGTGCGCGACCTTTTGAGTTGGCGCATGGCGGTCAACGTGCTGCTGGTCACGCTGCCGCCAGCCGGGTGGTTGCTGCGCGTTCGCATCCTGCGCCAGCCCCTGTGGTCGCAACTGTGGCGCAACGCGGTGTTGCTGCTGGCGATGCTCGCGCTGGGCGTGGGCGGTGCAATGGCGATGTACCGCCAACTGGCGCCGTTGATGCGCAACCACCACCAACTGCGCTACATGATGAATCCGCTGGCGACGATTTATTCCGCCGGTGTCGTGGCGGTGCAGCCGCTCATGCGCCAGAACACAGCGCTGATATCGATCACGGCCGGGGCGGCGCTGGGAGCCACCTATGCCCATCAGGCGAAGCCGCCGCTGTTCGTGTTGGTCGTGGGTGAAACCGCACGGGCCGACCACTTTGCGCTCAACGGCTATTCGCGCGACACCACGCCCGAACTGGCGACGCGCCATGTACTGAGCTGGCGCAACGTGCGCTCGTGCGGCACCAACACGGCGCAGTCGTTGCCGTGCATGTTCTCCAGCCTCGGCAAGTCGGAGTTCGAGTCCCGCAACGAAAACCGCGAAAACCTGCTCGACGTGCTGCAGGCCGCAGGCTTGGCCGTGTTGTGGATCGACAACCAGTCGGGTTGCAAGGAAGTGTGCAATCGGATACCGAACGGCTTTGCCAGCGAAGGGCTGTCGGCACCCGCGAGGAAGGCGCTGTGCGATGGGACGGACTGCATGGACGATGCGCTGCTGCAAAACCTCGACGAACGCATTGCCGCGCTGCCGCCCGAGCGGCGCGCCAAAGGCATCGTGGTGGTGATGCACCAGATGGGCAGCCACGGGCCGGCCTATTACAAACGCTCCGATGCCGAGGCCAAGCGCTTCTTGCCCGAATGCACCACCAATGCGCTGGCCGAGTGCAGCCAGGCGTCACTCGTCAATGCGTTCGACAACTCAATCGTCTACACCGACCATGTTCTGGGCGGCACCATCGACTGGCTGAAAGCCCGTTCCAACCGTTTCGACACCGGCATGCTCTATGTGAGCGACCATGGCGAATCGCTCGGTGAGTACGGTTTGTTCCTGCACGGCGTGCCCTACAGCTTTGCACCGGACGCGCAAAAGCATGTTCCGCTCGTCATGTGGTTTGGCCCCGGGATGTTGGCGCGCGATAAGCTCTCGCTGTCCTGTCTGGCTGGCACGCTCGATGCGCCGCTGACGCACGACAACCTGTATCCCACGGTGATCGGCATCCTGGATGTGCTGACCCCGACCTACAAACCGGCGCTCGATATGCTTGCGGCCTGCCGCGGGCCGGGCAGTCGGTAATTCAAGCGAAAAGTGACTGCAACTCCCCGACCAACGGCGCTTCCAGCTATATAAAAATAGCGCCTATTTTTTCTCGCGCGGCACGCGGCCCATCAAGTAAAACTCCGGATTGGGCATCATGCCGCTGAAGCTTGCCATGCGGTTCGACAGGCCGAAGAACGCCGTGATGGCGCCAATGTCCCAGATATCCTCGTCGCTGAAGCCGTGCGTGTGCAAGGTGTCGAAGTCGGTGTCGTCGACCTCGTGCGAGCGGTCGCAGACCTTCATCGCGAAGTCGAGCATGGCGCGCTGGCGCGGCGTGATGTCGGCCTTGCGATAGTTCACCGCCACCTGGTCGGCCACCAGCGGCTTTTTCTCGTAGATGCGCAGCAGCGCACCGTGCGCCACCACACAGTACAGGCACTTGTTGGCCGCGCTGGTGGTGGTGATGATCATCTCCCGGTCGCCCTTGGTGAGCGAGCCTTCCGTCTTGACCAGCAACGCATCGTGATAGGCGAAGAAGGCTCGCCACTCGGCCGGGCGGCGCGCCAGCCCTAGGAACACATTGGGCACAAAGCCTGATTTTTCCTGCACAGCCAAAATGGTCTTTCGGATGTCGTCGGGCAGGTCGGCCAGCTCGGCCAGCGGATAGCGTGTGGTCACGTAAGCTTCTCGAGTGGGTCAAAGCCCCATCATAGGCAGGTGCAGCATTGGTACCATGCTGGCATCGTCTCTCCATTTCGCAACGACCCCAAAGAAAGAGGAACCCGAGTGAACAAGCTTTATCCCTCCGCCGAGGCAGCGCTTCTAGGCGTCGTCGCCGACGGCCAGACGCTAGCCGTTGGCGGCTTCGGCCTGTGCGGCATTCCCGAAGCCCTGATCGACGCACTGCATGACTCCGGCGTCAAGAATCTGACCGCCATCTCCAACAACGCCGGCATCGACAACGTGGGGTTGGGCCGGCTGCTGCAGACGCGCCAGATCAAGAAAATGATTGCCTCGTATGTGGGCGAAAACAAGGAATTCGAGCGCCAGTTCCTGGCCAAGGAACTCGAACTCGAATTCACTCCGCAAGGTACACTGGCCGAAAAGCTGCGCGCTGGTGGCGCCGGCATCCCGGCGTTTTTCACCAAGACCGGGGTCGGCACGCAAGTGGCCGACGGCAAGGAACTGCGCGAGTTCGACGGGGAAACCTACGTCATGGAGCGCTCGCTGGTGCCCGATGTGGCACTGATCAAGGCCGACGTAGCCGACAAGTCGGGCAACCTGCGTTTTCGACTGACGGCGCGCAACTTCAATCCGGCGTGCGCCATGTCGGCCAAGGTGTGCATCGTCGAAGTCGAAAAGATCGTCGAAGTGGGCGAAATCGCGCCTGACGACGTTCACTTGCCCGGCATTTACGTGCACCGCATCGTGCTCAACGCCCATCCCCGGAAGCAGATCGAGAAGCGCACCGTGCGCGCCGCCGCACCGGCCGATGCAGCTGCCGCCAAGGTGAAGGCGCAAGCCGTCATTGCCCAGGCGGCGGCCGGTAGCGAAGTGCTGCTTCCCAAGGTGACCGCCAACAAGAAAGAAGGAGCTTGAGATGCCCTGGACCCAAGACCAGATGGCCGCGCGCGCGGCGCAGGAGTTGCAAGACGGCTTTTATGTGAACCTCGGCATCGGCATTCCGACGCAAGTGGCCAACCATGTGCCGCCCGACATTGAGGTCTGGTTGCAAAGCGAAAACGGCATGCTCGGCATCGGCCCGTTTCCGACCGAGGATCAGGTTGATGCCGACCTGATCAACGCTGGCAAGCAAACCGTGACCACGCTGCCAGGTTCGGCCATCTTCGGCAGCCACGACAGCTTCGCGATGATTCGTGGCGGCAAGATCAACCTCAGCATCCTGGGCGCCATGCAGGTGAGCGCCAAGGGCGACCTCGCCAACTGGATGATCCCCGGCAAGATGGTCAAGGGCATGGGCGGCGCGATGGACCTGGTGGCCGGCGTCAAGCGCGTCATCATCCTGATGGAGCACGTCGCCAAAAAGAAAGACGGCACCGAAGATCTCAAGATCCTCGAGCAATGCACGTTGCCGTTGACGGGGGTTGGCGTGGTCGACCGCATCATCACCGACCTGGCCGTGCTGGACGTCACGCCGCAGGGTCTCAAGGTGGTCGAGTTGGCACCCGATGTCACGTTCGATGCGCTGCAGGCCAAAACCGGTGCCAAGCTGATTCATTGAGAACGCCGACCGCGCGGTGAACGGGCAGAGCTGCGCGAGCGGGCCCTGCTTTCTTTCATGAAGACGCCTGCGTGGCCGCTGGCAGCAGCAGCGTCTGCTGCGCCGCGGCCGTCTGGCGCAAAAAGTCCCAGGTCGCCTGCATGCGCGCCAGATGCTTGGTTTCCTGTGGCACCGACATCCAGAACGTTCGCGTGAACTGTGCCAGTTGCGGCAGCAACCGACACAGACGCACATCGCTGTCGGCGATGAAGGCTGGCAGCACGGCAATACCGGCGCCCACCGCCACCGCCTGGTGCTGCGCCAGGATGCTGGTGCTGCGCAGCGCGAACGAGTCGGGTCGGTACAACTCGTCGAGGTACTGCAGCTCCTTGCTGAACAGCAGGTCGTCGACGTAGCTGATGAAAGTGTGGCCGCGCAGGTCGTCTCGCGACGCAATCGGTGAATGGGTGGCTAGGTACTCGCGCGAAGCGTAGAGGTACAGCGCGTAGTCGGTCAGCTTGGTCACTACCACCGGGCCGCGCGCCGGGCGCTCCAGCGAAATCACGATGTCGGCTTCGCGCCGCGACAAGTGCACCAGCCGCGGCATGGCGAGCAGATCGATCACCAGCTCCGGATGCGCTTGCGCGAAGCGCGCCAGGTGCGGCGCCAGCACCGCGGTGCTGAAACCCTCGGTGGCGCCGATGCGCACCAGCCCCGACAAGCCTTCATGCGCCGACGCCGCAGTGCTTTCGACCGCCAGCGAAGCAGCCTCCATCGCCTCGACCTGCGGCTGCAGCCGGCGCCCGGCTTCGGTCAGCCGGTGGCCGCCGGCATCACGTGAGAAGAGGGCGGTGCCAATTTCCTTTTCGAGCGCCCGGATGCGGCGCGCCACCGTGGTGTGGTCGACGTTGAGCCGACGCGCCGCACCGACCTGTGTGCCCGAGCGCGCGAGCTCGAGAAAGTAGCGCAGGTTGTCCCAGTCCATGCTGCGCAATTATGCAAACCATTGGTGCACATTTGTCTATTGCCATAACAATTTTGCACAGCTAGCATGGTGCACTGATTCGCTCTTTCACCGCCTTTCACAGCCTCCTCCAAGCTTTTCAAGGACACACACTCATGGACGCCAAAACCAAATCCCCGACGCACGTCGCCACCGTCAAGCTGATGATCGGCGGCAAGCTGGTCGAATCCAAAACCAGCGAATGGCGCGACATCGTCAACCCGGCCACGCAAGAAGTGCTGGCGCGCGTTCCCTTCGCCACGCCGGCTGAAGTTGACGCCGCCGTGGCATCGGCCAAGGAGGCGTTCAAGACTTGGCGCAAGACGCCGATCAGCACCCGGGCGCGCATCTTTCTCAAGCTCCAGCAACTGATTCGCCAGCACATGGGCGAACTGGCGGCAATCCTCACCGCCGAGCAGGGCAAGACGCTACCCGACGCCGAGGGCGACGTGTTCCGAGGCCTCGAAGTGGTCGAGCACGCGGCCGGCATCGGCAACTTGCAACTGGGCGAACTGTCCAACAACGTGGCCAGTGGCGTCGACACCTTCACGATCCTGCAGCCGCTGGGTGTGTGTGCCGGCATCACGCCGTTCAACTTCCCCGCAATGATCCCGCTGTGGATGTTCCCGATGGCCATTGCCACCGGCAACACCTTCGTGCTCAAGCCCTCGGAGCAAGACCCGATGGTGACGATGCGCCTGTGCGAGCTCGCGCTCGAGGCTGGCTTGCCGCCCGGTGTGCTGAACGTGGTTCATGGTGGCGAAACGGTGGTTAACGCTATTTGCGATCACAAGGACATCAAGGCGATTTCCTTCGTCGGCTCGACCAAGGTTGGAACCCACGTCTACCAGCGTGCCAGCCAGTCCGGCAAGCGCGTGCAATGCATGATGGGCGCCAAGAACCACGCCGTGGTGATGCCCGATGCCAGTAAGGAGCAATCTATCAACGCGATCACCGGTGCCAGCTTCGGCGCAGCGGGGCAGCGCTGCATGGCGATTTCGGTGACGATGCTGGTGGGCGATGCGCGCAAGTGGATTCCTGACTTCGTGGCCAAGGCCAAGACCCTCAAGATCGGCGCTGGTCATCAGGAAGGCGTTGATCTGGGGCCACTGATTTCGTGCAGCGCTTACGAGCGCGTCAACAAACTCATCGAGCGCGGTCTGGCCGACGGCGCCAAACTCGAACTCGATGGCCGCAATCCGACCGTGAAGGGTTTCGAGAAGGGCAACTTTGTCGGCCCGACCGTGTTCTCGGGTGTCAAACCCGGCATGGCCATCTACGACCAGGAAATCTTTGGCCCTGTGCTGTGCCTGGCGGCGGCCGAAGACCTCGACGAAGCCATCGAATTCATCAACGCCAACCCGAACGGCAACGGCACTGCGATCTTTACACAATCGGGCGCAGCCGCGCGGCACTTCCGGGAAGACATCGATGTCGGCCAGGTGGGCGTCAACTTGCCGGTGCCCGTCCCAGTCCCGATGTTCTCCTTCACCGGCTCGCGGGGCTCCAAGCTCGGCGACCTGGGCCCGTACGGCAAGCAGGTGGTGATGTTCTATACGCAGACCAAAACCGTGATTGAGCGCTGGTTCGATGACGCCACTCTGGGGCATGGTGTCAACACGACCATCCATTTGAAGTAAGCATCAAGTACGATCGTCAGCATGGACTTTGAACTCTCTGAAGAGCAACGGGCCTTTGCTCACACTGCACGCGATTTCGCGACCAGCGAATTCGCGCCACATGTCGCGCGCTGGGATGCCGAGCGGATCTTCCCGAAAGAGGCGATCGCCAAGGCGGGCGAGCTCGGTTTTTGCGGGCTCTACGCGCCGGAAAGCATTGGCGGGCTGGCGCTGCCCCGGCTCGACGCCACGCTGGTGTTCGAGGAAATGGCGGCGCTCGACCCGTCGACCACGGCTTTCATCACGATCCACAACATGGCGACCTGGATGCTAGGCACTTGGGGCTCGGCAGCGGTGCGCGAGCGCTGGGGCGAGGCACTCACGAGCGGAAGCCAATTGGCGTCGTACTGCCTGACCGAACCGGGCGCGGGCTCGGACGCCGGTTCGCTCAAGACACGCGCCGAGCTGCAGGATGGCGAGTACGTCATCAACGGCGGCAAGGCGTTCATTTCCGGCGCCGGCGCGACCGATGTCTTGGTGCTCATGGCGCGCACCGGTGCGAATGGTGCGGGCGGTATCTCGGCCTTCGCGGTGCCAGCAGATGCCCAAGGCATCAGCTACGGCAAGAAGGAACACAAAATGGGCTGGAACAGCCAGCCCACCTGCGCCATCAACTTCGATAATGTGCGCGTGCCGGCCGACCATCTGCTGGGGGTGGAAGGCGAAGGCTTTCGCATCGCCATGAAGGGGCTGGACGGCGGGCGCATCAACATTGCGACTTGCTCGGTGGGCGCGGCGCAAGGTGCGCTCGATGCGGCGCGGGGCTATATGCATGAGCGCCAGCAGTTCGGCAAACCATTGGCGAGTTTTCAGGCGCTGCAGTTCAAGCTGGCGGACATGGCGACCGAACTCGTAGCCGCGCGGCAGATGGTGCGCCTGGCGGCCAGCAAACTCGACGCCGGTCACGCCGACGCCAGCACCTACTGCGCGATGGCCAAGCGCTTTGCCACCGATGCCGGCTTCAACGTCTGCAACGACGCGCTGCAATTGCATGGTGGCTACGGGTACCTGAGCGAATTTCCGCTCGAACGGCTGGTGCGCGACTCGCGGGTGCACCAGATTCTTGAAGGCACCAACGAAATCATGCGCGTGATCGTGGCGCGCAAGCTGCTGGATCCGGACACCGATATTCGCTGAATCATTTTTATTGGCATGACCGACTCGGTAGTTCTTTTCGACAAAATCGAGACGGCCGGCGGCCAGCGCTTTGGCGTTGCCACGCTCAACGCCCCGTCGTCGCTCAACTCGCTTTCTGCCGCGATGGTGAGCCTGCTCACTCCGCAGTTGAAGGCCTGGGCGCAAGACGCGTGCATCGTCGGCGTGTTGCTGCAGGCCACTGGCGAAAAGGCTTTCTGCGCGGGCGGCGACCTGCGCCAGCTTTACCAGACTCTGCTGGAATGCGGGCCAGACCGCAACATCTACGCCGAAGATTTTTTTCGTGAAGAATACGAGCTCGATCATCTGATCCACACCTTTCCCAAACCCGTCGCCTGCTGGGGCCACGGCATCGTGATGGGCGGCGGTATCGGCTTGATGGCGGGCGCCTCGCATCGCGTGGTCACTGCACAGAGCCGCCTGGCCATGCCGGAGATCAACATCGGGCTGTGCCCGGACGTGGGCGGTAGCTGGTTCCTGCGGCGTATGCCGGGGCGGGTCGGCTTGTTCCTGGCGCTGACAGCAGCCAACTTCAATGCGGCTGACGCCATTTTTTGCGGCTTGGCCGATGTGCTGGTGCCGCACGAGCGCAAGCAGCAGGTGCTCGACGCGATCGCGACAACGGCTTGGACGGGTGGCGATGCCCGCAGCGACCGCGCCCAACTCTCGCGCATCCTGGCGCAGGCGGGCGATGGCGCCCAGCTACCGCCCTCCAAGGTGCGCGAGCATTTCGACGCCATCAATGCGCTCATGGCCGGTGACGATCTGCTCGACATCGCGAACCGGCTACGCGCTCTGCAAAGCGAAGATCCGTGGCTGCAGTCGGCTGCAAAAGCGTTAGCCAAGGGCGCGCCGAGCTCGGCCGCCATGAGCTTCGAGCTGTGGCAGCGCGTGAACCGCATGTCGCTGGCTGAAGTGTTCCGGCTCGAATACTGGGTGTCACTCGGTTTTTGTGCACACAAGGACTTTCCCGAAGGCATTCGCGCCGTGCTGATCGACAAGGACCGCAACCCGCGCTGGAATCCTGCCACGTTGGAAGAGATTACCCCCGCATTCATTGAAGACCACCTTCGCGCCCGCGGCGAGATGCCCGCGGTGCTCGCCGCGTTGGTCTGACGGTTACTCCAGGAGCCACTCATGAAAATCTCGTTTATTGGCCTCGGCCATATGGGCGCCCCGATGGCGCTGAACCTGCACAAGGCCGGCCACACCGTCAGCGCCTTCGACCTGTCTGCCGAGGCTTGCAAGGCGCTAGGAGCCGCAGGGGTTTCCATTGCCGCTTCGGCCATCGATTCGCTGGCCGGCGCCGAGGTCGTGATCAGCATGCTGCCGGCCAGCGTGCATGTCGAAGGCCTCTATCTGGGTAGTGAGGGCAAGCCCGGACTGCTCGAAAAAATCCCGGCCGGCACGCTGGTGATCGACTCCAGCACGATTTCTTCGGCCACCGCACGCAAGGTCGCGGCAGCGGCCGCCAAGCGCGGCATACCGATGATCGACGCGCCGGTGTCCGGTGGCACGGGTGGCGCGGTGGCCGGCACGCTGACCTTCATGGTCGGCGGAGCCGACGCCGGCCTCGAGCGCGCGCGCCCGCTGCTCGAAAAGATGGGCGGCAACATCTTCCACGCCGGCCCCGCCGGCGCCGGCCAGACCGCAAAGATGTGCAACAACATGCTGCTCGGCATCTTGATGATCGGCACCTCCGAAGCGCTGGCGCTCGGCGTGGCGAACGGGCTCGATGCGAAGGTGCTGTCCGAGATCATGCGGCGCAGCTCCGGTGGCAACTGGGCGCTTGAAAAATACAACCCTATGCCCGGTGTGATGGAAGGCGCGCCTGCCTCCAAGAACTACGCCGACGGCTTCGGCACCGACCTCATGCTCAAAGACTTGGGCCTGGCGCAAGAGAACGCGACCGCCGTGCGCGCCGCCACGCCGCTGGGCGGACTGGCGCGCAGCGTGTATGCGGCGCACAGCCTGGCGGGTCATGGGGCGCTGGATTTCTCCAGTGTGCTGAAGCTGCTTCAGAAGCCCTGATTTAGTGGACCTGCATGATGATGGCCAGCCAGATGACTTCGATGCGGATCATGTGCCAATCACCACCGCAGCCACTCGCGCAGCCCGTTAGTGCAGGACGCTGCCGACTGCGCGGTTCGGGCGATCGCGAGCTTTCGTCGGCGAGTCCGGCGTAAGACTCGTCTCCTGATCTCTCGCCGGCACGATCGTGGGCGACCTCCGACGCCAGCTAAAAAGCCGCGCGGGAAGCACCGCCGCTGAAGACCACCTCTGACTATTTCTTTTTTGCCGTGGCGGGGTTGCTTTGCGCCATGCCGCCCGATTGCAGGCCATCGGCCATGCCGATCAACACACCGCTGACTAGTGCCGCGTAGCCATCGAGCATCGCCTGCGCCGTCTTGGCGCCGGCCGCGCGGCCGTCGCGCAGCGCGGTCTGCGTCTGCGCTTTCAGTTGCTCGACCGTCTGCGTCGCCTGCGCACCGGTGTCAGTGCCCTTGACCTTCATCGCGTTGAGTACATGTTCCCACGGCCCTTGCATCGGGCCGCTGACGGCCTGCACCGCTTTTGTCACGCTCGCGAAGAAGGTGTCTTCCATCTTCTCGAGGTTGGCTAGGGCGCCGGCGAGCTGCTTCTCGTTCAGCGCCGCGCCTTGGTCGATGAATTGCTGCAAGGCTTTGCGATTGGCTTCGACGGCCTGCAGCAACGCGGCGTCCATCCCCGCGAAGGCCTTGGTCAGCATCGCCTCGACGTCGACGGGGCTGCTCACGTTTTGCGCGGCGCCGGTGGTCGCTGCAGTGGTCACAGTCTTCAGCACCTTTTTGATGTTCTCCATCGTGAGTTCACGCCCCTGCAGCGCCTTCAGCGTTGCGTCGCTGATGGCCTTGCGCAGCGCCTCGCCCTGCTGGGCGGTCGCCTCGGAAAACATCTTGACGAGTGTGTCTTGGTCGATACCTGGCTTGATCATGGAGTGTCCTTATTGCTTATTGATTAGAGTCGATGGACGTGTCAGCGGGCCCTCACCCGTCACCGCCGAACCCGAGCCGGCAGCCACCCCGTCGGCCTCCCGCGCCGCGTCGTGGCGGTGCGTCGACGCGCTGAGGCTTTGATTGATCAGCATCACCGCGATCATTCCCAGCAGGCCAGCCAACGCGATGGCCATGAAGTTCTGTTCCAGCGGCAGCTTCAGCGAGACCAGGAAGCCGATCAATACCGGAGCAAGGATCGCTCCCGCGCGTCCGATCCCCGAGGCAAAGCCGACACCCGTCGCACGGATGGCGGTCGGATAGTACTCGCCCGCATACGCATACGCCACGAGCTGCGTGCCGAGGGTCGAGGCGCCGACGACGAACACCACCATGAACAGCAGTTCGGTCGACTTGGTGTAGCCCATCAAGGTCAGCGAGACCGCTCCCACCGCGTAGAAGGCGACCAGCACGTACTTGATGTTGTACTTGTCGCCGAGCCAGCCGCCGAGCACGGCGCCGAGCATCGCACCCACGTTGAACACGAGGACGAAATTCAGGGCCGAGCCGAGGCTGTAGCCCGCCATGGCCATCAGCTTGGTCAACCAGGAGCTGAGCGCGTAGACCATGAACAGCCCCATGAAGAACGAGATCCAGATCAACACCGTGCTGAAGCCGCGGCCGTCGTGGAACAGCTTGGCCACCGGCGCGCTGGTGGCGCGCTCCTCGGCCGGCACCAGAAACTGCTCGTGCTCCTGGAGCGGATAATTCGGAACCAGCTTTCTGACGATCCGGCGCAGTTCGGCGTCGCGATTCTTCTTGATCAGGAACGGCATCGAATTCGGCATCGTCTTCATGATGAACGGAATCATCAGCACCGGCAGGCCAGCGACGAAGAACACCGATTGCCAGCCGTAGGATTCGATCAGCTGTTTGCCGGTCAAGGCAACCAGGATGCCGCCGACCGAGTAGCCTGCGAACACCACGGTCACCAGACGGGCGCGAATTTTGGCCGGCGCGAACTCGGCCATCTGGGCGGCCACGATCGGCAAGACACCGCCGATACCGAGGCCGGCGATGAAGCGCGTAATGCTGAAGGTGACGGGATCGCGTGTCAATCCGGCGGCCGCGGTAAAGACGCTGAACAGAGCGACGCAGATCGAGATCACCAGCGGGCGACCGATCTTGTCGGCCAGGGTGCCAAGGAAGATCGCGCCGAACATCATGCCGAACAAGGCGGAACTGGCCATGAAGCCCGCCTGGGTGGCGTCCACGCCCATGTCCTTCATGATCGACGGCAATGCGGCGCCGACAACCGCGAGGTCGTAGCCGTCGAGGATCAAGATCAGCACGCCCCAAAGGAGGACGACTCCGTGGAAGCGATTGAGCTTGGCCTCGTCGACCAACTTGTGAACGTCGATGCGATGCATGGTGTCTCCTTTGTGGCTGGCTGGCTGGCTCAATCGACCCAGTACAGCGGCAAATGGTGAGCGGCCGGTGTGAAGCCGATGTGTGCGCTTTGCAAAGGATCTTCAACTGGGCGCAAGAGGCTGTATGGACAGCTTGCCCGAGAATCTCTTTCTTGGCAAACTTCTCGGCAATGAACTCAACGGCAAGGCGATTCATGGCGACCGATGGCCCGATCGATCAAGACAGCGTCGCCTGGCGCACGCTGATGCAGGCGGCGCTCGAGTCGATGGACGAGGGGTTCAGTGTCTTCGATCTCAACCTGCGGCTTTTGGCCTGGAATAAGCGTTTCTTCGAGCAATATGGGATCCCCGACTCCTCATATGGTCGCCCCTGTCAACGGTTACTTCATAGGACCTTTCTCTGAGGTGAATACAGTGGATCGATCGGGTGATGCGACCCGAGCGTTGC
>CAJDTV010000099.1_pt1 | contig 17435 bp, 16 predicted proteins | sample 7389921 | NCBI WGS metagenome assembly CAJDTV01 (sample SAMEA7055654, study PRJEB34461) | soil metagenome | biome: terrestrial ecosystem; feature: Peninsula; material: soil | place: Antarctica | collected 2016 | reverse complement strand
CCAGCCGGCCGTGACCATCAAGGTGTTCCAGGGCGAGCGCGAGATTGCCTCGGGCAACAAGGCGCTGGGCGAGTTCAACCTGGAAGGCATCCCGCCGGCGACGCGCGGCACGCCGCAGATCGAGGTCAGCTTCGACATCGACGCCAACGGCATCCTGCACGTGGGCGCCAAGGACAAGGGCACCGGCAAGGAAAACAAGATCACCATCAAGGCCAACTCGGGCCTGTCGGAGGCCGAAATCCAGAAGATGGTGAAGGACGCCGAGCTTAACGCCGCCGAAGACCACAAGAAGCTGGAGCTGGTGCAGGCCCGCAACCAGGGCGAAGCCATGGTTCACAGCGTGAGAAAGTCCCTTGGCGAGCACGGTGCCAGTCTGGATGCCGGCGAAAAGGAAAAGATCGAGGCCTCCATCAAGGACGTCGAAGAAGCTCTCAAGGGTGAAGACAAGGCCGCGATCGAGGAAAAAACCGCGACCCTCATGACCGCCAGCCAGAAGCTCGGTGAGAAAATGTATGCCGATGCGCAGGGCGCAGCGGGCGCGGCCGGCAGCGCCGCTCCAGGCCCCGAAGCGGCAAGCGCCGCGGCCGACGACAACGTGGTCGACGCCGAGGTCAAGGAAGTCAAGAAGGGCTGACCTGGCGCACCGCATCGAGGCTGGAGCCCTGGTCAAGGGGTTCCAGCCTTTTCCCGTTCCAGCCCGCTGACCGCGCACTCCCTATCGAACCATGGCTACCAAACGCGACTACTACGAAACCCTGGGCGTTCCCAAGAACGCCAGCGACGAAGAAATCAAGAAGTCTTATCGCAAGATGGCGATGAAGTACCACCCCGACCGCCACAACGGGGACAGCAAGGAAGCCGAAGCCAAATTCAAGGAGGCCAAGGAAGCCTACGAGATGCTCTCGGACAACCACAAGCGCGCGGCCTACGACCAGTACGGCCACGCCGGCGTCGACCCGAACCTGCGCGGCGGCCCGGGCGCCGAGGGCTTCGGAGGCTTTACCGGCAGCGGGCGCCAGGTGTTTCGCGGCGCCAACCTGAGCTACGCGATGGAAATCACGCTGGAGGAAGCGGCCGATGGCAAGGCCGCCGAGATCCGCATTCCCAGCTGGGACGAATGCGCCACCTGCCAGGGCAGCGGCGCCAAGGCGGGCACCAAGCCGATCACCTGCACCACCTGCCAGGGCGCGGGCGCGGTGCAGATGCGCCAGGGCTTCTTCAGCGTGCAGCAGACCTGCCCGCAATGCCACGGCACCGGCAAGCTCATTCCCGAGCCCTGCACGACCTGCCACGGCCAGGGCAAGCTCAAAAACAACAAGACCCTGGAAGTCAAGATCCCGGCCGGCATCGACGACGGCATGGTGATCCGCAGCACCGGCAACGGCGAGCCCGGCAGCAACGGCGGGCCACCGGGCGATCTGCATATCGAGATTCGCATCAAGAAGCACGACCTGTTCGAGCGCGACGGCGACGACCTGCACTGCGTGGTGCCGGTGAGTGTGACCACCGCTTCGCTCGGGGGTGAAATCACGATCCCCACGCTCAAGGGGTCGGCCGCCATCGACATTCCCGATGGCACCCAAAGCGGCAAGCAGTTCCGCCTGCGCGGCAAGGGGATCAAGGGCGTGCGCGCCAGCTATCCGGGCGACCTGTATTGCCACATCAAGGTTGAAACGCCGGTCAAGCTCACCGAGCACCAGCGCAAGCTGATGAAGGAGCTGGACGAATCGCTGCGCAAGGGCGGCAACAAGCACAGCCCGACCGAGAAGGGCTGGTTTGACAAGGCGAAGGAATTCTTCAGCTGAGCGCCCGGCATGGCGCCAGCCCCGAAGCGGCCTGCGGGCCGCTTTTTTTTGCGCCGCCGATCGCGCCGGGGGTTTTCCCTTGCATGCATTTTCGGAATTGGCGGACAACACAAAGCGCCGCTCGCACGTTATGTGAAGAAGGCACTTCGCCGATTCTCAAAACTGCCCGGATGAACCTGATGCGCGCAACGCCTTGCTGGTGGAACTTACAAGCACCGCTGTTGCTCTCATTCAACATCACAATGGTCTGGGCGCGCGGTTTGTTCTACGCTTGTAGAGCGCGTCTGCGGGGGGAGGGTTTCCAGCGGATGCACGGGAGCACTACGCCACGCAGCGCGCGCTGACTCGAAGGAGGTGTCGCCATGGATGTCATCAGTAATTTCGCCGCCCGTTACGAGCGCACGCGCGAAGAGGTCCTGTCGTTGCAGGACTACCTCGACCTTTGCAAGCGCGAACCGACGGCCTACGCGAGCGCGTCGGAGCGGATGCTCAAGGCGATCGGCGAGCCGGCGCTGGTCGACACGCGCAATGACCCGCGCCTGTCGCGCATCTTCGCCAACAAGGTGATCAAGCTCTACCCGGCGTTCAAGGAGTTCTACGGCATGGAGGACGCCATCGAACAGGTGGTGTCGTACTTCCGCCATGCCGCGCAAGGGCTGGAAGAAAAAAAGCAGATCCTCTATCTGCTGGGACCGGTCGGCGGCGGCAAGAGCTCGATTGCCGAGCGCCTCAAACAACTCATGGAGCAGGTGCCGTTCTATGCCCTGCAGAACTCGCCGGTCAATGAATCGCCGCTCGGCCTGTTCGCTGCGGAAGAAGATGGCGCCATCCTCGAGAAGGAATACGGCATCCCGCGGCGCTACCTGAATCGCATTCTTTCGCCATGGGCGGTCAAGCGGCTCGAAGAGTACGGCGGCGACATCCGCCAGTTCAAGGTGCAAATCGCCGTGGCCAAGACCGAGCCGGGCGACGAAAACAACCAGGACATCTCGTCGCTGGTGGGCAAGATCGACATCCGCAAGCTCGAAACCTTTGCCCAGCACGACCCCGACGCCTACGCCTATTCGGGCGGACTGTGCCTGGCCAACCAGGGGCTGCTTGAATTCGTCGAAATGTTCAAGGCGCCGATCAAGGTGCTGCACCCCCTGCTCACGGCCACGCAGGAGGGCAACTTCAAGGGCACCGAGGGCTTTGGCGCCATTCCGTTCGACGGCATCGTGCTGGCGCACAGCAACGAGAGCGAGTGGAAGGCGTTTCGCAACAACAAGAACAACGAGGCGTTCCTCGACCGGATCTACATCGTCAAGGTGCCCTACTGCCTGCGCACCTCCGAAGAGATCAAGATCTACGAAAAGCTGGTGCGCAATTCCTCGCTGGCGCAGGCGCCGTGCGCGCCCGGCACGCTGCGCATGATGGCGCAGTTCTCGGTGCTGTCGCGCCTGAAGGAGCCGGAGAACTCGAGCATCTTCAGCAAGATGCAGGTGTATGACGGCGAGACCCTCAAGGACACCGACCCCAAGGCCAAGTCGATCCAGGAATACCGCGACTATGGCGGCGTCGACGAGGGCATGAGCGGCGTCTCGACCCGCTTTGCCTTCAAGATCATCTCCAGGGTTTTCAACTTCGACGGCAGCGAGATCGCCGCCAACCCGGTGCACCTGATGTACGTGCTCGAACAGCAGATCGAGCGCGAGCAGTTCGCGCCCGAGACCCGAGACCGAGCAAAAGTTCATCGGCTACGTCAAGGAGTTGCTGGCGCCGCGCTATGCCGAATTCATCGGCAAGGAGATCCAGACCGCCTACCTGGAAAGCTATAGCGAGTACGGCCAGAACATCTTTGACCGCTACGTGACCTACGCCGACTACTGGATCCAGGACCAGGAATACCGCGACCAGGACACTGGCGAAGTGTTCGACCGCGGCGCGCTGAGCGGCGAACTCGAAAAGATCGAAAAGCCCGCCGGCATCAGTAACCCGAAGGACTTCCGCAACGAGATCGTCAACTTCGTGCTGCGGGCGCGGGCCGGCAACGCGGGCCGCAATCCGGCATGGACCAGCTACGAGAAGCTGCGCACGGTGATCGAGAAGAAGATGTTCTCCAACACCGAGGAGTTGTTGCCGGTGATCAGCTTCAACACCAAGAGCAGCGCCGATGAACAGAAAAAGCACGAGAACTTCGTCACGCGCATGGTCGAGAAGGGCTACACGGCCAAGCAGGTCCGCCTGCTGTGCGAGTGGTATCTGAGGGTGCGAAAGAGTTCGTGACCGACCCTTGCGCCGAGGAGGCTTGACATCGTGACCATCCTGCACCAGATCATCGATCGGCGGTTGTCGGGCAAGAACAAGTCGATCGGCAACCGCGAGCGTTTTCTGCGGCGCTATCGGGGGCAAATCCAGGAAGCGGTGCGGCGCGCTGTCAGCGGCCGCAGCATCCGCGAGCTGGAGCAAGGCCAGGACATCTCGCTGCCGCGCCACGATGTGTCCGAGCCGGTGTTCGGCCATGCGCCAGGGGGCAACCGCGAGTACGTGCATCCCGGCAACCAGGAGTATGTCAAGGGCGACCGCATCGCCCGACCCGAAGGCGGGGCCGGCGGCGGTGGCGGCGGCGAAGCCAGTGACAGCGGCGAAGGCGAGGACGACTTTGTTTTTCGGCTCACGCGCGATGAGTTCATGCGCGCCTTCTTTGACGATCTGGCGCTGCCGAACCTGGTGCGCACCCAGATCGCCGACGTCCCGGAATGGAAGATCCATCGTGCCGGTTTCACCAGCGAAGGCACACCCAGCAACCTGAGCGTGGTGCGCTCGATGCGCGGCGCGCTGGCGCGGCGCATCGCGCTCGGCGGCGAATCGCGCAAGGAACTGCACCGGCTCGAGGCGCACCTGCTGCGCCTGCGCCATCATCCGCAGGCCGCGCAGGCGCTGATGGAAAAGGAGATCCGCGACACCGAGGAGCTGATAGACAAGCTGCGCCGCAGCGCCCGACATGTTCCCTGGATCGACCCGATCGACCTGCGCTACCGCAACCGCGTCAAGACACCGGTGCCCAGCGCCAAGGCGGTGATGTTCTGTCTGATGGACGTTTCGGGTTCGATGGACGAGCCGCGCAAAGACATGGCCAAGCGCTTTTTCATGCTGCTTTACCTGTTCCTCACGCGTCACTACGAAACCATTGATCTGGTCTTTCTGCGCCACCACACGCAGGCGCAGGAAGTGAGCGAGGAAGAATTCTTCCACGCCACCGAAACCGGTGGCACCGTGGTGTCGAGCGTTCTGGTCCTGATGCACGAGATCATCCGCGCGCGCTACCCGAGCAACCAGTGGAATATCTACGGCGCGCAGGCCAGTGACGGCGACAACTGGCACCAGGACAGCGGGCGCTGCCGCGAGTTGCTCGACCAGTCGATTCTTCCGCTGGTGCGCTACTTCGCCTATGTGCAAGTCGCCGACCCCGAGCAGAACCTGTGGCAGGAATATGCGCAGCTGCTGGCGGTGCGCACCAACTTCGCGATGCGCAAGGTGGCCGATGCGCAGGGCATCTACCCGGTATTTCGCGATCTGTTCAAGAAGGAAGGGGTGCCGCATGAGTGAGCTGCTGTCCGGACGGGCCGCACAGCCCCTGCCCTGTCCGCCCGACTGGACCTTCGAGCTGGTCGAGATTTACCACGCGGAAATCGACCGCGCGGCCAGGCATCACGGCCTCGATGTCTACGCGACCCAGCTGGAGATCATCAGCGCCGAGCAGATGATGGACGCCTACGCCAGCGTCGGCATGCCGATGATTTACCGTCACTGGTCGTACGGCAAACAGTTCATCACGACCGAGAAGAACTATCGCCGCGGCCACATGGGACTGGCCTATGAACTGGTGATCAACTCCGACCCGTGCATCGCCTACCTGATGGAAGAAAACTCGATGGCGATGCAGGCGCTGGTGATTGCGCATGCCGCCTACGGCCACAACAGCTTCTTCAAGGGCAACTACCTGTTCCGGATGTGGACCGATGCGTCGTCGATCGTCGACTACCTGGTCTACGCACGGCACTACATCGCCGAATGCGAGGAGCACCACGGGCTCAATGTCGTCGAGGACCTGCTCGACTCCTGCCACGCACTGATGAACTACGGCGTCGACCGGTACCGGCGCCCGCAGAAGCGCTCGCTCATGCAGGAGAGCGCCCAACGCGCCGAGCGCGAGCGCCATCTGCAGCAGCAGGTCAACGACCTCTGGCGCACCTTGCCGCGCCGCAGCGAGCCGGCAACGGATGCCGGCTCGGCCCACCGTTTTCCGGCCGAGCCGCAGGAGAACCTGCTTTACTTCATTGAAAAAAATGCGCCTCTGCTCGAACCCTGGCAGCGTGAAGTGGTGCGCATCGTGCGCAAGATTGCGCAGTATTTTTACCCGCAGCGCCAGACCCAGGTGATGAATGAAGGCTGGGCCACGTTCTGGCACTACACCCTGCTCAACACGCTGTACGACCGCGGCCTGCTGGCCGACGGCATGATGATCGAGTGGCTGAGTTCGCACACCAGCGTGATTTTCCAGCCGCCGGTGGGCCACCGCGCGTACAGTGGCCTCAATCCGTACGCGCTGGGCTTTGCGATGTACTCCGAGCTGCGGCGCATCTGCGAAAAGCCGACCGAGGAAGACCGGCGCTGGTTCCCCGATATCGCCGGCAGCAACTGGCACCAGACGCTCGACTACGCGATGCGAAACTTCAAGGACGAGAGTTTTGTCGGCCAGTTCCTGAGCCCCAAGACGATGCGCGACTTCCGGCTGTTCTCGATCCGCGACCACGAGGACGAGCCCAAGCTGGAGGTGGCCGCCATTCACGACGACAGCGGCTACCACGCGCTGCGCGAATCGCTGTCACGGCAGTACGACATCAACTGCCGCGAACCTGACATCCAGGTCTGGAGCGTCGACCTGCGCGGCGACCGATCACTGCTGCTGCGCCACACCCAGCGCAACAACCTGCCGCTCAACGACGATGCACCCGAAGTGCTCAAGCATGTGGCGCGGCTGTGGGGCTTTGCCGTACGGCTCGAAAGCGTTGGCCCCGAAGGCCGGGTGGGCCGCACGTGGAGCGCTGCGGCGCCCAGGCCGGCGTAGCTAAGCGGCCTCGCTCACCCGCACCAGGGCCTCGATGGCCAGTGCGTAGCCCTTGACGCCCAGCCCGACGATGATTGCGCGCGCCACCGGCGAGATGTACGAGTGGTGGCGAAAGCCTTCACGCGCGTGCACATTCGAGATGTGCAGCTCGATCAGTGTCACACTGGCGCCCTTGATGGCATCGTGCAGCGCAATCGAGGTGTGGGTGTAGGCGCCGGCGTTCAGCACCACCCCCAGCATGGTGCCGGCGGCCGTCTCGCGCCCGGCCTCGTGGATCCAGTCGATCAACTGGCCTTCGTGGTTCGACTGGCGGCATTCGACCTCGACGCCGAGCACTGCACCGGCCTCCTGGCAAAGGCGCTCGACATCGGCCAGAGTGTCGTAGCCGTACTGCGCCGGTTCGCGCTGGCCGAGCAGGTTGAGGTTGGGGCCGTTCAGTACGAGTATTTTTTTCATGATGCGTCAGAGGAAGGTCGCTGCTTGAAAGTATCGAACGCCAGCCCGATTTGCGCCCGGATTTCCCTTGGTGGTCGCCAGCGTGCACGACATTGTGGTTCGACGCCTCCACGGCCGGGCCTCCTGAGCCATCCAAAGCGCGGCCTCACCGCCTGGAAGAAGCTGCATCGCGACGCTCTGTCGAGGCGACGTAGTAGTTGTAGGAGTCGATATCGATGACCGAGCGTGCCATCAGGTCGACGAACGCCCTGACCTTGCGGCCCATGTAGCGCTGGCGTTGAAACGCACAGTAAATGCGTCGTGGCTCGGGCTTCCACTGCGCCAGCACGGGCACCAAGACCGCTTGCTTGACTTCGGGTTGCGTGAAGAAATCGGGCAACAGCGCAATGCCGAACCCATCGGTGCAGAAAGCCTTCATGACCCAGTAGTCATTGGTCGTGAAACTCGGTGCGGGGCGAAACGCATGGCTGTCAGCTTGCGACACCAACATGACGGGGGCCGCATCTGACGACCGCTCCATCATCATCACGATCGACTTGTGCTGCGCCAGGTCAGCTGGACCTTGTGGCGTGCCGTAGCGCTCCAGGTAGCGGGGGCTGGCATACAGCCCGTAGTTCAGCCGACCGAGCAGTTTGGCCACGAGGTTGGGCATATCGGGCGGTTCGGCGCAGATGTAACAGTCAACCTCATTGATCTGCGGCGCATTGACGCCGTGGGCCACGTCGAGCTGGCAGCGAACATCCGGGTGCGATTCGAGAAACAGCTTGACCACATGGCAGACAAAGGAGGTGCTGAACTGGGTGTCGGACAGCAAAGAGAGGGTGCCCGAAACCCCGGCCGTCATCTCCTGGATCTCGGTGTGCGCCGTCTCCAGCCGTCCGCTCACCTCGTCGAGCAGGCTCTCGCAGTGCAAAAAGAACGCGCGCCCGGCTTCAGTGGGCGTCACGCGGCGCGAGGTACGGATCAGCAATTGCGTCCCCATCAGTTCCTCCAGCCGCGTGATCTGTCGACTCAGCGTGGCCTTGGACAGGCCCGACAGGACCTGCGCCTGCGTCAGGCCGCCGCTTCGAACAATGACGACGAAAGACTCGACCAGTTTGAGATCGGCCGTCATGAGGTCGCCTTGTCAGCGCTTGCGGCTGATCGTTGCAGGAATGAAAAGGAGTGTCTCGACATTGAACTGTAATCGGGCCGTCAGAAGCGCTACGGTACGCGCTGTTGAGCGGAACCGCGGCGACCGCCGCCACAGTGCCCCTGTATTTGGCAGGCGGCCATCGTATGCCAACCCGGCAGTTCCGACCTTCCACGCTTGGAGACAATCAATGACCGTTTCAATCCGGCAGACTTTTTTCGCGGCTGCCCTGACGACCTGCCTGATCGGCGCCACCGGTGCGGCCGAGCCCCTGAAGGTCGGCTTCATGTTCCTCGGGCCGGTGGGCGCCTCGGGCTGGACGTTCCAGCACGACCTGAGCCGCCTGGAATTCGAGAAAACTCTCGGCCCGCAAGTCAGTGTCCGCACGGTGCCCGACACCAATGAAGGGCCGGATTCAGAGCGCGTCGCGCGCGAGCTGTCGTCGGCGGGCTCGAAGTTGATTTTTGGCGCATCGTTTGGCTACATGAAACCGATGATGAAGGTGGCGCTCGACTACCCCGACACCACCTACCTCGTGGCGAGCGGTTATCAGACGGCCAAGAACGTCGGCGGCTACAACGCCAAGTGGCAAGAAGGCGGCTACCTCGCCGGCATCGTGGCTGGCAAGACCACCCAGGCGAACGTGCTGGGTTTCGTGGGCGCGCTTCCGGTGCCCGATGTGATGTGGTACCTCAACGCCTTTACGCTCGGCGCGCGCAGCGTCAACCCGAAAGTGGTGGTGCGCACGGTGTTCATCAACTCATGGCACGACGCGCCCAAGGAGCGCGATGCGGCCGTCGCGCTGATGAACCAGGGGGCCGATGTACTGACCCACTTCACCGACACGGCTGCCGTGACGTCGGCGGCCGAGGAGCGCGGCGTCGGCGTGATCTCCTTTCACTCGGACATGCGCCGCTACGCGCCGAAGAACTACCTCACCGGCCTGACCCACGACTGGAGCGGCTACTACACGCGGGTGGCGCGTGAGGTGATGGCCGGCACCTGGAAGCCAAGCATCTACATGGGCGGCCTGTCCGACGGTGTCATCAAGATGGCGCCGATGGGACCGCGGGTCGCCAAGGAAACTGCCGATCTGGTGCAGGCCAAGGAGCGCGATATCGCCTCCGGCAAGCTCAAGGTATTTGGCGGTCCCATCAAGGATCAGCAAGGTACCGTTCGGGTTCCGGCCGGCGCCGCGTTGGCCGACGCCGATCTGGGCAAGATGGACTGGTTCGTCGACGGCGTGGTCGGCGGCCCGAAGTAACCGGTGGCCGACATGCAACCGCAAGACATCCCCATGACGAGCGCCACGGCGTGCTGGCACCCGGTCACGCTGGCGGCCGAACTGCGCGCGGGCGACAACATCGTGGCAGGCTTTGCCCGCGGCGTGGAACTGGCGCTGTGGCGCTCGGCCGAGGGCACCGCCCAGGCCTGGGAAAACCGCTGCCCCCACCGCAGCGTGCGCTTCACTTTGGGACAAGTGGTCGGTGACCGCCTGTCGTGCGCTTACCACGGCTGGCAATACGCGGCCGGCAGCGGCCAATGCGCGGGGATTCCGGCGCACCCGGCCATGCCGGCACCACGCAGCGTCTGCGCCAGGGTCTACGCGAGCGCAGAAGCCGACGGCATGCTCTGGGTCTCGCTCGAAATGCCGGCTCCCCCGCCGCCGCCCACCGGCATGGTGCCCCCCGGCTGGCACTTTTGCCGAACCCTGACGCTGCGCGCCACCGTCGGCGCGGTGCGGACCGCGCTCGCGGCGCAGCAGTTCCATCAGGAAAGCGATCCAGTCTGGCGCGGCACGCTTGACGGCGTCTGCGTGGCCGCGGTGGTGCTGGACGCACAGCCGGGGCAGGTCTTTATTCACCTGTGGACCGATGCCGCGCCCGACTCACCGCAGATGACGCTGCTGCACGCCGCTGCGCGCCGCCTGCGCGCCAGCGTCGAAGACGCCGCACGCTGAAAACGAGACACCCATGACATTCATCACCGATGATCCCAACATGCTCGACGAGTGGCTCACCGTCGGGGCCGAGTCCCTGCTGGACGGCGCCACGGCGAGCCGTCCGCGCACGGTCCGATTGCTTGGCGAAACCCTGGCGCTCTGGCGCGATGCGGACGGAAAGCCCCGTTGTGGCGCGGGCCCGCAGGAGCTGGCCATCCAGGCGCACTACAGCTACCTGTGGGTGTGTGCCAGCGGCGCACCGGCGCGGCCGCTGTTCGCGTTCCCCGAACATGACCAGCCGGGCCGGCGCATCGTCGATTGCGGCGGCATCGGCGTCGCGGTATCGGGCTTGCGCGTGATCGAGAATTTCCTGGACATGGCGCACTTCCCGTTCGTCCATACCGACTATCTCGGCAAGGTGCCGCACACGGAGGTGGCCGCCTACCGCGTCCAGATCGAACCCGAAACCGATGAAATCTGGGCCACCGATTGCCGCTTCTGGCAGCCCAGGTCTTCGGCCGCCCAAACCGAGGGCAGCGACGTGCTCTACAAGTACCGCGTGATGCAGCCCTTTTCGGCCATGCTCTACAAATCGAGCCAGCGCGTCGGCGAGCTCGATGCGATTGGCCTTTTTGTCCAGCCCATCGATGATGAGCACGTGATCGCCCACACCCTGTTGGCCTATTACGACGACGTATCGAGCGACGCGCAGTTGATTGCGTTCCAGCACACCATCTTCGGTCAGGACAAGCCGATCCTGGAGAACCACGCCCTCAAGCGCATGCCCCTTGAAGGCCGTATCGAGACCGCCACGCGAGGCGATGCCACCTCGGTGATGTACCGGCGCTGGCTCAGGACGCGCGGCGTGCGCTTTGGCGTACACGCGATCTGAAGGCGGCGGAGCCAGCACGCCTGGCGCCGCGCCGCCAGGCCAGGCAACGCCCGGGCGCACCGACGGGTGCAGCAGCCGCGGCGAACGATTCGACGCGCACGTGCGTTGACCGCGCGCACCGCACCACCCTCCAACTCAATCTTTGAATCGTGACGTCACCAGTGATCAACCTCTACGACTACGAGCTTTCGGGCAACTGCTTCAAGGTACGACAAATGCTCGCCTGGCTGGGCGTCGAGTACGCGCGCGTGCCGGTGAACTTCTACCCCGGTCGTGAACACAAGTCGCCGGCGTTTGTGGAGCGAATCAACCCGCTGGGACAAATCCCGGTGATCGATGACGACGGATTTGTGCTGCGCGACGCGCAGGCCATCCTGGTCTACCTCGCCAGCCGCTACGACAACCAGCATCAGTGGTACCCCGACGAGCCGAAATTGCGTGGCCAGATCACGATGTGGCTCGCCACCGCCGATGAAATCACGCGTACCGCGTCCGCAGCGCGCCTGCACGACGCCCTTGGCTACGAGTTCGACGTTGAAGCGTGCCGCAGTGGCGCGCGAGCCGTTTTCCGGTTACTCGACGATCACCTGGCCGAACGCGCCAGCGCTGCGCGGCGCTGGCTGGTCGGGGAACACCCGACCATTGCCGATCTGGCATGCTTGCCCTATGCCGCGCTGGCCATCGAAGGAGGGATCTCGCTGGACGAGTTCCCGGCGCTGCGCCGCTGGGTATGGGATATTCGTCATCTGCCGGGTTTTGTCGGTATGTCGGGGATCTCCCCGCCCGGCGCTGCCTGACCCATTTTTTTGGAGTACGTCTTGAAAACCAAAGCCGCCGTCGCCTGGCAATCAGGCCAGCCCCTGACCATTGAAACCGTGGACCTGCAAGGGCCGAAATTCGGTGAGGTGCTGATCGAGATCAAGGCCACCGGGATCTGCCACACCGACTACTACACCCTCTCGGGCGCCGACCCTGAAGGGATCTTCCCGACCATCCTGGGGCACGAGGGCGCTGGCATCGTGGTCGATATCGGCCCCGGCGTCACCAGCCTCAAGAAAGGCGACCACGTCATTCCGCTGTATACGCCCGAATGCCGCCAGTGCAAGTACTGCCTGTCGCGCAAGACCAACCTGTGCCAGCTGATCCGCGGCACGCAGGGCAAGGGCCTGATGCCCGACGCCACCAGCCGCTTCAGCCTGGATGGCAAGCCGATCTTTCACTACATGGGCACCAGCACCTTCAGCAACTACACGGTGGCGGCCGAAATCTCGCTGGCCAAGATCCGCGAGGACGCGCCGTTCGACAAGGTCTGCTACATCGGCTGCGGCGTCACGACCGGCATTGGCGCCGTGATCTTCACCGCCAAGGTCGAAGCCGGCGCCAACGTGGTGGTGTTCGGCCTGGGAGGCATCGGCCTGAACGTGATCCAGGGCGCCAAGATGGTGGGCGCCGACAAAATTATCGGCGTCGATCTGAACCCGGCGCGCGAAGCCATGGCACGCAAGTTCGGCATGACCCACTTCCTGAATCCGAAGGAGCACGAGAACATCGTCGATGCCATCGTGCAGCTGACCGACGGCGGCGCCGACTACAGCTTCGAGTGCATCGGCAACACCAAGGTGATGCGCCAGGCGCTGGAGTGCACGCACAAGGGCTGGGGCCGCAGCATCATCATCGGCGTGGCCGAGGCCGGCGCCGAGATCAGCACGCGACCGTTCCAGCTGGTGACCGGGCGCAAGTGGGAAGGCTCGGCCTTCGGCGGCGCACGCGGGCGCACCGACGTGCCCAGGATCGTCGACTGGTACATGGACGGCAAGATCAACATCGACGACCTGATCACGCACACCATGCCGCTGGAAAAGATCAACGAGGGCTTCGAGCTGATGAAGAGCGGCGAGTCGATCCGCGGCGTGGTCATTTACTAAGCTCCAGGCGTCGCGCACCGGGTGTCGCCTCGCGCACGCCCGGGCAGGAGAACAACACCTGCGGCCCGGCAAGGCCGGTTCCGCAGTGTTCCTGAATTGGCCTTGTTTTGAATTGGAACCTCCCAGATGACAGAGTCGGTGAAACTTCTCGCGGAACACCGCTGCTTCGACGGCGTGCAAAGCTTCCACCAACATGATTCGCGCGAGATCGGGCTGCCGATGCGCTTTTCGGTCTACCTGCCGCCGCAGTCCAAAGCCGGCCCGGTGCCTGCCGTGCTGTACCTCGCGGGCCTGACCTGCAATGAAGAAACCTTCATGGTCAAGGCCGGCGCGCAGCGCACGGCGGCGCAACTGGGCCTGGCGCTGGTCGCACCCGACACCAGCCCGCGCGGCGCCGAGGCCCAGGCGCTGCCGGGCGCCGCCGCGAACTGGGATTTCGGCATCGGCGCCGGCTTTTACCTCGACGCGACCGAGGCACCGTGGCGCACGCACTGGCGCATGGAAAGCTACCTGCTGCGCGAACTGATGCCGCTGGTCGCCGAACAATTTCCTATCGATGGGCAACGCATCGGCCTGTTCGGCCACTCCATGGGCGGCCACGGCGCGCTGACGCTGGCGCTGCGCCATCCTGGCGTCTTCAAGTCGCTCTCGGCGCTGGCGCCGATCTGCGCGCCAACGCAATGTCCGTGGGGCGAGAAGGCCTTCGCCGGCTATCTCGGCGCTGACCGCAGCGCCTGGCTCGCGCACGACGCCAGCGCGCTGATGCAGGCGCAAACCGCAGCGCCCTACTCGCAAGGCATCCTCGTCGACCAGGGGCTGGCCGACAAATTCCTGGACGAGCAATTGCACCCGCACCTGTTTGAAGCTGCTTGCGCCAGCGCGGGCCAGCCACTCACATTGCGCCGCCATGAGGGCTACGACCACGGCTACTACTTTATCCAGAGCTTTGTGGCCGAACATCTGGCGCATCACGCACGCTCGCTCAGCGCATGAACGCCTTGCGGGTCGCTATGGTTCTGATAGCTTACATCGGAAGGTAGACGGGCGAAGGAGCGATTTCCGATCCAAAATGGCACAATGCCACGCCAGCCCTGCCCAGGCGTGCTGCGCGCTAAAAAGGCAAAGTGAACGCTCCCCACAAGTTCTTCTGGCTCGACCTGGTCCGGGGGCTCAGCGCCATCGCCGTTTGCGCGAGCCACCTGCGTGCCGCGCTCTTCGTCGACTATTCCAGTCTGCAGCACGCTTCGTTGCTGCAAAAACTGTTTTACCTCGCGACCGGCATGGGTCATCAGGCCGTCATGGTATTTTTCGTGCTCAGCGGGTTTTTCGTCGGCGGCTCGGTGCTGCGCAGCGCGGCACGTTTCAGTCCCACCAGTTACGCCGTCGCGCGGCTGTCTCGCCTGTGGGTGGTGCTGGTGCCTGCGTTGCTGGTGACCTTCATGATCGATCAAGTGCTCGTCATCGTCGCGCCCGAAGTGCTGGCCGGCGCCTACAACGCGATCTGGAATTCGGGCCCGACATCGGCGGCAGCCTATTCCTTTGGCACCAACGGCCCGTTGTGGAGCCTGGCCAATGAGTTCTGGTACTACGTGCTGTTCCCGCTTTTTGCCATGGCGATCGGATGGGTGGGGTCGCAGGCCACGCTCTCGCCCGCGAAGCGGATGGTGCTTGGCGTCCTGGCCGCCGCGATCCTGTGGCTGCTGCCACGCGACATCTCCGACGCTTTTCCGATCTGGCTCATGGGTTTGATCGTGTACTGGCTGGTCGGCCGGCTGTCACCGACCACACGCCAGGTAACGCTTGTCATTGGAATGCTGGCCTTCGGCGCGGCTCTCGCCTACAGCAAATCACCCTCCTTGCAGGCGCAGTGGCGGTACCTGCCGGCCGACCTCGCCATTGGTGCCGGCTTCTGCCTGGTCTGCATTGCACTGGCCAACGCTCCGCCGTCCCGCAATCCGGCTTCATGGCTCGCGCGGCTGAGCCATGGCCTGTCCGCGTTCTCGTATTCGCTGTATCTGGTCCATTTTCCGATCGTTGCCTTGATCGGCGCCTACGTCTACCACGGAGACAGGATGGTGCCCAGCGCCATCAGCATGTTGCATCTGGTGGGCTGGCTGGCCTTGCTGCTTGCCATCGGCGCCGCGTTCTGGTGGCTGTTCGAGCGCAGGACCGACGAAATCCGTCACTTCGTTTCCAGATTCCTGAAGATCCGGCCGCGCGCGCGCGCCCTTTAAACCCCATGCAACCTCTTCCTGCGCTCCCCGAGCGCGAGCAGATCGCCCTGCTCGAGCCGTTCCAAGGCCTCGGCCTGAAGGACATCGTGCTCGTGGCCACGCCGCATGACGCCGAGCGCGCGGCGGCGGCGCTGCTGGCGGCCGGTGTGGTCGGCTTCGACACCGAATCGAAGCCCACCTTCGCCAAGAACGAGGTGTCGGGGGGTCCGCACCTGGTGCAATTCTCGACGCTGCAAACCGCGTGGCTGTTTCAGCTCCAGCGCGACGACTGCAACCCGGTGGTGGCCGCACTGATCGCATCGACGGCGCTCACCAAGGTCGGCTTCGGCCTGGCGACCGACCTCACGCTCATCCGCAGCCGGCTGGGCATCGAGCCGCAGGGCGTGTTTGACGTCGACACCGAATTCCGCCGACAGGGCTACAGAAAATCCGTCGGCGTCAAGACGGCCGTCGCGCTGGTATTCAACCGGCGCTTCATCAAGTCGCGCAAGGCCACCACTTCGAACTGGGCGAACCGGCAGTTGACCGAAGCGCAACTTCGCTACGCGGCGAACGATGCGTACGCCTCGATCCGCGTGTTCGAGGCGTTGGGGCTGCACACCCGAGCGGGTTGATTCCGATACCGCCCGATCTTGAATTGCGCGCGCTGCAGGCGCCGAACGGCTGGCGGCGCCACTGCTCGCACAGTGGGTGCGAGTGCGTGCGCCGCGCTGCGCCGGACGCTAGAACAGGTTGCCCTGCCCGACCGCTCCAGGTGGCCGGAACGCCGTAACGTCGAGCGCAATGCGTTGCCGGTTGAAGCCGATGCGCGTGGTCGCCTTCTCGAAGCGCTGGCGGATCAGCTCGGCCCAGATGCCGCTGCCTTTCATGCGGGTGGCGAAATCGGCGTCGTAATCCTTGCCGCCACGCATGTCGTGAATGCGCGCCATGATGCGCGCGGAGCGCTGCGGGTAGTGCAGTTCCAACCACTGCTTGAACAGTGGCGCGACATCCCACGGCAGCCGGATCACGGTGTAGAAGGCGCAGCGCGCACCCGCGTCCCAGGCGGCTTCGAGCACCTGCTCCATGTCCTCGGTGACAAACGGAATTTGCGGCGCCACGCTGACGCCGACCGGCACGCCGGCGTTGGCCAACGTGCGTAGCGTGCGCAGCCGCCGCTGCGGCGATGCCGCGCGCGGCTCCAGCTTGCGCGCCAGTTCGCCGTCGAGCGTGGTGAGGGTCACGTACACCGCCGCCAGATGCTCGGCCGCCATCGGCGCGATCAAGTCCAAGTCGTGCTCGACGGCGCTCGACTTGGTCACCAGGCCGAAGGGATGGCGCGTTTCCTTCAGCAACTCGATCACCGAACGCGTCAGGCGCAGCTTGCGCTCGATCGGCTGGTAGCAGTCGGTGGCGGTGCCGATGGCGATCTGGCTGGGTCGGTAGCCGTTCTTGCCCAGTTCGGCGCGCAGCACCGGAACGATATTGCGCTTGGCAATCAGCTTCGTCTCGAAGTCGAGGCCGGGCGACAGGTTGAGGTAGCTGTGGGTCGGACGCGCAAAGCAGTAGATGCAGCCGTGCTCGCAGCCGCGATAGGGGTTGAGCGAGCGGTCGAACGGAATGTCGGGCGAATCGTTGCCGCACAGGACCGACTTCACGTCCTCGAAGCGCACCTCGGTGGCGAGCGGCGGCAGCGCCTCGGCGCGCTCCTGCTCCAGCGTGCCCCAGCCATCGTCCCACGCCTCGCGCACATCGCGCTCGAAGCGGTGTGCGATGCGCGTGGCGGCGCCGCGGCCCTTGACGGCTTCGAGGGGAATGCGGATTTCGGGCATGGCGGACAACGCTGGAAGACTGTGATTCCATATGGGCTATCCATTTAGCTCCACAGAAACAGCAATCCGGGAGGCGGCCGGCGCCGGGTGCTCGTTGTCCCGTATGTTGACGTAGGTCGCTGGCGTGG
>CAJDTV010000109.1_pt1 | contig 17797 bp, 15 predicted proteins | sample 7389921 | NCBI WGS metagenome assembly CAJDTV01 (sample SAMEA7055654, study PRJEB34461) | soil metagenome | biome: terrestrial ecosystem; feature: Peninsula; material: soil | place: Antarctica | collected 2016 | reverse complement strand
CCTAGTTGTCGCTCAGGTTTAGCTCGCCTTCGGTCTGACCTTTTTCACATCACGTCGCTCTTTGCGCCTCATCGCCTTCAACGGCTTACCAAAACACCTCACGCGTGACAAGCTAATTGTCGCCAACCACGGCGCACCAGCCCAAGTTCGCCACCGCCTTTGGCGCGGTGCGGCCCGATCGCCGCGTCCAGCGCCACGCTGCCCGTGGACGCCCGCCAATCGAGGTCTCATTGGCCTCGACGTGTTCGTCAGGGTTGCCGCCGATCCGGTCATGGTTGGGGCGCACCATGCCCTCGCGCAGCTTAGAAGGATCTGGAAGGCCGGCTCTTAGCGCGACAGCCTGAGTTGCCGTTGGAACTGCACGGCCGACATGTCCGGCGTCTGACTGGCGACCAGATAGGCCGTCCAGAACCACACCGACAAAGGCGTGTGCGTGCGCCCCATGACGGTGCCAGCGGTGAGGCGTGTGTCGCGGCAGCGATGACAGTAACGAGGCACGCCAGATTGCGTGGACACCTGCCGTGGTGTGCATCACCCACCCCGCAACTCGAACAGATAAACCCGTCGCTACATCTGGCGCGCTCAAAGTAGGCAGGGCATACCGCTTCGTCACAGAATGGGCGTTGAAACTCCGCCACCGAGTGCTGGAACGGCAACTCAGCCCGCGCAGGCAAGCCCATTGCCATGATCTCCCCACGCGTATTCCAACGCTCCAAATACTCCCGGTAGCGTGTGGGTGTTGCAACCGGATAAGCACTGTTCAATGCATCAGAGGGGTTGCTCTTGTCCAGCGCTTTGCGCTTGCCCGGGCGCATGACCAGGTGCATGTCACGTCCGCCTTGGCACTGGGGCGCTTGTGCGCGCCCTGATAGCCCGCTTCCCCAAAGCCATCACTCTCCTGCCCGTGCAGCAGCGAGTTGGCTTCCCATCTCGTCATGCACGTTGGGCGCCGTGCCCTGCACAGTAGGCACCAGGCCGGACTGGGCATCGGCGCCAATGGGGCCTTCATGCCGAAGCATGGTGCATGGACTCTCGCGGTTTGCCAAGCTCTCAGTTCATGACGCCTCGAAGGTAACGATTGCAGCCGAGCATCCGAACTTCGTTTGCAGGCTGCGCCTGCTGCCCCGAATGGATTTCGCTGGTTGGTGCCCCATCACTGGTTTGCACTCAAAGTTCTTGGTACTTCTCTGATTTGATCAACCACGGTCTGACCAGCCTCGCCATCATGTCGTGATCGCCCGAGAATTAGTGGTTCAGTTCCTCCCAGGGTTCATCGTTTTCAACGTCACATCCGAGGCCTATGCACAGACGCGCGTCGCTGCATACCCGTTGCGATACTGTTCGTCACGGGTAAGCAGAGTCCATATGGCGCGCGCATTCTCGTTGGCCAACGCCACTGCTGAAACGTTGGGATTTCGTCGCTGCAGCGACTTTGTCAACCAACTGTCCTCCTGAAGCGTTTTGCGCTGAGCGGCCAGAATCGCCGAACGAGCCTTGATGAATCCTCGCAGCACGCGGTGGGGCCAACACGGCTTGATGTCAACGTTCTTCACGGGGACGAAGCGCATGTTCGGGGCCAACGGCTCCGCAGATCGCCTCCGCGTCAGCGATCTTGCTGGTCTTAGCGTAAGGCTTCACGAACTGAGGAGCGATCAGCCGTATCGCTGTGGCCCATCGATTGCAACTTGCGAGTCCAGTGATGCGCACTCCCACAAGCCTCCATGCTGATCAGACAGGTTGACAGCGTTACCAACAACGTCATGCACCGAGTAGAGGGCAAGAATCTTCCGAGGACGCGCATTGATTCTGGCAATAGCAGTTGCAAGTTTCTCAATGAGCTCAATGTTCAACCGAGCCGGTGTTTTGTTCTGGTTGATCCAAAGCGCGCCATCGCGCCTATTCGATCGCTCCGGCTTGAGCACGCGGAGACGCTGACGCGGGACGCGCGTTAGCGACGCTTCTCCTACCACAGCACGGTGTGCGCAAGTTCGCCCGGTGCACGCTTTCGCAGCAGTGCCTCGACCTTGTTGCGCGGTCTCCCACAGCACCGCCTGATTCGTCTCGACATCACGCATGGCCCGAGTAACGAGACAGGACAACTCCAGCACTTGTCATCAACGTCCAACCCTTCCGAGGCCACTGACACGGTGTTGGAGCCATAGGCGCAGGAGGTTGCATCGCCCCGGCGATGCCGTGCACTTATGGGACGAGCAGCCCGTCCGAGATGCTTCATCTATCGGCCAGAATCCGAAGCCCGCAATGGAATCAAGCGGCAACCGTGCGTTTATCTGAACGCCTGCCATCCCCAATAAATGCGCGTCACGATCGTGAGCACGCAGAGCCCGCAGAAGATCCATGCCAGCAACCCAAACTGGTGCGGCCAAAGGCACATCGCAGAGAAGAAAGCCAGAGTCTCGCCGGCTTCAGTCAAGCCCCCGAGAAAGAAGAACGACTTGTCGGGATAGTCGGTGCTCGTCATGCCGCGCTTGGCCGCAAAGGTGGCAAACGCCAGGAAGCTGGAGCCGGTGCCGATGAATGCCGCCAACAGTGCCGCCGCCGCCAACGCGTTGCGCGCCGGCTCAGCGATCGCGAATGCCAGCGGAATCGATGCATAGAACAGGAAATCGAGAGTGATGTCGAGGAACCCACCGCGGTCCGTGGGCGTTGTCAATCGCGCCACAGCACCGTCGAGTGCATCGATCAGCCGAGACAGCAGAATAGCGTACAACGCCCAGATAAAGAATTGTCCGGCGATGAGCAATGCGGCCACGACGCCTACCGCAAAACCCATGAAGCTCAACACGTCGGCTCCCACCCCTATGGCATGGAGCCGACGCGCCGTCCAGTCGACCGATGGTCGAATCCAGTGGGTGGCCTGTCGATCAAACATTCAACGTCATCGCCGAGCCACCCGCCATTACGACCACGATTCCGCGCGAGTGGGTGGATCGTCGGACGTCGAGATCGCAGTGCCGCTCGCATAGTGCTGCATGGCCATGTGCAGCGTCTGCATCTGCTGGCGGAAGTTGCTGCAGTCACTGCACCTCATCAGGTGCATGCGTAGCGATGCCCGCGCCTGTAACAGCAGGCTGCGCTCCAACTCTTGCGAGCACATTCGCGTCGCTTCCTTGCAGTTCAGCATGGACGCGCTCCCGGTCGCACCCAGCCGGCTTCGAGGCACCCGCGCAGCTTCAAGCGGGACCGGTGAAGGGTGACGTGGAGGTTGCTCGTCGTGAGGTTGAGCTGCGAACAGATTTCCTCAGTCTCGAAGCCCAGGAACTCTCGCATCATGAATATTCTTCCTGCTTTTGGCGCCAAGAGATCGAGGCACGTCTCGAACACGATCCAGAACTGCTTGGACTGAACCGCGTCATCCGGGCTCGGCCAGGCTACCGGGCGTGCTCCATCGCGCCATCGGCCGCGGTCATTGAACAACGCTTCGAGGCGGGCTTCACCATCCTCGCCATCGTCGTTCGCGAGGCTCGAGAAGTTAACGGTTCGCCTGGCCTGACCGACATGATCGATGATCTTGTTCTTGAGGATCGCGAACACCCAGGTCTTGATCGAGGACTGGCCGGAAAATCCTTCCAAATGACGCAGTGCGGATTCCATCGCTTCCTGCACCGTGTCCTCGGCGGTTTCCCTGTTGCCCAGTTGCAGTTTCGCAAATCGCAGCATGTCGGCGCGTATCAAACCGAGTGCGGCAGGCCTCGCTGCACCACTTGCGTCTTCCGGTTCGCGCGGATGAACCTGCTGATTGTTCGTCATGAAAGCGGCTGGTTTTTGCAAGGGCTCCACTGTAACGGCGGCGCGCTGACGATCGAAGCCTAGGTTAACGGGCACGTGGGTTGTTGGGTCACTGGCATTTCTCGTGGCGCGCATCCGATGACGCACGGGCGTCGCCGATCTTTCTGGCGCGCATCGGGCGGTCGGCGCCGCAGCGCGCCACGAAACGGCGGTCGATGCGATCTTTCCAGCGCCATACTCAGGCGCTACGCCAGGTCCGCAGGCCCCACGCGGCGACGGACCGCCGTCCCTCGGTGCTGATCAGGTAAAGCACTCGTTGCTGTGGCGACCACAGCCTTGGCGTGTCTCCTCCACACAACGCGGGCAGATTGTGTGCCAGCACCGGCCCTGCGCGAACCACGAAGACGCGGCTTCGGCCGCGCATCTTCGTAGGCGGCCACGCCGCCGGCGGCCAGGATGTGGGGATGCCGTAGCGTCTGCAAGCTACGGCCGACGCGAATGAATCCCGTCGAATCGGTCGCCTGGCCCGCGACCCGCGGCCAGGAAGGCGCCGCAGCGCCCGTGACGGCGATGCATGCGTCGAAGTCCACCGGGGCACCTTGCGTCAAATCGATCTTGCCCCGGTTGGTTCGGGTTGCGCGATGCTGATCCAGCCAATGTCCCGCTTCGCAAGCAGTTGGGCCACATGGCGCCTTGCGCTTCGGGCGACGCCTACGAGCGGCCTCGTGTCCGAGTCGATCAGCGTGACGCCGAGCCGCGACCAACCCTCGGTCAAAGCCCGGCGATGGATCGCCAACGCAAGCTCGACGCCGGCAGCCCCACGCCGAGCGCCGAGCGCCGCCATCTTGAAACCGTGCATCGACCTTGTCGGCCTTGTTGTCGGTGTCGGCGCCGATGCCGATACCGCTGATGTGCGGCACCGGCCCTTCGAAGGCCTCGGCCCAGTCCCGGCGGACATCGCGTGCATGCGAGCGCCAGACGTCGGCGTTGCCGTCCCTGCTGTCGAGAACCAACATGCGGACGCGGTCTGTATAGGGGTTCTAGGCCGTGGCGCTCGCGGGTTGAGCATGGCCCCACACATAGCACACGGCTGCTGCGGGAATCTCAGCGCCGGACAGGACGCGCGCGGCCTGGATGTCGAGCCGGTCGCTCAAGGAGAGTCGATCGAGCGGCAGATTGAAGAAGACATAGAGCCGGGCCGCATATTCATCGCCGGTCTTGACGCGCACATCCGAGCCGGGTAGCGAGCGTGACACCTTCCACTGCCAGTGCAGCCAGGGTGCGCGCAGGGAATCGACATCCAGGTGTGCGACCCAAGACGAGGCCGATGATGCCGAGTGCACATGCAGCACGTGGCGGCTGCCATCGGCCTCAATGGTGAAGTCGTTGACACGCTCCACCTTGGGGATGCGCTGGTGCGCCCATCCCGGCGCCATCTTGTCACCGAGCGGTGCCGAGGAAAGAAGCGGCACTTGCGCGGGGTCGTCGGGATTGGCATGGGCACTCGCGGCGCCGAGTGCCACCAGGGTCAGCCATTGCCGTCGGTCAATCATGTGTTGCACTTCCTGTTTTGTTCGTCGCGGGTTTGAGCCGTTGCAGTCGCCGAAGCTCTGGGGGCCTGCTGCAGATCGATCACCACGACAGGCGTGTCAATCGCGCCGCCACGCATGAAAGCGCGCGACCCAGGCCAGCAGTTTTTCTGGCGCGTGGGCGCGCTTCCAGTTGCCGGCGGCGTACTTGTTGGCCTCGGCCATGGTTGGGTAGATGTGGATCGTGCTGAGAATCTTGTTCAAGCCGATCCCATGCCTCATGGCCAAGACGTACTCCGCGATCAAGTCGCCGGCATGTTCGCCGACGATGGTGACGCCCAGGATGCGATCCCTGCCCGGCGCCGTCAGCACCTTCACGAACCCATGGGCTTCGCTGTCGGCGATCGCGCGGTCGAGATCGTCGATGCCATAAATCGTGACCTCGTGCGGGATTTTTTTCTCTTTGGCCTCTTGCTCGTTCAACCCGACCCGTGCCACCTCGGGCTCGACGAAGGTGGCCCAAGGAATCACGCGGTAGTCGGCCTTGAACTTCTTAAACGGATCGAACAGCGCGTTGACGGCCGCATACCAGGCTTGGTGGGCCGCCGTGTGGGTGAACTGATAGGGGCCCGCGACATCGCCGGCCGCATAGATGTTCGGGAAAGACGTTTGCAGATAGCCGTTGACATCCACCGTGCGCCCGGTGGGGATGCCCAGCTCCTTGAGACCGTAGCCGTTCAGATGGGCCTGGCGGCCCACGGCGATCAACAGGGCATCGAAGCCGATACGGATCTTGCTGCCGTGGTGCAGCGCGACGAGGATCTTTTCACCTTCGACCACCTCGATGCGGCTTGCCTCGTGCGCCAACCGCAGGTCGATGCCTTCGGCGAGAAATTTCTGTGTGACCAGGTCGGCGGCGTCAGCATCCTCGCGCGGCAAGATGCGAGCGCCCATTTCGACCTGCGTGACGTGGCATCCCAGCCGGGCGAAGGTCTGAGCCAACTCGCAGCCGATCGGCCCGCCGCCGAGCACGACCATCCGGCCGGGGCGCTCCCGCAATGACCAGACGTTTTCCGAAGTCAGGTAGTCGATCTGGTCGAGGCCGGGTAGCGGTGGCACGAACGGATGGCCGCCGGCCGCGATCACGATGCTGCGCGTTGTCAGAATCTGCTGGCGGCCGTCGTCGTGCGTGACCTCCACCTCCCAGGGCGAGACGATCCGCGCTTGGCCGCGCGCGACGTCGACGCCCAGCGCGGTGTAGCGCTCCACGGAATCGTGCGGCTCGATGTCGCGGATCACCCGCTGCACGCGCTCCATGACTTCGGCAAACTCGAAATCCGCGGTGGCTGACCGGATGCCGAATTCGCCCGACCGCTGCACGTGCGACAGGAAGCGCGCCGATCGGATCAGTGCCTTGGACGGCACGCAGCCGGTGTGCAGGCAGTCGCCACCCATCCGGTCCTTCTCCACCAGCGTGACTTTGGCCCGCACGGCAGCGGCGATGTAGGCTGTGACCAGCCCGGCGGAGCCGGCGCCAATGACAATCAGATTGCGATCGAAGCGCCGAGGCCGTTGCCACTTCGAATAGATCTTGTGCGCCCGCACCCTGTCAATGATCTTGTGCGCGACCAGCGGGAACAGGCCCAGCAGCGCTAGCGATCCCAGCAACCCTGGCGACACGATGCCTGAGAGCGAATCGATCTGTGCGATCTGCGTGCCGGCATTCACGTACACAGCGGTTGCGGCCAGCATGCCGATCTGGCTCACCCAGTAAAAGGTCAGCGGCCGAATGCGGGTCAGCCCCATGGCGAGGTTGATCACGAAAAACGGCAATACCGGCACCAGGCGCAAGGTAAAAAGATAGAAGCCGCCGTCCTTGGCGATGCCGGCGTTCAGCGTGGCCAGTCGCTCGCCGAAGCGCACCTGCACCCAGTCGCCGACCAACCAACGCGAACCCAGGAATGCGAGCGTAGCGCCGATGCTCGACGCGAACGAGACCAGCAAGGTGCCCCAGCCCAGGCCGAAGATGGCGCCGCCGGCCAACGTCATCACTGCGGCACCCGGCAGCGACAGCGCCGTCACCAGCAGATAGACAGCAAAGAAGATCAGCGCCGCGTGCAGGGGCTGCGCCGCACGCCATTCCTCTAGCTGTGCCTGACTGCTCTTGATCGTGGAGAGCCGCAGATACTGGCCGAGGTCCAGCATGAAGAACAAAGCGATGGCTAAGGCGAGGGCGGCGACTGCCCACCAGCGTTTGTCTATGCGCATGGGGGGGGGCCTGGCGGGCTGGGTGGCGCGTCGCATCTCGATCATCGAGACGCTCCTGCACCCGCTCGACGAGCACTGTCGGGCACGGTGCTTGCGGTGCCGAAAGTAATGGTCCGGAGTTTCATGACGGATAAGAATGAGTGGCTTGTCCTGGTTGCAGCGGAACGGGTCAATCATCAGCTTAGACGCGAAATCAATCTCTTTCTTACACGAGCCCTGTTGTCTTGTAAGAATCGGACGCTCGTATCGTCCACCAAGAAGTCCTTTTTTTCACCCGAATCTTCCACGTCATGCTTCAACGCCGCGAATTCACTTTCCTCGCATCGGCCCTTGTTGGCTCTTCCTGGGTGAGCGCGGAAGCGCTCGGCGCCTGGCAGCCGATCCTCGGCATGGCGCGCGGCCAAGCCGTCTACTGGAATGCCTGGGCCGGCGACCCAAAGATGAACGCATTCATCGCCTGGGTTGGCGAGCAGGTCAAATCGCACTATGGCGTGAGCGTTGTCCACGTGCGCCTGAACGACACCTCCGAGGCTGTGACGCGCGTGATCGCGGAGAAATCCGCTGGCCGCAACGAAGGCGGCACCGTTGACCTGATCTGGCTCAACGGGCCGAACTTCCTCGCCATGAAGCAGCAGACGCTGCTTTACGGACCTGTGACGCAGGCCCTGCCCAACTTCAAGTACGTGGACGTGACGCACAAGCGCTCCAACGTGATCGACTTCACTACGCCGGTCGACGGAATGGCGGTGCCTTGGAGTCTCGCTCAAGTCGTCTTCATCTACGATTCGGCGCGCCTTCGCAATCTAGCCGAAGTGCCGCGCTCCGCGCCCGCCATGCTGGAATGGGCACGCGCGCACCCGGGCCGGCTGACGCATCCGAAGATCAGCAATTTCATGGGCACGACCTTCCTCAAGCAGGCGTTGGTCGATCTGCTGGCGGATTCGGCGGTGCTCCAAGCCCCGGCCACGGATGCGAACTTCGCGCAAGTCACGGCGCCCTTGTGGGCGTGGTACGACCCACTCAGGCCCACGCTCTGGCGCCAAGGTCGACAGTTTCCGGACAACGGCTCGGCACAGCGCCGGTTGCTGAACGACGGCGAAATCGACATCACGATTTCCTTCAGTCCGGGCGAGGCCGCGTCCTCGGTCAGTGCCGGCCTGCTGCCCGCGACGGTGCGCCCGTTCACCTTCAGCAAGGGAACCATCGGCAACACGAGCTTCGTGGCGGTCCCGTACAACGCGTCGCACAAGGAGGGCGCGCTGGTCGTTGCCAACTTCCTGATCGATCCGCTGGCGCAGGCGCGCGCGCAGGACATCCAGTACCTCGGCAACCTGAATGTGCTCGACCTCGCGAAGCTCCCGGACGCGGAGCGTGCCCGCTTTGATCGGCTGACGCCGAGCCCCGCGCTGCCGTCTGCCGCACAGTTGGGCACGCCCGAGCTGGAGCCACACGCTTCATGGACGACGCGCATCCAAGCCGAATGGCAGAAGCGCTACACCCATTGAAAGTAGACGCCAGCTCGGTAGTGCGCAGGCCGCGCAGCCTGTTGCGGCTGGCGCCGGCGCTGACCGTAGCTGCGTTCGCTGCGCCCATCTTTTTCGGCTTGGCCGGCACGCTGATGCCGGCCTTCGGCTACCTGCCCGCGATCGGCGGTGAACGTTTGAGCCTAGCGCCGTGGCGCGCACTGCTCGACACACCGGGTTTCGCGACCAGCTTGAAATTGACGTTGACGGTTGGCTGGGCTTCGACGCTGATTTCGGTGCTGGTGGCGTTGGCCGTTGCCGGCTTTGTGCACCATCGCAGGAGCGCCAGGCGACTTGGAACGTTCCTGGCGCCACTACTGGCAATGCCGCATTCCGCGCTCGCCATCGGTTTTGCCTTCCTGATCCTCCCTTCGGGCTGGATCGTTCGCTGGATTTCGCCGGGGCTGACCGGATGGACGATTCCCCCCGACGTCGGCACCGTCGGGCATGCGTCGGGGTGGTCGCTGATCGTGGCATTGGTGATGAAGGAGGCGCCCTTCCTGGTGTTGATGATCCTCGGCGCGCTCAACCAGGTGCGCGCACCGGCGCAGGTCTCTACGGCGCGGGCGATGGGCTATGGGCCCGTCACGGCCTGGTTTAAGGTCGTGCTGCCGCAGGTCTACCCCCAGATCCGCCTGCCGATCTATGCTGTGCTCGCGTTCTCGCTGTCTGTGGTCGATGTGGCCATCGTCCTAGGGCCCGGCAACCCGCCGACGCTGGCGCTGCAGGCTGTGCGCTGGTTGGCCGACCCGGACATCCGTCGGTACTTTCCTGCGGCTGCCGCGGCCACGCTGCTGCTCGGCGTTGTGCTTGCGAGCATCGGCGCGTGGAACCTGGGTGAACGCCTGGCGCTGCCGGTGGTCCGTCGCTGGGTCGAGCGCGGCGTGCGCGGCGGTGCTGCAGCACCTGGCGCGGCCATCGGCGCTGCAGTGGGCGCCATGCTGGCAAGGGCTGACCCTCGATACTTGGGCGCGGCAGTCGGGCCAGCTGGCAGGCCCGGCCTGGACCACGCTCTGGATCGGCGTCACGAGCACGGTCCTCGCGTTGGCGCTCACGCTGGGCTGCCTGGAGAACGAGTCGCGCAGGTCCGGCCCGGTGCGCAGCGCGGCCCCGGCGGCGTCGGCCAGCGTCTGGCTGCTCTATGTGCCGTTGCTGGTACCGCAGGTGGCCTTCCTGTTTGGCCTGCAGGTGTTGTTGATCCGGTTGCGACTCGACGCCACCGGTTTCGCCGTGGTCTGGACGCACCTGGTCTTCGTGTTGCCATACCTTTTTCTGTCGCTGGCTGATCCGTGGCGCGCGTTCGACGCACGCTATGCGCGCGCTGCGGCGAGCCTGGGCGCCTCGCCCTGGCGCGTCTTTTGGCGGGTCAAGCTGCCCATCCTGCTCAAGCCCCTGCTTATTGCCAGCGCGGTCGCTTTCGCGGTGAGCGTGGGACAGTATCTGCCGACCCTGTTCGTCGGCGCGGGGCGCATTGCCACCTTGACCACGGAGGCCGTGACCTTGTCTGCCGGTGGCGACCGCAGGGTTATTGGCGCCTGGGCCGCGCTGCAGGCCCTGTTCCCGCTGGCAGCCTACCTGCTCGCGTCCCTCGTGCCGCGCTGGTTGCACGCCAATCGGAGAGGCCTCACATGAGCACGGCGCAAGCACTGCGTCTCGAGGCCGTGACGATCAGTCTCGGTGGTCGTTTGTTGATTGCGCCGCTGGATGCAGTGATCGCGCCGGGTGAATGCCTCACGCTGATGGGCCCCAGCGGCTGCGGCAAATCGACCCTGCTGAACTACCTCGCAGGAACGCTGCCGATGACCTTTGAAGCCAGCGGGCGGGTCCACGTGGGGGAGGTGGACCTCACGCCAATGCCGCCGGAGCGGCGCGGGGTGGGCATCCTGTTCCAGGATGACCTGCTCTTTCCTCATCTGTCGGTGGGCGGTAACCTGGCTTTCGCCTTGCCCGCGGCGGTGCGCGGGTCGAGTGCGCGGCGCGCCCGGATTGACGCCGCGCTGGCGGAGTGCGGACTCGAAGGGCTGGCCCATCGCGACCCGGCTACCTTGTCGGGCGGACAGCGTGCGCGCGTGGCGCTCATGCGCGCACTGTTGGCGCAGCCACGTGTGCTGCTGCTGGACGAGCCGTTCAACAAGCTCGACACGCGTCTACGCGACGACTTTCGCGCGTTCGTGTTCGGTCATGCCCGGCGCCATGGCCTGCCCACCGTGCTCGTCACCCACGACGACGCTGACGCGCAGGCTGCCGGCGGGCCGGTGATCACGCTGGGTGGGGTATGAGCGCGGGGGTTGTTGCTCTGGCGGGAAGTAGTTTTCGGCTACATCCACTACACCCACTACACCCACTACACCCACTACACCGGCTCGACCGGCAATGCCCGCTTGTGCGCGCTCCTGCCGTGTGACGCCAGGATGATTTCCATGGCGCGGGCCGACACCGGTTGGCCTTCGAGGAAGTCGTCGATTTCGTCGTAAGTCACGCCGTAGGCATCTTCGTCGGGCTTGAGCGGCGTCAGCGATTCGAGGTCGGCCGTCGGCACCTTGTAGACCAGTTCGTCGGGTGCGCCGAGCAGCTGTGCCAGGGCGCGCACGCGGCGCTTGTTGAGGCCGCTGAGGGGAGTGACGTCGGCCGCGCCATCGCCGAACTTGGTGAAGAAACCCATCAGCGCCTCGGCGGCATGGTCGGTGCCGATGACGAGGCCATCTTGCGCGCCGGCCACGGCGAACTGGGCAATCATACGCTGGCGTGCCTTGATATTGCCGAGCACGAAATCCTCATGCGTCGCGTCGCGAAAGCCGAGACTCCCCAGCCTGAGAGCAGCCAGCATGGCATCCGCGGCGGGGCGGATGTCGACGGTGAGCGTGCGGTCGGGCGCGATTACGGCGAGGGCCCGTTGCGCCTCGGCTTCGTCGTGCTGCATGCCGTAGGGCAGGCGCATGGCGATGAATATCGCCTCGCGCCCAGCTGCGCGCAGGCGCTCCACGGCCCGCTGCGCGAGGCCGCCAGCCACCAGCGAATCGACCCCGCCGCTGATGCCGAGCACCAAGGTCTTGAGGCTGCTCCGTTGCAGGTAATTGGCGAGAAAGTCGACGCGGCGTTGCAGCTCGTGGGCGGCCTTGAAGACGGGCGCGACGTGCAGCGCTTCGATGATCTCGCGCTGCGCCGCTTCGGTGCTGGCGGCGGTGCGGTTGTGTTGGCTCATCGGAAAATCATTCTGCGTTCGATAGGACTTTCCATGCTAGGCCAGAAACAGCGCAAAGCCGGCAAGCCTGGGGGCGAGCTAGAAATCCACCAGACTTAGCCCGACGCTGAGCACGGTGCGCCGGCGGTTGTAGTCGACCAGCGTGTCGCCGTATCCGCTGAACAGTTGGACGTGGAATCGCAGGTTGTTCTTGACAGGATCGCCCAAGGCCTTGAGCCATTCGAGCCGCACCGAGCCGCGCGATTCGTTGCGCAGCGTCGTGCGCCACGTGGCGGCCAGCGTGTTGTCGCGGTTGATGTTCCAGCGTCCCGAGAGTTCGGCGCGGCCGATGAAGTCGACGATGTCGGGATTGTCGTCTGACGCCGCGCCTTCGTGCACGCGCTTCCAGATGCGCCCAGTGATGGCGAAGTCGTCGCCCAGTTCCACGCCGCCCATCAGGTAGACGCGGTTCCAGCTGCGCGAAAGCGGCAGGCTCTGGCCGTTCGACTGGTGCACCAGGCCCACGCCGGCGTAGCGCCAGCGCCAGCCGCCTGGCAGCGCGATGTCGGTTGGGTACACGTAGACCAGCTCGGGCTCATGGTCGGTGGTGCGAAACGGCCGGGAGGTCGCGCCGTTGAACAGCTGCCAGGTCGACTGTTGGGTGTAGCCGAACCAGAGAGAATCCTTTTTTTCCGGATTTCCCTGCGTCAGCAGACCTTGCGCCAGCTTGGTGCGCACCGACAGGTTGATGCGCATCTCGCCGGCCTGGTAGTTGATCGGCTGGCCGGTGTGGCCGGGCGAGGGCGAGGTCGGCACTTCGGGCGTGCCGTTGGCCTGCGACGCCGATACGCCGATGGGCCGATAGCCGCGAAAACCGAAGATACCGCAATCGGAGCCGTTCTCCAGCTCCCAGAAGCGCGACAGCTGCGAATACTGATGGTCGCGGCAGCCTTCGCTGGTGCTGACCGAAATGATGCGCGTGGCCGGCACGGCGGCATCGACCGGTGCCTGACTTGCGGCCGTGGCGTCGGGCGACGGGGTCTGGGCCAACACCTCGGGTGCGGTCGGCACCGCTGCGGCGGGCAGCTGCTGCTGCTGGGCCCAGCGGTCGAAGCAGGCCAGCCGGGCTTCGCCCTTGTCGACGAGCCGGGCGCATTGCTGCCAGGTCAGTAGCGCATTGGCCAGTGCACTCGGCGGCTTGTCGGCGGGTTGCGCGCAGGCGGCCCCGGCCAGCAAGGCCAGGCCCAGGCTGCCGCAAACAGTCGCGAGTGGGTTCATTGCCAGCCGTCCGCCCGCTGCAGCACGAATTCGCGTGTGCTGCTGTCTTGTGAGTTTCGCCATAAGCCTTTGAATTCCTTGCCGCATGAGCCGGCTTGCATGTCGCCCGACCAGGTCGCGCTGATAGCACGACCATCCTGCGATTCGTCGAGCGTCAGCACGCCGTCGTCGTCGATGTCGCCGGCCAGTTGCGCCACGCCGTCCGGTCGCGTGAGGGTACCTCGCACGCTGCCGGCGTAATCAGGGTGCGGCCCGAGTTGCACCGTCGCGATGCCGGCCACGCCGTCAAAGCGCGCCTCCCACTGGCCATAGAGCGCGGCTACCGGCAGCTCGCTAGCGCCGCTGGGGCAAGCCGGCGGCGCAGATTGATTTAAGTGATCTTGGGCTATAACGCCCGTGGTTAGGACGCAAATAGCTATCAAAATGATAGGAAAAAGGAATTTCATGGTGCCGCGAGTGCTGCCGCTGCCGCTGCCGCTGCCGCTGCCGCTGCCGCTGCCGCTGCCGCGCTGTCCTGCGCCTTGCGCGCAAATTCGGCGCGTAGCGCCCTGAGTTTTTCGCGCGGGTTTTCGCGGGTAGTGGTTTTGTCGAGATCCATTTCGGCGATGAAGCGGCTGGGAATGCTGGGGACCATGTCGCGACCCTGCTTGCGCTTATGCGTCCAGCTGACCGCCAGCGTGCGCCGTGCGCGGGTGATGCCGACGTACATCAGGCGCCGCTCTTCCTGCAGTCGCTCTTGCGTGCTGGCGCTGATTTTTTCCTGCCGGCCGTTATCGTCGTCGAGTTTAAAGGGCAGTAGCCCTTCGGTGACGCCGACCAGCATGACGTGCGGCCATTCGAGCCCCTTGGCGGCATGCAGGGTCGAGAGGGTGACCACGTTCTGGTCCTTCTCGCGTTCGCTGATGGTCGACAGCAGCGAGATGGTTTGGGCCACCTCGAGCAGGCTCTTGCGCTCGCTTTCACCGGCGTGGCCGGCGCCGCTCGCGTCGTCGATCACGCCGCCGCAGCGCGCCGCCATCCAGTCGCAGAACTCCAGCACGTTGGTCCAGCGGCTGGCCGCGAGTTGCTCGCTGTCTTCGCCGTCGTAGAGGTGCTTCTCATAGTCGATGTCCTTCAGCCACTCGGCCAGGAAGGCGCGTGAATGTTCGGCGCCGAGAGTGTGGCGCGCGCGGTATTCGAGGTCGTTCACGTAGCGGCCGAACTCGTGCAGCTGCTCCTGCGCGCGGTTGGCCACGACGCTGGGCAGCGAAGAGCTGAACAGCGCCTCGAACAGGCTCAGCTTGTACTGGCTGGCAAAAGCGCCCAAGCTGGCCAGCGTGGTATGGCCGATGCCGCGCTTGGGCGTGGTCACGGCGCGCAAAAAGGCGGGGTCGTCGTCGTTGTTGACCCACAGGCGAAACCAGCCGCACAGGTCTTTGATTTCCGCGCGGTCGAAAAAACTCTGGCCGCCCGACACTTTGTACGGAATCTGTGCCCGGCGCAGTGCCTGCTCGAACACCCGCGCCTGGTGATTGACGCGGTAGAGCACGGCAAAGTCGCGCAGCTCCTTGTGCTGCTTGCCTTGCGTCACTTCGTTGCCGGCGCGCAGGCTCTGGATGCGTGCAACCGTGCGCTCGGCCTCGTGCGCCTCGCTGTCGCAATTGACCACGCGCACCGGCTCGCCTTCGCCCAGTTCACTGAAGAGGGTCTTGGGAAACAGCTTGGGGTTGCGCCCGATCACGTTGTTGGCGGCGCGCAGGATGGCGCTGGTCGAGCGGTAGTTCTGCTCCAGCTTGATGATCTTGAGCGCCGGATAGTCGATCGGCAGTTTTTTCAGGTTGTCGAGCGTGGCGCCGCGCCAGCCGTAGATGGATTGGTCATCGTCGCCCACCGCCGTCAATCGGCCGCGCTCGCCAACCAGCGCCTTGAGCACCTCGTACTGCGTGGCATTGGTGTCCTGGTATTCGTCGACCAGCACGTGGCCGAGGGCGGACTGCCACTTGGCGCGCACGTCGGGGTGCCCGGCCAGCAGCTTGAGCGGCAGGCCGATCAGGTCGTCGAAGTCGACGCACTGGTAGGCCGCCAGCCGCTCCTCGTAGCGGCCCATGACCCTGGCAGCGACGCGCTCGCTTTCGTCGGCTGCGATGGCTTCGGCCTGGCCTGCGTTCAGGCCCGCGTTCTTCCATTTGCTGATGGCCCATTGCCAGACGCGTGCCGTGGCGGCATCGGTGGTGCCACCGGCGTCCTTCAAGATCTTCGTCACGTCGTCGCTGTCGAGAATGCTGAAGTGGGGCTTGACGCCCAGCAGCGCGCCGTCTTCGCGCACCATGCGTACGCCCAGCGCGTGAAAGGTGCAGATCACCAGGCCCTTGCTGGCCTTGCCGATCAGGCCCCTGGCGCGCTCGCGCATCTCGGCAGCAGCCTTGTTGGTGAACGTGATGGCGGCAATGCGGTGGGGCACGACGCCGGTCTGGATCAGCCGCGCGATCTTGTGCGTGATGACACGTGTCTTGCCCGAGCCGGCGCCGGCCAACACCAGACACGGGCCGTGCAGGTAGTTGACAGCTTCTTGCTGGGCGAGATTGAGGCCGGAGGACATCGGGCGGAAAAAAAGCGGAAAAAGGAGGAGATGAAAAAAAAGGGCCGAGCGCGGGCGCATTCGGTCCGACGCAGGCCAAGCCTGCTGGGGTGAGGGTGCGGCGCGCTTCGGCGGCGCAAAAGCGGCCAATGATACGGGGCCGGCCGGCTGCGAAATCGTTACAAAGGGTGTGCGTTGTCTTGGTGGCGTCGCGCGTCGCACGGACAGACGCGGCGCGCGCGCGCGCACGGCCCACGATGCACAGCGGCGCGAGCGCACGACCCAGCACTGCAGCACGCCGCCGCCGCAGCGCCCACAGCGACAATCGCGGCCGTGCTGCACATTCTCCTGATCACCTTTCCGTTCTTTGCTTTGATTGCAGCCGGCTATGGGGCGGCGCGCGGGCGCGTCCTGCCGCTCGATGCGATTCCCGGGCTGAACGGCTTCGTGCTGTATTTCGCGCTGCCGTGCCTCCTGTATCGCTTTGGCGCCAGCACGCCGATTGCGCAACTGCTCGATGTCGACGTGGCCCTCGTCTGGGGCGTGTGTGCGCTAACGGTGGTGGGCCTCACCGTCCTTTCGAGCCGCAACGCACGCATCGGCTGGAACGACGCCGCGTTCGGCGCGCTGGTGGCGGCGTTTCCCAACACCGGCTTTATGGGCGTTCCGTTGCTGGCGGCGATCTTGGGCGCGCAGGCGTCGGGGCCGGTGATCATCACGATTGCTTTCGACATGGTTGTGACCTCGTCGGTGTGCATTGCACTTTCGCGCCTGGGGAGCTCTGGAGACGGCGACGGCCGTGGTGGACAGCAGCCCGGCGCTGCGCGGGCGGCGCGCCAGGGGCTGCGCGGGGTGCTGGTCAACCCGCTGCCGTGGTCGATCCTGCTGGGCGCGCTGGCGTCGGCCACGCGGTTCGCCTTGCCCGGACCACTGGACCGCACGATCGGGATGTTGGCTGACACCGCCTCGCCTGCTGCCCTCTTCACCATCGGCGCTGTGCTGGCGCGCTCGGCCATGCTGGCGCGCGAGCACCGCGCCAGCGCGGCCGTCGGTGCGCTGTTCGGGCGCGCCACGGCGGCCTCGGCGCCCAGCGCCGGAGAACCGATGCCGCTGGCCGACGTGCTGCCGCCGGTCATCGTCAAGCTGCTGGTGCACCCTCTGCTGGTATATGGCGTGTCACGTACGGCGATGGCGGCCGGGTTGCCGCTGGGCCAGCCGGCACTGGTGGCGCTGGTGCTGGTGGCCGCACTGCCCAGTGCAAGCAATGTTTCGATGCTGGCCGAGCGCTTTGGCGCGGATAACGGGCGCATCGCGCGGATTATCTTGTGGACAACGGTGGTGGCGTTTTTCAGCTTTCCGCTCGCGTCCAGGATGCTATTAATGCAGTAGCGGCCTTCGCCCGTATCGCGGGCGTTACAGACCGATTTCTCCTGATTGGAGACTTACGTCAATCTTGCCTGAATATTCCGCCATCGCGGTCGTCCATCAAACGATGCCGAGCCATCGGCCAAGGAACAGGCCATGTCAATGAACGCCATCTAGTTCCAGGCTGGCCCCGTCGCTGCCGCGTACATGAACGCCCCCTATGCCAGCCTCTCAATTCGTGACGATGCGAAGGTGAAGATTGCTCCCGTACATTCGGACTGTGAGTGCAGCTTTTGGCTGCGGTCCCTGATGGGATCTGCTGGTTGACGCCTCGATCGCTTACACGCAC
>CAJDTV010000127.1_pt1 | contig 17882 bp, 16 predicted proteins | sample 7389921 | NCBI WGS metagenome assembly CAJDTV01 (sample SAMEA7055654, study PRJEB34461) | soil metagenome | biome: terrestrial ecosystem; feature: Peninsula; material: soil | place: Antarctica | collected 2016 | reverse complement strand
GGCCTATGCGCAGGACGTCGCCAACGCCAAGGCGCTGCTGCTGGGCGACACGCAGACGGTGCTGGCGCAGATCGAGGCGCGCATGACGGCCCATGCCGACAAGCTGGAGTTCGAGCAGGCGGCCGAACTGCGCAACCAGATGTCGGCGCTGGCGCGCGTGCTGCACCAGCAATCGGTCGAGATCGCCTCCGACAAGGACGTCGACATCCTGGCCGTGACGGTGCAGGGCGGCAAGGCCTGCGTCAACCTGGCGATGGTGCGCGGCGGCCGCCACCTGGGCGACCGGCCCTACTTTCCGGTGCATGTGGAGGATGCGCTGCAGATCCAGGGCGGCGAAGAAAATGCGCCGGCGAGTGCGCAGGGCAGTGTGCAGGCGAGCTCAGAGGAGCCTGCGGCGTTGAATGGGCAGCCGCCGGGCCAGGCCCCGTTCGATGACGATGTGGCCGGCACGGCTACCGAGTCGGTTGAGACACGGGTGCTTGAAGCCTTCATTGCGCAGCACTACATCGACGTCGCCGTGCCACCGACGCTGGTGCTCGGTGTGCAGGTCAGCCGCGCGCTGATCGAGGCGATTTCGCAGCACGCCGGCAGCCGCGTGACGGCGGTGTTCCAGCCGCACGAGCAGCGCCGCGCCTGGCTCGAAATGGCGGAAAAAAATGCGGCTCTGCAACTGGTCCGGCTGTTGGCCCAAGAGGGCTCGCAACAGGCCCGCACGCGGGCCCTGGTCGACGCGCTCGATCTGGCACCCGACGATCTCGACGCCTTTCGCATCGAGTGTTTCGATATCTCGCACACGGCGGGCGAGGCAACACAGGCGTCTTGCGTCGTGTTCGAGCATCACGCCATGCAAAACCGCGACTACCGCCGCTACAACATCGAGGGCATCACGCCCGGCGACGATTACGCCGCGATGCGCCAGGTGCTGATGCGCCGCTACGGCAAGCTGGCCGAAGCGATCGCGGCCGAGGCCGACGCGGTGAGCGCCGCTGCGGTTGGCGATGCGATGGCGCTGGGCGAAACCGACGGCGCCGGCGGCGATGCCGAACCGGCACCTGCGCCGCGCGCCGCGCGCATGCCCGACCTGGTGCTGGTCGACGGTGGCAAGGGCCAGGTTTCGATGGCACGCGAGGTGTTTGCGCAACTCGGGCTGCCGCTGTCGCTGATCGTCGGCGTCGAGAAGGGCGAAGGCCGCAAGGTCGGCCTGGAAGAGTTGGTGTTCGCAGACGGGCGCGAGAAAGTCTGGCTCGGCCACAACTCGGCGGCACTGATGCTGGTGGCGCAAATCCGCGACGAGGCGCACCGCTTTGCCATCACCGGCATGCGCGCGAAGCGGGCCAAGGTGCGGGTGGGTGGCAGCCAGCTCGAAGACATTCCCGGCATCGGCCCCAAGCGCCGCGCCCGCCTGCTGCAGCGCTTTGGCGGGATTCGCGGCGTGGCGTCCGCCAGCGTGCAGGACATCGCGTCGGTCGAGGGCATCGCCCAGGAGCTGGCCGAAGAGATCTACCGTGCGCTGCGTTAGGTGCACCGCGGCGTCGCTGCGGCCCTGTCGCCTGCGTTCGGACAGCGCGGCGCGGGTCTTCCAAAATACCCCATGGACTTCGCACCTTCTCCCCTGGCGCGCGAGCTGCGCGAACGCCTCGATGCCTTCCTGCAGCGCTACCTGCTGCCCTATAACGCCGCCTGGCACCGCAGCGTGCAGGAGGGCATCTACCCGCCGCCGTTTCTCGAAGACCTCAAGACCCTGGCGCGCGACGAGGGCCTGTGGAACCTGTTCCTGCCCGGCCTGCAAGCCGATGAGCCGGGTACATGTCTGAGCAACCTCGACTACGCGCCACTGGCTGAGAGCATGGGCCGCCTGCCCTGGGCGGCCGAGGTCTTCAATTGCAGCGCGCCCGACACCGGCAACATCGAGTTGCTGCACCGCTTTGCCAGCGTGAAGCAGCGCGCCCAGTGGCTCACGCCGTTGCTTGCGGGCGAGATCCGTTCGGCATTCGCCATGAGCGAGCCCGATGTCGCCTCGTCCGACCCGACCAACCTGCAGACCACGGTGCGGCGCGAGCAAGGGGGAGGTGGCGATGAACTGGTGCTGCACGGCCGCAAGTGGTTTATCACCGGCGCGGCCCACCCGCGTTGCCGCCTGCTGATCGTGATGTGCCGCGACGCCGATGACAATGACGATGGGGCGCCTCCCTCCACGCCCCGCCACCAGCAGCACAGCATGGTGCTGGTGCCCATCGATACTCCCGGCGTGCAGCTGCTGCGCAACATCAGCGTGCTGCACCACCAGGCGCCGGAGGGGCATTGTGAAATCGTGCTGCAGGGCGTGCGCGTGCCGGCCAGCCACTTGCTGGGCGACTGGGGCGCGGGCTTTGCCATGGCGCAGGCGCGGCTCGGGCCGGGGCGTGTGCACCACTGCATGCGCAGCATCGGCCAGTGCGAACTGGCGCTGCAGCTGGCCACCGAGCGCACGCTGGAGCGTCAGATGTTTGGTCGCTACGAGTCCGACTTTTCCAACGTGCAGGACTGGCTGGCCGAGTCGCGCATCGAGATCGACCAGGCGCGCTTGCTGGTGCTGCACGCCGCCTGGTTGCTCGACCAGGGCGATGCCGTGGATGCGGCGGCCACGCGTGCCCAGGTTGCCGCCATCAAGGTGGTGGCGGCACGGCTGCAAACGCGCGTGGTCGACCGCGCCATGCAGGTGTTTGGCGCCATGGGCCTTTCACCCGACACGCCGCTGGCGCAGTTCTGGAGTTGGGGCCGCGCGCTGCACCTGATGGATGGGCCCGACGAGGTGCATTTGCGCAGCGTGGCGCGCCACGAACTGGCGCAGGCGCGCGCGCGCGCCGGCTCTGGCAGCGCCTGGTTCACCACGCCCGAGCAACTGCAGGCGTCGCCGCGCATCCGATGAGCGGGCGCGCCGGTTGCGCCCGCGCACAATGGCTACCCTCCACACCAGCAGCGAAAGCGGGGTTTTCTTGAACGCCAAACTGCAAAAACTGATCGACCAACTGGCCGACGCCTTCTGGCTGGTGCCAGCGGCCATGGTGCTTGGCGGCATCTTCCTGGCGCTGGGCCTGCTGCAGGTGGACCGTGCCGGAATCCTGCCGGGCTGGGTGCAGGAGGCCATCTGGTTCTATAACGGCGGCGGCACCGGGGCGCGCACGCTGCTCGGGGCGATTGCAGCCTCGGCGATCGGCGTGGCCAGCACGGTGTTTTCCATCACGATTGCCGCGCTGTCGCTGGCGGCTGCGCAAATGGGGCCGCGGCTGCTGCGCAACTTTACGCGCGACCGCGGCGTGCAGATGTCGCTGGGCGCCTTTCTGGGCACGTTTTCGTATGCGCTGATGGTGCTGCGCAGCGTGCGCACGCAGGACGAGGGCGCCTTCACGCCCCACATGTCGCTGAGCGTGGGCATCCTGCTGGCCTTTGGTTGCGTCGCGGTGCTGGTCTATTTTGTCGGCCACATGGCAAGCCGCATCAACGTCGACACCGTGATTGATCTGGTCAGCCACGACGTGCACCAGGCACTGGATGTGCTCATGACCGAGCAGCCCCCGCCGTCGCCACCGCCCGCGCAGTTGTGGGAGCACGGTGCGCTGGTGGTTGACGGGCGTCACGGCTACCTGCAGCACCTCGACGAAGACGCGCTGGCCGACTGGGCCGTCAAGCAGGGCACGGCGCTGCGCCTGCTGGTGCGGCGCGGCGATTACGTGTTTCCGGGCGCGCCGATTGGCGTGCTGTCGGTGCCGGTGGCCGGGGCCGAGGAGGCGATCCGCGCGGCCACGGCGCTGGGTGAGACGCGCGGCAGCTCGGGCGATGCCGAATACGCCGTGCGTCAGCTGGTCGAGGTAGCGGTGCGTGCCCTCTCGTCCGGCATCAACGACCCGCACACCGCGATGAGCGTGCTGCACCGCCTGGGCGCCGCGCTGTGCGACCTGGCGGGCAGCCACCTGCCCAATGGCGTGTTTCTGCGCGAAGGCCAGGTGGCGCTGGTGGTGCCCAAGGCGTCGTACGCCAACTTTGCCGACCTGATGTTCCACATGGTGCGACAGAACGCGCAAGGTACGCCGCCCGTGCTGATCCGCCTGCTCGACGTGCTGATTGCCGTGGCCTCGTGCGAGTTCGATGCCGCGCGCCGCGAGGTACTGCTCGGGCATGGCGAACGCGTGCGTGTCGACGCCCGCCGCACGGTGCATAACGCTTCGGACCTGCAGGACATCCTGGCGCGCTATCGCGTGCTGCGGGCGGTCCTCGACCAGGGGGTGCTGGCAGCGATCGGCGCGGCCGATGCCGCGGCCAGCACCAGCGCCTGAAGCTCCCGCGCCGAGTTGCCCGCTGATGCTGGACATTGCCGCCCTCTGCCTCGTGGTCACCGCGCTGCTGACCTACCTCAATTATCGCCTGACGCGCCTGCCGATGGCCATTGGCGTGATGGTGATTGCCCTCGGACTGTCGCTGGTCATCGTGTTGCTGGACGCCTGGGGTGTCAGCCATGCGCTGCGCCGCTACGAGGAGTCGTTCCTGCGCTCGATTGATTTTTCCGACGTGCTGATGCAGGGCATGCTGTCGTTTCTGCTGTTTGCCGGCGCGCTGCACATCGACCTGCAGGCGCTCCATCGTTACCGTCGGCAGGTGGCGGCACTGGCGCTGGTGGGCACGCTGCTGTCCACGCTCTTGATCGGCACCGCCATCTGGCTGGTGCTGCCGTGGCTGGGCATTGCGTTGCCGTTGCTGCACTGCATGCTGTTTGGCGCGCTGATCTCGCCCACCGACCCGATTGCGGTCATCGGCATCCTGCAGTCGGCCAAGGCGCCCAAGGACATGGAACTGGTGATTGCCGGCGAGTCGCTGTTCAACGACGGCGTCGGCGTGGTGGTATTTTCGCTGCTACTTGGCATCCTGGCCAGTGGCTCGCTGCCCACGCTGTCCCAAGCTGGCCTGCTGCTGCTGCGCGAGGCCGGTGGCGGCATTGCCTTTGGCCTGCTGCTGGGCTGGAGCACGGTGCGGCTGCTGCACAGCATCGACGAATACAAGATCGAGGTACTGCTGACGCTGGCGGCCGTGATGGGTGGCTATGCGCTGGCCAGCCACCTGCACATCTCGGGGCCGCTGGCGATGGTGGTGGCGGGGCTGATGGTGGGCAACGGCGGGCGCGCGCGCGCCATGTCCGACACGACGCGCCGCTACGTCGACATGTTTTGGGAACTGATCGACGAAATCTTGAACGCCGTGCTGTTTGTGCTGATCGGCATGGAAGTGTTGCTGATTGCGTTCACGCGCCCGCTGCTGCTGGCGGGCGTGGCAGCCATCGCAGTCACGCTGGTGGCGCGCACGCTGTCGGTCGGCTTGCCGGTGCACCTGGGGCGGCGTTTTTTCGGCTTGCCGCACGGCTCGGCGCAGGTGCTGACCTGGGGCGGGCTGCGCGGCGGCATCTCGGTGGCGCTGGCGCTGTCGCTGCCAGCGGGCGACGCGCGCAACACGGTACTGGCGCTGACCTATTGCGTGGTGGTGTTCTCGATCCTGGTGCAGGGCCTGAGCATTGGGCGCGTGGTGCGTGCCAGCACCCGGGACGGGCGCCGAGGTCGCAGCAGCAAGTCGAGCCAGCCGGATTTTTGAGACTTGGCCCAGCGCAAGGCCAGGCAGGCAGTCGCACGGCCAGCCGCCGGAGCCCGGCAGCAAATGCGCAGCCATCTGGCGGCTGTCCAGGCGCTGCCGCCTGATGGCAGCGGCCCCGAACAACCAGTCATCGGCGCTCGCGCAGCCCTCCGCAGGGGCTGCAAGTGGCCGGTGGTCTGGTCATGGTCGGGTCAGGAAATCGTCCGCCAGCGTCGCGTCACGCGCGAGGAGCCGCGCAACCCTTCGTGCAACAATCATCGCCATGTTCTGGACTGTTCCGACCATCATGACGTGGACGCGCATTGTCGCGATCCCGTTGATCGTGGGCGTGTTCTATTTGCCGATTGCCGAGCCGATGCGCAACCTGATCGCCACCGTCATGTTTGTCGTGTTCGCGGCCACCGACTGGCTCGATGGTTTCCTGGCGCGCAAGCTCAACCAGACGTCGGCGTTCGGCGCCTTCCTCGACCCGGTGGCCGACAAGTTCCTGGTTTCTGCCTCGCTGCTGGTGCTGGTGCATCTGGCGCGCGTCGATGTGTTCGTCGCGTTGATCATCATCGGGCGTGAAATTGCCATCTCGGCCCTGCGCGAGTGGATGGCGCAGATTGGCGCGCGCAAGAGCGTGGCGGTGCACATGCTCGGCAAGGTCAAGACGGTGGTTCAAATGGTGGCCATTCCGTTCCTGCTGTATCACGACCGGCTCTTCGACGTGATCGACACCGGCCTGTGGGGCCGCTGGCTCATCTGGGTATCGGCCGTTCTCACGGTCTGGTCGATGATTTATTACCTGCGTAAAGCCATTCCCGAAATTCGCGCGCGCGCCGTTGAGGCGCCCCAGCATCATGAGTAAGCACCGCATTGCAGTCATCGCCGGTGACGGCATTGGCAAGGAAACCATGCCCCAGGGACTGCGAGTCGTTGACGCCGCTGCACGCAAGTTCGGCGTCGACTTGGCGTTCGACCACTTCGATTTTTCGAGCTGGGACTACTTTGAGCGCCACGGGAAAATGCTGCCGGACGACTGGAAGGCGCAGATCGGCGGCCACGACGCGCTCTATTTCGGCGCCGTGGGGTGGCCCGAAAAGATCGCCGACCACGTTTCGCTGTGGGGCTCGTTGCTGTTGTTTCGCCGCGAGTTCGACCAGTACATCAATCTGCGCCCCGCGCGCCTGATGCCGGGAATCATTGCCCCGGTGGTGCGGCGTGACGGCTCGCCGCGCGAGCCCGGTGAGATCGACATGTACATCGTGCGCGAGAACACCGAGGGCGAATATTCGAGCATTGGCGGGCGCATGTATGAGGGCACGCCGCGCGAGATCGTGATGCAGGAAACGGTGATGTCGCGCATTGGCGTCGACCGCGTGCTCAAGTTTGCCTTCGAGCTGGCGCAATCTCGGTCGAAAAAGCATCTGACGAGTGCCACCAAGTCGAACGGCATCTCGATCACCATGCCGTATTGGGACGAGCGTGTGGCGGCCATGGCCATGCATTACCCGGGTGTGAGGCTCGACAAATTTCACATCGACATCCTGACCGCGCACTTTGTGCAGCGCCCCGATTTTTTCGACGTGGTGGTGGCCAGCAACCTTTTTGGCGACATCCTGTCGGACCTCGGCCCCGCGTGTACCGGCACCATCGGCATCGCGCCCAGCGCCAACCTGAACCCCGAGCGCACCACGCCATCGCTGTTCGAGCCGGTGCACGGCTCGGCGCCCGACATTGCCGGTCGAAACATCGCCAACCCGATCGGCCAGATCTGGTGCGGCGCGATGATGCTGGAGTTTCTGGGTCACCGGGATGCGCACGACGCCATCCTGGCCGCGATCGAAGCGGTTCTGGCGCCCGAAAGCGGTGCGCCGCGCACGCCCGACATCGGCGGCAAGGCCGGCACCGCGGACGTCGGGCGTGCAATCGAAGGCGCACTTTGAAAAGGAGTTCACGAAACGCCTCTAAAATTGGAACTCCTGGCGCGCCAGCGGGGCTTGTACTGTATTGACACCCCGTGGACCAGTGGTTGTAATCCTTCTCGGCAGTACGCTGCCCACATGTCAGAACCCACAATCTTTTCTGCGCCATGCCCTCCGGCACTGTCACCAGACCGGACATGGACCTGACCAAACCCGATCAACATTTTTCCGACACGAGGCCCTTGTGAACAAGACCGAACTGATTGAGCACATCGCAAAAACCGCCGATATCTCCAAGGCTGCCGCTACCCGTGCGCTGGAGTCGACCACCAGCGCAATTCGCACCACGCTCAAGAAGGGCGGCTCCGTTTCGTTGGTCGGTTTCGGGACGTTTGCGGTGGGCAAACGCGCTGCGCGCACGGGGCGCAATCCGCGCACTGGCGATGCGATTAAAATCAAGGCTGCCAAGATCCCGAAGTTCCGTCAGCGGCGCCCTTACAAGGCGTAGGTCGGCGGTTCGAGCCCGTCAGCACCCACCACCCGATTCAAAGGCGAACATCGTGTTCGCCTTTTTTATGGGTGCCACGGCACCCGTCAAGAGAGAGCGTTCCAGGCATGTTTGAATTCATTCGCACGCACAGCAAGTGGGTCATGGGAATTTTGTTCCTGCTGATCATTCCGTCATTCGTGCTGTTCGGTGTGGACAGCTACAACCGGGGCGACAACAAGGGTGACGTGGTGGCGCAGGTCGATGGCCACGACATCACCCGCCCTGAATGGGATGCACGTCATCGCAACGAGATCGACCGCATTCGCCAGCAAATGCCGACCGTGGATCCGGCGCTGCTCGATACCGATGCCGCGCGCTACGCGACGCTCGAGCGCATGGTGCGCGATCGGGTCTTGGCGGTGGCCGCGGCCAAGACCAACATCACGGTTTCGGACGCTCGGCTGGAGCGTATGTTCGCTGAAGAGCCCGGACTTGCGGCATTCCGCGATGCCAACGGCAAGTTCGACCGAGAGCGCTTTATGCGCACCACCGGCCAGACGCCCGAACAATATGAGGCGTCGGTGCGCTCGGACCTCGCGACGCAGCAGGTGCTGCTCGGGGTTTCGGGCACAGCCTTCGCGACGCGCGCCCAGAGCGACCTCATGCTCAACGCTTTCTATGATCGACGCGACATTCAGGTGGCCCGGTTCAATGCCGCTGATTTCGCGGGCAAGGTGCACGTCAGCGACGCCGATCTGGAGGCGTACTACAAGGCGCATACGGCCCAATTCGAGGCCCCCGAGCAGGCCAGCATTGAATATTTGGTGCTCGACCTCGATGCCGTGAAGAAGAACATTGTGGTGAACCAGGCCGACGTCAAAACCTACTACGAGCAAAACCTGGCGCGCTATAGCACCAAGGAAGAGCGCCGTGCCAGCCACATCCTGATCGCTGCGCCGGCCAGTGAGCCGGCCGCCGAGCGCGAGAAGGCCCATGCCAAGGCCGAGCAATTGCTGGCCGAGCTGCGCAAGGCGCCGAACACGTTTGCCGATGTGGCGCGCAAGAATTCGCAGGATCCGGGTTCCGCCGAAAAAGGCGGCGACCTCGATTTCGTGACGCGCGGCGCCATGGTCAAGCCATTTGAAGACGCACTGTTTGCGCTCAAGAAGGGCGAGATCAGTGACGTGATCGAGACCGAATTCGGCTATCACATCATCAAGCTCGATGACATCAAACCGGCGATCGCCCGTCCGTTCGAGCAGGTCCGCTCGTCCATTGAGAACGACCTGCGCGCGCAGCAGGCGACGCAGGAATTCGCGAAGCAGGCCGAGATCTTCACCGATGCGGTCTATCAGCAGGCCGACAGCCTCAAACCCGCAGCCGACAAGCTCAAGTTGACCATTCAGACGGCATCGAACGTGATGCGCACGCCGGCTCCCGGCGCGGCCGGAGCGCTCGCGAGCCGCAATTTCCTGGGCGCGCTGTTCGCCCCCGATTCGCTGGAGCGCAAGCACAACACGGAGGCCATCGAAGTCGGACCCAACCAACTGGCGGCCGGCCGCGTGACGCAGTACGCCGCCGCGCACACGATGACCTTCGCCGAAGTCAAGGACAAGGTGCGGGCACGGCTTACGGGCGAACGCGCTGCCGCGCTCGCCAAGGCCGAGGGCGAGGCCAGGCTGGCGGCCTGGCAAGCCAACCCGGCTGGAGCAGCCTTGGGTGCATCGCTCACGGTGTCGCGTCTCGAGATGCAATCGCAACCGCCGGCGCTGGTTGAAGCGGCGTTGCGTGCCGACACCGGCAAGCTTCCGGCATGGATGGGGGTTGACCTCGGTGCGCAGGGCTATGCGGTAGTGCGTGTCAACAAGGACCTTGGCAGGACGCCCGCTTCGCCTGAAATCGCCCAGCAGGAGAGCGCGCAGTTCGCGCAGGCGGTTGGGACGGCCGAGAACGCGGCCTATTACGAGCTGCTGAAACAGCGGTTCAAGGCAAAGATACTTGTACCCAGGCCCACGGAGGCTACGCCTGCTTTGACAGGCTAGTTTTACCGCTACAATAAAAGACCTCTTCGGTGGCTGTAGCTCAGTTGGTAGAGTCCCAGATTGTGATTCTGGTCGTCGTGGGTTCGAGTCCCATCAGCCACCCCAATATTGCATGGCTTTGGTACAGCTCAACGGGCACGCAAAGTCAGACTTACTGAATTGGAAAGATCAGCATCACGCCGGGCACCTGCCCGGCGTTTTCGTTGGAGCGTGCCGATCGTCGGCTCTCGTGACTCATTCAGACAGGTGCATTGACTGCTTCTAATCAAATAGATTCTGAATTAAACTCGGCACTCTAATTTATTCCTGAGGAATCAGAAAATGGCCTCCACTCTCGCAGATATCAATTCCCAGATTCAAAAGCATGACGAGCAGATCGCTCAATTGCGTGCGCAGGCAGAAGAGCTGCGCAACCGTGAACGCGCTGGCGTGATCGAGGAACTGCGGAAGAAGATTGCCGAATACGGACTCTCGGCATCCGATTTGAAGCTCAGCGTACGCGCCGGCAAGCGCGGCGCGGCGACGCCGGTGGCCAAGGGTATCGCTAAATATCGTGGCCCCACTGGCGAAACGTGGTCAGGCGGGCGTGGGCGCAAGCCGCGCTGGGTCACCGAGGTGCTGGCAGCAGGCAAGTCACTTTCGGATTTCGAAATCAAGTAAGTCCCTTGCTCCAACACAAGGCCCGCAAACGCGGGCCTTTTTGCTGACCAGGCGGCTTCTTCAGTTGACCATCACCAGCTTTCCTTTGACTCCGCGCGAGCCCATGTGGGCATAGGCTTCCTTCAATTGAGCCATTGGCATGGTGCGGTCGATCACCGGTTTGATCTTGCCCTGGCCGTACCACTGAGCCAATTCAGCCATCATCCGGGCGTTGGCCTTGGGCTCGCGCTTGGCAAACTCGCCCCAGAACACGCCGACCAGCGAAGCACCTTTAAGCAAGGTCAGATTGAGCGGCAACACGGGGATCGGGCCGGCCGCAAAACCGACCACCAAATACCGACCGCGCCAGGCAATGGAACGAAATGCCGGTTCGGAGAAGTCCCCACCGACCGGGTCGTAAACGACGTCGGGCCCTTTGCCACCGGTGGCTTGCTTGATGGCGTCACGAAAACCGACGGGCAATGCGTGCGTCGTGTAGTTGATCGTCAGGTCGGCGCCGATGGATTTGCAGAGCGCGCATTTTTCATCGGTGGAGGCGGCGGCAATCACCCTCGCGCCGGCGGCCTTGGCAATCTGGATGGCGGCGGTGCCGACTCCGCCCGCCGCACCCAGGATGAGCACGGTCTCGCCCGCCTTCAGTTGGGCGCGGTCCATCAGGGCGTGCCACGAGGTCGCGTAGATCATGATGAAGGCCGCAGCATCCACATAGCCGAAGCCCTCCGGCAACGGCATGCAAAGGGCCGCTGGCGCCAGCGTGTGGGTGGCAAAGCCGCCGGTGCCTGACAGGCACGCGACGTTCTGGCCCACTTCGAGATGCGTGACACCCGCGCCCACAGCCCGCACCACGCCGGCGTATTCGGAGCCGGGCACGAACGGCAGTGCAGGCTTGATCTGGTATTTGTTCTGAACGATCAGCAGGTCAGGAAAGTTCAGGCTGGCGGCCTTGATTTCGATCAAAACCTGACCTGCGCCGGGTTCCGGTGTGGCAATTTCTTTCCATGTGAGGGCGTCGACGCCGGTCGGGTTTTCGCAAAGCCATGCGTGCATGTTGAAGTCTCCTTTTTGCAGCCAGTGATGATAGGGCCCTGGCTGTGCCAGTCGATGTCTCTGGCGTGACGGCGCGTGTGCCGCGCATTGGACGCTGGCTGGTTGGCATGGCCGTGCAGCGGAATCTTTACAGTTTGGAACAGCGGCGCTAGGCGACCCTAGAATGGGAAATCAACAGTGCCCATGAAAATCCTTATTTCCAACGACGACGGCTATCAGGCGCCCGGCATCGTCGCGTTGCACGCGGCGCTCAGGGAGGTGGCCGAGGTCGAAGTCGTCGCCCCCGAACACAACAACAGCGCCAAGTTTGCATGCACATCGCGCTCAAGGGCTTGCTCGACTACCGCCCCGACCTGGTGGTCTCGGGCATCAACAACGGTGCCAACATGGGTGACGACACGATCTACTCGGGCACGGTCGGCGCCGCCATGGAGGCATTTTTGTTTGGCGTGCCGGCGATCGCGCTGTCCCAGATCGAAAAGGGCTGGGCACACGTCGATGCCGCGGCACAGGTCGCGCGGCGCCTGGTCGAACAGATCGAGCGTGATCGATTGCTCGACGGGCCGGCGTGGTTGCTCAATATTAATGTGCCGAACCGGCCTCTTGAGCAACTCAAGCCGATTCAGGTGTGCCGGCTTGGCCGGCGGCATGCGGCCGGAAAAATCATTACCCAGACCAGCCCGCGCGGCGAGACGATGTACTGGATCGCCGGCGCTGGCGCCGCCAAGGACAGCGGCGAAGGCACCGACTTTCACGCTACCGCCGCCGGCCATGTCGCCCTGACGCCGTTGCAGATCGACCTGACCGATCACGCCCGCCTGGAGTTATGGCGCCAGACGATGACGCGACTTGCCGCGTCGGTCGACTGAGTCCATGGCGCAACGACCCGGCTTTCCGGTGCGGCTCGAATCGATGACCTCGGTGGCGCCGTCGGCTGCCGGCACTACGCACGCTCGCACCGTGATGGCGCCCGCCCAAGCGGTAGCGGGCGGGTGCGCCGCAATGGCCTACGCAGCCGTGCGGGCGCGCATGGTGCAAAAACTGGCGGCGCAAGGCATTGCCGATGCACGTGTGTTGGGGGCCATGGGCGCGGTCGAGCGCCATCGATTCGTCGACAGTGCGCTGGTGGGCCAGTCTTATGAAGACACCAGCCTGCCCATAGGCCTGGGGCAAACCATTTCAAAGCCGAGCGTGGTGGCGCGCATGATCGAACTGCTGCTCGGCGCCGCGGCGCTGCGCGACAAGCCGCAGGAACAGTTGGGCCGGGTGCTGGAGATCGGCACCGGCTGCGGCTATCAGGCCGCCGTATTGGGCCGCGTGGCACGCGAGGTCTACAGCATCGAGCGGCTGCGCGCGCTGCATGAACGCGCGCGTTCGAATTTGCGGCCGTTCCGGCTCGCCACGGTCCATTTATTGCTGGGTGACGGCATGGCCGGCTACACCCAAGGCGCGCCGTACGCCGGCATCATCGCGGCGGCGGGGGGCGAAACCGTGCCCGACGCCTGGATCGCGCAACTCGCGGTCGGCGGGCGTATCGTTGCACCGACTTTGTCGGCGGCCGGCGGACAGGCGCTGGTGGTCATCGACAAAACCGCACTCGGCGTGCAGCGCCACGTTCTTGAAGCCGTTTACTTTGTCCCTCTAAAATCGGGGGTTTTTTGAAGGAAGAGTACATGCAGGCTTTTGGTAATCGGAGTTGGGTTGCCGTGGCTTCATTGCTGGTATTGGTGTTGGTGGGTTGTGCCGCACCAAACCGCCCCGCCCCGGTCGAAGATCGGGGCACCATGACGCTCGCGCCTGCCAGTCCAGCCAGCGTGGGCGGTGCACCCATGACCACCGACGCGTCGGGGAAACCGCTGGCCGGCATCGAAAACTTCGGCAAGCCCGGCTACTACGCTGTTCGGCCGGGGGACACCATTCGCCGGATCGGTGCCGAAACGGGCCAGAAGTGGCAAGACATCGCACGCTGGAATGGTATCGACAATCCCGATTTGATCGAGGTGGGTCAGGTCTTGCGCGTTATTCCACCCGGGGGTGCAGTGGCTGCCGCGCCGCCTGCCGCCATGACGCCGGCCACCACGGCAGCAGTGCCACCCGTCCCGGCCACGCCGGCGGTGCCGGTTGCGCCTACGCCGCCCGTCACCACCTCCTCGGTGGCGCCAGCCGCTGCTGCATCCGGTGATGAAAACATTGGCTGGATCTGGCCCGCGCACGGCACGGTCATTGCCGGCTTCGACGAAGCCAAGAACAAGGGGCTGGACATTGCCGGACGTGCCGGTGATCCGGTGCTGGCCGCCGCCGACGGCCGCGTGGTCTACGCTGGGGCGGGATTGCGTGGCTATGGCAACCTGATCATCCTCAAGCACAACAACACCTACCTGACGGCCTATGCACACAACCAGACGCTGCTGGTGAAAGAAGACCAAACGGTGCAAAAAGGCCAGAAAATTGCCGAAATGGGCAATAGCGATGCCGACCGCGTGAAGCTGCATTTCGAAATTCGGCGCCAGGGCAAGCCGGTCGACCCGGCGCGGTACCTGCCCGCAAAGTGACCGTCGGCGCGCCCGGGCTTCGCCTGCAGCGTCGCGTTCGGTCGCGCCAGCAAACGCCACGGCCAGAGGCACGTGCCTGAGACAATCGGGCGATGACGGATTCGACAGAAAACCAGGCCCCGCCGCAGCGGCCCCAGGACGAGTGGCTGCAGGTCGAGTCGCTCGACCTCGAAGCCCAGGGTGTGGCGCACCGGGCCGATGGCAAGGTCGTGTTTATCGAGGGCGCCCTGCCATTCGAAGAGGTGCGAGCCAACGTGCACCACAAGAAAAACAACTGGGAGCACGGCACGCTGATCGCTCTGCGGCGCGAATCTTCGCAGCGCGTGACGCCCGGCTGTCCGCACTTCGGTCTGCACGCCGGCGCCTGTGGGGGCTGCAAAATGCAGCATCTGGATGCTGCTGCCCAGGTCGCCGTCAAGCAGCGCGTCCTTGAGGATAATCTCTGGCACCTGGGCAAGGTGCGCCCCGACAACATCCTGCGCCCACTGGAGGGCCCAGCGTGGCACTACCGCTACCGCGCTCGCTTGTCAGTGCGCCATGTGGTGAAGAAGGGCGTCGTGCTGGTGGGTTTCCACGAGCGCAAGAGCCGCTATGTGGCCGACATGAAGGTGTGCCCGGTGTTGCCCCGGCCGGTCAGTTCGATGCTGATGCCGCTGCGCGCTCTCATTGGCGCCATGGATGCGCGCGACGCCTGTGCCCAGATCGAACTGGCCTGCGGCGACGCCGCGACAGTCGCACTGGCGCCGGATGCGCCGGCGGGGCAACGGCTGGGCGTCATCGCTCTGGTGCTGCGTCACCTGGTACCGCTGTCGGACGCCGACATCGAACGGCTGAAGGCCTTCGCGGCCGAGCACGCCGGCGTCCAATGGTGGCTGCAGTCCAAGGGGCCGGAAACGGTCAAGCTGCTGGAAGAAGGCGGCCCCCAGCTGTCGTACGAGTTGCCCGAGTTCGGCATCACGATGCCGTTCCGGCCGACCGACTTCACCCAGGTCAACCCGTACATCAACCGCGTGCTGGTGGGCCGCGCGCTGCGTCTGCTCGATGTGCAGCCGCATGAACGCGTGATCGACTGGTTCTGCGGCCTCGGCAATTTCTCGCTGGCGCTGGCGACGCGCGCTCGGGAGGTGCTGGGCATTGAGGGCAGCGACGCCCTGGTGGCACGCGCGGCTCGCAATTTTGAGATAAACAGGCCTGAAAATGCCGTGCGACGGGCGCTGGCAGCGACTGTTTTTGTAGCACGCAACCTGTTCGAGATGACGCCCACCATGCTGGTGGCCGATGGCAACGCCGATAAATGGCTGGTCGATCCTCCGCGTGAAGGCGCGTTTGCACTGGTCAACGCGTTGGCCGCGTTGCATCGACCGGTCGACGCGGGGGACAACGGAGAAGGTAAGGAGTGTCGGGAGCGGCGGTGCGACACCTCGGCGCCCGACCTTCGTGTGGGCGACTGGGCGCCGCCGCAGCGCATCGTCTATGTCAGTTGCAACCCCTCCACGCTGGCGCGCGACGCGGCTGTGCTGGTGCATGAAGCGGGCTATCGGTGCAGCTTTGCCGGCGTCGTCAACATGTTTCCCCACACCGCGCACGTCGAGTCGATTGCCGTGTTCGACCGGCCCATCGTGAAATGAAGCAACGGGGCATAGGCCCTTGCCGATCCCGCCAAGCGCCTTTTTGGGGCGCATCCGTTGCGCCCTGTCAGTCGCGCTCGCCGCCGAAGATGCCCAGCAGGGCCAGCAGGCTCTGGAACACGTTGAACAGGTCCAGATAGAGCGCCAGCGTGGCGCTGATGTAGTTGGTCTCGCCGCCGTCCAGAATGCGCTTGAGGTCGTACAACATGAACGCGCTGAAGATGCCGATGGCGGCGACCGAAACGGCCATCATGCCGGCGGTCGAACCGACGAAGATGTTGATGGCTGCGCCCACCATCAGCACCACGGCGCCGACGAACAGCCATTTGCCCATGGCCGACAGGTCGCGCTTGATCACACTGGCCAGCGACGCCATGACGAAGAACACGCCAGCGGTGCCGCCAAAGGCCGTCATGATCAATTCAGGGCCGTTCTTGAAGCCGAGCATCATGGCGATCAGGCGCGACAGCATCAGGCCCATGAAGAACGTGAAGCCCAGTAGCACCGGGATGCCAGCGGCCGAGTTTTTGGTTTTTTCGATGGCGAACATGAAGCCGAAGGCGCCACCCATGAACACCATCAGGCCCATGCCGCCAGACAGCGAACGGGTGATGCCGGTGGCCACGCCGAGCCAGGCGCCCAGTACGGTAGGCAGTAGGCTCAGTGCCAGCAGCCAGTAGGTGTTGCGCATGACGCGCTGGCGCTCGGCCTGCGGCAGCGTCTGCGCATAGCCGGCGGGTGGGTCGAAGGTGTTGACGCGGTCGTTCATTGGCGAAACTCCTGGGTTGGATGCAAGACTGCAGTTGGGCGCATTCTAGGGGTCTGCAAGAGGCGCAGCGCAAACCCGCTCGGGGGGTTTCCTAAAGTTCGTAGGGACTATCGGCAGCGCGGTGGTTATGCTTGTCCTTTCTTGTAATCTTTTTTCTGAATCATGAAAACCAAGACCTTTCTGGAACTCGCCGACATCAAGTCCATCGCAGCGGGCGCAGAGGCCGAAGCGCTCAAAAACAACTGGGCGGTGACGATCGCCATCGTCGACGATGGCGGCCATCTGCTGTGGCTGCAGCGGCTGGACGGGGCGGCAGCCATTTCATCGCACATTGCACCGGCCAAGGCCCACACCGCCGCGCTCGGCCAGCGTGAGAGCAAGGGTTATGAAGATGTGATCAACGGCGGCCGGACATCGTTCCTCACGGTGCCGGGCGTGCACGCGCTGCTGGAAGGCGGCGTGCCGGTGGTCAAGGACGGCCGGGTCATCGGCGCCGTGGGCGTCAGCGGCGTCAAGTCGAACGAAGACGCACAGATCGCCAAGGCAGGCATTGCGGCGCTCGGCCTTTGATTGCAGTACTCACCCCATAAACCCCGACTTGCGGGTCGGCGTTTTCTTGAGAGTGTGTCGAACGTGAAAAAAAGCTGGGCTGGTGGACCGGCCATCGGCTAGCAAAAACGACCCTTTGGAGAGTGGTCTCCTCGGGTCGCCCCACGATGAAACTGCAAAAGGACGGCTTGGCGAGCGCGGCGCTCACTTGGTGAGGATCAATTTTCCAAGTTTGGTGGCTTGCAACCGGTAGAGCGAACCGTTGTGCAGGATGCCGACGGCTTTATGCCCCTGCAGGAGCTGTGCGCTCTCGATGATCGCTGCTGTTGGGCTGGCTTGGGTGCCGGCAGCGCCGCCCGAGACGTCAGGCTCCGGATGGTTCAGTACGAGGGCTGTATCGGCAATGGCTTGCATGGGTGGGGTGCTGAAATTCGACGCTTGTAATGATATTGATTCTCAATACAAAGTCAACTGACGCCGCCAACCCGCGGGCGGGTGAATGCGATCACTTCAGGTCGGGTTCCGTGATGAAGCCGATCTTGCGCACGCCGGCTTCGCGCGCGGCTGACATGGCCTTGGCAATGCGCTCATAGCGCACGTTCTTGTCGCCGCGGATGTGCAG
>CAJDTV010000070.1_pt1 | contig 17882 bp, 16 predicted proteins | sample 7389921 | NCBI WGS metagenome assembly CAJDTV01 (sample SAMEA7055654, study PRJEB34461) | soil metagenome | biome: terrestrial ecosystem; feature: Peninsula; material: soil | place: Antarctica | collected 2016 | reverse complement strand
GCAGTGCCGGGGAGGGCTTCGCGAACATCGTGCCTGGGGTACGTCACTTGCCAGCGGTAGGACGTTGAGCAACGTTCCGCGCGCGTGCGCGAGGCACTACATCCCAACACTCAGGAGCTGGGCTGGGCTTTTTGTTGCTCGTGCCGGCTCTGCATTTAGGTGATTTGCCTACAGATTGCCTACAGTGTCGAAAACGGAAAAGGGTTCGCTACTATTTGTATAGCAACGAACCCTTGTCTGTATTGGTGCCGGAGAGATGAATCGAACACCCGACCTTCTCATTACGAATGAGCTGCTCTACCGACTGAGCTACACCGGCTAAGCCCGAAATTATAACGGTTCGTGATAGCTTGTTACGCGCTCGACTTCGTCCTTCGAACCGAGCATGACGCTGACGCGCTCGTGTAGCTTGCCCGGTTGCATGTCGAGAATGCGCTGGCGGCCGTTGGTGGCGGCGCCGCCGGCCTGCTCAACCAGCCAGCTCATTGGGTTGGCTTCGTACATGAGGCGCAGCTTGCCGGCCTTATCGGGTTCTCGCTTGTCCCATGGGTACAGGAAGACGCCGCCGCGCATCAGGATGCGGTGCACGTCGGCCACCATGCTGGCGACCCAGCGCATGTTGAAGTCCTTGCCGCGGGGGCCTTCCTTGCCAGCCAAGCATTCGTCGATGTAGCGCTTGACCGGCGCGGCCCAGTGCCGCAGGTTGCTCATGTTGATGGCGAATTCCCGGGTGTCGGCCGGGATGCGGATGTTCTCCTGCGTCAGCACGAAGGAGCCTTGCTCGCGGTCGAGCGTGAACATCGCGACGCCGTCACCCACGGTGAGCACCAGTGTGGTTTGCGGTCCGTAGACGCAGTAACCGGCCGCGACCTGCTGGTTGCCGCGCTGCAGGAAGTCGGCTTCGGTGACACGCGCTGCAGCGGCATCCTCACCACTTTGGTCGGGCAGGCTCTCGGGCTTTTTCAGCACGCTGAAGATGGTGCCGATGCTGACATTGACTTCGATGTTGCTGGAGCCGTCGAGCGGATCGAACAGCAGCAGGTATTCACCCTGCGGATAGCGGTGCGGCACCACGTAGATGCTGTCCATCTCTTCGCTGGCCATGGCCGCGAGGTGGCCGCCCCATTCGTTGGCCTCGATCAGCACGTCGTTGGCGATGACGTCGAGCTTCTTCTGGATTTCGCCCTGCACGTTCTCGCTGTCGGCGCTGCCCAGTACGCTGTTTTCGCCGCCGAGGGCACCCTTGTTGACGGCCTGGCTGATGCTCTTGCAGGCACGGGCGACCACTTCAAGCAGCAGTCGTAACTGGCCTGGAATCAGGCCGCCAGCGCGCTGCTGTTCGATGAGGTAGCGGGTGAGCGAAATTTTCTGCGTCATGCGGTCTCTCCTTTCTGGAGGGGATTGCGGTTGGGCGTCCGGCAGGTGCCATCCTGGTCGTTGGTGCGGGTCCTCGCCGGCAGCAAGTCACGGTCCCACGTTGGCCGCGCCGGGCATTCAGCCGGCCAGCGCGCGCGTCACCACCTCCTGGGTGTCCTTGCTCAGGTCGGGCTTGGCGGCGACGCGGACGATCGCTTCGCGCGCGGCCGTGCGATACGGCTCGGCCAGCCTGCTCCAGCGGTCGAGCGCGCGCGCCAGGCGGGCTGCAACCTGCGGGTTGAACGCGTCGAGCTCGATCACGCGGTCGCTCCAGTACACGTAGCCGGCGGCGTCCGGGCGGTGGAAGGCCCCCGGGTTAGCGCTGCAGTAGCTGAAGATCACGCTGCGCGCGCGGTTCGGATTCTTGATCGAGAAGTCGGGGTGCTTCATGAGTTGCTTGACACGCGTCAGCACATCGCCGCCACGGTCGGTCGCACCGGCCTGCAGCGCGAACCACTTGTCGATCACGAGCGCCTCGTGCTTGAAGGTGGCGTGGAACCGCGCCAGTGCCTGCGCCGCCAGCGCATGGCCCGAAGACACCAGCGCGCTCAGTGCGTTCAGGCGGTCGGTCATGTTGCCGGCGTCCTTGAAGCGCTGCAGCGTTTTGCCTGGCCACACGGTGTCGCCCGAACTGCGTGTCGCCAGGCACAGGTTGGCCAGCGCCATGCCGGCCAGCGCGCGGCGCCCGGCCGAGCGAGGATCGGGCACATAGCGGCCGGTCGCCTGATTCTCTTCGTAGACTTGCTGCCAGTCGTCGAAAAGCGCCGTGGCGAGATGTTCGCGCATGGCTTCGCGCACCGCGTGCACCTGCTGCGGGTCGACGACGTCGAGCTGTTCGGCAATGTAGGTTTCCGACGGCAGGGTGAGCACCAGCTCCTTGAAGGCGGCGTCGAGCTTTGGGTCGCGCAGCAGCCGGCGCATGGCCACGATATAAGAATCATTCAGGGCTGTAACGTCCGGCTTGCGGGCGGTCGCAGCTATTGAATTAAGAACACCACGCAGAGCCAGCCGTTGCCCGGCTTCCCATCGGTTGAAAGGGTCTGGGTCGTTTGCTAGCAACGTGAGCAGTTGGGCGTCGGTGTAGTCAAAGTCGAGCAGCACCGGTGCGCTGAAGCCGCGCAGGATCGAGGGCACTGGTTCGCTCTCGATGTCGGTAAAGGTGACGCTCTGGCTGCTTTCGGTGAGCACGAGCGTGCGCGTGCCGTGGCTGGCGGCCGCTTCGCCCGCCAGCTTCAACGGTAGTTCGCGTCCGTCGGCGCCGAGCAGGCCCACGTTGATGGGAATCACGACGGGCTCTTTGGTCGGCTGTCCCGGTGTTGGCGCGCAAGTTTGCGAGAGGTTCAGTGTGTAGCTACGTGCCTGGGCATCGTAGCTGCCGCGCGCGCGCACGCGTGGCGTGCCCGCTTGGCTGTACCAGCGCTTGAATTGCGGCAGCGTGCGCGCCAGTTCGGATTGCGGATTGGCATCGGCAATGGCCTGCGCGAAGTCGTCGCAGGTGACAGCGTCGCCATCGTGGCGGGCAAAATAATTGGTGATGCCGCGGGAAAATGCGGCGCGGCCGGTGTCGTCCGGCCCGGTGCGCAGCACCCGCACGTCCTCGATGCGCTTGACCGCGCGCGCCGACGCATCGGCGCACAGGTCCATGCTGAACTCCTGGTCGCGAAAGACGGTGAGTCCTTCCTTGAGCGAGAGCTGGAACCAGTCGCGGCAAGTCACGCGGTCGCCGGTCCAGTTGTGGAAGTACTCGTGCCCGACCACGCTTTCGATGTTGCTGTAGTCGGCGTCGGTGGCCGTCGCCTGGCTGGCCAGAACATACTTGGTGTTGAATATATTGAGGCCCTTGTTCTCCATGGCGCCCATGTTGAAGTCGCTGGTGGCGACGATCATGAAGCGGTCGAGGTCGAGCGCCAGACCAAAGCGCGCCTCGTCCCAGATGATCGAGTGGACCAGCGAGTTCATCGCGTGTTCGGTCTTGTCAAGATCGCCGGGGCGCACGTAGACCTGCAGCACGTGCTCCTTGCCGTTGCGCGCTGTAATCCGTTGCTCGCGCGCCACCAGATTGCCAGCTACCAGTGCAAAGAGGTAACTTGGCTTCTTGAAGGGATCGACCCATTTGGCGAAGTGGCGCCCCTCGGACAAGTCGCCCTGCTCAACGAGGTTGCCATTCGACAGCAACACCGGATACTGTGCCTTGGCTGCGCGCAGCAGCACCGTGTAGCTGGCCATCACGTCGGGCCGGTCAAGGAAGTAGGTAATGCGCCGGAAGCCCTGCGACTCACACTGCGTGAAGAAGGTGTCCTGGCTCACGAACAAACCCATCAGCTTGGTGTTCTTTGCCGGCTGGCAGGTCGTGAAAAGTTCCAGGTCGAAGGCCTCGGGCAGGTTGTCGAGCACCAGTTGCTCGGTCTCCATGCGAAACGATGTGCCCTGGCCGTCGACCAGCACGCGGGCCAGGTTCAGCGCATCGCCGTCGAGCTTGAGGGGCTGCGCCGGCACGTCGGGATTGCGGCGGACGCGCATGCGGTTGAGCACACGGGTCTTGGCCGGGTCCAGGTCGAAAACCAGATCGACGGTGTCGATCCACCAGGCCGGCGCGGTGTAGTCCTCGCGGCGAATCGCCACGGGCTGGCCCTGTGCGTCACGCATAAGCATCGAGAGTCTCCAGAAAATTTTGTTGGACGAGTTCGTCGTAATTTCGCACAGCCGCCAGCACGTGGGGGCCAGCAAGCTCCGCCGCAGTATGAGTGGTGCAAACGGCGACCGCACGCATACCCCCGCGCCGTGCGGCCTCTATGCCGAACGGCGCGTCTTCAAAGACAATGCAGCGCTCGGGCGCTACGCCGATGCGGCGCGCCGCCTCAAGAAAAATAGCGGGCTGCGGTTTCCCAGGCAGGCCTTCGTCGCCACCGACAAAGGCCAGCGGCGCGGGTTGCATTTTCAGGTGTGACATCGTGAAGGCGATGTTGTGCTGGTCGCCGGCCGTGCCGACGGCGATCTTCAGGCCTTGCGTCGCGGCCGCATGCGCGAAGGCGCGAAATCCCGCGACCTCCTGGAATTGCGCGCCGAACAGTTCGCGGTAAATCGATTCCTTCTCGTGCGTGATCTCGGCGCTTTCGGCGAGCGACACCTCGCGGCCCATCAACTCGCAGGCACACTCGAAGGCGGTGCGGCCGGTGGTGCGGCGCATCAGGTCGGGCACGTCGAGCGCGAGGCCGCGCCGGCGCGCGAATTCGACCCACGCCCTCGCGTGCCAGGGCATCGAGTCGACCATCGTGCCGTCCATGTCGAAGATCAGGGCTTCTGTCTTGGCCATCACACGTTTTGCTTCAATGAGGCTTCGATGAATATATCGAGGTCGCCGTCGAGCACCTTTTGCGTGGCCGAGACTTCGACGTTGGTGCGCAGGTCCTTGATGCGGCTGTTGTCCAGCACATAGCTGCGAATCTGGTGGCCCCAGCCGACGTCGGTCTTGCTGTCCTCCAGCTTTTGCTGGGCTTCCTGTTGTTTGCGTAGCTCGAAATCGTACAGGCGCGAGCGCAGCCGCTTCCAAGCCACGTCGCGGTTGCTGTGCTGGCTGCGCCCGTCCTGGCACTGGACCACGATGCCGGTCGGGATGTGCGTCAGGCGCACGGCCGAATCGGTTTTGTTGATATGCTGGCCGCCGGCGCCGCTGGCGCGAAAGGTATCGACGCGCACGTCGGAAGGGTTGATGTCGATCTCGATCGAGTCGTCGATTTCCGGATAGACGAAGACGCTGGCAAAACTGGTGTGTCGGCCGCCCGAAGAATCGAACGGGGATTTGCGCACCAGGCGGTGCACGCCGGTTTCGGTGCGCAGCAGGCCAAAGGCGTACTCGCCGGTGATCTTGATCGTCGCGCCCTTGATGCCCGCGGTGTCGCCCGGCGTTTCGTCTTCAATCTGGGTCGCGAAGCCCTTGCGCTCGGCGTAGCGCAAATACTGGCGCAGCAGCATGCTGGCCCAGTCGCAGGCTTCGGTGCCACCAGCGCCGGCCTGGATGTCCAGAAACGCGTTGAGCGGGTCGGCCGGGTTGTCGAACATGCGGCGAAATTCGAGCTGCTTAATTTGCTCCTCGAGCTTGGCGGTGTCGTCGGCGATGCCCTGCAGCCCGGCTTCGTCGTCGTCGGCCCTGGTCATCTCGTAGAGTTCGGTGTTGTCGGCCAGTTCGCGCGCGAGTGTTTCCAGCGACACGACGACGCCGTCGAGTAATTTCTTTTCGCGGCCCAGTTCCTGGGCGCGCTTGGGGTCGTTCCAGACCGCTGGATCTTCGAGCGAGGCGTTGACCGTCCTCAGGCGTTCGGCTTTGACATCGAAGTCAAAGATACCCCCGGAGATCGATGGTGCGCTCGCTCAGGTCCGCGAGGAGGGTGCCGATGTGGTTGATTTGTTCTGCGTCCATGATGAGCTGTCCTGAGGGGTTCGGGGTAACCTGTCATCTTCTCACGCGCAGGCGGGCATGCGCCGTGCTGGCGCGCCCTAGCTCGGTCAGAACCGACGGTTGTACGAAAAAAGGACGCCGGCCTTGCCCAACGGCGCGATCTGCACGGCATCTTGTGGCGTCAGGCGGTAGCCCAGCGCCGGCACGATGATGGGCGAAAAGCCTTTGTAGTTGAGCGGCACCTTGTCCTGGTATTGGCCAACATAGCCATACATGATGCCGGCGGCCAGCTTGAAAAAGACTCGCGGCACGCCGAACAGGTCGTTCCACTCGTAGCCGTAATAGACGTAGCCGGTCGGCTGGCCGAACGAGTTGCTGAACAGGCCCGCGCCCCAGAGCCAGTTGTCGGGCTGATGGCGCTCCAACCCGATCAGGTACACATGGCGATGGTCTTCATTCCACGTCCAGTGGTGGGCATAGGGCGAGAGCATTAGCTCCCACTGGTAGCCTTCGCTGGCGCCGGGCTTGACGGCCGCCTCCTGGGCCAGCACCGTGGGGGTGTGCAACAGAGCACAGCTGGCCACGACGCATGCGGCAAGACGGCCTCCAGAAGAAGTCTTCATCCTTGTTGTCTCCGGCGCACGGCCATAGCTTTTTTGCGGATCCCTGTGCAAGCGGCGGGGTTCGCCTCAGGCGAAAAACCCGGCAATTATGGCGGCAACGCGCTCCGGCTGGTCGTGGTGCAGCATGTGGCCGGCGTCTTCGATGCGTTCGATCCGCATGCGCGGTACCACTTTGAGCCGGTCGAGCAGGTCGTCCGGGTGGCCGCGTTTTTGCCACGTCTGGACGATGCCGTCGGCCGCCTCGATTGCGAGCACGGAGGCGGTGATGCGGCGGTACAGCGCCAGCGTTTCCTCGACGCGGTACAGGTTGGCGTTGACTAGCTTGTGCGCCGGGTTGCCCAGAATGGCCCAGGCCGTGCTGCCGTCCGCGCGGGTTTGGGCCGCCGCCCAGTGCGTGGCCAGCCAGTCAGCCTTGTCGTGTGTCAGGCGCGGATTGGTGCGCATCAGGCGGCGCGCGACACCGGATGAATCGGGGTAGGTTTGCAGATCCATCTCGCCGCGCGCCAGCGCCTTGATCTCGTCCATCCATTTGGCATAGCGATCAGGCGCCTGCCCAGGCTCGGTTTGCGGCATGCCGAAGCCTTCGAGGTTGACCAGGCGCCCAATGCGTTGGGGCCGGGCACCGGCATACAGCATTGCGATGTTGCCGCCCATGCTGTGAGCGACGACATCGGCGGCCTGGCCCGGCATGTAGTGGTCGAGAAGGGCATCGAGGTCGGCCAGATAGTCGGGGAACCAGAAGTTGTCGGCGCCGCGCGCGTCGGTCAGCCCGAAGCCGCGCCAGTCGGGCGCGACCACCGCGCGGCCGCCAGTCAGGGCGTCGACAACGAACTGGAACGACGCTGAAACATCCATCCAGCCGTGCAGCATGACGATAGGTGATCTGGCCGGCGAAATATCGCCCCAGACGCGCACGTGATAGGCCAGCCCGCGCACGGGGATGAATTCGCTGCGGGGGAGGCGGAGCGTGGTGTACATGGCTGCGATGATAGGCAAGCCGCTGGTGCCCGCCGTCCGGCACAGGACACGTGCCGGATACGGGCCTGTCACGGCGCCGGACACGCGGGGGGCTACCTGACTTCGTTGTTGCTATCAAATAAATAGTTTCCGCCGACCGAGAGACGGGCGTTACAGCCCGATTCGATCTACATTCCAGGCGGCCGGCTCACGGCTAAACCTGTCGCATGTCGGCGGGTTGTCGGGCTACAGTGCGCCCGAACAAAAGGAGACACAAAGCATGCCCATTAGATTCAAATCACGCGCCGTCGCGATCCTGGCTGCCAGTCTCGCACTCGCATTTGGCGCCGCCGACGCCGGCACCGTGACGGTGGTGACGTCCTTCCCCAAGGACCTGACCGACCCCTATCGCAAGGCCTTCGAGACCGCGAACCCGGACATCAAGCTGCAGATCCTGAACAAGAACACCACCGCGGCGATCGCCTACATCAAGGAACTGGCGCCGGGCCAGCGGCCCGACGTGATGTGGGCGTCGTCACCGGATGCCTTCGAGGTGCTGGCGCGTGACAAGCTGCTGACAACCGCGCCGGAAGTCAAGAACCCGCATGTGCCGGCCAAGATCGGCAACTACCCGATCAATGACCCGGACGGCCTGTACTACGGCCAGGCGCTGGCCGGCTACGGCTTCATGTGGAACACGCGCTACCTGAAGGCCAAGAAATTGCAGCCACCGAAGGAGTGGATCGACCTGATCAAGCCTGAGTACTTCGGCCATGTCGCGATCTCTTCGCCATCGCGCTCGGGCACCACGCACCTGACGGTCGAGACCTTGCTGCAGGGCGAAGGCTGGGACAAGGGCTGGAGCGAGTTGCTGCAAATCATGGGCAACTGCGCCGCCGTCACGGACCGCAGCTTCGGCGTGCCCGATGGCGTCAACAGCGGCCAGTACGGCATCGGCATCGTGATTGATTTCTTTGGTCTGTCGAGCAAATACTCGGGCTTTCCAGTCGACTTCGCCTACCCGTCCGTGACGGCGGTGGTGCCAGCCAACATCGCCTTGGTGGCCGGCGGCAAGGACAGTGACGAAGCCAAGAAATTCATCGCTTTCACGCTCTCCAAGGAGGGACAGCAAATCCTGCTCGAACCCAAGATCAGTCGCCTGCCGGTGCTGCCCTACGCCGACCTCAAGGTGCCGGCCGGCTACCCCGACATCCAGCAGGTGGCCAAGCGCGCCAAGGTGCATTTCGATTCGCAGTTGTCGGGCGCGCGCTATCCGGTGGTGGTGAGCCTGTTCGACCAGATGGTGACCTTCCGCCTGAAGGAGTTGCAGGCGGCCACCAAGGCGATCCAGGACGCCGAGAAGAATCTCAAGGCGAAACCCAATGTGCCGGCCGCGGACCTGCTCAAGCAGGCGCGTGCCTACGCCTACACGTCGCTGGTCGGGCAGGACACGGTGAAAAACGAGGACTTCCTGGCTCTGTTCCGCAAGAGCCGGCGTGACGTGGAGGCCGCCAAGCAACTCACCGGCCAGGAAGAGCTGTGGGCCAACAAGGCCAAGGAAAACTACGCCAAGGCCACTGACCTGGCGAATCAGGCCGCGGCGCTGGCCAAGTGACGGTGGCGGTGATTGCCGCGACCTCGCGCGTACGGCGCACGGGGGCTGGCAAGGGCGCGTGGGCTGTGGCGGCCGCGATCGGGATTTTCCTGATCGTGTTCCTGCTGGTACCGGTGCTGCTGGTGATTTACACCGCCTTCGTCGACGGGGTCGGCAACCCGACGCTGGGGCACTTCGGAAATTTTTTCGGCCAGAGCCTGCTCAGGGAAGCGTTCGTCAATAGCCTGACGGTAGCGCTGGCGAGCGTGGCTATCGCCTCGCTGATTGCCGTGCCGCTGGCCTACCTCACGGTGCGCTTCGAGTTCCGGGGCGCGCTGGCGATCCAGACTCTGGGCGTGCTTCCGCTGATCATGCCGCCCTTCGTCGGCGCGGTCGCGCTGCAACTCATCTTTGGCACCAACGGTTCGGTGAACCTGATGCTGGACGAGTACTTCGGCTTCAAGGTGCCGATCATGGACGGGCTGGTGGGTGTGACCTTTGTCGAAAGCATCCACTACTTTCCCTTCATCCTGCTGAACTTGGTGGCGTCGATGCGCAACATCGACGGCTCCATGGAAGAGGCGGCACTCAATCTGGGCGCTCGTGGCTGGCGGCTGTTCCGGCGCGTCATCTTCCCGCTCGCCATGCCGGGCTACCTGGCCGGCGCGGCGCTGGTGTTCGTAAAGGTGTTCGACGACCTTGGCACGCCGCTGGTGATGGGCGTGACGAACATGCTGGCCCCACAGGCGTATCTGCGCATCACATCCATCGGCATCGACGACCCGCTGGGCTATGTGATCAGCGTCCTGATGATCGCGTTCTCGATCATGGCGCTGTGGCTGGCGGCGCGCGTGATGCAGGGCAAGGACTACGCTACCCTGCAAAAGGGTGGCGGAGCGCTGCGGCGGCGGCGCCTGTCCGGTCGGGAGGCTGCGCTGGCCTACGGCTGGATCGTGCTGGTGCTGGGCATCGTGTTGGCGCCGCACATCGGCTTGTTGCTGATGTCTTTTGCCAGCGTCTGGAGCTTCTCGCCGCTGCCCGATGGCTACACGCTGGAGCACTACGCGTACATCTTTGCCAACTCGCAGCAAATGATCGGCAACACGCTCCTGTACTGCGTGCTGGCGGCCGGGCTGGACGTGCTGATCGGCACCGCCATTGCCTGGTTGATCCTACGCACAAACTTGCCGGGGCGGCGCTGGCTGGACTACCTGGCGTCGGCCGCGCTCGCCATTCCGGGGCTGGTGCTGGCTATTGGCTACCTGCGCCTGTTCAAGGGCGTCAACATCCCCTTTACCGATTCGCCCGTGGTCGCCAGCTGGGTGCTGATCATGCTGGCCTACACGGTGCGGCGCCTGCCGTATGCGCTGCGAGCCTGCATGGCGGCGCTGCAGCAGGTCCACATTTCGCTTGAAGAAGCGGCGCAGAGCCTGGGCGCGACGCGCTGGCGCAGCGTGCGGCGCGTGATGGTGCCTCTGATGGCCGGCGGCATGCTGGCGGGCTTCGTCACCAGCTTCATCACGGCGGCAGTGGAGCTGTCGGCCACGTTGCTGCTGACCTCGTCGGAGAGCCAGGCGCCGATGAGCTACGGCATCTACCTGTACCTGCAAAGCGCGTCCGGGCGTGGCCCGGGCGCAGCGCTGGGCATCCTCGCGGTGGTGGTGGTCGGCCTGGGCACCTGGGCTTCACACCGCTTTGCCGAACGTAGCCGCACAACGGAAAGGGCGGATGCGCCATGAACAAGGTTTCCCTCGAAGCGCGTCACATCAGCCTGAGCTATGGCACGACTGAAGTGCTGCGCGACATCAACCTGAAAATCGAACCCGGCGAGTTCTTTGCGCTGCTCGGACCGTCGGGCTCGGGCAAGTCGACGCTGCTGCGCCTGATTGCCGGCTTCAACCAGCACCAGCGCGGCGAATTGTTGGTGGACGGGCAGGACATCACGCACATTCCACCGCACGCGCGCAACATCGGCATGGTGTTCCAGAGCTACGCGCTGTGGCCGCACATGACGGTGTGGGACAACGTCGCCTTCGGCCTGGTCGAGCGGCGCGAGAGCCGTGATGCGATTAAGCGCAAGGCCGGCGCGGCGCTGGAGCTGGTAGGCCTGGCGGCCTTTGCTCAACGTCGGCCGGGCCAGCTGTCGGGCGGGCAACAGCAGCGCGTGGCGCTGGCGCGAACCATCGTCATCGAGCCCAAGCTGCTGCTGCTCGACGAGCCGCTGTCCAACCTCGACAAGAACTTGCGCGTACAGATGCGCGACGAGCTCAAGAACCTGCAGCGCACGCTCGGCCTGACCACCATCTTCGTCACGCACGATCAGGAAGAGGCCATGACTACGGCCGACCGCATGGCCGTGCTCGACAAGGGGGTGCTGCAGCAAGTCGGCCCCGCCGCTGAGCTGTTCGACTTTCCGGTCAACCGTTTCGTGTCCGGCTTTGTGGGGACGGCCAACCTGCTCGAAGGCCGTGTCTCGGCGAAACCGGGCGATGGCGTCTGGTTCCAGGCCGAAGGCGTCGGCGAACTGCGTTTCCCGCAAATCGATCCGGCGCCGGCGGCCGGCCCGGCTGCGATGGCGTTCCGGCCACACCAGGTGCACATTCGCACCGCCGGCGAGGCGACCGATGCCCTGCGGGTGTGGCTCGACGGGGTGGTCGAGAGCACCGAGTTCCTGGGCGAGGTGTCACGCTACAAGATGCGCGTGGGCAGCGTCTCCCTGGTGGCCGACCAGCTGCACTATGCGGGCCAGCCGGTGCTACAGCCCGGCGTGGCGGTACGCCTCGGCATCGACCCGGGGCAAATCCGGTTTCTGGCGTAGTGACGACCTGCGGCGTGCAGCGGTAGCATTCCTCGCATGAAACCGATCTCGTTCGAAAAAATCCGGCTCGGCCACAGCGATCTTTACGTCACCCCGATTTGCCTGGGCACCATGACCTTCGGCGAGCAAGTCAACGAGGCCGATGCGCACGCGATCCTGAGCCGTTCGCTCGAGCGCGGCATCGACTTCATCGACACGGCCGAGATGTACGCCGTGCCGGCTCGCAAGGAAACGTTTGGTGCGACCGAAACCATCATCGGCAACTGGTTCGCGGCCAACCCCGGTGTGCGACAGAAGCGAACGCTGGCCACCAAGGTCGCCGGACCATCGCGCGGCATGCCGTGGGTGCGGGACGGCAGCGGCATGACGGCAGCCGACATCGTGGCTTCATGCAACGCCAGTCTGAAGCGCCTGCAAACCGACGTGATCGATCTGTACCAGATTCATTGGCCGGAGCGACACGTGCCGGCGTTCGGCAATATGTACTACGACCCCGCCAAGGAAACCTCGCAAACCTCGATTCACGAGCAACTTGAAGCGTTCGCCAGCCTGGTGAAGGCTGGCAAGGTTCGCGCGATGGGACTGTCGAACGAAACGCCCTATGGCGTGCACGAATTCGTCCGACTGGCCGAGCAACACAACTTGCCGCGCATCGCCACGGTGCAGAACGTCTTCAGTCTGCTGAGCCGCGCTCAGGAAAATAGCCTGGACGAAACGATGCATCGCCTGGGCGTCTCGCTGATGGCGTATTCCCCTCTGGGGTGCGGCCTGCTTACCGGAAAGTACGATCACGGTGGAATTGAAGGGCCGGAGGCGCCCAAACGTGCGCGTATCTCTAGCTACGCTTCGGTGCGCAAGCAACGCTGGGGTCGTCCCGATGCGCTGAAGGCCGCGCGGCGCTACAACCAGCTGGCACGCGATCATGGCCTTACGCCCACGCAGATGGCGCTCGCGTTCTGCTACACCAAGTGGCAGGTGGCGAGCACCATCATTGGGGTCACTTCGGTGGCGCAACTCGATCAGGATCTCGATGCCTGGGGCACGACGCTGTCGGACGAGGTACTGGCCGAGATCGACAAGATTCGGTGGGACATTCGGGACCCGGCCCTTTGAACAAGAAGCTCCACGTCAGCGAGACTCCGGCGACCCAACTGCTGCGTGCGAACGGCGTTGCCTTCACAGAACACCCGTACGAGTACCTCGAACACGGCGGCGCGCAGCACAGCGCGCTCGCGCTGGGGTTCGACTCCTTCACCGTGGTCAAGACACTCGTCATGCAGGACCAGGACGCCAGGCCGCTGATCGTGCTGATGCACGGCAACCGCAGGGTGTCGACCAAAAACCTGGCGCGGCAGATCGGCGCCAAGTCGGTCGAACCGTGCCAGCCCGAGGTGGCGCAGCGCCACAGCGGGTACATGGTGGGGGGCACGTCGCCGTTCGGCACCCGGCGCGCGATGCCGGTGTACATCGAGTCGACCATTCTTAAGCTGCCGAAGATTGCGATCAACGGCGGCCGGCGCGGCTACCTGATCGGTCTCGATCCGCAGGTCTGCTTGCAGTTGCTGGGCGCGACGCCGGTGCAGTGCGCACTGGCAGAATGAGCGACTCATTTTTATTGGGTCGGAGCCTGCGTTGAGTCCTTATTTGCCTGCCCTTGTCGCCATCGCTTTGGCTTACCTGATCGGCTCGTTGTCGTTTGCTGTGATCGTCAGCCGCATGCTCGGCATGTCCGACCCGCGCAGCTACGGCAGCAAGAACCCCGGCGCCACCAATGTGCTGCGCTCGGGCAACAAGGGCGCGGCGCTTGCCACGCTGCTGCTCGATGCGCTCAAAGGCTGGCTGCCGGTGTTTGTCATCCGGCAATTTGGCGAGCAGTGGGGCCTGGGCGAGGGGGTTGCCGCGCTGGCCGGGCTGGCTGCGTTCCTCGGCCATTTGTACCCGGTGTTCTTCGGCTTCCAGGGCGGCAAGGGTGTCGCCACGGCGGCCGGCATGCTGGTCGGCGTTTCGGGCTTCCTCGGGCTGGCCACCGGTGCCACGTGGCTCATCATCGCGCTGTTCTTTCGTTATTCGTCGCTGGCGTCACTTGTCGCGGCACTCTTTGCGCCGGCCTATTACCTCTTTGGCGGCGGCATTGTGTGGTCGTTCGACCGCACGGTGCTGATGGCGATCATGATCATGGGCGCGCTGCTGCTGTGGCGGCACCGCGAAAATATCCGCCGCCTGGTGGCCGGCACGGAATCGAAACTCGGCTCCAAAAAGAAGGACTGACCATGGCAACCCTGACCCGCTTTCACGTCGGCGCACGCCTGTCCGAAATCGCTGTGCACAACGGCACCGTCTACCTCGCCGGTCAGGTGCCGGACGACCCCAGCGCCGACATGCGGGGCCAGACCGCTCAGGTGCTGGGCATGGTCGAGCGCCTGCTGGTCGAGGCCGGCAGCGACAAGTCACGCATCCTCATGGCCCAGATTTTCCTGCCCGACATCGGTGACATAGCTGCCCTGAACGAGGTGTGGGACGCCTGGATTCCCGTCGGGCACACGCCACCGCGCGCCACTGTGCAGGCAGCGCTGGCCAAGGCGGGCTGGAAAATCGAAATCGTGGTGACGGCCGCCGCCTAAGCCGGCTGCCAGTGCCTCTTGTCGCGCCTTGAGTGGCCTTCCAGCACCTATCATATTGATAGCTGCCAGCGACCACCCAGCGGGCGAAGAGGCCTATCTGGCTAGAATCTGCGGCGCCTACCGGCCTTGTGGGAGCCGCCATCAAAAAGATAGCTACCGCCGGCGCGAGGCGCCGGCCCGCTGTGACCGGGTCGGCGCCGCCGGTAGCCCTTACTCGCCCGGTGGATCCGGCCGCACGACCGGCGCCAGCGTCGCACGCAGGCGCTCGCGCGCATCGGGTGTGATAGCGGCGTCGACATCCAGTGCCTGCTCTACGTTGCCGATGTGGTCCAGCATCAGTTGCCGCGCCTGGGTCGTGTCGCCAGCCTCAAGTGCCTTGACGATGGCGGCATGCTCGCGGCACGACTGTCCGGCATCGTGCGTGGACTGGTAGAGCGTGGCAGCCAGCGTGGTGCGTGCGGTCAGGTCACGCAACACGTCGACCAGCACGCGGTGGCCCATCTGCTCGGCCAGGCAGACGTGGAAGTCGGCCAGCAGGAAGGCACGCGTTGCTGCGTCGGCGCCCTCGATCGCGCGCCGCTCATCGGCGATGTGGTCGCGCAGTTTGCGGATCACCTTTTGCAACGGCCGGCCGACCTCCGCAAGAATGCCGGCTTCGACAATGCGGCGTGCCGAGAAGGCGTCGCGCGCCTCCTCGGCCGAGGGCTGCATCACGTACCAGCCGCGCTTGGATTGAACCTCGACGAAGCCGCGCGCCTGCAACTGCATCAGGGCCTCGCGCACCACGGTGCGGCTGACGCCGAAGTTGCCCGCCAGCGCCTGCTCGCCGAGACGCTCGCCGGGCGCGAGTTTTTGCGCCAGGATCGATTCGACCACCTGCTCCGCGATCGCCGTCGGCGTGATGCCGGGAGCGGGATCGCGGGCTGCTTTCAAGGTCGCCATCGTTCAGTGCGCGGACGCGATCAGTGCGGGTTGCACTTCCGACAGCGGCTCGTCGTCGGGTGAATAGTGCCCGTCGAGCACGGCATGGGCACGCGCTCGGTCGATGTCACCTTCCCAGGCGGCGATGACGACGGTGGCGACGCAGTTGCCGACCAGGTTGCCCAGGGCGCGGGCGATGCCCATGAACCAGTCGACCGACAACACCAGCACCAGGCCGATGACCGGAATCTCGGGGATTGCCTGCAAGGTCGCGGCGAGCACCACGATGGCCGAGCCCGGCACGCCGTGGGCGCCCTTGGAGGTCACCAGCGCAATCGCCAGGATGCTCAGAAGGTGCGACATCGTGATGTGCGTATTCGTCGCCTGCGCAATGAACACGGCCGCCAGCGTGATGTAGATCGAAAACGCATCTAGGTTGAACGAATAGCCGGTCGGGATCACGAGACCGACGGTTGAATCGCGGATGCCCATGTGCCGCAGCTTGCTCATGATCTGCGGCAGCACGCTGTCCGACGACGTGGTGGCGAAAACGATCGCGATCTCCTCGCGCAAATACCGCAGCAGCTTGACCAGGCTGAAGCCGGCCAATCGCATCACCAGACCTAGAACCACAAACACGAAGATCACCACCGCGCCATAGTACAAGGCGACCAGCATCCCTAGCTGCTTGAGCGAGCCGATGCCGTATTGGCCGACCGTGAAGGAAATGGCGCCCAGCACGCCCAGCGGCGCCAGCTTGATCAGGATCCCCATGATCTTAAAGATGACCTGCGAAAGCGACTCGATGAAACTGGCGACCGGCTTGCCGTGATCGCCCAGCAGCGACAGGGCGCAACCAAACAGAATGGCGAACAGCAGCACCTGCAGCACGTCGCCCGTAGCGAAGGCGGCGCCGACCGTGTTCGGAATTAGCTTCATCAGGAAGTCGACCGTGCCGCCGCTCGTCAGTTTGTCGGCGCTCGAGGCGTAGGCGCTCAAGGCCGAGGCATCGAGCCTGTTCGGGTTCACGTTCATGCCAACGCCCGGCTTGAACACGAACGCCAGCAGCAAGCCAAGCGCCAAGGCTACCGTGGTCAGCACTTCAAAGTAGACCAGTGCCTTGACGCCGACCCGGCCGACGCGCTTGAGATCGCCCGCGCCCGATATGCCATGCACGACGACGCAAAACACCAGCAGCGGAATGATCATCTTGATCAGCTTGATGAAGCCGTCCCCCAGCGGCTTGAGCTTGGCAGCAAACTCGGGAAAGAACAGGCCCGCCAGTACGCCCACGAACAGCGCAATGACGACCTGACCGAAGAGTGATTTGGCAAATCGAAGCATCTTTCATCTCCAGGTTGGATGTATGCAAGTCGCGATTGATCTTGCATACAAGTAATGTACCCAAGATATGACTGATAGTTATTCCGGGTTTTCCCTTAAACTCGTCGGCTGGCACGCGGCGTCCAATCCGTTAGCGCACGTGCGGCAAGCGCGCCTAGAGTGAGGATGAACTTGTGGCGGGCCGGGGTCGGGGCGCGCGCCTGAAGGAAATTGCATGCAATCCCTATCACTTCCCAACGGCACGACCATGCCGCGTCTTGGACTGGGCACCTGGCACATGGGCGAGCAGCGCGCGCGCCATGCCGAGGACGTCGCGGCCATCCGGAAGGCCATTGAGCTGGGCTACCGCCTGTTCGATACCGCCGAGATGTACGGCGAGGGCGGCGCGGAAGAGGTGTTGGGCCAGTCGCTGGCCGATGCCCTGCGCGCGGGTGACGTGCGGCGCGAGGAGTTGGTGATCGTGAGCAAGGTCTATCCGCACAACGCCAGCCGCAAAGGCACGCCGGTGGCATGCGAGCGCAGCCTGCGTCGGCTGGGGTTGGAGTGGATCGACCTGTACCTGCTGCACTGGCGCGGTCAATATCCGCTGGCCGAAACGGTGGACGCCATGGAGCAGTTGGTGGCGCGCGGCAGCATTGTCGGCTGGGGCGTGAGCAACCTGGATGCGGACGACATGGACGAACTGGCCGCCGCGTCGGGCGGCGTCAGCTGCGCGCTGAACCAGGTCTGGTTCTCGCTGTCGCAGCGCGGTCCGCAGTTCGCGCTCCTGCCGTGGCTGCGCGCGCACGGCATGGCGTTAATGGCCTACAGCCCGATCGACCAGGGCGCACTGGCTCAGAACAAGGCGCTACGTGCACTGGGCGAGCGCCACGACGCCACGGCGGGGCAGGTGGCGCTGGCTTGGGTGCTGGCGCAGGAGGGCGTGGTCGCAATCCCGAAGGCAGCGCGCGAGGCCCATCTGCGTGAGAACTGGGGCGCGGCGCTGATCCAGCTCGACGCGCAGGACCTGGCGCAAATTGACCAAGTCTTTGCGCCGCCCACGAGCGCCACGTCGCTTGCGATGCTTTGAGGATACTGATACGGGGGCTTAAATCGAATGGCACTTACTTTGTAGCCCACGCATGGCCGTAGCGCTGAACTTGCCTGCGAGCGTGAGCCCTGGGCGTCTTGAGCCAAGGGTAGGGTTTGGGCC
>CAJDTV010000058.1_pt1 | contig 17928 bp, 16 predicted proteins | sample 7389921 | NCBI WGS metagenome assembly CAJDTV01 (sample SAMEA7055654, study PRJEB34461) | soil metagenome | biome: terrestrial ecosystem; feature: Peninsula; material: soil | place: Antarctica | collected 2016 | reverse complement strand
ACGCGCCAGCCGCCGCCTTGCCAAGCTGCACCCTGACGGCCTGGTCTGGGGCGTGGTGCTCACGCTTCTGGACTGGCGATGGTCGCCCCAGCAGATCGCTCAGCACACCTGAAAAGGCCCCGGTTCCTGCCAGCGCCCCGATGCACGGAGCGTTCAGATCGGCGGCCGTCGTCCCGGCTCAACACGCATGTCATAGGGGCTGTACTGGCCAACGCGTGCTTGCTGGCACGCGGGGCCTAGTTGAGCATGGACCATCACCCATGCCAGCACGAGCGAGAACGCCACGGTGAACGGCGCGTTGGGCATCCACCTCGCCAGCCCCACACCGACGGGCGCCAGCAGCATGTCCGTGATGTCGATTAAGGCCGCTGCGCGGTCGCGCACCAGGCGCTCGCGCGGGCCGGCTGACCCAACGCGGACGCCGCGCCCACCGCGCCCACCGCGATCAGCGCGATCAGCGCGATGGGGACCGCTTGCATAATTGGCCGCTGCTGGCTGAAGACCAGCAGCGGCACCGCGAGGATGCCGCCTCCCGTGCCCGTCAGCGCCAGAACCAGGCCGACAATTGTGCCAAAGGCGACGCTGGCCGTATTCACCTCCTTGGCGCGCTGTGCTTCGATCTGATTTCTCGGGCCGCGGCGGCTCTGCGCGACCCGTCTGCATCGCGTACCATGAATATGGCGCCGATATGCGTCTGCCGGTCATTCATGGCGCGAAATGCCGTGGACGTTTCAGCAGGCATGCGCGGGCTTTCTGAAGTGGTGTGAGGCCGGTGGGTCGGAAGTCGAGACTTGACCGCAACGTGCGCAGTGGTTCGCGCCCAGCAGGCGGCGAACCATCGCGGCACTCAGGGAGGCCCGCGCGTTTTACCTTCTCACTCTTTTTCGCGAAGGCATCCCAACCGGCCATAACACGGCTCAAACCAATGACCAAGCCGACGTGATGCCCGTGCCCTTTCTTCGGTGTCCCCGGTCTTGGCTGGCCGCGCTGGCGTGTAGCACGATGGCCGCCCACGCGGGCGGCCACTTCGAGGTCGACGATGCGCATATTCTGGACGCCGGGCGCTGCCAGTACGAGGTTTGGGCCACGCGTGTCGACGGCGATTCCGAGAGTGTGGCCCATCTGGGGCCAGCGTGCCGCATGGGCCCGCTCGAGGTCGGCCTGAATTTTGAGCGGCTGAACCGGCCGGGCGATCACGCCATCGCCTTGGGGCCGCGGCTCAAATGGGCGACCGATGTGGAGGGCACGTCCTTTAGCCTCGCCATGACGTGGACGGCATCGTTCGATGCGACTCACGGCGGCCGGCCGGCGCAGAGCCTGAATGTGCCGCTGACATGGAAACTCGCCGACAGCTTGCAGATCCATGCCAATCTGGGCGCCGACTGGACCGCCGTCGACGGGTTTCAGCGGCGTGTCGGCCTGGCGGGCGAATGGGCTGCCAACGACGCGGTGTCATTGATTGCCGAGCACATCCAGGTGGGAGTGACCCGCACTTCACGCATCGGCACTCGCTTTCGCCTGACGCCGCAGGTCAGTGTTGACCTGAGCGGGTGGCGCGTCGGACCTGCGGGGGCACGTGGCTTGGGCATCGGCCTGTACCAGGAATTTGCGCGGCCCTGATGAGTCTGCGATGTGAATCGCGCCGGCCACGTTGCCGCGTCGTTGCGCAATTCAGAGCTCCGCGCCTTCGACCAGAAGGCGCACGCGCCGCACGCCTTGCCATGCATCAACGTCCAGGCGGAAAGCCAGGGTCACGCGTGCGGGCAAGGGCTCCGTGTGGCCAAACCAGATGCCGTCCACGGGCTGGCCCTGGTGCTTGAGCTTGAGCGCCAGGTGCTTTTCGCCGACCAGCCGCTGCGACAGCACCTCGACTTCTTCGCTGAAGGTCGGTGCCGCGAAGCCCTGACCCCAGACCTCGTGGTGCAAGGTGTCGACCAGGTCGACGCGCAAGTATTCGGGCGCCAGCGGTCCGTCGGTGTCGAGCTGGCGCGACAGCGCGGCCGCGCTGAGCCATTCGCTCGCGACTTGCGCCAACGCCTGCTCGAAGGTGTCGAAGTGCTCTTCGGCCAGCGTGCAACCGGCGGCCATCGCGTGGCCGCCGAAGCGCAACAGCACGCCGGGGTGGCGCTTGGCTACAAGGTCGAGCGCGTCGCGCAGGTGAAAACCCGGAATCGAGCGACCGGACCCCTTGAGTTCATGCTCGCGGCCGGTCGCGGCGCTGGCGGCAAACACGAAGGTCGGGCGGTGAAATCGCTCCTTGATGCGCGACGCCACGATGCCGACCACGCCTTCGTGGAAGTCGGGATCGAACACGCTGATGGCGGGCGGCGGCGTCTGGCTGTCGTTGAACAGCGATTCGGCCAGCAGCAGCGCCTGGTCCCGCATGCCGCCTTCGATGTCGCGGCGCTGCCGGTTGATACCGTCGAGCGTTCGTGCCAGCTCGTCGGCGCGCGCAGCATCGTCGGTCAACAGGCATTCGATGCCCAGCGTCATGTCGGCCAGACGGCCTGCGGCGTTGATACGGGGTCCGAGCGCAAAGCCGAAGTCGAAAGTGGTGGCGGTCGGCGCGTTGCGGCCAGCGGTCTTGAACAGAGCCGCGATGCCCACCGGCATGACGCCGGCCCGGATGCGGCGCAGGCCCTGCGCCACCAGGCGACGGTTGTTGGCGTCCAGGCTGACCACATCGGCCACAGTGCCGAGCGCGACCAGTGGCAACAAGGGGCCGAGCTTGGGCTGCGGTGCCCTGGTCCCTCGGCTTGCCAGTTCGCGTGCCTCAGCAACGCCTGGCTGGGCGGGTCGCCCGTCTCGGGGCAGGGCAGCGACCGGGCCATCGAACACGCCTCGCGCGCGCAATTCCGAGCGCAGCGCCAGCAGCACATAGAACATGACGCCGACGCCGGCGATGCTCTTGCTCTCGAAACTGCAGCCAGGCTGGTTGGGGTTGACCAGCACATCGGCGGCGGGCAAGAAAACCTCGCCGTTCATCAGGCCCGGGAGGTGGTGATCGGTCACTAGCACCGAGAGTCCGAGCGCCTTGGCGGTCGCCACACCCTCGACGCTGGCGATGCCGTTGTCGACTGTGATCAGCAGGTCGGCGCCGCTGGCGGCCACCCGTTCTGCGATCGGCGGCGTCAGTCCATAGCCATCGACCACGCGGTCGGGCACCATGTAGCTGACGTGCGTGGCGCCCAGGAGGCGCAAACCGCGCACCGCCACCGCGCAGGCTGTGGCGCCGTCGCAGTCGTAGTCGGCCACGATGCACAGGCGCTTGCGACCCTGGATGGCATCGGCCAGCAGCACGGCGGCTTCGCGCGCGCCGCGCAGGGTGTCGGGCGGCAGCAGACGCGCCAGGCCGTCGTCGAGCTGGTCTTTGGTGGAGACGCCGCGCGCCGCGTACAGGCGCGCCAGCAAAGGGTGCACGCCGGCCTTCTCCAGCGCCCAGACGCTTCGGGGGGGAATGTCTCTTGCTACGAGTTTCATAGCTGCTCGAGTTCGATGGACGGGCGCTGACGACCAAAAAGGCTCTTGACCCAGCCACCTAGCCCGGGCTGGCGCGGCGTGAAGCGGCGCGTCGCCCGGTCGCCACACAGCGTGAGCGTCACCGGCGTCCCGCGTTGGTTTTCGGCCAGCAGCTGCGCCAGCGGGCCGGCGTCGAGCGCCTGCCAGGCCGCCGCCCAAGCCGCGCCGTCATCGCGCAGCGCGGCGCCGCGCAGGGCGTCGTTGACGGTCGGCGCGGGCGGCGGCGTCGCGGGCATGTCACTCGGCAGTGCGCCGGTACCGCTCAGCCAGAACGAATTGATCGGCGGCACGTCGCGGGCGATGCGCTCGTCGTTCACGCGCTCGGTATAGAACAGCATCTGCATCTCGTTTTGCAAACGGCGCAGCGGGCGCGCGGCGTCGGTCAGCGGCGACCATTGCGAGATCGGGTGGCCCACCGCGCGGTCGATTGAGGCCGTCGCGAGGCCGTCGAAAGCGTGGCCGCAGGCCAGCCACTGGCCTGGTGTGTCCGATGCGTGTAGCGCGATGCCGTCTTCGGCAAAGAAGGGCTGCGCGGCCGCCAGCAGCGCGGCCGATTCGGCGGCATCGATCTGGATCGCCGACGGGTCGCCGAGCACCACGTTGTCGATGCCCACTTCCCAGTGGCACAGCGTCACCAGCGCCCAGTGCGCGCCCTCACCGGCAGCGCAAAGTCCCCCCTGGCGGGCGCACAGGGCGGCCCACGGCAGGCGCCCGTCGGGCGCCGACGCGCGCAGCGCGGCGGCCAGCGCGCGTTCATGCGGGGGCGACAGGGTGGTTTCTTCCTGGGTGTCGTCTTGGGCGAGTGTGAGCCGCGCCAACAAAGCTTCCAGCCGCGGCAACTGCAAGCCGGCGAGCGCGGAGTGGCAGGCGGGGGAATTGCGGCCGGCAAACGCAATCAACAGGTGGCGCGGATCGGCGGTATCAGCGGCATTGCGGAATGGGAACATGCCACCATTGTCCGGGATGCCACAATTCCGCCCCATGAACTGCCGCCGCGCTCACTGAATGCCAGTCCCCTACGAATTGCAACTGGGGTGGCGCTACACGCGGGCCGGCCGAGCGACGCGGCGCAACGGTTTCATCTCGTTCATCTCGGGCGTCTCAATGCTGGGCATTGCGCTTGGCGTGGCGGCGCTGATCATCGTGCTCTCGGTGATGAACGGTTTCCAGAAGGAAGTGCGCGACCGCATGCTCAGCGTGGTCTCGCACATCGAAATTTTCTCGCGCGACGGCCAGGCGCTGCCCGACCTCGACGCCCTCATGGCGGCAGCGCGCAAGAACCCCGAAGTGGTGGGTGCGGCTCCGTTCATTGCCACGCAGGCCTTGATCGCCCGCGGCGAAGACATGAAGGGGACGCTGGTGCGCGGCATCGACCCGCAGCTTGAGCATGAGGTGGTCGATACTGGCATCGTGGAGCATGGCGCACTGAGCCGGCTGGTGCCGGGCCAGTTTGGCATTGTGCTGGGCATCGACCTGGCGCGTTCGCTCTATGTGCGGGACGGCGACAAGGTGACGTTGATCGCCCCCGGTGGCGAGGTCACGCCGGCCGGCGTTATCCCGCGTCTCAAACAATTCACGGTGGTCGGCACCTTCGACTCGGGCCACTACGAATATGACTCGTCGCTGGCGATGATTCACCTGCAGGACGCAGAGCGGGTGTTTCGCCTCGAAGGGCCGACCGGCATCCAGCTCAAGCTGAAAGACCTGAATCGGGCGCGCGAGGTGGCCGACGCGCTGGCAGCAACGCTGCCGGGCACCTTCATGATTCGCGACTGGACGCGCCAGAACAAGACCTGGTTTGCCGCCGTGCAGGTCGAGAAACGCATGATGTTCATCATCCTCACGCTGATCGTGGCCGTGGCGGCCTTCAACCTGGTCAGCACACTGGTCATGACCGTGACCGACAAACGTGCCGACATCGCCATTTTGCGCACACTTGGTTCCAGCCCGCAAAGCATCATGGGCATCTTCGTGGTGCAGGGCGCCATGGTCGGCGTCATCGGCACCGCAGCCGGGCTGCTGCTGGGGCTGGGCGTGGCCTACAACATCGACGTCATCGTGCCGGCACTGGAGCATCTTTTCCACGCCAGCTTTTTGCCCAAGGACATCTACCTGATCAGCAAGATGCCGAGCGACCCGCAGCGCAGCGACATCCTGCCGATCGCGATCATTTCACTGGTGCTCTCGTTTCTGGCCACGCTCTATCCGAGTTGGAGGGCCAGCCGCGTCAACCCGGCCGAGGCCTTGCGCTATGAGTGAACCGTTGATGGCGGCGGCCGAGGGCGGCCAAGTCGTCCTGCAGGCGCGCGGCCTGACCAAGCGCTTTCATGAGGGGCGGCTCGACCTGACGGTGCTGCACGGCGTCGACCTCGACGTGCGGGCCGGCGAAACGCTGGCGATCGTGGGGGCTTCGGGGTCGGGTAAGAGCACCCTGCTGCACCTGATGGGCGGGCTCGACGCGCCCACGGGCGGCAGCGTCGAACTGTTGGGGCAGAATATCGCGCTGGTCGATGCCGCGCAGCAAGGACGGTTGCGTAACCGGCATCTGGGTTTTGTCTACCAGTTTCACCACCTGCTGCCCGAATTCAGCGCGCTCGACAATGTGGCGATGCCCTTGAGGATTCGGCGTGAAACGCCCGCGGCTGCTGCGCAGATAGCTACCAAAATGCTGGCGGCGGTCGGCCTGCGTGAGCGCCTGCAACATCGTCCGTCCGAACTCTCCGGTGGCGAGCGCCAGCGTGTGGCGATCGCCCGCGCGCTGGTGACGCAGCCGGCGTGCGTGCTGGCCGATGAGCCGACCGGCAACCTCGACCGCGGCACTGCCGACAGTGTGTTCGCGCTGATGCTCGGGCTGGCGCGCGAGCACGGTACCGCCTTCGTGATGGTCACGCACGACGAAGGGCTGGCACAGCGTTGCGACCGGGTGCTGCGGCTGGTGGCGGGGCGCCTCGCGTGAGGCTAAGCTGCGGTGAATTGACATCCAGAGGCTAGTTAGTGAGTTAGAAGTCCGCAGACAGAACCTCTCGACGCTGGCGAGGATATCTTGGGCGGTTTTGGACTAGACGAATGGTTTCGGCTCGCATTGTTGATTTCCAGATAGTCCCGGATGGTCTGCGCGAGTTGTCGCGTGGAGCGGTGCGCACCGCGACGAATGCAACGCTGCGTGAGCGTCGCGAGCCAGCGCTCGACCTGATTGAGCCACCAAGCTGAGGTCGGCGTGAAGTGCACATGAAAACGCGAATGCTGCGCGATCCAAGATCTGATCGACGCCGTCTGGTGCGTACCGTAGTTGTCCATGACCAGGTGGATATCCAGCACCGGAGGAACGCTCGCCTCGGCAGTTTGCCGGCACAGCTTTGCGACCGTGATGGCCGAGCTCGCAACGATCGTGCGCAACACCTGCCGCACGCCGCATGCCGGGCCCGATGCGCCGGCCTTCGAGGTGCTGACGACGCCCAACTCGAAGCAGCAACGCGCGTTCGAACGGGTCCAGCAAATCCGGTTGTAGACAGAAGCTGGAAGTACGATCGGCTGCCAAGTGGGCGTCGCACAAGAGAAATTCGCTCGTTGAGTAGCGGAACTTCAGCTTGGCCAGCGTTGCCCTAAAGCACGAACGGGATGAAGCGTCGCGTAGTCTTCATATAGGCGCGATACGCTTCGCCGAAATACGCGAGGCATTCTCTTTCGTCGCGTAACGCGGTAATCAGTAGCAGCAAGGTCGCCGCCAGCACCAGGCTCAAGCCCAGCCACGAGAAGTGTTTGAGGAAGACACCCCAGGCCAGAAAGACGAGCGCGGCGTACATCGGGTGACGGATGTAGCGGAAGGCTCCCGCGGTCACCAGCTGGGAGGTTTTCTCGAAACCGTAAAGCGCCTGGTCCGCGCGTTCCGGCGTGGGCTTGCCGAGCTTGGTGAGCAACAGCACCGCGTGGATCGGCAGCGCCGCCGACAACACCAGCAACGCCCACGATAACAGCTGATGCACCGACCACGGCTCTAGGTGCCACAACGGCAGGTTGAGGGCGATCAGCCCGAGGATGCATTCCCACGCAAAAAAGCGAAAGAAGCCATGCGCGTCGGGATGCCGGAGCGGTTTGCGCGACAAATAGAGCAGGGCGGCCGAGCCCAGGACGAAGACAATGACAGAAGGCGTGCGCATGGGAGCGAGCCTATACAGCTTTGAGTGCCATGTGTAGTGCCATTCAAGTTTATAGCTGCTTGCACCCGAATGGCAGGCGTTACAGGTCGATTTGACTTAAAGAATCCGGTTGAACCAGAGCAGCGAAAGCAGCCCCGACAACAGGGCCAACAGTGCCGCTGCCAGCGCGAACAACGCGGTGATTTCCGTTTCCTTTTTCTCGACCTTCAGGCGCGAGCCCAGGCCGTCGTAGACCTTCTTGAGGTCGGCCGCCGTGCCGGCGAAGAAGTATTCGCCCTGAGTCTTGTTGGCAATGGCCTTGAGCGTGTCTTCGTCGAGCCGCACGCGCATCGACCAGCCGTCGAAGCCGATGATCTCGCCGTCCACCGTGCCGATGCCCACGGTGTAGATGCGAACGCCCCGGTCGGCGGCCAGCTTGGCGGCGTCGAGCGGGTCGACACCGGTGGTACGCTGGCCGTCGGTCAGCATGATGATGGCAGCCGAGTCGTAGGAGCCCGGCGCCACGGGCGCGACCCCCTTACGTTCTGCCCGGCCAGCGCGTTCGATTGGCCTGCCACGCAGCAGGTTCGGGGTTTCGAAGTCGGCGATCTCGATCCCGTCGTTCGGAAACAGCGTGGCCAGCGACACCACGATCGCGTTGCCGGTGGCGGTGCTGCGCTGTAACTGGAAGCCGTCGATGGCGGTGTTCAGGTCGTCACGGTTCAGCGTTGGCAGTTGTGCGACCTGCGCGGTGCCGGCAAAGGCGACTATGCCAACCTTCACGTCGCGCGGCAGAGTGGTCAGGAAGCTCTTGGCCGCCGTTTGCGCTGCCGCCAGGCGGCTCGGCTTGACGTCGGTCGCCTGCATGCTGCCCGAGACGTCCATCGCCAGCACGATGGTTTGCTGGTTCGACGGCAGCAGCACCACCGCCGTCGGCCGCGCCGTGGCGAGCAGCAGCGCAATCATGGCAAGCAAAAAGAGCAGCGGCGGACTATGCCGGCGCGCGCCCTGGCCGCGACCGATGGCGGCGCGAACGATCGACAGGCTGGCGTAGCGCAGCGCGAGCTTCTTCCTGCGGTGCATCAACCAGAGGTACATCGCGACCAGCAGCGGCACGGCCAGCAGCAGCCACAGGAATTGAGGCCAGAGGAAAGTCATGGAGCCATCGCTTTCGCGCTGCCGTGCCGGTCGGCCGGACCCGCGTGCGACGCGGTGCGCACGCGGTGTTTGCGCAGGTCGGAAAAGCGCACGATGGCTGCTACGAGATCGTCGCTCGTGGAGAGTTCAAGCGTGTCGACGCCGGCGCGTGCCAGTGCAGCGCGTAACGTGGCCTCGCGTTCGGCGGCTGCGCGGGCGAAGCGCTTGCGAAAGCCGGTGTCGTGCGTATCGACCCACAGTTGCTCGCCGGTTTCGGCGTCCCCCAGCGGCACTAGGCCGAGGTCCGGCAGTTCAAGTTCAAGCGGATCGAACAGACGCACCGCGATCACGTCATGGCGCAGTGCCAACTGACCGAGCGGGCGTTCCCAGCCGGGCTCGCTCAGAAAGTCGGACACCACGAAAACAGTCGAGCGCCGCCGCATCAGCGCGGCGGCTGATTGCAATAGCCCGGCAAGCCGCGTCATGCCCTGAGCCGGCGCGGACCGCGCCGTGGCCGGTGAGGAGGCAACGCGGCGCGCCATCGCGTTCAGCAGCCGCAGCACATGGGACCGCCCGGTGCGCGGCGGGATCACCGCTTCCAGGTGACCGCCGTACACCAGCGCCCCGACCCGGTTGCCGTGCCGTGTCAGGAGACGCGCCAGCACGCCAACGAAGCCGGCGGACACCTCGCGCTTGGTTTGCGCGCCGGAACCGAAGTCGACCGAATGGCTCAGGTCGAGCACGAACCAGGCGGTCATTTCGCGGTCTTCGGTGAAGACGCGCACATGGGGCGTTTGTAGCCGCGCCGTGAGGTTCCAGTCGATGTAGCGTACGTCGTCGCCGTGTTGGTACTCGCGCAGATCGGCCAGGTCGATGCCGCTGCCGCGCATCAGCGTGCGGTAGTCGCCCTGCAGCAGGCCGTCCAGGCGGCGGATCACGGTCCACTCGAGCCGGCGCAGCGCGCACTCGGCCCCGCCGCCTTCGATGGCCAGCCGTTCGTCGTTCGCGGCCGCCGGGGCCCTAGACCACCAACTTTTCATGGGAATTCGATGGACGTTCGTGCGAGGCGCCGTTGTTTCGGGCGTTTCTGTTCGGGGCCGTCTTGGTCGGGGTGTGCCGCTCGATCAGCCACGGACGTGCCCGATCACGTCTTTGTTGTGCTCTGCGCAGGGAAATAAAGGAGGAGGCCCCAGGCTGGGGAACATTCGCGGAGCAGAGCACGCGGTCGGCGTGATCGCACCCCGAACCACTCACCTTGGGCTTAACGGAACGACGAATCGAGCAGCAGGGCTTCATATCCGTTGCTCTACTGCGCTTGGCACGGCGACCCACGCAGCATGATGCCGGCGGGGCCGGGCCGGGGACACCGCGGAGCCGACCTCGGGGGCCAATTGGTGTTGCGCCCTGCAAGGAGGTTGGCGGCTACACGAAGTGGACAAGCCTAGAGGTGAGCACATGTTTAAGCCACCCGTTTTTCATGTTGAAGCGGTTTGGCGGGCGCCGGTACGGTCCGCACGATGCGGTCGATCAGCGCGTCGGCACTGATGCCCTCGGACAGGCCATCGTACGACAGCGTGACGCGGTGGCGCAGCACGTCGGGGACCAGCGCCGTCATGTCTTCGGGCAGCGCGTAGCTTCGCCCGCGCAGCAGTGCCATGGCGCGCGCGCCTTCGGTCAGATGGATCGTGGCGCGCGGGCTGGCACCGAAGGTGATCAGGCGCCCCATGTCGCGCAAGCCGTATTTTTCTGGCGTGCGCGTGGCTGACACCAGCTGCACGGCGTACTGGATTAGCGACGGGTCGACATAGACGCGCCGGCACTCGGCCTGCAGCGTCGCCAGCCGCCCGGTATCGCACACAGCGCTGGCCCGCACCGGCGGCCCGATCACGCGCTGGACGATGACGAACTCTTCTTCACTGCTCGGATAACCGACCAGAACTTTCATCATGAAGCGGTCGACCTGCGCCTCGGGCAGCGGGTAAGTGCCCTCGGTCTCGATCGGGTTTTGCGTTGCCATGACGAGGAATGGCTCGGGCACGTGGTGCGTTTGCCCGGCGATCGTCACTTGGCGTTCCTGCATCACCTCAAGCAGCGCGCTCTGCACCTTGGCCGGCGCGCGGTTGATCTCGTCGGCCAGCAGCAGGTTGGCAAACACCGGGCCCAGCGCCGTGCTGAAATCACCCGTTTTCTGGTTGTAGATCCGCGTGCCCACCAGGTCAGCCGGGACCAGGTCGGGCGTGAACTGGATGCGCCTGAACTCGCCGCGCACGGTGTCGGCCAGCGTCTTGATGGTGAGCGTCTTGGCCAGCCCCGGCACACCTTCGACCAGCAGGTGTCCGCCGGCCAGCATCGCGACCATCACGCGTTCAAGGAAACGGTCTTGCCCGACCACCACGCGCTTGACCTCGTAAAGAATCTGCTCCATCAGCGCGGCGGTAGCGGCGAACGCCAAGGATTGGGGTTCGGTGGGCGCAGGCGTGAATGCAGTTTCTGGGTGCATGAGGGTCTTTCGGCGAAGGCTCAGAACGGGGACGGCCCCACGGCGACCGCGGCGCTTTCAATCGGCAAGGCGAAGCCGATGCCGATGAAAGTGCGCTGCTCGGTCGGGTTCAGGATGGCGGTGACGATGCCTAACACATGGCCTTCCATGTCGACCAGCGGGCCGCCAGAGTTGCCGGGGTTGGCGGCGGCGTCGAATTGGATCAGGTTGCGCATTTCCTGCTGGCCTTCGGGCGAGCGAAACGAGCGATTCAGCCCCGAGACGATGCCGGCCGAGGCCGAGGGGCCGATGCCGAACGGAAAGCCGACCGCCACCACGCGATCGCCCGGTCGCAGGTCGGTGGTCGAGCGCAGCGTCGCGGGCACCAGGTCGTCGGGAATCTGTTGCGCCTGCAGCACCGCCAAATCGTTATCTGGCTGCACCCCGACGACGGATGCGGAGGCCTGGAAGCCGTCCGAAAAGGTCACCTTGATCTTTTGCGCCCCTGCGACAACATGCAGGTTGGTCAGGATGACGCCCTTGTCGATCACCACCACGCCGCTGCCAATGCCGCGCTCGACTTCGCCTTGCGGCCGATTGGCTTCGGCCCGCTGGCTGCGCGCCAAGTTGCGCCCACGCCGCTCCAGGCGCGCCGTCGGCGTGGTTCGCTCCGGGCCGTAGCTGGTGACCTGCACCACCGACGGCCGGATCGCCGCGATCGCTTTGGCCGCGGGCGAGGGCAGTGGGGCGGTCTGCAGCGTGCGCAGCACGGCGGCGTCGATGTCTCTCTGCGTGAGCGATGGATGAGCCTGACGCGGCAAGAGCGAAGTCCCAACGATCAGCACGGCCAGACTCGCCACGAGAAGCAAAGCAACGAAACTGCGCCAGCCGGGGTGCCAGCGTGCGACGCCTGGACGGGCGGTCCGTGCACCGCTTGCCAATCGTCCAGCCGCAGGTGGGGTGCTTCCCGCGGGGTCGTCGGAATTCCACGGTGACGGCTGCGCCGCGTCGGGTGAGGGGCGGGGCGAGCGGCTGTACAAAGCGGGCCTGCGCATCGGGCAACTCCGGCAAAAAATGACGCGTGAACAAAGTCACGGTAGCACGCTTTCCAGCGCCTTGCAGGGTTGGGGCATCATCGGCCAATGGCTTTTTTCATCGACACCCACTGCCACCTCGACGCAGACGAGTTCGACGAGCAAGCGCCCGCAGTACGGGCGAGAGCCGCTATTGAAAATGTAGCAATGTGCGTGATACCCGCCGTCGGCGTGCACAACTTCCATGCAGTGCGTGAACTGGCCCACGCGCAGGGCGACGCCTACGCGCTGGGCATTCACCCGCTGTGCACCGGCACGGCGCACGACGAAGACCTCGAAGCGCTCGACGCCGAACTCACTGCGCGGCACGCCGACGCCCGGCTGGTGGCCGTCGGCGAGATTGGGCTCGACTATTTCGTGCCCGGTCTGGACGCCGCGAGGCAGGCGCGCTTTTTTCGCGCTCAGTTGCAACTCGCCTGCAAGCACGGCCTGCCGGTGGTGCTGCATGTGCGCCGCTCGGTCGATGCGGTGTTGAAGCAACTGCGTCAATTCACTGCCGGCCAGCCATGGCACGGCATTGCCCACGCCTTCAATGGCAGCGCGCAACAAGCCGCCGCGTGCATTGGCCTAGGCCTCAAGCTTGGCTTTGGCGGTGCCGTGACCTTCGACCGGGCGTTGCAGTTGCGCCGTCTCGCGGCCAGCGTGCCACTGGCGTCGATCGTCATGGAGACGGATGCCCCGGATATCCCGCCGCAATGGCTCTACCGCACCCAGTCGCAGCGCGCAGCCGGCCACGCGCAGGGCCGCAACGAGCCGGGCGAACTGCCACGCATTGCGCAGGTGGTGGCTGAATTGCGCCGCATGCCGCTCGATGCGCTGGCCGAGGCCACCACACAAAATGCCATCGTCGCGTTGCCAAGGTTGGCTGCGCTGATATCGGCGTCGGTGCATGGGACGGAGCACCCGTAGGTCAAGGGCCTGATTTGCGAGGGTCGGGCAAAGCTTGCGTTTTCGGTGTCATCCTGCAGTTCAGCTCATTCGTTATTTACCGAGTGACAAATCCGTCACACACTCCCGAAGGAATTTTTCCCATGACCAAGTCCCTGATTCGCACCCTTCCCGCCGCGCTGTCCCTGGCGTTGGCCTCCCTGGGCCTGTCGGCTGTCGTTCAGGCGCAAACGGCACCGGCACCTGTCGTGGCTCCCGCGGCAGTCCCGGCGCCCACCACCACCGAGAAGGTGAAGGAGGCGGGCCACGATGCGGTTGAAGCGACCGAGCACACGGCCAAGAAGGCGGCAAAGGCCACCAAGCACGGCGTCAAGAAAGCCACCAAGGCCACCAAAAAAGCAGCTCGCAAGGCGGGTCATGCGGTGGAAGACGCCGGACATTCGGCGGCCAACGGAATGCGCAAGGCTGGCCATGCGATTGGCGAAAAAGTCCCCGGCACGGCCGAGAACGAAGCTGCCAAGAAGTAAGGATCGGATGGCGTTGCGCCACAGAAAGCCCGCCTTGGCGGGTTTTTTTGCCGTGCCCGCTGGGGGTTGGGGCGTTAGGATTGCCGTTTAGTCGCCATCCTGCGGAACACGCTTGCCCCCCACCCGACCTGTCACCGCCCTGCCGGAAGTCAATTTTTCTGACTGGGGCGATGTGCGCTATCTGCACTTGGGCACCGAGTGGGTGCAGGGCTCGATGAAAATTGGCGCCCCCTTCGAGATCGAACTCGAATACGTGCAGCGCATGATGGCCTGGCTGCTGTTTGTCGATGCGGCCGGTGTCGGCAAACGCCACGCCATGCAGCTCGGCTTGGGCGCGGCCACCCTCACCAAGTTTTGCCGCAAACAGTTGCGCATGCGCACCACCGCCATCGAGATCAATCCGCAGGTGTTGGCGGCTTGCCGTGGCTGGTTCAAATTGCCTGCCGACGACGCCAGGCTGTGTGTCGTCATTGCCGATGCTGCCGTCGAGATTCGCCAGCCTGAGCGGCACGGCACGGTCGATGCCTTGCAGGTCGACCTGTACGACCACGAGGCGGCCGCGCCGGTGCTCGACAGTGAAGCGTTTTATGCCGACTGCCGTGCGCTCCTGACCGAAGACGGCTGCATGACGGTGAACCTGTTCGGTCGCTCGTCGAGCTACGAGCGCAGCCTCGAAAAAATTACCGCTGTATTCGACGCCGACGCGGTCTGGGCGTTTAAGCCCACGCGCGAGGGCAATACGGTGGTGCTGGCGCAGCGCTGCGCCCTGCGCCCCAAGCGCGAAGTGCTGGCCGAGCGCGCCCAGGCCATCCAGAGCCGCTGGGGACTGCCGGCACCCAAGTGGTTGCGAGTCTTCAAACCACATCCATGAATGCTGTCTCACATCCTGCTGCGCGCCACGAAGGCCCGCTCGACCTGCGTCATTTGATCGAGTGGCTGGCCAAGGACGGCGTGATCTCGCGCGACGAGGCCAAGCGCACCTTCGCGCGCTGCGCCCAGGCCGAAAGCCGCCAGCCGCCGCTGGTGCGGCTGGCCAATGTGGCAATGACACGCCAGAGCGATGGCAAGCCGCTCGACCTTGAAGCGCTGACTCAGTGGCTGGCCGGTCGCGCCGGTCTGGCTTACCTGCGCATCGATCCGCTCAAGGTCGATGTCGGCAAGGTGGCCGACACGATGAGCGCGGCCTACGCCGAACGCCACAAGGTGTTGCCGGTGCAGATCACGCCGCGCGAACTGGTGGTGGCCACCGCCGAGCCCTTCGTGACCGACTGGATCGCCGAGGTCGAGCGCCAGGCGCGGCGCTCGGTGCGCCGCGTGGTCGCCAACCCGAGCGACATCCAGCGCTACACGGCCGAGTTTTTTGCGCTGGCTAGATCGGTGCGCGCGGCGCAAAAGGCCGGCAGCAACTCCGGCAGTGCCAGCTTCGAGCAGCTGGTCGAACTCGGCAAGAGCAACAAGCAGCTGGATGCGAACGACCAGAGCGTGGTGCAGGTCGTCGACTGGCTGTGGCAGTACGCCTTCGACCAGCGCGCCAGCGACATCCACCTGGAGCCGCGCCGCGAGCAGGGCGTGATCCGCTTTCGCATCGATGGCGTGCTGCATCCGGCCTACCAGATGCCGATGGGGGTGATGAATGCCATGGTGGCGCGCATCAAGCTGCTCGGGCGCATGGACGTGGTGGAGAAGCGCCGCCCGCTGGACGGTCGCATCAAGACCCGCAACGCACGCGGTGACGAAGTCGAGATGCGGCTGTCGACCTTGCCGACAGCATTCGGCGAGAAGATGGTGATGCGCATCTTCGACCCCGACACGGCTGTAAAGGACCTTGACGCGCTGGGCTTCGTGCCACACGATGCAGAGCGCTGGGAACGGCTGGTGACACGCCCGCACGGCATCATCCTGGTCACGGGCCCGACCGGCTCGGGTAAGACGACGACGCTGTATTCGACGTTGAAGCGCGTGGCGACCGAAGAGGTCAACGTCAGCACGATCGAAGACCCGATCGAGATGATCGAACCTTCGTTCAACCAGACCCAGGTGCAGCCGCAGCTCGATTTCGGCTTTACCGAGGGCCTGCGTGCGTTGATGCGGCAGGACCCGGACATCATCATGGTGGGGGAAATCCGCGACCTTGCCACCGCCGAGATGGCGGTGCAGTCGGCGCTGACCGGACACCTGGTGTTCAGCACGCTGCACACCAACGACGCGCCGAGCGCCATCACGCGAATGATGGAACTTGGCGTGCCCTCGTACCTGATCAATGCCGTGATGCTCGGTGTGCTGGCGCAGCGCCTCGTGCGCACGCTTTGCCCGAGCTGCAAGCAGTCCGATGAGTCGGTCACGCGCGAGCGACTCGGCGAGTTCGTCAAGCCCTGGAAAGTCAGCGGCTCGGTGCACGCCTGCAAGCCGGTCGGTTGCGTCGATTGCCGCATGACAGGCTATCGCGGCCGCATGGGGCTTTACGAGCTGCTGACCGTCAGCGAGGCGTTCAAGGGTCTGGTGAACAAGGAACCGCATCTGGGCGATCTGCGCCGCCAGGCGGTGGCCGACGGCATGCGCCCGCTGCGCCTGGCCGGCGCGCTGCGCGTGGCCGAGGGCCTCACAACCATCGAAGAAGTGTTGAGCGCGACACCTCCGCTTGATTGAGTTTTCGCTAGGGGACCTCTGCAAAACCCTGTCCGCCCCGAGCTGTTGTGAAGCGTTGATAGTGGCATGACCCAACGCACCTTCGCCAGCACCAGTGGCGCGACAAGCGGCTTTGAACTGGTGACCAAGCGCACCCGCAAGCGCCAATTCCTTGACGAAATGAACCTGGTCGTTCCTTGGGCTGAGTTGGTCGCGCTCATTCAGCCCCATGCACCGGTGCCCGGCGCAAAGGGCGGACGCCCGCCCTTTGCCCTGGAGAGTTCGCTGGCCTGGACGCAGGTGCCACGCGCCTGCCCGACGAATCGACCATCCTGCGCTTTCGCCACCTGCTGGAGGCCCACGAGCTGGGCCTTCGGATTCTGGCCAGCGTCAACGCCACGCTCTTGGCCAAGGGGCTGCTCTTGAAGACCGGCAGCGTCGTCGATGCCACCCTGATTGCAGCGCCCAGCTCGACCAAGAACAGTACGGGAACACCTGACCCCGAGATGCACCAGACCAAGAAGGGCAACCAGTAATGGGATGGACGCCCCCACCCGTAACGGCATCGAATATGCCAAAGTGGAAGCGTTGATCAACCACTTGAACCGAAAGGGGCGTCCACCATGAAGATTGCTACCGTTGGTATCGACCTGGCAAAGAACGTGTTCCAGGTCCACGGAGTCGATGAGCACGGTAAGGCCGTGCTGAAGAAGCAGCTAAAGCGAGACCAGATGGCGACGTACTTCGCGAACTTGCCGACGTGCTTGGTTGGCATGGAGGCGTGTGGCAGCGCTCATCACTGGGCCCGTAAGCTGCAGACAATGGGCCACACAGTGCACCTGATTGCGCCGCAGTTTGTCAAACCTTACGTCAAGACCAACAAGAACGATGCCGCTGACGCAGAGGCGATCTGCGAGGCCGTGGGCCGCCCGAACATGCGTTTCGTCCCTGTCAAAAACGTAGAGCAGCAAGCCGTCCTAGCGCTGCACCGTGTACGCCAGGGATTCATCAAAGCGCGCACAGCGCAGGCCAATCAAATTCGTGGGTTGCTTGCGGAGTTTGGGCTGATTGTTCCACAAGGAATCGCTCACATCACGCTCAGAGTCCCCGATCTGATCGAGGATGCGAGCAACGAATTACCTGGGTCGTTTCGAATGCTTGTGGCCCAGTTGATCGATCATTTAAAGGTGCTGAACACGCACGTCCTGGACCTTGAGGCAAAGATCAAAGCCTGGCACCGGGAGAACGAACTTAGCTGCAAACTCGAGCAAATCCCTGGCATCGGACCGGTCACAGCCAGTGCGCTGGTCGCGACCATCGGTGATGCGAAGAGCTTTGACAACGGTAGGCAGCTTGCGGCTTGGATGGGGCTGGTTCCACGACAGCACTCGACCGGTGGAAAGACGAGATTGTTGGGCATCAGCAAGCGAGGGGACACCTACCTTCGAACGCTTCTGATTCATGGCGCCCGTTCAGCGATCCTGGCCGCTCAGCGCAAAGCTCTGCAGGAGGGCAGTTGGCTG